>ERZ778022.5293-NODE-5293-length-10536-cov-4.782750_pt1 | contig 10536 bp, 7 predicted proteins | sample MGYA00375752_ERZ778022 | MGnify/ENA primary metagenome ERZ778022 (study PRJEB29350, sample SAMN05389826) | bioreactor metagenome | isolation source: Thiocyanate bioreactor | place: South Africa: University of Cape Town | collected 2014-04-04 ...
AAGCATCACTTCAAGCCATTCCTCATTCTGTTTTCGTGCGGGTACGAGTTCTTCTTGTAAAATTGTAAAGCCATACTGATGAGCAAGTTGACGCAAATAACTTGGGTGGTGGCTGAAACGCGCAGTTGTCTGCAATTGCCACGGGTAATTCGTGGTTATTTCAACACTAAACAGGAAATAACCTTCAGGTAAACAATGGGCACTTATCTGGCTAAATAATTCTTCCAGGGACCCAAAATAAGGTAAAACATCTGCCGCCACAATTAAGCCATATTGTTGCAGGTCTTGCGCTAAAAATTCCTGAATATCCGCAGTGACGAGTTGATCATAGAGATTTTTGTCGCGCGCTTGAGCCACCATTTTTTCAGCGATATCCACGCCCGTAAGTGTCGTGCTTGCTTCACGTAACACGATGCCGGTTAACCCGGTACCACAACCCAGGTCAAGTGTATGTAAAGAGGTAGGCAATGAATATTGATGCAATAGCTTAGCGATATGCTGGGGCAAAGTGTAGTGTAGGGTGCCTTGCATATGTTGGTCGTAATAAAGTGCATAGTTATTAAAGAGATTGTGCGCATATTCTGTGCTTGTTGGCGCATGCTGCTCTCCCTCCAGCGCTGCTAACATATGCGCGCTCACGGCATCCTCGGGATTTTCAGCGAGTGCTTGTTTTAAATATTCTCTTGCGGTTTCTCGTTGCTCCATTTTCAGATAAACAGCGGCCAGATTATTAAGCGAGGGTGCGTGTGGCATTTGGCTTATAATACGCTCGAAATAAACAATGGCTTCATTTAGATGCCCCAGCGCCATCTGCGCCACTCCAGAATTATAGAGGTACTCGATATTTTGTGGATCTGTTTGTAATAAAACATCATAGTGCATTAAGGCATTTTCAAAGCGGTCGAAATGCATAAAGGTCGCAGCAAGATTATTGCGCGCTTCCAAATGATGGTTGTCTAATGCGAGTGCTTTGGTAAAATAATCGACTGCTTGTTGATTGTGGTTGCTTTTTAATGCAATGACGCCGAGATTCACTAATGCCTCAATGTGCTCTGCATCTTGCTGTAATACTTGCTCAAAGGCAGATTTAGCCTCATCCAAAGTATTTTCCTCGAGATTTAGGATGCCTAGATAAAAATGAGCCTCTGTGTAGTCGGGATTTAAGCGAATCACGTTGTTAAATTGAATTTTGGCAGCTGAAAATTGATTGTTTTTAAGCAGCAATAAACCGAGATTAAAATGAGCAGCGCTAAAGTCAGGCTCCGCCTGCACCGCTTGTGCATAGTGTTTTAAAGCGTGGGTATAATCATTTTTTAGTGCATACACAGTAGCTAGATTACTATGTGCCTGTGCATATTCAGGGTGTATCGCTAACGCCGCTTGATATTCGTTAATTGCTTCATCCCATAAATGCGCTTTTTTGTAAACATTCCCTAGATTATTATGCATACTCGCATCGTGCGGATGGAGATGGACTGCTTGCTGTAGATAAAGCAATGCTTTATCCAGATCCTGCGCTTGAGCATGAGCCAGCCCAATAAAATGCAGGGTAGGGCTATGTTGGGGTTCTTGTCCCAAAATCGATTCATAGCACGCAATCGCCTCAGTAAGTTTACCTTCCTGCTGCAGCTGATAGGCTTTTTCAAAAATTTGTTCCAAAGAATGTTTCATCTTAATCTATGAGTAGAGTATGTAATTGCTGTAGAGCTTGCGCGCGATGACTAATCTTATTTTTAATCGTAGCAGGTAGCTGCGCCAGGGTACAATCGTAATCGGGACAATAGAAGACGGGATCATAGCCAAAGCCCAGATTACCCTCTGGATGTGCAGTAATGTATCCGGACAAAGAGCCGGTTGCGATAATGGGCATCGGGTCTTCTGCATGTTCTACCAGCACCAGGGCGCAGTAAAAATAGGCACGACGTGCTTCACCCTCATAAAGCGCCATATTTTTTAAGAGCAGGTTGATATTCATGGCGTCGTTTGCGTGATTACCCGCATACCGTGCAGAATAAATTCCTGGTGCTCCGGCAAGGGCGGGCACGACCAGTCCGGAATCATCCGCAAGTGCCGATTTTTTTGCCAGACGACTTGCATGACGTGCTTTAATTAAGGCATTTTCGACAAAAGATAGGCCGTTCTCTTCGGGTTCCGGAATATTGAAGTGCGTTTGCGGTATGCATGAAGCAGGGGCAAGTAGTGCTGAGAGCTCTTGAATTTTACCCTGATTTCCCGTAGCTAATACAACTTCTTTGAACATCACCTTTAAATCCTATATTTTTAATAAATTTTATCGGAAAAACTCGAGAGTGACCATAGTTTCACAAAATGGAGGACGTTTAAAAACAAGTTGATTAAATTTAGTATAGATGGTATTCTAAACGCGCAAAAATCCTAAAGTGTCTTTACGCGGAGTCCAGTATGAAAATTAAGCTTTTTTGTTTCTATGCACCTATTATTTTAACAGATGAGGTTGTCTCTCAAGATCAGCTTAAGGAAGTCAAAAAGAATTATGCTGGAATTACAGACGCTATTGTCAAGAATGCTTTAGAACAAAACAATGATAATAATCCATCAAGTGAAGATGCTTCGTCAATTCAATTTGGTTTTATTCTGCCTACAGAAACGAATCTTAATCATCTGCAAAAAGAGACACTTTTGTTCATCCAAGAGAATTTAAGCACTAAGATTAAGGATAGTCTTAATAAAACGCTCGCACCAGAAAAGCTCCTTAACCATTATGAAGATTTATTTCAATATTTTTATGTCGTAGCACAAAAAATAAGCCTAGAAAATCCTTACGCTCAGATTGAGATGAACTTATTTTATCCGGCAGTGAATGAAGACTACATAAAAAAAATCGCGACTTTAGTTGGAAGAGTATTGCCTTTCAATGTACGGCTCAATTTGATTCGGGCAAACTCAGGAGCGGATTGCGAACAAACAATGAGCATCGAGGGGCAAGGCATTATTGATGCTGCATACATGGACAATTTTATGATGGAGAAGTCAATAGATATATATATCAAAGACGCATTAACGACAAATAAAAGAAAGTTCTTAAAAGCTCAGGACGCTGTTAACAAACTAGCACAGGATACGCCTTATCAACAGCTCGTGGATCCAATGACAGACCTGGCTAGAATTCAAATTCTCCCCGAGGAAGAATTTGGCATGGCATTGATGAAAGAAGCGCAGGAAATTTTAAATATAGGAATTAAATCGCCACAGTATCAGATATTTTCGCCTCAGATTATCAGTTTTTTAAATGCGACTTTTGCGCTAATAAAAGAATTAGATCGCCAGAATCCAGATAATGTATTGAGCTTGTTACCAACTACTCAACAAAAAACAATTGCGAAGGAAACACAGCTCTTAGCGGAGTCAGTATTGGTTGCACTGAAGGAATATTTATATTTTCCTTATGAACAGACAAAAAGTGACAACTTAAACATCGCAATTAAGCGTTTAGCTGATGCCCATCACGGAAAGACACTTGCTGGTATTGCTTTAAAAACAGCTGGGGTGATAAGCATTACCCTGCCCGCACTCGCTGTTGTCGGATTAGCTTTAGTCGTTACCCCAGTATTCACACTGCCGTTAGCATTAATTGCCGCGGGGTTGTACACAGCATTTACTGTTGCTACGGTGTTTGCAGGAGTTCTTATGAATGATGTCGGTAACAGTAAAATCGCTCAAGCAGAAACTCAGCAAAAGGTAAAAGATAGCTTAGTGACTAATACTAATACATTATTCAGTCTTATAAATATTAGGAATAAATCAGAATCACAAACAGATTTAATCGTCGAGGAACAGCATGATAAAATTAGTAGTCCCGTTTTAGACGCCTAATTTTTAATAACAAAACAGGGATATATACAGAAAATATTTGCTGTATATATCCTAATTTTAGCAATAGGAATAGGACAAATTTAGCTAAAATATTTTTTTTAGACTAGCTCATTCATCGTATACTATTGGTGATGTTTGGTCTGCAATTTGCTTTTCTTTTCTTGACTAAGAAATTAAAAGTGATCGTTAATGAAGTTTATTGAACAAACGGATTATAGCGATATCAACGTAGCCTTTACAAAAAGAAAATTTAAGACATCTTGATCAATTTTAGTGTAGATGGTATCCTAAAGGCGCAAAAATAACCCAATTGCCTTACGCGGAGTCCATTATGAGAATCAAGGTTTTATGTTTTTATGCTCCTTACATGATGCAGGATACATCACAGCAAGAGATTATTGATCAAACAGAGTTTAATGATGCCGTAAGACAAACCTATGGTTCACTCCTAAGTAATATTGGTAGAGAAGATAACTTACCTACTACTGAAACGATAAACGAGTATCGCTTGGTTGTGCCTTCAAGTTCGGCTTTTAAAAGCCCAGGGGTTCAAGCACTATCTTTCATTCAAGGAAAATTAGATGGTCAGTTTATATCGGATTCCCCAAAGCTTACGGTTCAAGAGCTTGAGCTTAATAAGCACAATTTATTCCAGTACCTTTACTTCGTAGCCCATAGTAATAGTGTACAAAATCCCTATTCTAAAATTGAAATGGATTTTTATTATCCTCAAGAAAAAGCGGATGAGGTACAAGCGACAATTGATGCCCTCCAAGAGGTAGTACCTTTTAACGTAAAGATTGATTTCAAAAAGTTTTCTGCTACGGATTGCTCATTAACACACAGTGTAAAGGGCACAGGTTTTATCGATAGCCACTTCGAAGCTAATGTCCATGAGGAACCATCAGAGTTACAAAGCAAAATTATCGAATCACTGGGAAGCGTTAAGGAAAATCACCTAAAATTTCACATCGAACTCATTTTAAGACTAAATAAACTAAATAAAATTTTAGAAGGGCATCAACTAAATAACCCTTTTAAAGGGTACATAAAAACAATGAATGATTTAATCAGGATTCAAGTTATCGCGCAAAAGGATTTGGGTTGGCAGCTTCTCATAAAAGCGCAGGAGCTTTTAAACGAAAGCCTACGATATATGAGCAATCCCGATATTACAACAGGAGTCTCTCAGCTTTTGAATTCAGTTTTTGAGATGATTAAAGACTTGGATGAACGAAATCCAAATTATAAACCCCTGGACTCCTCTCATCAACAAGAGTCTGCTGTAGATTTATTAATATCAGCAACTGTAATCGTGGAACAATTTTGTAACCACCTACGTGCCCCAGACCCCACAAATCTTGATATTATAAAACATGAGAGTGATTACCTGGCCCGCTCTAATCGCGGAAAAGAAGTGGCAGGTAAAGCTTTAAAAGCAGCGGGAATTTTCAGTATTACTTTACCTATATTTGCGTTTATTGCGTTACCTTTGATGATTTCGCCCACATTTACGTTACCTCTTGCGCTTATTGCAGCAGGTCTTTACGCAGCGTTTACCATTGCCACGGTTTTTGCCGGAGCTCTTCTTGGCCATATGGGTAATAATAAAATAGCCCAAGCAAAAGTTGAGCAAAGCGTGAAAGAAAATTTTACAGCAAATGCCTCTACTTTCTTCAGAGCCATCGATCCATCACCGCGCATAATTACAGCTAATGATACTGATCCGGTCCTGCTTGTTGACTACTCCGTAAAATCGTAACCTTATGTTGCTGAACTAAAATGTATATAGAATTAATTCTGTATACATTTTAGTCTTTATCCATAGTAAAAGTGGTCAAAATTCGTTAAAATACACTTTTTAGACCTGTGTTTGCCATCATGCCCATTTCGCATTTATTATTAGCCCTTGCCGTCGTTGTGGTTTGGGGAATGAATTTCTTATTTGTCAGTGTGGGGCTAACAGAAATTCCCCCCTTTCTTCTTTGCGGATTAAGATTTGCACTCGCCAGTATTCCCGCAATTTTATTCATCAAACGGCCACAGAGTGCCTTTCATTGGGTAGTTGTATACGGATTGGTGATGTTTGGTTTGCAATTTGCTTTTCTTTTTCTGGGGATGAGCTTAGGTATGCCGCCGGGGATTGCTTCAGTACTTATTCAGACCCAAGTGTTTTTCAGCATGTTTTTTGCGGTAATCTTCTTGCGCGAGCAACCCAAGTGGGGGCAAATTATTGGCGCTCTGGTTTCTTTTTCAGGAATTGCTTTAGTGGCCAGGCATACGGACCAAGACATCAGCTTAATCGGCTTTTTTTCAATTCTTGCTGCGGCCGCGACTTGGGGATTAGGTAATTTAATCACCAAGAAATTAAAAGGTGATCGCAAAAGTATGCTGGGTTTAATCAGCTGGGGGAGCTTTGCCGCAGCAATTCCTATGCTGCTGCTTTCTTTCGTGGTTGAAGGGCAACACCAATGGATAGAGACAGCCCATCGTATCAGTTGGAAGGGTATCGGTGCGCTTTGTTATATAGTCTATGCCTCAACTTGGGTGGGTTATGGTCTGTGGAACTGGTTACTTGCCCGCTATCCGGTAGGGATGGTGGCACCGTTTACACTTTTAGTTCCGGTCGTCGCGATGGTGGGCTCAGTCATTTTTCTTGGTGAAGCGTTTTATTTATGGAAGCTTGTCGCAGGATTATTGGTGATGAGCGGCTTATGCATAAATGTGCTCGGTAGCAGATTAGCAGGAATAAGAGCACGTAGGGCGTTTTCGTAAGGATGTATGTTCAGGATGAATGATATTAAGAATATTAATTTATGTGCGGATGATTTTGGGTTAAGTGCAGGGATCAGTCGCGGCATATTAAAGCTTATGCACCATCAGCGATTATCAGCAGTCAGTTGTATGGTTAATAAACCTGCCTTTGATGAATATGCCGAGCAACTGCTCAATTACCGCAAGCAGGTGCAAATAGGCTTGCACTTTAATTTAACCGATGGCCCCTTATGTACGGGACATCCTGGATTTCGTTTAAACACACTACTGCTTAAATCGCATCTGGGGCTATTGGAGCGCCACAGTTTAACCACGGAATTCATACTGCAATTACAGCGTTTTGTGCAAACTTTTGGATTTTTACCCGATTTCATTGATGGTCATCAGCATGTGCATCAATTACCCCAGGTACGTAGTATTATTTTAGAGCTATACCCGAAATTAATGCATGAGAGCAGTCCTACGCTGCGAGCTACTTATCCATTTAGCGGGGGAAAATTTTGGTTCAAAGGCAAAATTTTGGAATTAACAGGTGGCAAAGCTTTTGTAAAATCTTTAACTACAAGAAATATCCCCCACAATCCCCAATTTTTGGGTATTTATAACTTTTCTCCAAAAAATAATTATCGTGACCTGTTTCGTTTCTGGTTATCTCAAGCAAAGAATGAGGCATTGATCATGTGTCATCCAGGTGAAGAGGATGCGCAATGGGATGCAATCGCGGCCACTCGAATAACCGAATTAGCCTATTTTTCCAGCGATGAGTTTATTCAGGATTGCAACGAGTTCAATGTCCAATTGAAAAATGTTTATTCAGTAAAAGAATAGGCTAAGCTTACAGATTAGAGTATCGTAGGGAATTATATTTTGGGAGAAGAACATGGATGCAGATATATTATTTAGTTCCTTTAACTTGTCCGGCCTGGAATTAAAAAACCGTATGGTGATGGCGCCTTTAACCCGCTGTCGCGCAATCCCAGGGATCGATGCGCCCCAAGCAATGAATGCTGTCTATTATGGACAACGAGCGACCGCAGGCCTTATTATTTCTGAGGCAACTCAAATTTCACCTACCGCGAAAGGTTATGCGTGGACCCCGGGAATCTACTCCCCAGAGCAAGTTGCCGGCTGGAAATTGATCACGAATGTCGTGCATGAACAAGGTGGGAAAATTTTTGCGCAATTATGGCATGTCGGACGTATTTCGCACCCAAGCTTACAACCGCATAATCAAGATCCGGTTGCCCCTTCAGCAATTAAACCTGTGGATCAAAAAACCTTTATTGAGCAAGGCGGAGGTGGCTTTGCAGAGGTAGGGACACCGCGCGCATTAGCTCTTGAAGAAATACCAACAATCATTGCAGACTATCGAAAAGCTGCGCAAAATGCGATGGAGGCCGGTTTTGATGGCGTGGAAATTCATGCTGCGAATGGTTATCTCATCCAACAATTCTTATCGGATGGCAGCAATAAACGTACGGATAATTATGGTGGGAGTATCCCCAACCGTTTACGATTTTGTTTGGAGGTTTGTGAGGCCGTGACGCAAGTGGTTGGTGCTGCGAGAACCGGAATCCGTTTATCCCCCGTGGGAACGATTAACGGTACCTCAGATACCCATCCTGCGGCAGTCTATTTTCCCTTGCTTCGGGAGTTAAGTCATCTCAAGCTTGCCTATGTTCACATCATCGAAGGGACAACACGCGGTCCGCGCGATTTGGAAGGGCTTGATTTTCATGCACTAAGGCGAGAGTTTACTGGCGCGTGGATGGTCAATAATAATTATACCCGTGAGCTTGCAATAGAGGCACTTGCATCTGGCTATGCGGACTTAGTCGCGTTTGGGCGACCTTTTATTGCAAATCCAGATTTGGTGCGTCGTTTTCAATTAAATGCCCCGCTTACGGAATGGGATCAAAGCACATTTTATGGTGGTAACACGAAAGGATATACCGATTATCCCTTCCTTGACCAATAGCTTGAAGACTCCATAATTTTGGGTTTGCTTAACGGCACGCCCAAAAACGGGAGAGCACAAACGTATAAGTTGCCACCAACAAGAGCACAATGAACAAGGCGACCAGGTAATTTAGATGCGTATAATTTAATAAAAGAAAGTATAAACTTTCATTAATGATACAACCCACAACTGCAACCGTAAAATAATGCGGAAGACTTAATATTTTTTTTTCTTGAAGCGTGGCGAAGGTTAAATATTTATGGCCGAAGAAACTGACGGTAAAGGCTGCAAAGAATGCAAAGATATTGGCAAAAAGTGCGTGAAACTGGTAAGTGCTTACTAAAAAATAAACAAAGCCTAAATGAACCGCTGAGGCTAGCCCCCCAATCAAGACGAAAAAAAATAGTCGATGATGCGTACTAAGCCTGGTCGTCAAAGCTACTTCCCTCGTCAATCACGTAAAGCGGGCGGTTTTTAACTTCATCAAAAACGCGGCCAATGTACTCGCCGACAATTCCTAAAGCCAATAACTGGAGTCCACTAAAAAAACTAATTGCAGTAACAATTGTCGCCCAACCCGGTGTTTTGATGCCAAAAATCCAGGTGCTAAAGACGATCCAAAATGCGTAAAATAACGCTATAGTTGCTACACCAATACCGCCAATTGCAATTAAGCGCAAGGGAAAGGCAGTAAACGAAGTAATGCCGGTAATCGCTAAATCGAGCAGTGAATAAAAGCTCCATTGTGAGACACCTGCTTTTCGCGGTGGTACTTCGTAGGGAATGGCTATTTGTTTAAAGCCAACCCAGCTGTACAATCCTTTCATAAATCGATTCGTTTCCGGAAGTTTTTGTAATGCGTGCACAATTTTTCGATCGAGGAGACGAAAATCACCCGCATTTGCTGGAATATTCACGCGATTTATTTGCGACGTTAGGCGGTAAAAAAGCCGCGCTGAATTACGTTTAATCCAGGACTCATCTTCACGGCTTTGACGGACTGCATAAACCATGTCATAACCTGCTTCCCATTGAGCAATAAACTTACTTAAAAGCGCTAAGGGATGTTGGAAGTCGCAATCCATTAGAATTACTGCATCGCCGCGGGCATGATCAAGACCTGCACTTAAGGCTTTTTCTTTACCAAAATTACGGCTAAAACGTAAATAGCGTATTTTATGTTGCTTTCTTAATCCCGTGATAATGCTTGCGGTATTATCAACGCTGCCATCATCCACTAGTAAAATTTCATAAGTATACGGAAATTGACTTAGAGTTTGCTCCAATGCCGCAATAAAATCGGCAATCAAATGTTCTTCATTGTAGACAGGAACAACACAAGAAATAGTTTTCACACACAGACTCTGTTCAATCATAACTTTGCTTATCTGGATTGTTTATTATGCGGTATTTTAACGCGAATCACGGCATCCTGTAAGGTTTATTTTAACAACATGATTTTTTAAAGTGCGTCTGTCAACCAATCGTCACTGGAATAAAGAACTTTGGGGGTATGGATGATGATCTTCATCTGTTCTAACACTACACTTGTATTAGAGACAATTTTTTAAGAATTGTCTTTATGAACTTTAATTTAGGAGTTGACGCCAGTTTGCATTGCAGTGCAGAATGTCAATATTGGTCTTGACCGAGTTATCAAACTAAGAGGACCACGTGAAATGAAAAGTCGATACTGGTATTTACTCGTCTTTCTTTTTCCACTCTCCGCAGTGTTCGGCATGGCACATGGAGGGGCGGCTTCTTATAGCACCTTAATCCTGTTTAGCGGCATTCTACCCCTCATCGAAATTGCTTGCGGGCAAGATTTTATTTATCCCCGTGCCGCACCCACTGAGAAACATACTTTTTACCGGCTTATGCTCTACGGCATGGTCCTGGCACAGTTCATCATTACCATCCTTGGGGCATATTTTGTGCCGCAACAAAGT
>ERZ778022.5295-NODE-5295-length-10530-cov-4.902053_pt1 | contig 10530 bp, 13 predicted proteins | sample MGYA00375752_ERZ778022 | MGnify/ENA primary metagenome ERZ778022 (study PRJEB29350, sample SAMN05389826) | bioreactor metagenome | isolation source: Thiocyanate bioreactor | place: South Africa: University of Cape Town | collected 2014-04-04 ...
TTCGGTGAGGCGCTCCAGGCGGGCGGTGTATTCGGCGCGTTCGAAGTGCAGTGCCATTTCAAGCCTCCAGAATTGCGATTGCGGAGATCTGCCGGCCGTAATCCGGCTCGGCGGCATGGGTGGTGCGGCGATAGGAGAAGAAGCGTTCCGTATCGGCATAGGTGCAGATGGCGAGGTTTTCCGCAGAGACGCCGGCGTCGCGCAGCCGCTTGACGGTCAACCCCTGCAGGTCGAACATCGCATGGCCGCTTTTTTCCGACGGTGCGAAGAATTCGGCATAATCGGCGTCGCGCTGTACGAAGCGCTCGACGAATTCCGGGCCGACTTCGTAGTTCGCCTGGCTGATCGACGGGCCGAGAACGTCGGGCGCCCAGCGTCAGCATCGCCTCGACGGTGTTTTCGAGGACGCCGTCGAGCGCGCCCTTCCAGCCGGCATGGGCGGCGCCGATGATACGGTTTTCCGCGTCTGCAAACAGGATGGGGCCGCAATCGGCGGTGAGCACGCCGAGAACGATGCCGGGCGATGCCGTCACCATCGCATCGGCTTTCGGCCGGTCGCCGGCATAGGTGGCGTCGACCACCACGACGTCGGGGGAATGTACCTGGTGTACGGTCGCCAGGCGGTCAACCGGCGCACCGAACCAGCGGGCGACGCGGGCACGGTTTTCCTGCACCTTCCGCTGGTCGTCATTGGAGCCCAGCCCGACATTGAGGCCGCGATAAAGACCTTCGGAAACACCGCCCTCGCGGGTGAAGAAACCGTGCCGGATATGCCCGGAACCTGCCAGCCGGTCACTGACGATCGGCCGTGGCGAAGCCTCATCCTGCATGTCTGCCGCCCTCGTTCTTGCTGGCGCCGTCGGTGATGGACCGGCTTGTTTCCCCGATTGGAGGAGCGGCAAATCTCATCCCGCGGCGCATTTTGGCCGGACCTTGGCCCAAGGCGGACCGCTCTGTCAATCCACTGCCCGAAAGCGGCCGAGATCGATCGGCGGGCTGGAAACCACGAGAACCTTGAACAATTCGCCCATCCGGCCTTCGCCTTCCCCGGCCAATCGTTCGACGGCGGCGCGGATATCGTGCTGGGTGGCGACGTCCTTGCCGCGGCCGAGCGCCGAGGCGCGTTCCTCCAGCCCGAGGGCGAGCAGGAAGTCGCCCTGGTGCGACAGCCCGTTGACCTGCACGTCGCAGGCAAGCGCCGTCTGCGCCAGGCGGGCGAAATCGACATGGCTGGTCAGGTCGGCCTCGCCGGGATGGGCGAGCGGCGGATCGTATTCGTGCTTGTGAACCGCCTGCAGCGTGTCGCCGAAACCGGAGACCAGATGGCCGTAGTCGATGACGACGGCCGAACCGCCGGAGGCCTTGAGCCGTTCGCAGATGGTGTTCATCACGGCTTCGCGTGCCGGCGCAATCTCGAAGATGGTGCCGTTTTCGGCGCTCGTGGCCGGCGCCGGCAGCAGGGCAGGGTCGATGCCCGCCACGCCGACGGAAAAGGCGAGCGCGTCGTCGCTGTCGAGCCCCACCATGCGTTCCCTGAAGCCCGTCGGTGATTTGACGAACTGGCGGATGGGAATGGCGTCGAAAAGCTCGTTGGCGGCCAGCAGCGTGAAGCCGCCCGGCACCTGGTCGAAGGAATCGTGCCAGACGACTTTTGGCGCGTGCGTGGCCAGCGTTTCGCGTTGCACGTCCTTCAGCTTGTCGCTGGTTTCGACCATGTGCACCGTCATCGTGCCGTAGAGGCTTGGGGCGATGCGGGCGATGACGCGCAGCATGTCGGCCATCATCGTGCCGCGGCCCGGGCCGATCTCGACGAACCGGACATGGGCCGGCGTGTCGTGGCGTTGCCAGGTGTGGACCATGAAGACGCCGAGCATTTCGCCGAACAGCTGGCTGACCTCCGGCGCGGTGATGAAATCGCCGGCATGGCCGAAGGGGTGGCGCGTCTTGTAGTAGCCGTGTTCCGGGTCCGCGAGGCACAGCGCGAAATAATCGGTCACGCTGATCGGCCCGTTGGTGCGGATGAGTGCCTTGATTTTTTCTCCGAGACGGGTGGTCACGCTGATCTCCGCATCACGTCTTTCGGGCACGCAGCACGGCCCAGATTCCCAACATAAGCATCGGCACGGACAGTATCATGCCCATGGTCAGCCAGTTTCCGGCAAGATAGCCGATCTGGGCGTCGGGCTCACGGAAGAACTCGTTGAAGATGCGGGCGACGGCATAAAAACCGATGAACCAGCCGCTGATGGTTCCCGGACGTTTCAAGGCCTTGGCGCCGTAAATCAGGGCGGCGAGCAGGAGGAACAGCACGATGCCCTCCAGCGCCGCTTCATAGAGCTGGCTGGGGTGCCGCGCGAAGGGGCCGCCGGTCGGAAAGACCACGGCCCACGGCATGTCGGTCAGCCGGCCCCAGAGTTCGCCGTTGATGAAGTTGGCGATCCGGCCGAAAAAGATACCGACGGGTGCTGCGGCGGCGATGACGTCGAACATGCTCCAGATCGCGATGCCGTTGCGGCGGGAGAAGATGACCATCGCCAGGATCGTCCCGATGAGGCCGCCGTGGAAGGACATGCCGCCGTTCCAGATCTGTATCGCCCGGATCGGTTCGGCAACTACGGCTGCGAGATCGTAGAAGAGGATGTAGCCGATCCGGCCGCCGAGCACGATGCCGGCCGCCGCCCAGACGAGAAAATCGTCGAGGTGGGCCGGTGTCAGGGCAGGGGTGTCGTTGCGCCAGAGCTGCGGTCTTGCCGTCAGCCGGCGGGCGTAGAGCCAGCCCAGCAGGATGCCGGCGACATAGGCGAGGCCGTACCAGTGGATGGCGAGCGGGCCGAGCTGGAGCGCCACGGGATCGATATCCGGAAAGGGCATGATCGAAAGGAGGTGCGCGACTGTCTGCAAATTCGTAACCCTTTGGCTGGAAGCGGAAAATGGCGTCCTAATCCTGTACGGTCAAGCCGATTCTTGTTCTATCCTCGGACATCGTCCGAACGGAGCGCGGCGATTCTCCTTGCATACGGCGTTTGAAGACCCTACCTCCCTGAAAAGGTGCCGGCGAAGCGAGAGCCCGGTGCTGACTGCAGCAAAAAGGAGCCAGTTTCATGTCCACCGGACCGAACCGCATTCTCGACGAGTTTGCCAAGCTGATGACCGATGCCGCTGGCGCCGCCCAGGGGGTTCGCCGCGAGGTGGAGACGGCCTTCAATGCCCAGATCGAGCGCCTGCTCAACAGCATGGACCTCGTCAAGCGCGAAGAATTCGAAGCCGTCCGCGAGATGGCCGTCAAGGCGCGCGATGAAAACGATGCGCTCAAGGCACGCCTCGATGCGCTGGAAGCACGCCTTTCCGGCGAAGGCCGCTGAGTCCGCTTTCCATTTTCATGCTGCGGCCGGGCATTCGACGCGGGAGCCGTCCGGCCCCTTGCTTTTTCCAGCACAAAAACGGCTGATTTTTCCACCCTGTGGACATAGCCAAAAAAGCCAATTTCCAGAGTCGTTTATGGCGCGCTGCTGAATCAGTTTGGCAGCACCTTTCCACACCCATTAAGGCAAAATTTACCACCGGGGGCTGGCGTTGAGACTCCGGCATTATACACTGATTTTAAATGATGATTCGAAACGGGGCTGGTCAGGCTCGGGCAGGGTGTAAGCGTTCTCCTGCCTTCCGTTCGACGATCGTCCCAAGTGTTGTTTCCGGTAAATCGCGTGTGTCTTTCGGTGTCCGCTCCGCAACGTCGCATTCATTCCGGTCGAGAAGGTGCTGCATGAGCCTGATGGAAATGGAAATTCAACGTCAGTCCAACCCGGTCGACATGATCGAGTTCGTCGCTGCCAACAATGACTGGTCGTTCGAGCGGTCGGGCGAAGACGAAATCGCCATGACGGTCGAGGGGCGCTGGGCCGACTACCACGTCTCCTTTTCCTGGATGGAAGAATTCGAGGCGCTGCATGTCGCCTGCGCCTTCGACATCAAGGTGCCGGAAACGCGCGTCAACGAGGTCATCCGGCTTCTCTCGCATATCAACGGCCAGGTGCTGATGGGGCATTTCGACCTCTGGCGTCATGAGGACGTGGTGATCTTCCGCCAGTCGCTGCTGCTTGCGGGCGGCGCCGAGCCGAACAACCAGCAGGTGGAGGTGATGCTCTCCAGCGCGCTGGAAGCCTGCGAGGCCTATTACCAGGCATTCCAGTTCGTCGTCTGGTCGGGTATGGACGCGCAGAGCGCCATGGCGGCGGTGCTGTTCGAAACCGTCGGGGAAGCATGAGCATGGCGCCGTCTTTTTCTGGTGGGCCGATCGTTCTCGTCGGCGCCGGCAACATGGGTGGAGCGATGCTCACCGGCTGGCTGAAGAACGGCGTGCCGGCATCATCCGTCATCGTCGTCGATCCCAATCCGTCCGATGCCATGCTGGCGCTGATCCGCGATGCCGGGGCGCGGCATGAGCCGACGCCGCCGGCCGGCCTGCAGGCCGGCGTTCTTTTCGTCGCGGTCAAGCCGCAGGTGATGGATGCGGTGCTGCCGCCGTTCCGGCCGCTGGTCGGAGCCGAGACGGTCGTCGTTTCGGTCGCCGCCGGCAAGACAGTCGCTTATCTCGAAGGCCATCTCGGCGAGGCGGCAACCGTTCGCGCCATGCCGAACACGCCGGCCATGGTGGGCCGCGGCGTCACCGGTGCTTATGCCAATGCCCGCACCACCGAGCAGCAGCGCGCCCAGGTGCAGGCGCTGTTGCGGGTCAGCGGCCCCGTCGAATGGGTCGAGGCCGAACACGACATCGATGCGGTGACCGCCGTTTCGGGCAGCGGTCCGGCCTATGTCTTCTATCTCGTCGAGTGCATGGCGGAAGCGGGCCGCAAGGCCGGCTTGCCGGCCGACCTCGCCATGCGTCTTGCCCGCGAAACCGTGTCGGGGGCGGGCGAACTGTTGCACCAGTCCACGGACGAGGCGTCGCGACTGCGCCAGAACGTCACCTCGCCCGGCGGCACCACGGCTGCGGCGCTTTCCGTGCTGATGGCGGAGGACGGCATGCAGCCGCTGTTCGACAAGGCGGTCGAGGCCGCCCGCAAGCGGGCGCAGGAACTGGCAGGCTGAGGATCGTTTGATGGCCGAAGAAATCACCTATGGCGACTTCGAGCGCGTCGACATCCGCGTCGGCACGATCGTCGAGGCGGAACCCTTTCCGGAAGCGCGCAAGCCGGCGATCAAGATGCTGATCGATTTCGGGCCGGAAATCGGCGTCAAGAAATCCTCGGCGCAGATCACCGTGCATTACAAGCCGGAAGAGCTTGTCGGCCGCCAGGTCCTCGGTGTCGTCAACTTCCCGCCGCGCCAGATCGGGCCGATGCGCTCCGAAGTGCTGACCCTCGGCTTCGAGGACGAGGCAGGCGCCATCGTGCTCGCCGCCGTCGACAAGTCGGTGCCGAATGGCAAGAAGCTGCTTTAAGCCATTTGCGAGCTTGAATGGGGCGATTGCCCCTCGTCACCATCAATGAATCTCGCGCGTCACCGGATCGCCGATCGTCAGGTCGCGGAACTCCGCCTCAAAACCGTCCCGCTGCGGTGAGCAGAACACCAGTCCGATGGCCAGTTCCGGAAAGTTCGGCGGGAAATAGGCGAGGCGCGCCATCCGCCAATCCTCCATCCGATCGGTGCGATACTGGATGAACAGCGCATCGAACATCCGCGTCACCCGCACCGAGATCGCGTCGAAATCGCCGTCGAGGCGGAAGGCGGACCAGTCGGAATGTTGGTTAGTGACGACGGTGCTGAAATGCCTGGCGCCGTCGGTGTATTCGATGCCGCATTTCATCCAGTGTTTGGCATCGTGGCGCACCATCAGGCCGGCCTGGTCGTAGAGATGCTCATAGTGCCCGGTAAAGGTTGCTTCCATGGTGAAGTCCGATTTCCGCCAGCTGTGCAGGAAATGGCCGTTGTCATGCTCGAAGCCGTAATAGGTGTTCTGCCAGAAATCGGTATGATGGCCGGAACGGACCACGAGCCGGCCATCGCGCTCTTCGCTCGCAGGCGGCGGGTTGAGCCAGTTCATCGTCTTGAAATCCACCGACATTCGGCGCCTCCCGGAAAGCAGTTTCGCTTCCGTCTTTTTACCTTTTTCCAGGCCGTCGTAAACAGGCGTCCAAGACGGGGTCAGCGTTTCGTTTCGTTCTTCGACTTCGGCTTTTCCGGCGCATTCCTGTTGGTGAAATGGGCGTTGCCGAGCCCGGTGCCGATCGTGAGCACGCCCCAGCCGCTCACGTCCTGCATGAAAGGGATTTGCGACAGACCCTGGACGACGGCGTCGTTGTGGACGATGACGAAGGTCGGGTGGTCGCAGATCTCCGGGATCGCCTTGGTCAGCTCTTCCGGCAGGTTGAACCGCTCACTTTCCCAGTTGCCGCCGGGAAGGTTCTGGCCGCCGCGATCGATCGATCCGTCCGCCTCGATGATGCCGGGGCAGGCGATGCCGATCAGCGGGGCGGGAATGAGTTTGGCCTTTTCGGCCTTGCCGATCAGTTCCTTCAGCATGTCGACGAGCTGTTCGATGGTGGCGCCGCGCCGGGGCGCATCGTCGGCGTGCCGCCAGAGCGTCGATTTCCACACGCGCGCCTTGGAAAGATCCGGCGCCTCCTTCATGCGCAGCTCGACGACACCGGCGCGGATGTTGGTGCCGCCGATATCGACGGCGAGGATGGCTTCGTGGCCCTTGAGCATCCAGGCGGGCATCAGGTGCGCCGCGCCGATCAGGCCGGCATCGTCGGGGTGATGCCGGATCGGCACGACCTCGATCTTGCAGCCTTCCGCCTTGAGAAGGACCATGGCGCGGGCAATGGCAAGCTCGCCGACCGCGCTTTCCCGGAAACCGCCGCCGACCACGATACGTTCGGTGTGCTTCCAGTTTTCCTGCTTCAGATAGCGCGAGAGGACATGCGTGAGTTCGCCGGCGAAATCGTCGATGGCGCCCATGACGAGGGCGGCCGCTTCCTTGTCGTCGCCATGCAGCAGCGCATCGATCTTCTTCTTCGACAGGTCCTTGGTCGGCGTATCGCCGAGCGGATCGGCGCCGACCTTGCTGACGCGCTTTCGCCAGTCGTCGAGCTTTTCCAGGAATGCGGATTTGCGCGCCCGGTCGCCGATGAAGCCGTCCTTGTCACGCAGCTCGATGTTATAGTTGTCGACGGTCACCGAAGGCAGGTCTTCGGCGCCGTGGATGATCGGGGCGGCGATATCCTGGGTCTTTCGCGCTTTGGTTTTGGCCATCGAGGTTCCTTCTGCCGTCATGCATGTCGGCGAAAACGCGGGGAGAGGAGGGAGGTTCCGGGGCGCGGAGAATTTGGATGGTTGCCATCGGTTTTTTCGCCGGCCCCCGTGGGATGGAGGCGCCGTCGAGCATTGCAAAAACCTTGCCTTCGAGCCGGCCTGACCTACCTCGTCTGCATGAGCGAAGAACAGTTGATCGAACCCCTAGCTTCCGTCGATGCAGACCGGATCACCGATGCGGTTTTCGAGCGTATCGGTGGACATCCCGAACATTGGGCGTTGTTTCTCGATATCGACGGCACTCTTCTCGACCTGGCGCCGACACCGGACGCGATCGTCGTCCCGGAAGCGCTTCCCGACCATCTCCGCCGGATCTCGGGCAGGATGGGCGGGGCCCTGGCATTGGTGACGGGGCGGGCCCTGCCTTATGCCGACGCCCTGTTCCGGCCGCACCACTTTCCGCTGGCGGGATTGCACGGCGCGGAAATGCGGGCCGCCGACGGCCGGATGATCTTCGCGACGCCGACGCCGGAATTCGAGGCGATCAAGGCGGCGCTGGTCCGCGAGGCGAAAAACCTGCCCGGCGTGCTGATCGAGGACAAGGGGGCGGCGGTTGCCGCACACTACCGGCTGGCGCCGCAATACGAGGCGCTGCTGGAACGGCGCATGCGCCATTACGTGCAGGAGGCGGGGCCGGGATGGGCGCTGCAGCTTGGCAAGATGGTGTTCGAAATCCGTCCCGCCCGCGCCAGCAAGGGGGACGCGGTGGAGCGCTTCATGCAGGAGGCGCCATTCACCGACCGCCTGCCGCTTGCCATCGGCGACGACCTGACCGACGAATCGATGTTTGCCGTCGCCAATGCGCGGGGCGGCCATTCCATCCGGGTCGGACATGCGGCGGCGACCACCTGCGCGCAGAGCCGCGCCGTTTCGCCCACCTACATCCGCTCTGCCCTGGCCATGATTGCCGCCTGACCGGCCCGCGATCAGGCCGGAATGCGCACCACGGCCCGCAGGCCGCCCTTGGGGCTGTCGCCCAGCGTGACGTTGCCGCCATGGCTGCGGGCGATGTCGCGGGCGATGGCAAGGCCGAGGCCGGTGCCCGACGCATCGAGATTGCGTGCTTCGTCGAGACGGAAGAACGGCTTGAACACGTCGTCGCGGGCATTTTCGGGAATGCCCGGCCCGTCGTCGTCGAAGGTGATGGTCAGCCATTTCACGCCATGCCTTGCCTCGACGTCGAGCGTGTTGGCATAGCGCCGGCTGTTGGTGGCGAGATTGGTCAGCAGACGGGTGAAGGCATTCGGCCGCACCGAAACCTCGTCGTCGCCCTCGATCCGGTAGGTCATCGTCTTGCCGTGCAGTTCGGCATCGGCCTGGAGTTTGTCGAAGAGGGCGCTCAGTTTCAGCTGGCCGACGGTTTCTTCCGTCTCGCCCTTGGCGAAGGCCATGTAGCCTTCCAGCATCGTCTGCATGTCCTCGACGTCCTCGTTCATGCCCTGCAGGTCCGGATTGTCGCCGGCGAGCGCCAGTTGCAGCTTGAAGCGGGTGAGGACGGTGCGCAGGTCGTGGCTGACGCCGGTCAGCATGGCGGTGCGTTGCTCGATCTGCCGCTCGATGCGTTCGCGCATCAGGATGAAGGCGAGGCCGGCGCGGCGGACCTCGTCTGCGCCGCGCGGTGAGAAATCCGGCGATTTCTGCCCCTTGCCGAAACTTTCCGCCGCTTTCGCCAGCGCCAGGATCGGCCGGATCTGGCCGCGCAGGAAAAGGATCGAGATGACGATCAGCACCAGCGAGGCGCCGACCATCCACAAGAGGAAGATATGGGTGTTCGAGGCATAGGTCTGGCTGCGGCGGGCGAAGACGCGCAGCACCTTGGTGTCGAGCTGGATGCGGATTTCGACGAGGCGGGAATCACCGAGTGTATCGATCCAGTAGGGCAGGTGGATCTGCTTGTTGATTTCATCGGAGAGGATTTCGTCGAGGATCGAGAAGAACGGTTTTGGCCGCGGCGGCGGCAACTGTCCGCCTTCCTCGATGGATACCGTCAGGTTCAGCCGCTCGCGGGCGATGCGGATGATGTCGGACACATCCTGGTTCTGCGGATGCAACTCGATCAGGTCGATGATGGCAGCGATATCGCGGGTGACGGCAGTCGAAAGCCGCTGCGTCACCATCTGCCAGTGGCGCTCCATGAACACGAAGGCGATGACCGTCTGCAGCAGGATGATCGGGACGAGGATGATCAGCAGCGAGCGGGCGTAGAGGCCGGTCGGCAGTTGCCGGCGCAGCCAGCGGCCGAGGGAGCGAAGCCCCGTGGACGTGCCGCGCTCCTGATCGCGCCTCAGAGTGTCGAAGCTTGCCATCGGCGTACCCTTCGATTTTTCTGGCTTCGGCTAATCGATGCTCAGCCGGTAGCCGATGCCGCGGACGGTCTGCAGCCAGACCGGATTGGCCGGGTCGTCCTCGATCTTGCGCCGCAGGCGGTTGATCTGGACGTCGATGGTGCGCTCGCCCACCTCGGCATCGCTGCCGACGAGTTCGTGGCGCGGAATGGTGTCGCCGGCGCGCAACGCAAACAGGAGCATGATCTCCTGCTCGCGATCGGTCAGCCGGATGATATCCGATGCCTTCTTCAGCTCCTTGCGCGAGATCGAGAAGGTGTAGGGGCCGAACATCACCTGCTCGATCTTTGGCGCGCCGCTCGGCACGTTGCGGCGCAGGATGTTGTTGATGCGCAGCACCAGTTCGCGCGGATCGAAGGGCTTTGGCAGATAGTCGTCGGCGCCGGCTTCGAGCCCGGCGATGCGTGCTGCGGATTCGGCCAGCGCCGTCAGCAGGATGATCGGCACCTTCTTGATGGTGGTGAGGCTCTGCGTCAGCGACAGGCCGGATTCACCCGGCATCATCACGTCGAGGATGATCAGGTCGAAATCCAGACCGTTGAGCTTGCGCCGCGCCTCCGCCGCATCGGCGGCGACGGTGATGCGGAAACCCTGTTCCACGAGGTAGCGGTTGAGCAGGGCGCGGATGCGCGTGTCGTCGTCCACGACCAGAAGGTGGGCGGCGTCGTCGGAAAGGGGCGTCTTTGTCGTCATCTCATCCAGCTTCCGATGTCTTGCGGTCGCGCATGCCATCGAGGAACAGTTTGACGCCGGGGCGCATTTCCGGCGGCACCTTCTCGAATGCCCGGGCGATGCGGCGGGATTGCGGCTCGGCCAGCGCCAGCGCCAGATCGCGTCCGGCCTGCGTCGGGTAAAGCTTGCGCTGGCGCCT
>ERZ778022.5297-NODE-5297-length-10529-cov-4.282127_pt1 | contig 10529 bp, 5 predicted proteins | sample MGYA00375752_ERZ778022 | MGnify/ENA primary metagenome ERZ778022 (study PRJEB29350, sample SAMN05389826) | bioreactor metagenome | isolation source: Thiocyanate bioreactor | place: South Africa: University of Cape Town | collected 2014-04-04 ...
CCGACATCACCGAGGTTTCGAGAAACTCCTGCATGGAGTTCACGTCGCCCTGCAGCCGGCTCATCAGCCGGCCGACCTCCGTCTTGTCCATGAAGCCCAGCGACACCTTCTGCAGATGCGCGAACATCGCCCGGCGCATGTCGAACAACACGTTCTCGGCGACCTTGCCGATGGCGACTTCCTGCGCGTAGTTGGCCGCGTAGCTGACGAGGATGGCCACCGCGAAGGCCCCCAGCATCCAGGCGAGCGTCGAAGTATCGCCGCTGCCCACGACCATGCCGTTGTCGATGGCGTGGCGGATGATCAGGGGAATGGCGAGCTGCGCAACGGTGAAGATCAGCACCGAGACGACGGAGATGAAGACGCGCTTCCGATAGGGGCGCACGAAGGCCCAGATGCGGCGCACGATCTTGGGATCGTAGGCCTTGCCGAAGACTTCCTCTTCCGGCCGGTGCGATCCGACGACGGCGCGCGGCGGGCGCTTGCCCTTTTCGACTTCGTCGTCGAGTTCCTGCACGGTGGTCATTCGGCGGCCTCCGTGGGGGAGGCGTCGCTGGGCCGGACCTGCAGGTCATAGAGGGCGCGGTAGCGGCCGTTGAGGGCCAGCAGCTCGTCATGCGTGCCGCGTTCCACGATCCGGCCCTTCTCGATGAACAGTATCTGGTCGGCATGCATCAGCGAGCTGAGCCGGTGGGCGATGATCAGCGTGACGCGGTCCGCCGCGTACTTCTTCATGGCGGCGCGGATACGCAGCTCGGTGCCTGCGTCAATGGCGGCGGTCGAGTCGTCGAAGACAAGGATGTCGGGCCGCAGCACCAGGGCCCGGGCAATCGACATGCGCTGGCGCTGGCCGCCGGACAGCGACACGCCGCGTTCGCCCACGATGGTGTCGTAGCCCGCCGGCAGGCCCGCAATGTAGTTGTGCAGCTGCGCGTATTCGGCGGCGCGCTCGATGCGCTGTTCTTTCGCCCAGGGGTTGCCGTAGGCGATGTTGTTCTCGATCGTGGTGGTGAACAGGAACTGGTCCTGCTGCACGACGATGACGGCCTTGCGCAGCGATGCCAGCGTCACCTGGCTCAGCTCCTGCCCGTCGATGGATATGCTGCCGCCGCTCACGTCGTAGAAGCGCGGGATCAGGTGGGCGATGCTGGATTTGCCGCTTCCAGGCGGGCCGACGATGCCGATGGTCTCGCCGCGCTTCGCCGTGAAGCTGATGCCCTCGAGCACAAGATTGTCGTTGGCGCCGGGGTACCGGAAATCGACGTTGTCGAAGGTCAGCGTGCCCTCGGTGATCTCGAGGTCCTTGGCGCCCGGTGCGTCCTGGATGGCGAGGTCGAGGTCGAGCAGCCGGAACAGGCGCTGGCCGCAGGTCGAAGCGCGGGCAAACGAATTCACCAGCAGGCCCAGCTGCCGCACGGGCATCTGCAGGATGGTCATGAAGGTGAGGAACGAGGCGAGCGTGCCGACGCTGATCTCGCCGGCCATCACCTTGAGCCCGCCGAACCACAGCACGAGACCCATGGCGACGAGGAACGAGAAGTTCATCACCGCCGTGCTGGAGACGCGCAGGTCGACGCGCTGGTGGGCGAGTTCCATGGCGTGCTTACTGGCCCGGTCGAACTTGCCGAGTTCGTGCAGCGCCGCCGCGAAGGCGCGCACCACGCGGGTGCCGCCGAGGTTCTCCTCCATCACGCGGCTCAGGTGGCTCATGCGGTCCTGCAGTTCCAGCCAGGTCGCACGCAGCCGCAGCTGGCTCCACGACGACACCAGGGCGACGAACGGCACGAAGCTCAGGCTCAGCAGGCCGAGCAGCACGTCGGTGGAGATCAGCAGGTAGGCGCCGACACCGATGAGGATGGTGAGCAGCACCAGCCGCACCAGCCCCGTCGAAAAGAACATGCGCACGCCATCGATATCGATGATGCCGAGCATGATCAGGTCGCCGGAATGGACCCGGTCATGGAACGAGAAGCTCAGGTGCTGCAGCTTCTCGTAGCAGGCAAGCCGCAGCTCATAGGCAGAGTAGTGGCCGACCGATTCCGAATAGTAGTTCTGCCACAGCGTGAAGATGCCGCGCGCTATGCTGACTGCGAGCAGGATCAGCGCCGTGCTCCACAGGGCGTTCTGCGCTAGCTCGGTGCTGCCGCCGGTCAGCAGCGGCCGCGTCTGGTCCACCGCCTGGCCCAGCAGGCGCGGGATCCACAGTTGCAGCCCCGAGGCAACGATGGTGGCCAGCACCGCAAAGGTGGCCTGCCACGGATGCCGCAGATTGAGCAGCGTAATGCGGAGCAGCGTGCCGAGGTTCTTGTGGGCCTGCGCGGCAGCCAGATGCTCGAAAGGATTGCCGCGCCGCTCGGCGCTCTCAACCCGGGAGGGGGTCACGGGACTATCCAGATAAAAATTGAATGAGCTGCCCGTACGGGCCGAACCGGCTGGCTCGAGGGGCAGGGGGGAACTCGCCCACCAACCAATACGCATTCTGCACGTGTGTGCAAGGGCTAACGTGTTATCGGGCCGCATCATTTGGGACTATGCGACATTGCCGTGACGGCGCTGCTGCAACCGCGCCGAAACGGCCGGCTGCGGGGGCGCCGCGGCATGATGCCACCGCCTTTGCACTGCCACGATACGGCCTATACATGTAGCGCCATGGGCACCAATCATCTCGACGATATCCGGCAGAAAATGCGGCAGGCGGCTTATGCCGACGAGGCTGCGGCAGTGGCGCGGCTGACGGCGGCGGCAGGTCTCGACGCCTCGGCGCGAGCGCAGATTTCGCGGGAGGCGGCGCGGCTGGTCGAGAAGGTGCGCGGCGAGGCCTCGCCCGGCATGCTGGAAGGCTTCCTCGCCGAGTATTCGCTGTCCAGCACCGAGGGCATCGCCCTGATGTGCCTTGCCGAGGCGCTGCTGCGCGTGCCGGATGCGGCAACGCAGGACGATCTCATCGAGGACAAGATCGCGCCAGCGCGCTGGCTCGAGCATTTCGATGTCGCCAACACGCCGCTGGTCAACGTCTCGACGCTGATGCTGACGCTCACCGGCGAGGTGCTGAAGGACGCGGGCGCCGGCCTCCTCGGTACGGTGAAGACCTTCATGCAGCGGCTGGGCGAACCGGTGATCCGTTCTGCGGTCTTGCAGGCCATGCGCATTCTCGGCGGCCAGTTCGTGCTGGGCCGCAGCATCGAGGAAGCGACCAAGCTCGCACGCAAGCTGGAAGGGCAGGGCTTTGCCTATTCCTACGACATGCTGGGCGAGGCCGCTCGCACCGAGGCCGATGCGCGGCGCTATCGCGCGGCCTATGCCGAAGCCATCGCTGTCGTTGCGGCGCGCTGCACGGCCGAGAGCGTGCGCGACAACCCCGGTGTATCCGTCAAGCTGAGCGCGCTGCATCCGCGCTACGAGGTCGCCAAGCGCGACCGCGTCATGGCCGAACTGGTGGAGCGTACGCTGGCGCTGGCGGTCATGGCCCGCGGCGCCAACATGGGGTTCAACATCGATGCGGAGGAGGCGGACCGCCTCGATCTGTCGCTCGATGTCATCGCTGCCGTGCTGGAGGACCAGCGGCTCGCCGGCTGGGACGGCTTCGGCATCGTGGTCCAGGCCTACGGGCCCCGCACGGCCTATGTGATCGACTGGATCGACGGGCTGGCCGAAAAGCTCGACCGGCGCCTGATGGTTAGGTTGGTCAAGGGCGCCTACTGGGATGCCGAGATCAAGCGCGCGCAGGTGCTCGGGCTCGATGGCTTTCCTGTCTTCACCCAGAAGGCGGCGACCGACATCAGCTACGTCGCCAATGCCCGGCGGCTGCTTGAGAAGCGCGCGCGCATCTATCCGCAGTTCGCCACGCACAATGCGCACACCGTCGCTGCCGTCCTGCATCACGCCCGGACACTGGGGGCGGACAAGACGGAATTCGAGTTCCAGCGCCTGCACGGCATGGGCGAGCGGCTGCACCAGATCCTGAGCGAAGAGCAGGGGACCAAGACCCGCATCTACGCGCCGGTCGGACGCCATTCCGATCTGCTGGCCTATCTCGTGCGGCGGCTGCTTGAAAACGGTGCCAACGGCAGCTTCGTCAACCTCATCGCCGACCGCGACGTGCCAGCCAGCGTTGTGGCGCGCGACCCGTTCGAGGCCCTCGGCATCCACGCCTCGGGCGAAACGCGTGATCTCGATGCCGAAGCTGAGTCGGCGGTGGAGGCATCGGCCCCGTCGGTTGGGCAGGCGGCTCCGGCGCTGCTTCCTGCCAGCGGCCGCATTCGGTATCAGGCCGATCTGTTCGCGCCGTCGCGACGCAATTCGCGCGGCGTCGATCTGGCCGATCCATTGTCGCTGGTCGCGCTGGATGCGGCACGCGCCGATTTTGCGGTGACCCGCTGGTCGGCGTCGGCTGTCGGCCGGATCGATGGCGATATCGGCGAGCATTTCCGCATCGAAAGTCCGGCGACGGGCGAGCCCGTCGGTGAGGCGATCGGTGCCGGGACGCAGACGATAGATGCTGCGATCCGCCGTGCCGAAGCCGCCTTCCCGCAATGGTCGGCGCGGCCGGTCGCCGAGCGTGCGGCCATCCTCCGCCGGGCGGCCGATCTCTACGAGACCAACGCCGCCGAGCTCTATTCGCTGTGCGGACGCGAGGCCGGCAAGACCCTGCCGGATTGCGTGAGCGAGGTCCGCGAGGCCGTGGATTTCCTCCGCTACTATGCGGCCGAGGCCGAGCGGCTGGGGCCTCGCGAGGCGCTGGGCATCTTCACCTGCATCTCGCCGTGGAACTTTCCGCTGGCCATCTTCACCGGGCAGGTCGCCGCTGCGCTCGTCGCGGGCAATACGGTCCTCGCCAAGCCGGCAGAGACCACGCCGCTGATCGCTGCACGCGCCGTCGAGCTGCTATATCAGGCCGGTATTCCGCAGGACGTGCTGCAGCTGATGCCGGGCAGCGGTGCGGTAGTCGGCCGTGCCCTGACGTCTGACCCGCGCATCGCGGGCGTCTGCTTTACCGGCTCGCTGGCCACCGCGAAATCCATCGACGTCGCCATGGCCGATCATTTGGCGCCGGGTGCGCCGCTGATCGCCGAGACCGGCGGCCTCAACGCGATGATCGTCGACTCGACGGCGCTGCCGGAGCAGGCAGTTCGCGATATTCTCGCGTCGGCCTTCCAGTCGGCCGGGCAGCGCTGTTCGGCGCTCCGCGTTCTCTACCTGCAGGAGGACACGGCGCCCCGGATCATCGAAATGTTGCTCGGTGCGATGGACGAGCTTGCCGTCGGTGACCCGTGGCAGCTCGTCACCGACATCGGGCCGGTCATCGATCACAAGGCGAAGTCGAAGATCGATGTTCATGTCGACGAGTTTGCCTCGCGTGGCGCGGTGCTGAAGCAGCTCGCCGTGCCACCTGAAGGAACCTTCGTCGGTCCCGCCGTACTGGGGATCGGTGGCATCGCCGACCTGAAGGAAGAGATTTTCGGCCCCATCCTGCATGTCGCGACCTTCAAGTCCGGCCAGCTCGATGCCGTCATCGAGGCGATCAATGCCGCCGGCTACGGGCTGACGTTTGGGCTCCATACCCGCATCGACGCCCGTGTCGAGCACGTCGCCTCGCGCATCCGGGCGGGCAATATCTACGTCAACCGCAACCAGATCGGCGCCGTCGTCGGCTCGCAGCCCTTCGGCGGCGAAGGGCTGTCTGGCACCGGGCCCAAGGCTGGCGGACCAAACTACCTGCCGCGCTTCTCGCGACCAACCGAGACGCATGTTCCCTCCACCGCCATCAACGCGTTGTCGGGTCTCTCCATCGGCTTTGCCATCGCAGCGGTCGATCAGGTGAAGGCCGCGTTCGAGAAGCGCCACCTCGCGCCGATCGAGCTGCCGATGCCCGGACCGACGGGCGAGCGCAATACGCTCTCCGTCCTGCCGCGCGGCATCGTGCTCTGCCTCGGGCCCGACGAGGCGACGGCGCGCCGGCAGGCCGAGCTGGCGCTGGCGCATCGCAACGGTGTTCTCGTGGTCGCGCCGGGCGGAACCCGCATCGCCAACGAACTCGGCGTCGATGGCGCTGTCATCGGCGGTGTCGACAAGCGGCTGGCGCCGGCGGCCCTCGAAGCGGGTCTGTCGGTCGATGCGATTGCGCATTTCGGCGACGAGGAAGCGCTGAAGCCTTGGCGGCAGGCGCTGGCGCGACGCGAGGGGCCGATCGTTCCGCTGATCGCGACCGAGGCCGATGCCGAGCGGCTGATCGTCGAGCGGCACCTGTGCGTCGATACCACGGCCTCCGGCGGCAACGCGGAACTGCTCACCGCGGCAGCCGGCACCTGAGTGTAAGCCTCGGCTCCGCTCAGTAGGCGCGGCCGTCCTCGCCGAAGGCGTGGTACTTGCTCGGGTCGACGTAGGCGGCGACGGTGGAGCCGGCCTCGATATGCTGCTGCCCGTTGAGCGCGATCGTCAGCGGCTGGCCGCCCTTGGTCGAGGCGTACAGCATGGTCTGGTCGCCCAGATGCTCGACGAGATCGACCCTCACGTCGGCCAGCTTGGTTCCGGCCGCCTCGGTGATCCCCATGTGCTCGGGGCGGATGCCGAAGACGAGCTTGTCGCTCGGCTTGCGGTCCGTCACCGGCTGACGCAGCGTGAACGGCGTGCCGCCGACATTGACCGTGACCTCGCTGCCTTCGACCTTGGCCACGGTGCTTTCGAGGAAGTTCATCTTCGGTGAGCCGAGGAAGCCGGCGACGAACCGGTTGCGCGGGTTGTTGTAGAGGTCGAGCGGCGCACCGACCTGCTCGATGACGCCGGCATTCAGCACCACGATCTTGTCCGCCATGGTCATCGCTTCCACCTGGTCGTGGGTCACGTAGATCATCGTGTTGCCGAGGTCGTTGTGGAGTTTGGCGATCTCGACCCGCATCTGCACCCGCAGTTCCGCATCGAGGTTGGACAGCGGCTCGTCGAACAGGAAGATCCGCGGCTCGCGCACGATGGCCCGGCCGATCGCCACGCGCTGCCGCTGCCCGCCCGACAGCTGCCGCGGCTTACGGGTCAGCAGGTTCTCGATCCGCAGGATTTCGGCGGCGCGCTTCACCCGCTTGTCGATCTCGGCGCGTGGCACCCGCGCCGTCTCGAGGCCGAAGGCGATGTTCTCGTAGACGTTCATGTGCGGGTAGAGCGCGTAGCTCTGGAACACCATGGCGATGCCGCGCTTCGAGGCCGGCACCTCGTTCATGCGCTCGCCGTCGATCAGGAGGTTCCCGCCGGTGATCGGCTCCAGACCGGCGATCATCCTGAGCAGCGTGGACTTGCCGCAGCCGGAGGGCCCCACGAAGACCACGAACTCGCCCGGCTCGACGTCGAGGTCGATGCCATGGACGACCTCCATGTCGCCGTACTTCTTGAAGACTTTCTGCAGAACGACGCTGGTCGCCATGGTCTTCCCCCTACGCGCCCGCGGGCAGCCAACTGTGGTATTTCGGATGGTCCGGGCCGATCGGCAGCCGCACCTCCTCGTGCGTCTGCGACGAGTGATACATCGCGGTGACGATCTCCAGCGCCTGCCGCGAATCCGCGCTGGTCACCGGCAGCTCCCCGCCGCCCTCCAGCGCATCGTAGAAGCGGCGCATCTGGGTGGTGAAGCGCGGCGGCACATCGCGCCAGTCGGCGAGCAGCGCGGCAATGGCATCGCGCGTCGCGTCGTTGCGCGGCAGGATGCGCCACGGCAGCGTCCCCGGCTGATAGGGGGCGTGGTCGCTCTCGAAGGTCACGTTCTCGAACACCAGCCGGATGCGGCTGATCTCGTCGGCCGAGCCGAGCGTTGCGGTGAAGCTGCCCAGCGCGCCGCTCTGCATCTCCACCGAGGCGGAAATGCAGTCCTCGACCTCGATCGGATTGACGAGCGTCGCAGTGCGCCCGAACAGCGATTTCACCGGCCCCATCAGATAGCAGAACAGGTCGTGCGGATGGATGGCGTGGCCCATCAGCACGCCGCCGAGTTCCGTCGCCCATTTGCCGCGCCAGGGTACGGCATAATAGTCCGCCTCGCGCCGCCACAGCGTCTCGACCGTCCCCACATAGGGCCTGCCCGCGAGGCCCGCTTCGATGATCCGCTTGGCCTGCTCGATGCCATTGCCGAACCGGTACTGGAAGATCGGCATCAGCCGGCCCTTCGCGGTCTTTTCCGCCGCGATGACCTCGTCGATCTGCTGCAGCGAGCCGACCAGCGGCTTCTCGCAGATCACGTGCTTGCCGGCCTTCAGTCCCGCCATGATCTGGGGATAATGCACCATCGGCGGCGTGCAGATATCGAGGACGTCGATATCGTCCATCGCCAGCAGGTCGTCGAAACGGACCACGCGCCGCTCGATGCCGAATTCGTCGGCGAGCGCCGTCATCCGCTCCTCGTTGAGGTCGCAGATCGCCAGCACGCGGAACTGGTCGGTGTTGGGCACATAGCCCTCGATGATGTGCGAGCGGCCGATCCCCGCGCCGACGACCGCGACATTGAGAATGCGGCTCATTGCTGCCACTCCGTGCCGCGCTCGGCCAGCGCCTGCGCTTTGATCGCGATCTCCATCGCCTTGTAGCAGCGCGCCTGCGGCATCGCCGTCTCGGTGCGATTGAGCACGTCGCTGATCAGCTGGCGGCCATAGGGCAGTTCCACCGCGCTGCAATCGATCCGCTGGATGCCTTTGCGGTCGACGAGCAGCAGGTGGTCCTTGCCCGGCTGCCCGTCGATATCGATGTACTTGCGCAGCTCGATGTAGCCCTCGGTGCCGACGATGGTCAGCCGGCCGTCACCCCAGGTGCCCAGCCCGTCCGGCGTGAACCAGTCGACGCGCACGTAGCCCGTCGTCGTCGCCGAGCGCAGGTGCATGTCGCCCGCGTCCTGCAGGCCGGGATGCTGCGGGTGCCCCCGGTTGGCGACGCTGGCTGAGATCACCTCGGCGTCGAGCGTGTCCGAGAAGAACAGGAACTGCTCCACCTGGTGGCTGGCGATGTCGCACAGGATGCCGCCGTATTGCCGCCGATCGAAGAAGTAGGGGGCGCGCTTGCCGTTGTTGAGCTGGTGCGGACCCAGCCCCACCGTGTTCACCACCCTGCCGATCGCGCCGGCGGCCACCAGCTCGCCGGCCTTGACGGTCGAGCGGGTCTCGAAATGCTCCGAGTAGCAGACCGAGAAGATGCGGCCGGCTTCCTGCTGCGTGCGCCGGATGTCGTCGAGTTGGGCCAGGCTGGTCATCCCGGGCTTGTCGCTCATCACGTCCTTGCCGTGGCGCATCGCGGCGATCGAGATCGCTGCGCGCTCGGCCGGGATGGCGGAGGTGAGCACCATCTGGATCGAGCGGTCTTCGTAGATCGCCGAAGCGTCGCTCACCCGCTTTGCCTGCGGAAACTTCTCGCCATAGGCCGTTGCCACCGCCTCGTCGGCTTCATGGAACGACACCAGTTCGGCCCCCTCGCGCAGCAGGCAATCGGTCTGCCCGTAGATATGCGCGTGCGTCAGGCCAACGGCAGCAATGCGAATGGTCATGCGATGTGTCTTCCAAACTGGGTGTGCGGGGCCTGCCTCTCCCCAACCCTCCCCACAGGGGGGAGGGGGTTCGATGGAACCGCCGTCTCAGCAAGGACGGTCGGGTCACCACGGCCTGCAGTCGGATCACGCCGAACCGAACATGACGCGGTCACCGCTTCATTCCCGTCGTAGCGATGCCTTCGATCAGCAGGCGCTGGAAGAACAGGAAGAACAGGAAGATCGGCACCAGCGACAGCACGCTCATGGCGAACAGCCCGCCGTAGTCGCTCTCGCCGGTACTGTCGACGAAGGTCCGCAGGCCGAGCATCACCGTGTATTGGCGCATGTCGTTGAGGTAGATCAGCGGCGCGAAGAAATCGTCCCAGGTCCAGATGAAGGTGAAGATGGCGGCCGTCGCCAGCACCGGCATCGACAGCGGCAGCATGATCTTCCAGTAGATGCGCCAGGGCGAGCAGCCATCCATCTGGGCCGCCTCGTCCAACTCTCGCGGGATGCCGCGGAAGAACTGCACCATCAGGAAGATGAAGAAGGCATCGACCGCGAGGAAGCGGGGCGCCACCAGCGGCAGGATGGTGTCGATCCAGCCGAGCTGCCGGAACAGCACGTACTGGGGAATGAGCACGACCTGGTAGGGCAGCATCAACGTCATCAGCATCATCGCGAACCAGAAGTTCCGGCCACCGAACTTCAGCCGCGCGAAGGCATAGGCGGCCAGCGAGCAGGTTATCAGGTTGCCGATCACGCACAGGCCGGCGATGACGAACGAGTTGATGAAGAAGGCGCCGAAGCTGACCCGCAGCCCGTTCCAGCCACGGAAATAGGAGTCGAGGCTCCATTCGCTCGGCCACAGCCCGGGCGACGAGAAGATCTCGTTCTCCGGCCGCACCGAAGCGGACAGCATCCACAGCAGCGGATACAGCATCACGATCGAGGCGCCGATCAGCAGCACATGCGAGATGATCGAACGGACCCGGCGGCTGAACAGTCCGCCCGACGAGCCTTCCACAACCTCCAT
>ERZ778022.5298-NODE-5298-length-10528-cov-8.165187_pt1 | contig 10528 bp, 4 predicted proteins | sample MGYA00375752_ERZ778022 | MGnify/ENA primary metagenome ERZ778022 (study PRJEB29350, sample SAMN05389826) | bioreactor metagenome | isolation source: Thiocyanate bioreactor | place: South Africa: University of Cape Town | collected 2014-04-04 ...
ACACGTCGCTCGCCGCCGTGATGCTGCCGCTGTCGTCCAGCAGGACCGGGTCCATGTACTCAAGCGTACCGTGCTCACCCGCTAGCGTGCCGCGTGTTTTGGTTCCCGCTCGCCGCTGCACGCTGCTACCAAAGCCTGCCAGCTTGGCGACGGGTGTTGGTGACCGTGGTGTGACGGCCGTCAGCAACACGTTGTCGGGCTTCACATCCGCGTGGATGATGGACCCTGCGTGCAAGTACGCCAGGCCGCCCGCCACGTTGGCCAGCAGTTGCAGGCGCACCTCCATGTCAGCGCCGTAGTGCGGGCCGCCTGGCGTCAATAATAGCGCCGTCATGGTGCCCGCCAGGCGCTCCATCACCAGGTAGTGCGTCACATAGCCTTTGTCGCGGTCCACAATGATGCCGTGCACCGCCACGATGTTCGGGCAGGTGGCATCGTAGTGCAGCCGCGCCGTCTTTAACCACGCTTCCTCCTCGCCCTCGCCCAGCACTTCAGACTTGATGGCCACCGGCTCGCCTCGCAGACGGCCTGCGTACACGGGGCCAAAGACACCGCGCCCGATGACAGCTTTGTTGCCTTTTCTATCGCGTTCCCACATCACCTCTTCATACTCCAGCACACGCAACGTCCCGCCGCTGCGACCGCCACCACCGTCACCACCTCCACCACCACCACCACCACCACCTGCGGCGGCGGCCATGGTGTCAGGCCGCCGAACCGCCGGATCAAGCACCGGAAACAACACGGCGTGGGTGTCACAATCCAGCGCCGCAGCAAGCGACCACCCGACTTCACTGCGATACCATGCACGCCGGAATGGCGCGTGCCACCACCGGATCGCCGCCGTGTGCTCACCCTTCTGTGGCACGCGCTTGTCGTCGTTGGCAATGCGTGTTCACAGCTGCAGACGCGCTACGCGGCCACTGTGTGGTTGTCCAGTGGTGCCGATAGCACGTATGTACCGTGGGACGGCCACGCTGACGCCGCCTCACTGCAAAGCGCTGCCCTACCGGTGTGTCACGTCCGCGTGACGTCGCTGCAGTTGGCCTGCACCACTTGAGCCGTGCGCTCGCGCAGCTTGACTGCAGCGCAACTGCCAAATGTAATGCCCCGGGTCGTGCCTCTCGGTCCTTGTCGCCGCGGTTGCCCTGCCGCAGCAGCACCAGGCAGCCGTGGCCCAGTGGTCGCCGCAATACTGGTACCTGCAGCCTGCAGTGCGCTGTGCGCTGGGCTTGGGCGGGAGTGGGAAAACTACACTCAGCGGTGCGTACAACGACGCGGCGGCACGGGTGACAGCCGGTGTGTAATGGTATGATGTATTACCATTCATGCGCGCTGGAATTGCGCGACCTCGTGCGTCGCGGCGTGCTGCCTGGGTGGGCATTTGTCAGTCAGTGGCCACGCCTGCTGAGGTGACGGCGGCAGCGCGGCGGGAAAACTGGGTGCCCATGCACAGCCCGCAATGCAGTGACCGCGGTATGCGCATGGTACCACATGGAGGAATCCCTGGTACTGTATTGTACGTGTTGGAATTGAACGTAATAGTGCGACGAGGTGGAGGCAAGGCCCCGGCAAAGACGCCAAGCGGCCAAGACATGCATAATTCCCTTCGGCGACGCTACCACGTCACCTGCGCCCGCGCCCACCACCACCAGCCGCATCTGATGTTGTCTACCAGTAGTAGCGGCAGCGTCTGCCATGTGGCACTGCCCGGCGGCGGGCTCTTGCAACGTCACGCCGTCACGCCAGCATGGGCGGGCCGCTGGCACAACGACGAAACCAATTGAAGGCATCGCCACGGCGGCCACGCCGCCACGGCAGCAGCGAGCTAGCTTGGAGGGGGCAAGCGCCACAGGCGCACCGTGCCGTCCCTGTACGCGCCCCCGCTGGCGAGGCGGCCGCCAGGCAGCGACTGCAGCGTGTATACAGCACTCGTGTGCCCTTCTAGCACCACAACAGGCGTGGTACCCAACGCGGCGGTTCCAGCCGCGGCTGTAGCTGCAGCACCGCCAGGTCGTGTGTCCCACACCCGAATGGTGTCATCCCACGACCCGCTGGCCAGCCGGCCATCTGGCAGCGCAGCCAGGGCCCACACAGTGCCTGTGTGCCCCTCCAGCACGCCCACGCAGGCGCGGGTGGCCACATCCCACAGCCGCACGCTCTTGTCGTGCGACCCGCTGGCCAGCCGGCCATCGGCCAGCACCGCCAACGCTTGAACCCAGTTGGTGTGCCCTGTCAGCGTGGCGACACACGTCGTTGCTTCCACGTCCCACAGCCGCACCGTGCAATCCCTCGACCCGCTGGTCAGCATACCGTCGGGCAGCACCGCCAGCGCGCGCACACCATACTTGTGTCCCTTCAGCGTCGCTGTCACTGCCCCAGCGCCCGCGCCCACCTCCACCAACCGCACAACGCCATTCTGGCAGCTAGCAGCCAAACGGCCATCGCGCAGCACTGCCAGCGACCACACATCGGTGCCACATTCAATGGTACCACGCCTGATGGGTGGCACGACGCCTGTGTCCCACACCACAATCGCACCCACCATTCCGTCGCCGCTGCACACGCCGGCTGCCAGTTGGCGACCGTCAGGCAGCGCCGCCAGCGCATGGACTTCCTCACCATGCCCCTCTAGTACCGCGGTCGCCTCGCCGCCGCGCGCCGCGTCCCACAGTCGCACTGTGCCTTTGTAATCGCCGCTGGCAAGCCGGCCACCCGGCAGCAGCGCCAATGACCACACACTGTCACGGTGTCCGCGCAAAACACCGTCTGCTACCACCACACACCCACGCTCTCGGCACATAGCCAGCGCTGCAGGTGCCAGCTCTGTGTCACCGTTGTACAGCACACGCAGCGCGCGCAGATGATCCAGCCTGGCGCTGGCTGTCACGCGGTGGCACCTCATCAACCGCAGCTCAACCAGGGCAACCGGCAGGCTGGCCACGAGCGCGTCACCTATGGCAGTGCCGCTCACATCCAGCAGCTGCAGCGCCGGCAGGTGCGGCAGTACTGCGGCAGACGTGAGACGTTTGCACTCACGAGCATTGATTGACACCAGACACGGCGGCAGGGTTGCCAGCGAGGCGTCTCCAATAGCACTGTCGCTCACGTCCAGCAGCCGCAGCGCCGGCAGGTGCGCAAATGATGCCACAGGCGTCAGACTCCTACATTGTGCTGCATGCAGCTCTTCAAGGCTCGGCGGCAGCGAGGCCAGCGTGCGGGTGTCCAGCTTGCTCCAGTTGGCGTGCAACACCCGAAGTTGGTGCAGGTGCGCCAGTGACGCACCAGGCCGCAGTCCACTCAAGTTGCGGATGCGGATGTCCAGTACCTGCAGCGACGCCGGTAGACCGTCCGCCCGTTCGCTGACCACAGCCGTCCCGCTGCAGTCCAGCGACGTCAGCGCCGTCAGGTGGGCGAAGCTGGCGTCGCCGCTCAGGCTGCGGCAGTCGCGCACATTCAGCGTGTACAGCGACGTCGGCAGCTGGAGAAGTAGGTCGTCGGTCATTTTCACGCAATTGAGGTGTGTGATACCGCGCAACGCCGCCACTGCCGGTCCACTCGCGAGCAGGCCATCCACAGCCCGCTCTGTTAGCCACGCACCCACCGCCGCTGGAAAACACGTGCGCCACCGTACTGTGTCCACCGCATGTGTGCCCAAGTCGCACCACGGCACGGCCGCCACCACCGCCGACACCGCAGGGTGTAGCCGCCGGACTTGCCGTGCGTCAGCCGTGTTGAGACAGGCAAGGGTGTGGGCACTTGTCACGCTGTTGCCAGCCAGCACGCGCACCAGCAGTGGCACGTCCCCCTCCCCCGCGTCGACTGCCGGCGCTGCTGCGCCACCCGGCGACGGCAGCGGCGGTTTGCTTCCAGTTTGACCCATGTTGGCCGTGGCTGACTGTGCCTCAACCACACCTGTCTGCGGCGTGCGCTTGTTTTTGTTGGCAGTGCGGCGGTGCGCAGTCACACTGATGTGCAGCGCGGCCGCTGCGTTGCTGTGTAACTTACGTGTGACGGCCACGCTGACACCTCGGTGCGGCCGAGTCACTGCCAAGGCCAAGTGCTCCCGCCGGCGTCACTACAGTAAACCTGCACGCATATTGTGCTGCACCTTGACTGCAACAGCGTCCGTGGCCACCTGGCCGCGCCCTTCCGGGGACCGCGGCACTAGCAGCCGCTAGTAGCAGCGGCCCAGCTGCTGGGCAGTGGCCACCAGTGCGCTGGGCCTGGCCGCGGCGGCGCGGGAGCGGGAAAATTACACCCAGCGACGCGTACAACGACGCGGCGACACGGGGAACTGTCGGGTTGTGCTGCTATGAAGTATTGCCGTTCATTCGCGCTGGAATTGCGCGCCCGCGTGCGTCGTGGCGTGCTGCCTGGGTGGGCGTATCCATTTGTCAGTGGCCACGCCTGCTGCGGTGACGGCGGCAGGGAAAACTGGGTTTAGGCTTTTCAGAACAACAACCGGAAGCGGCAGCTCTGGTTGACCTCAGAGCTCCAGTTGTAGTCGGCCCTGGTCTCTCTACTGGGGCTGGCTGGCGCCAGTTGTAGTCGTGCGCGGCGGTGTCAAAAACAACGCCAATTATTTTGCGCGGGGCCCTGCGGGCCCCGCGCCGTGCTTCAAATACGCGTGTACTGTTACGCGGCTGTCGGTGACCGCGACAGGAGGCCTTCAAAACGCGAAGGAGGGTGTTGAAACGCAAGGGGTGGACTATTCAGAACTTCACGCTGCGCAGCTTGCGTAAAATGCGTTATCTGAGACCAGAAATGACCTTTGGTATGCGACGTCTGCATGCGGCGCACTTGGAATGACGGGTACAATAATGCGTGAGCACTGCACGAAGCGCCGAGGTCGCCCGACGACGCCGGACGACGGTCGCCCTGCCATGCTGACAAACGGAGCACGTGGGGTCGTGCTTGCACAGAACGTGACGACGGCGTGCTCAGGATGTGGCTGCTATCGGAATAGAATGTATTATTGGCAATGCCACGGCGCTTATGCTGCTTTATTGCGACGGCGGGCTGTCCTGAGGTTGCGACAAGCGTGCCACGGTTGAGAACTGGTACCAGTACCGGTACTGTACAACAGCTTTTAACTGGCTGGAGCCATCGCTAGGTCTTGATACGACGTCAATTGCAACGCGCACGTATACACACTTGCCACAACAACGGCATGCAAGCCCCAGATGCCCTTTGTGTTGGTTTACTGATTGAGCTGGTTCATGCGTCTGACGGCCGCTGCCCCAGGCTTCCAGCGTTGGCAATAAGCAACTGCAGATACAACAACTGGGAAGGAATTCTACCGTTTATACATTATTTGCACTACAAATACATCATTATGTATATAATTGGAGCGCAATGGAGTCCATTGTTGCGGTTTATCCCGCGTTTGGCATGCAGTCGGCCCGCCGCCCAACGACGCCCTTCTGCTCCGCTCAGGCTGCAGACTCCTCTTGCCTCCCTCCAAAATTTGCAAATCAAAAATATTGCAACACACAGTGCGTTTTATGATGCGCAAACACAACCCACGCAAAATTTACATTATTTGTCATCAATTCGCGCGCGTAATTGTTAATTCTGCTGTCATTTGTAGTGGTTTTCATGTTGGTGTTTTGGCATCTGGCGCCCGCCAGTTGTAGTCCAGTTGTAGAAGTCGGCCAGCTCCAGTTGTAGTCCGGTTGTAGTCGGCCAGCTCCAGTTGTAGTCCAGTTGTACTACAACCGGTTGAAAAGCCTAAACTGGGTGTCCACGCACAGCCCGCAATGCAGTGGCCGCCATGCACATGGTACCACATGGAGGAATATCCTGGTACTGTACTGTACGTGTTGGAATTGAACGTATTGGCGCGACGAGGTGGAGGGTAAGGGCAGGCCAGCGCTAGCGGCTAGCCTAGCGTCAGCGCCGCCAAGACACAAGACATGTGTTTGCCTTTGCCCTTCGGCGTCGCTGCCACGTCACCTGCGGCGGGTCCTGCGCCGCTGCGCGCCCACCACCCCCAGCCGCATGCCGCTGTTGTCTACCAATTATAGCAGCAGCGCCTGCCTTGTGGCTCTGCCTCTTGCAAAGTCACGGCAGCGCCCGACGGGCCGCTGACTTAAAGGCATCGCCGCGGCGGCCACGGCCGCCATGGTCCATGGCTAGCTTGGAGGAGGCAGACGCCACAGGCGCACCAGGCCACGCACCGCGCTGTCGAACGACCCGCTGGCAAGGCGGCCGCCAGGCAGCGTCTGCAGCACATTAACAGAACCGGTGTGACCTTCCAGCACCACCACGGGCAAACGGCCAGCCGCAGCCGCGGCGCCAGTGCCGCCGCCAGCAGCAGCAGCGACAGGGCGCGTGTCCCACACCCGAATGGTTGTATCAAACGACCCGCTGACCAGCCGGCCGTCTGGCAGTGCAGCCAGGGCGCACACACAGTGTGTGTGCCCATCCAGCACGCCCACGCAGGCGCGGGCGGCTACATCCCACAGCCGCACGCTCCAGTCATCCGATCCGCTGGCCAGCCGACCATCCGCCAGCGCCGCCAGCGCACTAATGCTATCCGTGTGCCCTACCAGCGTGGCAACACACGCCCGCGCATCCACATCCCACAGCCGCACCGTGCGGCCAGCCGACCCGCTGGCAAGTGTGCCGTCAAGCAGCGCCGCCAGAACTGTCACGGCGAGTGTGTGCCCCTTCAGCGTCGCTACCACATCACTCGCGCCTGCGCCTGCTGCTTCTACCAACCGAACAGTGCCATCGTTGCAGCCCGCAGCCAGGAAGCCATTGCGAAGCATTGCCAGCGCCCGCACGCCACTGTCACAATCAATGGTGGCGCATCGGGCGGACGGCACAACGCCCGTGTCCCACACCACAATCGCACCCACCGTCCCGGTCGACACGCCGGCAGCCAGTCGACGGCCGTCAGGCAGCGCTGCCAGCGCGCACACACCCCCACCATGCCCCTCTAACACAGCGGTCGCCTCGTCGCCGCCGCGCACCGCGTCCCACAGTCGCACCCTGCCGCTTTCATAGCCGCTTGCAAGCCGGCAGCCCGGCAGTAGCGTCAAAGACAACACACAGTCGTGGTGTTGACCGCCAAACACCACATTGTCGTCCCACTCATACACCAGCGGCGCTGACTCCACAGGTGCAAGTGCAGGCGCAGTGTCTAGCGCAGCTGCAGGTGCGGCGACCGGCGTGTTAGCGTGAACCGGCAATACCACTGGCACGGCATGCAAAGCAGGTGGCCACCCAGTCGGCGGTGCGTGTGCAGGTGCAGGTGCGGCACCTGGCACATGCCCCACACCAACGCCGCTGTCACCAACTGCCCCGAGCTTCGCACTCGCGGCCCCCGCTGTCCCTGCAGCCGCCGCCACTTTCGCCTCCAGCGCACGGTGCACCTCCGCCATCGCCGGTCGCGAGCCTTGCGCAGGCGCCCAGCACAACTCCACCAACGATACCACTTCCTGCGGCACGCCGCGCTCGACCAGCGCCGCTACCGCCGGGCGGCCACCACCCACCACGTGCCGCCGCAGCGCTTCCGCCATTTGGAGCCCCGTCGCACTCGGTGGTAGCGTTGCCATCATCTCTGCCTCGTATGGCACGCGCCCACACAGTACTTGCCACGCCATCACGCCAAAGCTGTACACGTCGCTCGCTGTCGCGATGCTAGCGGCGGCGTCAAATAGTCGCGGGTCCATGTACACCAACGAGCCGCGCTCACCCATCAGCGTGTCGCGCGTTTTGCTGCCTTCTCGGCGCAGCACGCTGCTTCCAAAGTCCGCCACCTTGGCGACGGGTGGCGTGGAGGCACTCAGGAGCACGTTTTCGGGTTTCACGCCCGCGTGGATGACAGAGCCCGAGTGCAGGTACGCCAGCCCGCCCGCGACGTCCGACAATAGTTTTAGACGCAGCGCTACATCGGCTCCGTAGTGCGCCCCGCCCGGCATCAAGAGCCGCGCCGCCATGGTACCCGCCAGCCGCTCCATCACGATGTAGTGTGTCACCATGTCGCCTTCGCGGTTCACGATGATGCCGCGCATCGCCACGATGTGCGGGGACGTAGCGCGCATATGCAGCCGCACAGTCTTCATCCATGCCTCTTCCTCGCCTGCACGAAGCACCTCAGACTTAATTGCCACCGGTTGGCCGTGTAGCATGCCTGCGTACACGATACCAGATGCACCGCGGCCAATAGCGACAGGCAACCCACCTCTGCCACGATCCCACACCACGTCGTCAAAATTGAGCATCATGTCACCGTCAGTGCCACCGCCGCTGCCACCGCCGCTGCCACCGCCGCTGCCACCGCCGCCGCTACTTACAGCGCCGCCCCCGCCTGGTGGAGCGGGTGTGGGTGCTGCTGCTGCCGCCGCCGCCACTGCTGCTGCTGGTGCTGGTGCTGGTGTTAATACCAATGCTGGGGGCAGTGGTACTGGCGCTGGTTGTGCTGCCGCTGCTTTCTCCAGCGCGCCGTGCACCACCGCCATGGCCGGCCGCGCCTCCTGCTTGGGTGCCCAACATGCCTCCACCAGCGCTACCACGCCCGCCGGCACGCCGCGCTCCACCAGCGCGGCCACGGGCGGACGACCACCGCCCAACACATGCCGCCGCACCGCAGCCACTAATTGCGACCCCGTTGCTGTTAGTGGCTGCGTTGCAATCATTTCCGACTCGTACGGTGTGCGACCGCTCAACGCCTGCCACGCCATCACGCCGAAGCTGTACACGTCATTCGCCGCCATGCTGCTGGCGGCAGGGTCAAACAACAGGTGTGGGTCCTTGTACAGCACCGTGCCAGTTTCACCCACCACTGTGCCACGCGTCATTGGGCCCTCGCGCCGCTGCACGCTGCTGCCAAAGTCTGCCAACTTGGCGACGGGGGGTGAGGACAAACTCAACTGCACGTTGTCGGGAGTCACGTCCAAATGGATGATGCCGCGTGCATGCAGATATGCCAGCCCGCCCGCCACGCCCGCCAGCAGTCGGATGCGCAGCCCTACGTCGGCGCTGTAGTGTAAGCCGCCTGGCGTCAACAGCAGCGCCGCCATTGTCCCCGCCAGCCGCTCCATTACAAGGTAGTGCGTCACCGTATCGCCATCGTGGTCCACAATGATGCCACGCACCGCAACGATGTGTGGGCAGGTGGCCGAGTAAAGCAGACGCGCTGCTTTCAACCATGCATCCTCCTCACCGTCACGGAGAACCTCGGATTTGATGGCTACCTGCTCGCCTCGTACGACGCCTGCGTACACAATGCCAAACACGCCGCGGCAAATCACAACAAGGTTGCCACGCCTGTCGCGATCCCATTCCACGTCGTCGTACTTGAGCAACATGCTGCTCATGTCGTTGCCATCCGCGCCGCCGCCACCGCCTCCACTTGCAACTGCAGCCGCGTCGTCGCCGCCGCCGCCACCACCACCACCACCACCCCCGGCCCCACCACCACCACCGCCAGCACCACCTGCGGCGGCCATGATGTCCAAGGTGGTGTCGAGTGTTGGGAGGCCACAGGCCGACTCGGACTGGCTGCCTGCAGTGGGAATTTCCAAGATATAGCTACTACTTCATGCCAGCAGGTGGGGTGACCCCCTGCTGGCACAACTTGCTGCGGCGGTTGTCCCGGGCCATGGGGGCTCGGTTATGGGAGAGGCGGGGTGGTAACCCTTGAAGTGCCGTGGGCTGTAAAGCCGGATCCAACAGAGGTGGCGTCGGATAGAGGGCCGGAAAACTACACAGCGTGGATATCACCAGCGAATTCCACAGCAAGCAACCACCGTAGTCCACCGCGATGCCACATCCGCGCCCATGCACGCTGCAATTGCGCGTACCCGCCGCCGCCCTGATCGCTGACATCGGTGGCACGCCGCGGTGGCCAGTGGCGTATCTTTCTGTTACTCACTCATTCCCACAATGAATCCAGCCACAAGTCCACAATCACCACACAAATTACAACCCCGCCCGTCTGGTACATAACGACACCCAGGCGGGTGCACCATTAAAATGCACCAAGTGTCGCCCCATGTGCCCAATTTCCGGTCAGATACGCCCCTCATGTCGCCCCCTCCCGCCGCCAAAGTGCAACGTGGCCAGTGGCCACGCCGCGGTCATCAAACCCGCGCGGCCGGGCGTCGCCCGAAACGCATTATTTTGTGCGCGTTGAGCTCGTCTACTACCCACCCGTGCGTACCGAGCTCCGCTTCGCGTGGCGTGCCCTGCGTCGTTATTTCGTATTTGTGGATTATTGGGAGGCGGCGGTTGGCGATGGTGGAGGAGAGAGAGAGGGAGAGGGAGAGAGGGAGAGAGACTCACTGGAGGAGGAGGGAGAGAGGGAGAGAGAGAGAGAGAGAGAGAGAGAGAGAGTGAGTGAGAGAGGGAGAGGGAGAGGGAGAGTGGGAGGGAGGGACGGAGGGTGAGACACTGATGAGTGACTTCGGCGGGTGAGGGAGAACAGTCAGGATAGGGGAGGGACACGAAGGAGAGTAGTGGAGACGGGAGGAGCAGGACAGAGTAGGGTGGCGGGTGTTGAAACGAGGAGTGAGAG
>ERZ778022.5299-NODE-5299-length-10527-cov-6.472212_pt1 | contig 10527 bp, 6 predicted proteins | sample MGYA00375752_ERZ778022 | MGnify/ENA primary metagenome ERZ778022 (study PRJEB29350, sample SAMN05389826) | bioreactor metagenome | isolation source: Thiocyanate bioreactor | place: South Africa: University of Cape Town | collected 2014-04-04 ...
GGCGGCGGCAGCGGCCGCAGCGCTGGCGGCCTTCAGCGCCGCATCGCTCGCCGCGCGCTCGGCGCCACCACGTGGCACCTCCTTGCCGCCCCGGCGGCGTGCAGCCGCCGCAAGGGAGCCGGAGTACGGGTCCATTTTGGTGGCGGCGGCGGCGGCTGGGAGAGGGTGACGAGCGGTGAGAGGAGGGAGGGGGGAGAGAGTACTTAGAGAGGGAGAGAGCTAGGCTGCTGCGCAGCAATAATCCAATATCAAAAGTCTCAACAATCACAAATAACAGCCGACGGGTGCACTCCAACCACCAATAGCCGCTCTCTGCCGGTGGCAATACACGCGCGCACGGTGCATAATTGGCGGCCGCAGGTGGCACCTCGGTTGTGGTATGGGTGGGCAGACCCGAAATGAAACCGTCGCTCTACTTGTCTCTACTGCTGATGGGTAATGAAACCGTCGCTCTACTTGTCTCTTCTCACTGCTGGGTAATGAAACCGCTGGCTGGCTGGTGGTAGTGTGCTAGTTGACAAACTTGTTGTGACAGTGGCGCTGCATTTTGGCAGTTGTATCGAGAAGCTGTTGGTTTGGTGACAGTAGTGCTTCTTCTGTTGTGCTTCATTGTCGTTTCTCCCTCTTTGTCATTGCCACCCTCTCTACTCACCCTCTCCTCCTCCCTCCCTCCCTCCCTCTCTCGGCTGCTACTCGCTGCTACTCGCTCAGCTACTCTCTCGCTACTACTACGATGGCAGCGCCGCCGCCGCCACCAGCGCCGGTGCCGCCGCCGGCCAAGCCCAAGCCCGCCTTCCTGTCCAAGCTGCCAGACATTGGGCCGGTGTCGTCGGTGCTGCCGGTGCGCACCGCGCCGCCACCCGCGCCACCACCGCCAGCTGCTGCGGCGGCGCGACCAACGACGCAGCTCCCGCACTCGCTGCTGAAGCTGCCGCCAGTGGGTGTGCCGCCGCCGATTGGCCGGGTTCCCACTGCCGCCTCCACCGCGTCTGGTGCAGGTGGTGGTGGCGGTGGTGCTGCCGGCGGCGGCAAGGAGGGTGGAAAAAGTGGGCGGGTGGGCGGCGGGGCGGATGATGCCACCGTCGTGTTGGAGCACCTGGCGGAGGCGACGGAGCGGGAGGCGATGCGACAGGCGCTGTATGACCTGTGGTATGCAGCAGAGAGCGCGGCACTAGATGCGGCCCCCCTTGCGCCATCGCTGCGCCAGCTGCCCTCCTACCTGCGCTGCTTGTCGCCGACCGGTACGCAGGCGCTTGCCGCCACCATGGCGGGGGACGACGACGACATGGGGGACGACGGGGCAGCCGCACGTGCCATTGAGCAGGAACTGGCAGCGTCGGCGACCGAGGCGGCCAAAGTAGTGCATGGTCGCGTGATGGCAGAGGAGCGCGCTGCAGGTGCGGCGGCGGCGGCAGATGACGGCGCGCCGCCACTGGACCTGCCGTCCGACCGCATTGCCACCACCGTCACCTTCCGTGGCTTCCTCTCTGGCGACGGCGCCCTCAATGTGCGCCAGCGCGAGCTGCACCGCGCCAACCGCATCCTGGCGGGCGTGTATGCTGGCGAGATTGACTCGTAGCCCTACTAATCGATCATGGGGAGATGGTTCAAAGCTCCGTGATGGCACCCTCACTGGCAAGGGCGGCGGTGACGACTGGGTCGGCCACTGGCGCGCCGCTAGCGGGTTCCGCCGCCGCCGCTGCTGCCGCCGCTGCCGCCGACTCCCGCGCCGGCGTGAATTCCGAGCTGGCAGTGCGGCGGAAGCTAGCAGCGCGCAGCGTCATGACAGGCGTCACGACGGCACGGCGTGCCGCCCCCTCCTCGCCGCCGCTGCCCTCGTCGTCGGTGGGCAGGGAGCCCACCTCCGCGGCCAGCTCTGAGCCAGAGCGCACGGGACCAAGGGAGATGGGGAAGGGGTCTGCAGTGGACGGCGTGGGCGACATGCCAGCCGAGTCGTGCGCCTCCTCCACCGCCTCCTCCGCCTCTGACGCGTCACCCAACCCGGTGAACGACGCCACACTGTCCGCGCCGCCGCCGACGCGGACCCCGCCGTCGCCGCCGCCGCCGCCGCCATCGTCACTGTCTGCCGGCTCGCGATCGCCCATGTCAAACACCACGGACGACAAGGCGGGTGAGGTTGGCGCATCTGCCGCCGGCGGCGGTGATGCGTCTGTGGCATCTACCAACACTGCCTCGCCCTCCGCTGGCGGCTCGGGAGACACCCGTGTCCATGGCTGTGTGATAGGGGCGGGCTGCGGCGCCGCGCTGCTGGCAGCACCGGCAGCTGCCGGTGCGGCGCGGCGCGCCGGCACACTCGGCGCATGCTTCCGGGCACCATGACCAGCCTTTGCAGGTCGCTTGCTCCCTCCCGCCGCCGCGCCGGCGCCGCTGCTTGCGCCGCCACCCTTTGCCGCCGCTGCTGGCGACCGACTCGTAGGCGAGGGTTTTGGCGAGGGGCGTGGGGGTGCGCGCGCCGGCTGCTTGACGCTACTTGCTGCCACTGCCGCTCGGGGTGACACCTTCCGCCCGGCGGCGGCCGCAGCGGGCGGCGGCAACGGGGCGGCCGGCACGCGCTCCCGGTGCGCTGCCCCGCCAGTGTGCGCGGCGGCGGCGGGCGCCAGCAGCGGGGTACGCACCGGCGTCGAGGTCGACGACGAGGACGGCGGCGGGGTCGGCACGTGGGGCGACGCTGGTGGCGACGGCTGCGCCGAGTTGCTCGCGCCGCCCGTGGACGACGACACCACCAGCTCATAGCGGAATGCTTTGCATGCCAGGTACAATTTGAGCTCGTGCGTCCACAAGTTGTATGACACCGCCATGTGGTTGCCCAGCAGGTATGCCGCCGCCTGTGGCGTCGCCAGGTACACGCTGTTACGCAGCCGCGCCATGCGCGCCTCTGTTGCGCCGCCCGCGTCCGCAAACATGTCACCCAGAACCGACAGCCGCAGCGCGTCCAAGTCTGCCAGCACCTCCAGCGCGGGTGCGGAGCGCGAGGCGGGCGGGCGGCGGCGGGGTGAACACCATGCACGGGGGGAGGTGTGCGACACCCGCTCCCACCTGTGCGGCCACCCACGGGCTGCCGCAGGTGGTGGTGATCTTGCGGGAGCTGCCGCCACTGCCGCCGCGCCGCCGCCGCCACCGCCGCCACCACCGGCTACCGGCAAGGGTGGCAACGCCACACCGACTGGTGGCGCCAGGGGTGCAGGCAGGGAGTGGCGACGACGGGGAGAGGCGTGCGGCGACGCCGCGGTAGGTGTCGCTGCTGCTGCTGCGGCGCCGCCAGCGGCACCACCTGCGGGACGCGCAGGCGTGCTGCCAGCCACTGGCTCCCACAGGGTGAACCCGGGTGCCACATACGAAATCTCGCCCAGCGCGTTCCACCGCCGCTGCACCATGCCGTTGCCATCCGTGTGGAACCCGGAGCCGTCGTCCCGGAACCGCAACACGGTGGCACCCGACACGTCGGTGACGGCGCCGACGCCAAAGCCGTCCACGTCAATGGAGCGCCAGGCACGCAGGCCCGCGCCTTCACGCGCGTACCCCACCAGCCGAAATGCCGCCGCTACTGCTGCTGCCGCGGCGTCGCGTCGCCCGCCGTCGCCGCCCTCCTCCTCGTCGTCGCCGCCCGCCCGATCCATGAGGTCTGCATACCGCCGCAGCGCGGAGCCGGCGCGTAGATCTGCGCTGACGTCCAAGGCAGGCAAGCCGCATGGCCATTTGCACGTTGCCGTGCCGTCTGGCCGCACCCGCAACGCAACGCCGCCGTCTGTCTCCGACAACACGCCGCCGCCCGACGCGCCTTCCAACACGCGCCCAGAGTACGTGACGCGGTACCCGGCGTCGCACTCCGCCGCCGCCATTGCGTCAATCTCACCCGGTACGGTGTCACCCACCGGCGGCGAGCCGCCCACCTGGCCGCTCACCACGCCCGACACGCGGCGGCGCGGCGACCGGCCGCTGCCCCGCGTGCTGGAGTCGCGCTCCTCAGAGATGCGCGACAGCAGGCCGTGGCGGCTGGGCACGCCGGTACCGCTGTCACCGCCGCCGCCTCCGCCGCCACCGCCACCGCCGCTGGCAAGCACGCCCACCCGACTGCCCTCTGCGGCTACGGGGCGCGCGCGGCCGGCAGGCGCACGGGCGCCGTCAGTCGGGTGGCGGCGGTCGCCCGTGCGTGCAATGCGCTGCTGCATGGTAACACGGTGGCGGCCCCGGGTAGACGTCGCGGCCGGCGAGGCGGCAGCAGCGGGCGGATGCGACGGCGGCGGCGACAGCGCGGATGACACCCCCAGCTCGCCGTCTATGTCACCCAGGATGGCGTCAAACGCGGGTGCCGCGATGCTGCGTGCCCACGCATGCGCCGCGTCAGCGAGCGCTGGCGTGACGACCACGACGCACGCCGCCATCGTGGCGCCAGTGAACTCGGCACCCAGGCCTGCGCCGCCGTCTGCTACCGCATTCGCAGTGCTGTGGGTGGTGGCACGGCTACTGGCAGCGGTGATGGGCGTATGCGCTGCCGCCGCCGGTGGCACCGGGTCAGCCAGCCCCACCATGCGCATGGGTGACGCCAGCACGAGGGTCTTCAGGCCGTCGCAGTGATGAATGACGTACATGGCGGCGGCTTCCAGCGGGAGTGGTGCAGTCGCTGGTGCAGCAGCATCCGCGGTTGCTCCAGTGCCAGTGCTGGCAGCAACGGCGGAGGGGGTGGTGGCATCGGCACTTGCAGGCCTGTCGCCACTGGCCGCCTCCCCTCCAGCCGCCGCCTCTGACACGGCAGCCCGCATGCGGTCCTTCAAGCTGGAACGCCGGCTGGCAGCGCCGCCGCCGCCGCCACTGCCACGCCGTTCTGCGCGTGCTGCTGCTGCTGCCGCCGCCGCCGCCACTACCGCACGTGCTCGCAAGTCTGCCGTCGCCAGGCGTGTGGTACACGGGTTGTCATGCAGGGTGGCCACCTGCAACGCCGGTGCGTCGCTCAGCGCTGCCACCGTCTCACGCAGCGACTGCACCGCATTCTGGTGCGCGCGCAACTCCCGCAATGCGCGGCACCCCGCCACGGCACGCACGTCGTGCAGCGCGTTGTATGACACGTCCAGCATCTCCAGCGCAGGTGCTGCGGCTGCCAGCGGCGGCAGGCTGCCACTGAGCTCGTTATGCGACACATCCAGCCTGCGTAGCCGCTGCAGAGTGCCGCCCAGCTCCAGGGACGCCAGGCGGTTAAATGACAGCGTTGCTGCCACCACCGCCGTGTAGCGGCTCAGTTCCTGACATGCCGTCAGCCCGCGCGCGTTCCACACCACCTCCACAGTTGTGGTGTCCACATCAGTGGGCGGGGCGGGTGATTCAGACCGCCCGGCACTGCCGCTGCCAAGCGGCGACTCGTCTGCGCCGCCGCCCACCTGTGCTGCACGCCGCCATGCCGGCGACGGCGCGCCACCACCCGGCGCAAACCCGGGTGACAAGCTGCCGCCCGGCATCACCGCCGCCATGTTGATTGATGATGCTGTGCGTGCAGTCGACGGGTTTCCAACGGTTGAGCGACGGTGCGGCACCAAGGAGGTTATTAACGCCAATTCATTAAATTGTAACCAATGCACCTCGGACGAGCTGACATATAGTGAGTAGTATTAGTTTGCGTTGTTAATTGCAATCGAATGCGGTGGCAACCGTGTGTTACGACATGTGTTGCAACCCTGCTAGTTGTGCTGCGCAGTAACCGACGTGTGCAGGCTGACGGCCGATCATCAAACTGTGCACACAACAAGTTCTGCTGCACAAGTTCAACCACTCAAAACTCGAGTGCAGTGTGGTTGCCACCAAGAGTGACCAAACGGCGGCGGGACTTGGGAGTACCGCCGCGCGTGGGACGCAAAATGATGTGATGATGTCATGCAGTCATTGCAGTGCGCTGTGCTGGGGCGCACGCCGCCCTGGGCAACAATGCCAGGGTAGGGTGTGGCCCGTGGAGGGGGGAATCGCAACACGCAGCACGCAGCATGCAGCGGCGGCGGTGGGAGTGACACTGGCCCCCAGCCGCTCGCAAACCATCAAGCGCCCATTGCATGCGCACGGATGACACGCACGCACCCGCGCGGCGGAGCGCGGTGCGGCGACACTGGGTGCAGGGTGGTGAGTGATCAACGCAACGCGCGACCTGGTGTCGGTACACAGGGATGGGACGTGCTGCATGCCAGCAGTCCACACATGCAAGGCACACTGCATGCGCGCGAGCGCGTGCGACGGAGGATGGACAAACAGGCTATACCGCCTTGGGCACCTCCAGCCGCACGTCAGCAGGCACGGCGACAACCGGCGGCGGCGGCGGCGGCGGCGGTGCGGTGGCGTCCGTGGTGTCGTCGGCGGCGTGGAGGACAAAGGCGGCCGGGCGGCGGACGGTGCGCCAGCAGATGCAGAGGACGGAGACGCGGCGCACGATGGGCATGACCCAAGGGCGGATGTAACGCGGGCCAAATGCCTTCTCCGCCTCCACGGCGAGGAAGATGGCGAGCGCCCACGCCAGCGTGCGCAGCCAGTCGTAGCCGTTGAGGGAGGCGGTCTCAAACACGTCTTGCACGCCGGGCGCGTACGTGATGAGGCACTGCAGCGCGGCGTTGAGGAGAACCATGGAGGTGAGCCACGGGTTGGTGTACAGCGCCTGCAGCGACAGCGCGGTGCGGCCCATGGAGCGGCAGGCGAGGCAGTAGAGGCACTGCGCCAGCACCAGCGTGTTCATGGCGATGGTGTTGCCGGCGCGGTTGCTGCCGCCCAGGTCCAGCGTCCACTTCTTCTGCAGCAGCATGGCCACGATCATGGTGGCGCCCACGAACAGGGAGCGCCACGCGATGAGCTTGCCCACCAGCGGCTTGCCCTGCACGCGCGGCGGGCGCGACATGACGTCCGGCTCCGCCTCCTCCGCCGCCAGCACGAGGCCCAGCGTGGCGGCGGTGATCATGTTGACGTACAGGATCTGCACCGCGTTGAGCGGCGGGTCGATGCCCGCAAACACCGCCACCGCGATGGAGATGCCCTGCGCCACGGAGGTGGGCAGCAGGAACATGACGAGCTTGCGCAGGTTGTCGTACGTGCGCCGCCCCTGCGCCACCGCCGCCTCCAGCGTCGCAAAGTTGTCGTCCAGCAGGATCATGCGCGCCGCCTCCTTCGCCACCTCCGTGCCCGTGATGCCCATCGCCACGCCCACGTTGGCCTGCCGCAGCGCCGGCGCGTCGTTCACGCCGTCGCCCGTCATGGCCACCACGTGCCCGTGCCCCTGCAGCGCCTTCACAATGCGCAGCTTGTGCTCCGGGCTGGCGCGCGCGTAGATGTTGCAGCCCTCCACGCGCGCCGCCAGCTGCGTGTCGTCCATCGCCTCCAGCTGCGGCCCCGTCAGCACCTCCGCCGTGTCGATGCCAATCCAGCCGCCGATCGTCTGCGCCGTGTCGCGGTGGTCGCCTGTGATCATCTTCACCGTCACGCCCGCGCCGTGGCAACGCCGGATGGCGGGCACCACCTCGTCGCGCGGCGGGTCCACGATCGCCACCAGCGCGTTCAGCTGCATGGACGGCGCGCCCTCCAGCACCTCGCTGCTGTGCAGCACCTCCTCCACCACCTCCTCATCCACGCGCCGGCTCGCGGCGGCAGCCGGCAGCGGCAGCTCGCGCCAGCACAGCGCCAGCACGCGCATGCCCTCGCGCGACAGCTCCGCCGCCGCGGTGGACCAGCGCGCCACGTTGATGGGCTCCGACGCCCACGGGCTGCCGTCCGCCGCCTGCCGCGAGCACCGCGGCAGCAGCACGTCGGGCGCGCCCTTGGCCAGCAGGATGCGGTGGCGCGTGCCGGTGACGGGGTGCACCAGGTCGTGCACCGCCGCCATGAACTTGTTCTCGGACGAGAATGGCAGGCAGGCAACGCGCGGCGCGGCGTGCCACAGCATGGTGAGCGTGCGCAGGTTGAGGCCCGCCTTCATGGCGAGCGCCAGCAGCGCCGCCTCCGTGGGGTCGCCAGTCATGTTCCACTCCACCGTGCGGCTGCCCACCGTCAGCGCGCGCGCGATGGCGCTGCCCACCGTGTGCGACTGCACCGTCAGCATGTGCGGCGCGCCCGCGCCAGTGCCAGCGGCAGCATTGGTGGCACCGGTGCTGCTGGACACCGCCACCGCCACGCTGCCGGGTGGGGCGATCGCGGAGCTCAGTGCGGCGGCTGCCACCGCCTCTGGCGTCATACCCACCTGCGCCGCCGGCAGCATGATGGCCTGCGTGGCCAGCATGTGCTGCGCGGCGGCGGACACGAGCGGCATGAGGGTGGCGTCGTTGCACAAGGCGGCAGGCAGGAGGAGCTGGCGCATGGTGGCGCGCGCCTCCGCCGGCAGCGGGTCCTCCCCCACCTTCACGTCGCCGTCCGGGTTGTAGCCGGCGCCCGTAACGCGGTACAGGCCGCCGGGCGCGTGGATGGCGACCGCCGTCATCTCGTTCTTGGTCAGCGTGCCCGTCTTGTCGCTGCAGATGACCGTCAGCGCGCCCAGCGTCTCCACCGCCGGCAGCTGCCGGATGATGGTGCGCGCCGCCGCCATGTTCTGCACGCCCAGCGCCAGCGTGATGGTGACGACGGTGGGCAGGCCCTCCGGGATGAGCGCCACCGCCACCGAGATGGCAGACGCCAGCGCGTCCGACCACTCGCGCCCGTAGCCGGCGCGCGACACCGCCAGCGTGATGAGCGCCACCAGGATGCACAGAATGGAGAGGCCGCGGCCAAAGCCCTCCACCTGCACCAGCAGCGGCGTCTTGGCGGCCTCCACCGTCGTCATCAGCGTGTTGATCTTGCCGATCTGCGCCGAGTCGCCCGTCGCCACCACCATGCCCTTGCCCGACCCCGTGAACACCAGCGTGCCGCAGAAGCCAAGGCTGGTGCGGTCGCCCAGCGGCGCGTCGGGTACGACGGCGTCCACCGACTTGGTGACGGGCGTGGACTCGCCCGTCAGCACCGCCTCCGCCACCTGCAGGCTGCTCGCCTCCAGCCACCGCACGTCCGCCGCCAGCCGGTCGCCCGCCGCCACGATGACGACGTCGCCCGGCACCAGCGTGGCGGCGTCCACCGTCTGCCGCCGCCCGTTGCGCTCCACCACCGCCGCCGCCGACACCATGGCGGTGATGGCCTTGGTGGCCGCCTCCGCGCGGCCCTCCTGCACCGCGCCAATGATGACGTTGGCCACCATGACCGCCACGATGAATCCCAGCTCAATCCACTCCTCAAACACGCCCGCAATGATGGCCGCCACGCCCAGGATGGCAAAGATGATGTTGTACACCTGGTCCCACAGGATGTGCGCCAGCGTGCGCGACGCGCCGCGGCTCATCATGTTCTTGCCATACCGCACCAGCCGCGCCGCCGCCTCTGGCTTTGTCAACCCGCCCACCGGCGCATCCAGCGCCGCGCACACCTCCTCAATGCTCATAGCGTGCCACTCCCCCTCCCGCGGCGCCCGCACAGAGTGCGTCGTCAGCCCAGTTCCACCACCAGCTGCTCCCGTTCCGCCCGCCGCCTCCGGGTCACCCGCCCCACCCGCCCCGCCACTCCCCGTCCCGCCATCTCCGCCGCCGCCGCCGCCCTCCGACCCCGCCGCGGGGGACGTGGGCGCGCTTGCTTTTCCGGCCGCCGCCACCACCGCGTCGGGAGCGGCATCAGCGCCGCCAGCACCAGCAGCGGGGGCGTCAGCAGCAACACCAGTGGCGTCAGCACCAGCTGCACTCTCACTACCACCAGCACCACCACCAGCAGCAGTAGAGGGGGGAGAAGAGAGGGGGGCGGCATCGGCGTCTACGCCGCCAGCGCTGCTGTTTGTGACAGCGTCATGGGATATATTCGTCTCCATGGAAGCAGGGGGAGTTACTCCGGCTCGCGCGCAACAAGTGCGCGTGATGTGGCACACTCCTCCGCACGTACCCGTAGACCTGGTGGGTGCGTAGGTAGTAGCGGGCCATTCGCGTCCGCTATCTTTACCTTCTTTTGGTTATCTTTTATTACCTCTCTTTTCTCACCCACGCGTGGCCCTTCCAGGCCAGTATTGCACACATGGGTTATATGTTAGTGATATATGGATGCGTGTGTGTGTGCTGTGGTTGGAGCGGTGCTGGTGCAATTAAATTCAGTTGGTCTCTTTCGTTTCTTTCTTTCCCCTCCTCTCGCCGCCTAGGGCACCCTGCCCGCGCAGCGGTGCGCAGGTGCGTATCTACTTAGAAGTCAGCAACGCCGCCACGGTGGGTGTCATTTTCAGTGTGTGTCCTGGCGGCTGTTATCTATTTATTTTGTTCCTTCTCTTGATATTGGCACTGCTCTTACAAGCGATTACATTTATTGATCACACTACCCTCTCTCCCTCTCCCTCTCCCCTTCCTCTCACTGCCTCCACTCGCTACCACTCTCTTGCCTCCCTCCCATCCTCGTACCACCCCATCTCCCTCTCCCCCTCCCTGCTCTCCACCGCTCCCCCCGCCCCCCCCCCGCCCCCCCCCCGCCCCCCCCCCCCCCCCCCCCCCCCCC
>ERZ778022.5300-NODE-5300-length-10527-cov-5.758976_pt1 | contig 10527 bp, 3 predicted proteins | sample MGYA00375752_ERZ778022 | MGnify/ENA primary metagenome ERZ778022 (study PRJEB29350, sample SAMN05389826) | bioreactor metagenome | isolation source: Thiocyanate bioreactor | place: South Africa: University of Cape Town | collected 2014-04-04 ...
AAAAAAAAATGACTTTTACCCTCATCGGATTATTCGAGCCGTCCTTGCACAGGGGTCACGCTGATTGTCTCTGTATCTCAGTCAGATTAATAGATTACAGATCCCTGTCCACAATTTTGTATATAAAGGGCGGCATGCGCCCTCGACAAAACGGGGAGAGTTGTATTTGTACGACCGATTGTTTACACGTACCGCCACGTGGGTGAGGTGGCAATTAATGCGGTTACGTTCACCGTGCACTATTTTGTGTGGATGCGTTTGTTAAACTTGCGCAAATATTTTTTTTGCGTTTATATATCACCGTTTTGTGGTCATTCTCTCTACTCCCCCTCTCTCTCCTACTCTCCTACTCTCCTCCTCCTCCTCGTCACTCCTCCTCTTCCTCGCTTCCTCAGCGTCGTCGCTCAAATGGCGGCAACGGGGTTCATACACCGCCTGGCGCGGAACCTAGACCGGCCGCCGTGGGCTGCCGCAGCTGCTGCGCGCGCCGCCGCCGCCGCAGCCGCTGCATCAGCCCCGCCAACACCAGCAGCAGCAGCCGCCGCCGCTGCAACAACCCCACCACCAGCAGCAGACGAGGCAGCGCCGGCGCCGCCGCGCGCTGCGGTGGCGATTCTGGTGCGCGTGGCGGCGCCGGCGCGCGACTATGACGCGCCGTCGTTCATGGAGTCCACCGCCGCCGCGCAGTCGACGCCCGACACGACGCAGCTGCTGTACATCAAGCGCGCGGTGTACGAGGGCGACCGGTGGAGCGGGCACGTGGCGTTCCCGGGCGGCAAGGCAGACGCGGGCGACGCGGATGACGGCGCGACGGCGGTGCGGGAGGCGCGGGAGGAGTTGGGAATAGACCTGGAGGCGGCGGGGTGGCAGCTGCTGGGTACGCTGCAGTCGACGGCGGTGCGGGGTGGCGCTGGCACCGGTGGGCGGCGGCGGGGTGCATTTGGTGTGACGCCGGTGGTGTACGTACAGTGTGTGCCACGCACACCGGTGCTCACGCTGCCGGCCCGTGGGGAGGTGGCGGCGGCGCGGTGGGTGACGGTTAGCAGCATCCTGCGCGTGGCGGCGGAGGACGGCTGGATTGATGACGGCATTGGCTTCAGCCCCGCCTCCTGCGTCCCATTCCACCTGTCTGGCCGCCTGCCGCCGGCGCTCACAAAGGTGGGCGGCGCGCTGGGCCTGGACCCCGTGGTGTGCCGCGCCATCCCACTGGACCCGGCGCCGCCGTATGAGGTGGATGGCGACGTCACGGCGGCCGACAGCGACATTGTTGCGTCACCAGCTGACGACGCCGCGGCCGCAGCAGCAGCAGCAGCACCACCACCAACGCCAGCAGAGCCGGTGAGCTTCCAGCTGTGGGGCATGTCGTTGGGCATGACTGCCGAGCTGCTGTCGCGCGCCGGTGCGCGGCGCCGCATCGACTGGCCGCCCATTGGCTTCCGCTCCCCCGTGTGGCGCACCTTGCTGGGCGCCGTGTCAGGCGTGACGGAGGTGGTGGACGTGCTGCGGGGTGGCACGGCGTGGAGGGACACGACGCCCGCGCACATGCGCGCCTTGTTTGGCGTCGTGGCGGCGCTGGTTGCAACCATGGCGGCCGCCGTCATGCTGTCTGGCGGCGGCGGCAGCCCGAAACCTTAGAGCCCATCGCAAATTGATTGAAGCGCAAACAACCTTTACATTGGTTTGTCACCACCGCGGCTCATGGGGTTCACCATCATGATGGATGTATCCGCCGCGCCCCGCCCACTACTACTGCCGCCAGTGTCGTGACGCCCGAGCGGACCCTTGGACGGCACCGAGGCGGCGGACGCTGCAGCGGCCCTTGCGCGGCGCGCCAGTACCAGGGCGTCATAGCGCTTGACGAGCAGGCGGAAGGCGCCGCCCAGGCCAGACACCATGCCCACGACACTGAACACGATGGTCAGGGGTTCCAGCGCGTCTGCCACCGCAATCATGGTGGTGTAGGGTGTGGGCGTGAAGGTGAGCGCCAGGGTGAGGGCATCCAAGTCAGGGCGCAGGATGGTGGCGTCGCTGCGCAGCGAGACCGCGGCGTTGGCCAGCTGCACGTCATGCCCCGTGCCATCGGCCACTGACCCGCGCGCCGCCGTCCCCGTGTACACAAACGCCACCGGGTTGACCTGGATGTCCAGCGCCACGCGCTCCAGCAGCCGGTCCGCGGCGGGCGCGCCAACCGCGTGCAGGAAGGTGGGCGCGCAGCCCGGGTAGGCAGCACGCGTGGATACCGCCAGCACGGCGGACTGGTAGGTGGCCGGCGCCGCCAGGGTCAGGCTAAAGGCGCCGCGCGCTAGGGCACAGGCGGTGCATGCCACGCTCACCTCACATCCAAATGCCACGCCGCCGTCGGCAAGTGTTGCAGGCAGGCCGTAGGTGGCGCGCACCATCGCGTCAGACAGCGGCACGCGCGACGCGCGCAGCGCGCCCCATGCATGCGCTGGGTCCGCCGTCGCTGGCGGCACCATGCGCACGGCATCACAGCCGGTGCTGTCGGACGCGTCGCCAAGCAGCAGGACCGACACTGCGACGGGGCCGGTGTGCACGCCTGCCACCACGCCGCCCGCCGCCGCCGCGGGCGTGACAATAACCGACTGCGTGAGCAGGTACGCCGCCGTCCCCAGCTGCACCAGTACCGACAGCGACAGGCCAACGGCCGCCACCAGGAACGCGGCGGTAAAGGCGCCGCCCAGCGGGGGGGGTGCGTTGCGTACCACCTCGCCCCGTGGCACCGCGTGCACCGACGAGAAGTTGTCCAGCTTGGTGAGCACCGCGCGGAGGCCGGTAGGCTCCCCACCGCCGTCGGCACCCGCCGCCAGCGGCTGCGCGTGCCGCCACAGCGCCATAAGCACCACCAGCGCGCCCACCCCGGTGGCAATCAGGATGGGTTGCCGGACGGCGGTGAATGCGGCGGCTGGGCGTACCAGAAAGTGGTCGTTGGTGTACGCGCCACAGCTGCCAAATGTGTTGCCCCCACCGGCCACAAGCGCAAGCTGCACGTCAGCCGTGGCGTTGTCCTCACTGCCGGACGCCGCTAGGGACGACGGCACGGGCGGCAGCACCGCCGATAGGAGTGCAATGGGTGACATGACGCCTGGCAGACAGGCGGTGACGGCAGACGGCGAGCACGTCGAGCAGACGGCGGCCACGTCACCCGCGGCGGGCGCGCCGCACTGCGACGTGATGGCTTGCAGCGCGGCGGACGCGGGCGGCGCCGTCAGCAAGGTGCCAGCGGGGCAGATGGCAAGGCAGGCGGTGCCAGACGGCATGCACACGGTGCCCATCGGGCATGCTGCGCAGGATGCCGACGAGTTGCCACCGGTCGTGCCGCGGTAGGTGCCGGGCGGGCACGGCGTGCAGGCGCCCGCGCCAGGCGCGCCGGAGAAGCGACCGGCGGGGCACGGCGTGCACTCGCTGTTGTGAGCAAACGTACCCGACGGGCACGGGCGGCATGTGCCACTCTCATCGCGCACGGCGCCGGGTGGGCACGCGGCTACCACGCATGCCGCAGCGGAGGCGGCGCCGGACACCACGGTGTTGGAGCCAGGCGGGCAGGGGCTGCAGGTGGCAGCTGACGCGGCGCCAAGCGCCTCGCTGTAGGTGTCTGCCGGGCAGAGCATGCACGTCAGCGCACTTGGCGCGCCAACTGCGTCGCTGTACGTGCCCGCCCCGCACGGCGTGCATTCCGCGTTGCCCGGGCTGCCGGCGTACGTACCCGGCGGGCACATTACGCAGGCGTCGCTGGTGTTGGCGCCGCGCTCACGCGACGCGGTGCCCACCGGGCACATGAGGCAGCTGATGCGCGCTTGCCCCGGCTGGTCGTTGAACGTGCCGGCGGGGCACAGCGAGCACGTTGCCGCCGACACTGCGCCAACCCCCGTGCCGTACGTGCCAGGCGCGCACAACGTGGCGGCGGTGTTGCCGGTGCAGTACGTGCCCACGGCGCACGGCACACACACCAGCGTGCGCGCGCCGCCGCCCAGCACGCGGAGGTCATTGTAGTAGCCCGGCGCGCACGCGGCCGTCTGCAGCGGGTTGCCGCCCTCGTCAATGTTCGCCAACACCGGGTGCTTGATGCTGGTAAAGGCGCTCTCTGCAATGAACCCAATGTTGTTGCCGGCCAGCGTCAGCCGCCACAGGCCGTACGCGCCGTCAAAGTCGTGCGCCCCCACGCTCGTCAGGCCGTTCTGCGCCAGCTCCAGGTACACGTTGGCAGTGATGGGCGCCATCAGGGGCAAGAGGGCAGGGATGACGTCGCCCGCGGCGGCGATGGCATTGTTGGTGAGGTCCACGGTGCTCACCCCCGTCAGGTCCAGCCCGCCCAACGCGGCGGGGTGCAGGGCGGTAATGGCGCAATCCGACAGGTGCAATGACGCCGCATCCCAAATCGTCCCGCTCAACGACCGCAACGACGGGAACGCCGCAAACGGTGCTGCCTGCGTCAGCGCGGCCGGCACGGCGGTGTTGCCAGCGCACAGCGACAGCACGAGGACGGACGGCGCTTCCCAGTCGCCAGTGGCGGGCACCAGCTGCTCAATGCCATTGTCCGTGAGGTCAACAATGTGTATGGCGGGCGCTGTCGCCAGGCCGGACAACACATCCAGCGCCAGCACGCCTGGCTGCTCGCTGTAGCAGCTCAGCCCAGCCAGGACGAACCACCCTGTGTTGCCGTCGCCATTCACGCACTCCAGGCTGGGTAGCCCGGTAAATGAGTGCCGGTCAAGGCGCAGGCGCGTCGCACCGTCCGGCAAAGTAAGGGTAAGCGTCTGCAGGCCCTCCGCAACCAAGCCGTTCGCCGGCAGCTCCGCCACGCTCAGTTCCACCGTCCGCAGCGCCGCCCGCGCGGACGACGAAAAGGTGGCGTTAGTGTCGGCGGGGGTAGGCGACGCGAGGCGTGGCGCCAGCGTCACGGTGCCCAGCTGCAGGGTGGACACCAAGGGGTTCATGCCGGCGGTGTGCGGCGCCGCCAGAGGGGCGCTAAACACGGCGCCACGCAGGTCGGCGACGCCAGGTGTGGTGGTATTCAACGCAATGGCGCGCCACGGCGTGACAGCGTCGTTGGGAGCAATCGTGGTCGGGACGGCAACGCCAAGATAAATGCCGCCTGGCAGCAGGGGTGTCACTTTGCGGATGGCGTTGTTCTGCGTGTCACCAATGTACAACACGCCGTCATCACCTATCGCAATGCCACGTGGGAAGTTAAACCGCGCTGCGGTGCCAACCCCATCGATAATGCCGCTGGCGGCGCCGCCTGCAAGTGTCACGGCACTGTGCGCCCCTGCCGCCGCATATGATAAGTTGTACCCGTACGTCTCCAGAATGTACAAGCCGCCCATCCGATCTACCGCCACAGCCGCTGCGCCCCGAAAGCCGCATACCGTGGACGTGACCGCGCCGGTGGGTGTCACGGCCCGGATGCATCCGTTGAGGCCGTCAGCCACGTACACCACGCCTGTGGCGCGCCACACAGCGACGCCTTGGGGTGCAGAGAACTGCGCCACCGAGCCGACGCCGTCAGCAAAGCCCTGTGACGAGCCTGCCAGGGTGGTCACCACACCGGCAGGCGTGACCACGCGCAGCCGGTGACTACCCCTGTCGGTAACGTACGCCTCCCCTCCGCCGCCGACCGCAATGCCCGATGGCATGTCGAATGCTGCATTGGTGCCCACCCCGTCCGCCGAAGCAGCGGCGCCGCTGCCGGCAAGTGTGGTCGCGTGACCCAACCGCGTCACGCGGCGGATCCGGTTGTTGGCCGAGTCTGTCACCAGCACGTCGCCGTTGGCCGTCAGAGCGACGCCCAGCGGGTTGAAAAACATGGCGTCGACGTCATCGCCGTCCGCGAATCCCGTCAAACCGTTGCCCGCCAGCTGCACAATGGTACCGTCGGCGGCAGCGATCTGGATGCGCTGTGTGGTGGGGGCAGCAAATGCCACGTCACGCGACGCGGAGTCCACCGCAATGCCAATTAAGTTTCCAAGGGTGGCTGCCACGGTGGTTACCACATGCGCCTCCAGCGTCACAGGCGCGGCACCCACGCTCGGCGTGGTGGCACGCTGCGCCACAATGGTCCACGGCGCGCCTGGCGCGTTGCTCGTCAGCGGCACGACAGCAAAGCAGCCGAGGGCGCTGCACGCCATCTCGTAGGCGGTGGGCGTGGGAGGCGGGAAGGCAGCGCCACTGGATGCGTCGCCCCAACATGCGACGTCGCCCGGCGCGGAGGTGCCCGTGAGCGCACACGTCACATTCAACCCCGCCGTCAGCCACCAGACGGGCGCACCCGCTGCGCTCACCTCGGGCGGCGGTGCCGAGCCATTGCTGACGCCCCAGCAGGTCACACCGCCGCCCACCCGCACGTAGCATGCATGCAGCGTGCCCGCCGCCACGTGCTCCGCGTCGGTAATGGATTGCCACGCCGCCGCGGCTGCCACCACCGGGTGCGCGGCGTCGCCCCAACACATCACGCGTTTGTCCCGCGTCACGCCACACGTGTAGTTGGCGCCCGCGCTCACGCCCTGGAACACAACCCCTTGCGGCACCGCCGTCGCGCCGGTGCTGCCGTCGCCGTAGCATGCCACGCTGCCGGCAGCCGCCAGGCCACACACGTGTGCGCGCCCGCCGTGGATGTCGATGAAGCGCGCCGGCGTGCCGGTGGCAGCATCCACCGGCACAAACGTTGCGCCCGCATTGGCACCGTCCAAGCGGCCTGCCAACACGCCCCAGCACACCATGCTGCCGTTCACCGCCAGGCCGCATGAGTAGGCGTCGCCCACCGTCACGCCATGGAACCCGTACCTGTACGCTGGCACCGCGGTGCGGTTGCCGGCGCCATCCCCAAAGCACGCAATGTCGCCGCCCGTCACCACGGTGCACACATGCGCCGACCCCACTGCCACATGCCGCTCTGCCACCACGCCGACACACGCAGTGATGGCGACTGCCACCAGCGCGGGCAGGCGGCACAGTGCCGCGTGTGACGCGTCGTCACGTGGCGCCATGATCACAGGCTGCTGATTGCTGCACTGGATATGGGCACCTTTCCGGTAAACTTACAGTGCACGCCGCTGGCAGCGGCCACCGCCACCAGTATGTGGTAAGCAGTGCCCTGCCGCAGCAGCGTGAGCGCAACCGGCGGGACGGGCAAGTACGCGTGTGCGGCGGTGCGGCTCCGTGGTCACGCGGCCTGGATCGCTTGGATCGCTGCGTGTGTTGGTTACCTGGCGTGTCGCCAAAATTGCGCAGCTTCGGGCACCTCCACATACACACAGCGCTGCCAGTTCACTCACTGGTGGGATATCTTGTGGTATGGGCGTGTTTTGACGGCGCGCGGCGACAAATGCCGGAAACGGACCTGCGAGTCTGACTCTGATGTGTGTCCACCCGCGACAAACTGCAGCTGGAGCGTTGCACGGCGTTGCACGGCGACAGCCTGAGCAGTGCCGCCTGCCGTTGCAACGAGCGACAGCCATTTACGACGATATCACACTTGATCGGCATCTCTCGGTGTCAATTTATGCCGTGAACTGAAAGCACACGGGTGCAGGCACTGTATTCCAGCACTGGATTTGTTCATTGCAAGGCGTGCAGCTGTTGCGATCAGTGGCAAGTGGACACCAGGTTGAGAGACGCCGCCAGCCGCCAACGGCTACCTAACCATACCCCGATCAATTTGACAGTAGTCGATGGGAGCAGCAGCGACTGAGTTCAACCGCCTGAACACCGTAGCTGCCACTGCTATTGCCGATACGCACCGAGGTCATCATTGCCACCTGCCGCGGCCAGGGTTCCGCCAACGGCTGCGCGGTCAACAGGCGCGCGGTGGCCAGCACACGGGCAGCATGGCGCTGGCACCCATTGTGACGGGCGTGGGGCTGGGGCGCGCGTCGCCTACGGTGGATGCCGCCGCGGATAACGCCATTGGGTTGCTGCCGTCGCCTGAGGGCGCCGTCGTGCCACCGCCGCTGCCAATGTCACCCACCGCGGCCGCCACGCCGCGCCGCGGCACCGACACCATGTCGTTTGTGCCGGTAGGCACGCGCATTGACCTGCCGGCCACACCGCCACTGCCCCTGCCGCCGCCGGTTGCCATGGCATCTGAGCCGGCGGCTGCGTTGCCAGCCCTGCCGCGCCGTGTGCCGGCGCTTGGCACGCATCCAGTGCGGCCGCGTGCGCCTGGCGGCGGTATGCATGCCGCGTCTGCAGCGGCAGAATGGGTGCCTGTGCCGCCTGCTCACCACGTGCGTGACGCCCGTGACATGCGTGACGTGCGTGACACTCGTGACGTGCGAGGCCGGCTGGCGGCAGTGGTTGATCACTTACGTGACCCGCCGCCGCCACCGCCGCAGCCACCGCCGCCGATGGCAGCCACAGCAGGACCAGCGCTTCCGATTCCAGGCACGACGGTGGCACCACCAGCATCGCTGCCGCCGCCGTCACTACCGGCGCATCCCAGTGCCGTCAGCCCTGCTCGGGTGTACCCCCGTGACGCGATGGCAGTCGCAGGGTACACTGCTGGCAGCGCGACGGCACAGCACTCGACCGCGCTGCGGCGACTGGCGGCGTCACTGCGCGAAGGCAGCCCGCCGCCAGCTGCTCCCCCTCGCCATGCCCACCATTATGCAGCTGCCCCGCCGGCCCCGCCGCCAGCATTCCACCACCCGCCCGTTGTAACCTACGTTGTGTCGCCACCCGCTTTGACGCGCCATGTGCCACCTGACCTGACGACCGCGCACCGCCGCGTACGGTCTCCGCCGCGAGCTGCGACGGTGACCCTCCCAGCGCCGGTGCCCGCGCCACGCGGCGGCAGGCCGCCAGTTGCTATGCCGGTTGCACCCGTGGTGGCCCCGCCGCCGCCGCCATCCGCACTCACCGATGCGGCAGACACGTGGGTGGTGTCCATGATGGACCAGTACCGCGAGCTGCAGCTGCTGTATGAACACCATTACACGGCGCAAGCGCGGCGGCTGCTGCGACGAAACGTGTTGTACACACAGGACACGCCGCTGACCGCCACGGCGCCGCGTGTCACTGCGCCGGGCGCGCCCTACTCGTCGCCCCCCAAGATGCGCCTCATGCCACGCGGCAGCGACGTGGTGTCGCCACATGCAGATGCCGTGCGCCTGGCACGCGCTGCTGCTGCCACGGCGGCAGCAGCGGCAGCAGCGGCGGCACCGGCGCCAATGGCGGCACCTGCGTCGCCACCACCGCCCGACGTCATCCTGCCCACCTTTGCTGGTCTGGGGTCCACCACCAGCGCCGCACTGACCGACGCGGTGGTGCGCCTGGCACAACGCCGTGCCGCTGACGCCCTCACCGCGCTCCTGCCGTTTTCCAACGTTGCCGCCCCGCTGCCACCACCACCGACTGCACTGCCAGCTATCGTGTTGGCCCCAGCACCGGCACCGGCATCGCCGCCGCCGCCGCGAGTAGTGTATACCGCGCCGCCACCGCCTGCGGCAGTTGCACTCCCAGCACCCGCCGCCGACGTCGACGCCGCCCAGCCGCCTGGCAGCACCACCGCCCACATTCATTTGCATGGTAGCGGCCCATACTCGCCGGCGCCTGCGTCTCCGCCGGCACCAAGCGGCTGGCATTATGACTCGGCGCCCCTGCTGCCACCGGCCGCTCCGGCGTCGCTTCCGCCCGAGCTGCCGCCGCTGCCGTTCCCGCCGTCACCGCCATCACGCGGCAGCCGGCGGCTGCCTTCCACCGTGCCACCACCACCCCGCACGCCTGCGCCCCTCGCGGCATACGCGCCCGCGCCTTTGGATGCCACCCTGTCCGCGGCAGCGGGCACGCTCCGCGCCACCATGCGCGGCGCGTCACCCGCAGGCCGCGCTGCATACGCTGCCACGCGCCTGCTGGAGGAGCGTGCCGATGACGCGGCGGCGCGCATGGCTGCCAACATTGATCGCCTGCGCCGCATGCAGTGGCAACTGGGCGCCCCCGCCGTGTATTGAACTCATTTACAACACTTTAACTAGAATAGAGGGGCTACCGCCGGAACAGTGCTTGTGGTGAGATGACCGGCTCGTGTACGTCGTATCGCGCGCCGCTGGCTGCCACCTCATTCCAATCCACCTGCAACAGCGCGGGGTCCACCGCCGCCTCTGCCGCCTCTATCTCACGCTCCCACCGCGACTTCTTGCCGGCTGACACTGGCGGTAGTGGCGGTGGCGGCGCTGCCGCGCGACGGCTGGCTGCACTGCTAACCTTGTCCTTGCCGCTTGCTACCCCAACGACACGTGCACGCGTCCCACTACCAGCTCCTCCCCCACTAGCGCCACCTCCGCCGCCACCGCCGCCGCCACCGCCACCACTGCCGCCTCCGCCGCCGCCACGCGCGCCAGCGCGTGTTGTGGGTGTGCCACGAAGAGGTGACGCGCTGTCGTGACCAGGCGAGGCACGCGCCGCGACTGCTGCTGCCCCGACACGCGCGCTGGTGGCAACTATGACGGCGGGCGGCAGCGGGGCAGCGGCTGCGGCAGCGCGCAGGGAGGACGCCACGCTGGGACTTGACAC
>ERZ778022.5301-NODE-5301-length-10524-cov-5.685166_pt1 | contig 10524 bp, 3 predicted proteins | sample MGYA00375752_ERZ778022 | MGnify/ENA primary metagenome ERZ778022 (study PRJEB29350, sample SAMN05389826) | bioreactor metagenome | isolation source: Thiocyanate bioreactor | place: South Africa: University of Cape Town | collected 2014-04-04 ...
CAAAACTCGCTAAACACCGAATCTGGTTTGAGCACCACGCTGCCGGAGTGGAACAGCTGCACGCTGCGCCCGCTGATGCTGTTGCCGTCCAGCAGCAGGAGGTACTTGTTTGAGCAGGCGCCCGTGTCCGTGTTTTGGTGTTTGAGCACCGTCTGCAGCACGAGGGCGGGTGGCGGGTGCGTGAGATTAACCGCGGGTGCGAGCCAACCAAATCAAACAAAACCCAACGAAGCAGCACATACCTGCTCATTGTCTTCCACACAGCGTTCCACCACACCCGCGTTCATATGCTCCGGGTGCTCCTGCGTGAGGGTGTTTGGCCGCAGACGGATGTAGGAGCGCCAGACCGTGTTCTCAAAGGGGCTCATGGGCCCCATGCAGCTGCCGCGCCACAGCAGCTTGCCCTCGCGCGCCTCAAACGGCGGGCAGTCTGGCCTGGACCAGTCCCGGCCGCCCCCCTGCCAGCGGGACGGATGCACAAACGACACGTCGTTGTTGCCAGCGCTGCGCACGCAGCCAAACACGGGGATGGGTTCTTGACGCGGCACCTTGGGGTGGTCCCAGCAGCCGGTCATCACCCACTCCACGTCCGGCAGCGGCACCATGTTTGCCACCGTGGTCAGCATGTCCAGCAGCGACTCGTGGTACGCGCTGGTGGGGCCCTGCATCTTCCAGTACACGCGCCCACCGTGGATGCTGAAGTGGTAGGCGGGCGGGATGTTGGCGGTATTCTTTGCGTACGCCATGTCCAGCGCCTGCGGCGACAGCGTCATGCTGTGCCACGGCGCCAGGTCGGACAGGATGCGCCAGTCCCAGTCGCCGCAGTCAAACGACCACCCGTCGTACGGGCCGCCGCCGTGCAGGGGGCAGGTGCAGGGACCCAGCAGTACGCGCCCGCGCTCCTCCTGCGCAAACGCGTTGGTACCGCTGAACCCCGCGTCGTCCATGGACTGCCACAGTGCATGCCCCGTCGCGCTGGGGGCATGCGGCGGCGGGCGGGGCGGCAGGCAGCCCTCCTCCCAATCCCACGCCGGCGGCCGGCGGGGCGGCCGCTTCAACAGCTCCGTGCCGGCCTCCGTCACAATCACCGTGGTCGCGGTTAGTGAGGGTCGCGGCGGCTTTGTCGACACTGCCGCCGGTGAGGGCGATGGTACCGCCGCTGCCGCCGCCGCCGCCTGCACTGACGCTACCGCTGCCACCGCTGCAGCCTGCGCCGCCGCAGCGCACGCCTCTGCAACCAGCGGCGCGCACACGTTGACCGCAGCCTCCACGCTCCGTTCGCTAACCTCCTTCCCGTCACCGTCGCCGCGCACGCGAGCCGTTGTTGTCAGGGTGGAGGCAGGCAACGCTGTGTGCGCCACCTGCAGCAACAACACGCTGGTTGCCAGCAGCACCCCGCCACCTATCACCAGCTTCCCGGTGCGTGCACTCCACCACCCGCCACCACCGCTGCCGCTTCCATCGGCTGTCCGCGTGCGGTGCATGATTCGCGACGCCTGCGTGGTAGCGGTAGCCCCACTCCAGCCCGCCGCCCACGGCTCCTTCGCCGCCTTCCCGCCACTACCACTACTGCCACTACTGCTACCGACGCCGCTTGCCGCCGCCATGGTCACACTGCGTGCCACGTGTGCTGTGCCGGTGGCGGTAGTTGGTGTCTGCACGCGTATCCACTACTGCTGCAGCTCGCCCTCACCCTCCCGCGTCGACAGATGGTAGTCTGGTAGTGTCACTGGCTGGGGCGGCTTAATAAAAATAGCGCAACAAAACGCGCAGGCGGGCAATGTGCCACACACTGACTCGCGCGCGGTCGCCCACTGCTATCCTCAATTGCCGTGCAGCTGCACAATATTTGCGCACGTGGCGTGCGGGACGACAGGTGGACAGCCTGCGCACCCGCTACCCTGCTACAACTGACGCAGACGCACGCTGGCCTGGAGGCAACGGCGGCCGCAGTGCACGCACATGGCATGGCATGGCCGCAACCAGTCGAGAGAGGAGGTTCAAACCAATCAACAAGATTCAACAACCACTGTGTATGGATGGGGGGCGGCTGAGCCCTGTACATCATCATCGCCATCAGCATGTCGGACGCGCGGCTGGCAGCTGGAATGCAGCAATACGATCGGCATGTTGGACGGTGGACCGTGGACGGTGGCACGGGGACGGCGGCGGCGCGCTATGGTATCGAAAGACGGGCACGCGGCAGAAGGGGACAAACGCACAAACGCGCAAACGAGACACACACCATCGTATCACACTCCTGCCACATCCAGGTACACTGCAGGGTACAATATGGACCAGCGTCATTGGTTCTACAAAGGATACGCTTGGGCGCAGGGCGGGGACAAGGTTGGCAACCAAAAGGCAAAGACAATGCTGCGCGCCCTACGGTACGCCGCCGCCACCACCACCACCACCCATGCCACTACGCCGCACGCCGCGTGGGGCGGGGGCTGCTGTCACACTTGCGCGGGCCAGGCGCCGTGTGCTGAAAGCATTGGTGGAAGGTGGCGCGCCAGTGCCGGTGCCGGTGCCACTGCCGCCGCTCGGCGACGGCGGCGGGGTAAGCAGCGGTGCGCGGATCGCGCGCACCGAGGGCGGCAAGGCTGCGAGCACTGACACAGAGATGGATGGCCGGCGGCGTGCTTCAACGGCAGGGTCCCTTTCCGGCGCGGCTGCTGGCGCGGGAACAACCTCCATGGAGACGGCTGCTGGCGCGGCAACAACCTCCACAGAGGTGGCCGCCGGCGCGGGAACCAAAACAACCTCCACGATTGCGGCCGCGGGTGATGCAGCGTCACACGTGGGAGACACCACAGCGGGCGGCGGGGGGCTGTCTGCCCCTGTCAACGACGCCGCGCTGCCAGTCCGTCCCCGCAGTAAACCACGACTCGCCACCGCCACCCGGCTGGAGCGGCGACGACCTGGCAAGCGTGGCGCGTCGAGTGGTGGCGCGTCTGCGGGTGGCGCGCCTGCCGCCGTTGCCACCGCCAACCGCGGCAGCGCGGCAGGAGATAACACTACAGAGGGCCGGCGGGGCGTGCCAACAGGCGACACCATCACGCTGGCGCGCCGCGAGCTGGCGGGCGACGTAATGGGGGATGACACCAGGCTGGGGCGCCGCGCGCCGGTAGGCGACACGGCGGGTGTGGCGGAGGACTCCCCATGCCGCCACTGCTGCTGCTGCGCACAATGCTAACGCGCGGCTCGCGGCGCGCGCCCGCCGCCGCAGTCGCCAGCGGGTTCATTACGCCACTCAGACGGCGGCGGGAGGGTGCGCGAGGTGTGGTGCTGCTGTCGGCGGGGATAAGACCCGGCTCTGGCGCTGCTGCCACAGTCACACCCATTGAGCCACGCCAGATAACCGGCGGCATGCTATCGTTGCCGCCGGCAGGTGCGCCGCTTGGCGTCAAGCGTGGCGCGCGACCCAGTACGCTACCAATTGCATCTGACAGCCGGCGTATACCACTAGACCGCGGTCGTGCCGGCGTCGGCTCCCGCGCTGCCCGTGCCACAGCTGCCTTGGCTGCTGGGTTGGGAACGTGCTTTGCCGTTGCACCCGCGCCGCCCCGTGTAGCAAAGTAGCCATGCAGCGCTGCAAACGCCAGCGCGTTGCGGCTGCTGTCACTTGCACCGCTCGCGCCACTGCCATGAACGGCCCCGACCCCTGCGCCTCCCGCAACAACAGTGGCAGACAGGGCGGGACGCACGCTGGCACGGGGCACGCGCATGGGGTTGGTGATCAGGTCGGCAACCTGCGGACGGGGGATGGTACCAGCGCCACGCCGTGACAACATGCGGCCAACCCACGCCCCACCCCCGTCACTACCGCCGCCAGCACTGACACCCACCCGCCGCTTACTGATAACGGCAGCCGATGGGGACGGTGTAACAACCACGATGCCGCTCGCGGCATGCGTGCTGCGCCGGCTGCTGGTGTGGAGCGACTTGCGGGCGGCGGCAACGCGGGCCACGCCGCGGCCCACGCGGCGGTAGCAGTGATTGACGCACATCTCACGCACCCAGATGAGGGTCAGTACCGCCACCACCACCATGTTCATGAGCAGCATCACCAGCGTGACGCCGTACCCGCGTGGGGTGGACACGTCGGCGCCAATGTCGTTGGTTTTCGCCACCACGATGCACAACGCGGCAGTGAACAGGCTGGCTGCCATGGCAATGGACTCTATGATGTTGAACAGCGGCCGGCTGTACGGGCGGAAGCGCTCCTGCAGGAATGCAAACACCAGCAGCCACAGCACCGCCGCGCTCACCTGCACCAGCGCGTCCACCAGCAGCAGTGCAATCAGCACGATGCCGGCCTTGCGCAGCAGCACCAACGCCTCCCACCACACCAAGTGCACACGGCGGCGCGGCGCGGGCGCGTGAAGATGTGGCGGCGGCGCCACCACCGCTGTTACCATCGGGCTGCCATCCGCTGCCGGTGACGCCGTCGGGCTGCTGTCTGTCGGCGCGCCACGGCCGTCCGCAGTGGCAGTGGGGAGGGCAAGCGCCTTCACTGCCAGGCGGCGCGCGCCCTTTAGCACCATGCCCGTGGTCACGTTGCGCGAAAAGCGCGCCTGCAGGCTCACCACCACGTGGTCCGGGTCCAGGCGGTAGCCGTCATAAAGGAAGCCCCACGCGGAGCGGAACTGCTGGTCGCGCGCCAGCGTGGCGCCGTTGGCACGCACCAGGATGGTGAGCACCAGTGCGGGGAAGCCAAGGCCCACCACCGCCAGCACCAGCACCGCCAGCACCGACAGCGCCACGTGCGCCCCCACGCCGCACTGCACCGCCAGGTCGGCGCGCAGGTAGCGGCGGCCGGCGATGGGGCCCACACAGTCCAGCGCGCGCAAGCTGGCGGACACGATGGGCATGTACGACAGGTGCAGCGTGAAGATGAGGGTGGCGACGTGCCGCCGCTCCGCCAGCCACTGCCGCACCTTGCCGCTCACCGCGTCGCGGTCAATGAGCGTGGGCCCGCGCAGGCGCACCGTCTTGGCTGCCGTGATGGCTACAAACATGGCAATGACGGTGGCGCTGGCCAGGAACGGCAGCGCCACGGTGACCAGGTAGCGGGACAGGAAGGTGAAGCGCGTGAGGCAGGCAATGGGGCCCAGCGACATGGGCGACGCGGAGATAGCGTCCGTCCACCCCATGAGGTCGTTGTACACGCGGGTGCCGCCCGACTTGAATGCGCGCAGCGCGCCAATGGCCTGCAGGAACCCCAGCGTGATGCGTAGCACGATGGAGGCGCTGCTGCGGTTGCCGGACGTCTTGCGCACCGCCACGTAGGCCAGCAGGGCCACAAAGCCCAGCACCACGCCAGACATGAGGCCGCGTGAAAACGTGAGGTCGGGGCAGGGCGCGCACGCGGCGCCGAACATGGCGTAACCCTCCGTCTCGTCACACACGCCGCACAGCGGGCCAGAGTAGCCCGTCAGGCAGCCGTAGGTGGCGGTGGAGGCATTGAGGGTGCATGCCTCCGTGTTGTAGCACGTGAACAGCTCCGTGTCGGGCCCCAGTTCCGCGCCCGCGTCGTCGGGCGGCCGGAAGTAGCCCTGCAGCAGCGACAGCGTGCCGCCCACGCAGGTGGCGCCCACCGGCGGGCAGCCGCGGCACTTATCCGTGCCGCCCAAGCTGAACTGGCCGTCCACACATGAGGCGCACACCACGCCGACCGGCTGCCTCCCGGGCTGGCAGCCACGGATGCTGACGGCAAACTCGTGGCGGCCGGGCACCTCCGTGGCGCCGATGTTGCATGCCACCGTCATGGACACGTTAGAGTTCTGCGTGCCGGTTACCACCAGGCCCGTGAAATTTGCAAACCCGTCGCCGTCCACCAGCACCGTCTGCCCCTGCACAAACGCCGTCGCATTGGCGGAGACGGCGGCCACGGCCACGGTGCAGATGGTCCGCGGCAGGCTGATGCCGCCTGAGGCGTCATGGCGGCATGCAGCCACGGCATCGGTGCCGCTGGTGGCGCGGACCGCCAGCCACCATGACGGCAGCGCCTCCTGCGACTGCACGACGGTGGTGGGGGCGGCGCACATGAAGGTGGCCAGGTGGATGCACCGCATGTCCCACGACACCGGCACGATGTTGTCCCCCACGCCGCGCGAGCACGTAAAGGTGGCGCGCATGCCCGACACGTCAAACGGCGCCTGCACAATAAGGCGCCCGAACCGGAACACGCCGTCCGCGGCCGCCATGTTCACCAGCGCGCGCTGATCCAGCGACTGCGTCTGCACCGACGACTGGTTGGTGGACAGGCTGCACGTCACGCCGCCCACCGGGTTGTTGCCTGCGTCCACCAGTGCAAAAACGATGTCCGTGGCCACCGGCCACGGCGCGCTGGTGTCTGACGGGATGTACGCATCTGGCAGCGGCGTGTCCACCCGGATGGTCACGAAGTCGGGGTACTTAACCGTCACGTTGTCGGTGGACGGCGTGCCAAACCGGCCGCTGATCACCACCGGCAGGGTGGGGTAGCCGGGCGTGGCGGTGGACACGGTGGGCACGATGCACGCCACCGAGCTGGGTGAGTTGATGGTCACCGACTCGCACGCCACGGGGCCAATCATGATCACAACGTCGTCTGGGTTGTTGTTGCACACCGCCTCGTCCTGCGCGCACAGCCAGGTGCCGTACACCAGCAGCGCGGCGCCGGTGGTCACCGACGCGGGGATGACGCGCGAGATGCTGGGCCGGATGACGGTGGTAAACAGCGACGGCAGGCGCTGCGGCATGCCGCCCCACACATACTCCAGCGCCTGCGCCGTGCTGGGCCCCTCCGCCATGGAGCGCAACGCCACCGCCGTCAGGTTGTAACCCACGCACACCAAGCGGTCGTCCGCCGTCTCAATGCTGGCGCACGGCAGGCCGCCCAGCGTCAGGTTGTAGATGTGCGGGAACGCCTCCGTCATGCCAGAGTCGCAGTAGAAGGTGATGCTCTTTGTGGCGGTGGGTGGCACCAGCGGTGCCAGCGTGCCGCCAATGCCCATCGGGGTCGGCAGGTACAGGACGCCCGGCTCCGCGGACTTGAGGCGGGGCGGCGCGTAGGTCAGGAGGCGCGGCGTGGAGGCGGAAAACAAGCCGCCCACCTCCAGCCAGTACGCCAGCAGCGGCAGGACGCCAGACGCGGTGACGCACTCAATGATGGGTGTGGCAGTGAGGGGACACGTAACAGCGGGCTGCGACGCCATGTGTAGGACGGCAGACACAAGCGCAGGCCCGACACCCAACCCCTCGGCAGCCAGCTCGGCGCCCGTCCACAGCGGCTGCGGCAGCGTGAAGGTCACCTTGCTGCCGCCTGCGCGGTCCAGCAGGTCCGGCGCAGAGACGTTCAGGATGCTGGGCGGCGTAAAGGAGAGGCTGTGAGGCAGGGCAACCACCACCACGTCGCTGCGCGTGGTGCCGGTGAGCAGCACCCGCACCGTAATGTGTGTGCCAGCGGCAGGCGCCGCCCAGCTGGCCGCCACAAACCGGAGCAGGCACCCATACTCATGCTGCGACGCAGCCACGCCACCGGCGCACGGCAAGGACGTGAGGGATGGCACGTAGGCACCGTCGCCCGTGCGTGGGTCGGCGGAGAGGTTAAGGCGTGCAGTGTGCTGCGCCAGGAACGGCATGACCACCGTCACACCCGCACCCCACATCAGCGCGTCAGGCGTCATGCGCGTCGCACTTACGTTGTACACCACCGCGTGTGCCGTCACGTTGAACAAGCCGCCCACCTCCACCACCACCTGCGGCGCCACAGCTGGCGCGTCTGGCGGCAGCAAGCAGCGCACGAGCACGGCGGTGACATAGACACAAGGTGCGGTGCGCACGCCGCCCGCCCATGCCACCGCACCTTGCAAGCCAGCGTGCCCTGGTGTCATGGCCACCGCCGCCACCTCCTCCGCCGTCCACTGCCCCTGCTCCAGAGTGGCCATCAGCACGACCGGCGTGGTGTACGTCAGCAGCTCCGCCGCCACCACGCCCGGCTGCATGACCGTCAGCGCCAGCGACGCGGGCGGCACGGTGGACACCACGCCGCCGTATGCCAGCTGCAGCGCCACTCGCGCGCCGGGCGCCAGCCAGCTGCCGGCAATGTAGCGCACTACACATGCCAGGCTGTCGCTGCCGTTGGTGCTGACGTTGGCGCAGGGTAGCGTGGTGGCGGGCGTGCCGTCCAGCGTGAGGAACACGGCGGTTGGCACGACGGCGCCGAGGAAAGGCGACGTCACCACCAAGCGGCCGTTCCAGTTCACAGCGCTCGGCGTGGTGCTCACATTTACTGCCTGCCACGCCACCGCACTCACGTTGTACAGCTGCGCCACCTCCAGCACCGCCAGGTGCTGCGGTGTGGCGGCCGGTGGGGAGGTGCAAGACACCATGGTGGGCGTCGCCCAGCTGCAATTGGTGGCTGGCACGCCTGCCAACCACGCGCGCACGCCGGCGGTCCACGCAGCGTCGGTGGGTAGGCCCACTGCCGCCAGCTCTGCCGCACCCCACGCCGGCTGCCACACTGTAAAGTTTACAACAGCGGGCGTGCCCCACGTCGCCACCGCCTGGCTGCGCAACACGGGCGGTAGCAGCACAATGCCCAGCACCGAGGGATCCAGCGTCACCTGCGTGTGCGCGCCAGCAAATGCCAGCACGGCGCCCAGCCGCGCGCCGTACCACTCACTGCGGATGAAACGCAGGTGACGGTGTGCGGAGGCTGCAACGTCAACGCGGCGCACGGCAGGGCGTACGTGGCGCCCGCAGCGGGCGTGTGCGTCAGGTTCAGGACCGACAGCGCCGCCCCCGGCAGCTGCGGCAGGGTGGCTGTCAGCGTGTCACCGTGCGCCGCGCTGGCAGGTGCGGCGGTCACAGTGCTGGCGTCATACACAACTGCGGTACCGGTCATGTTGAACATGCCGCCCACAGATATCACGACCGCCGTGCCCTGCGCGGCAGCGACGGTAACAAAGCAGCGGATACGCGTGGGTGTGACGTAGGTACACTCGTACGCCGGCACGCCGGCTACCCATGCCGTCACCGCCAACTGTGCTGGCGTCGGCGCCACGCCGACCGCCAAGAACTCGCCAACGCCCCATGCCGGCTGCGGCACCGTCACCAGCAGCACCGCTGGCGTGATGTAGGTGAGCAGAAACACGGAAACAGGAGTGGGCGGCACTGGCGCCACGCCTAGCGCAGGGGCGGGCACCAGCGTAGTGGGGCTCACGGCGGGGAAGGCAAGCGACAGGGTAAGGGGGACCGGCGCTGGCTGCAGCCAGGCCGCGAGCAGGAACCGCAGCGAGCACCGCAGCGTGTCGGCAGCCACGGCGGTCACATTGGCACACGGGAACGCAGTGGCAGGGTCGCTCTCCACGCTCCAATTCATGGCAGCGGGCGCCACCAGGCCAATGGCTGGCGCCGTCAACGTAACGACGTCGCCCCATGCGGGTGCCGCGGGTGTTGCGACAACAACCACCGTGCTGGTGCTTGTCAGGTTCATGAGGCCAAACAGCTCCACCACCGCGTTGTGCAGTGGCGTTGTGCCAGCCAGCGCGGCGCAGGTGATGTGAGTGGGGGCGACAAATGCGCATGTCAAGGCGGGCCCGCCGTTTACCCACACACGCACCCCCTGCTGCCATATGAAGCTGGTGGGAAGGCCCTCCGCCGCCAGCTCCGCGGCGCTCAGCAGTGGCTGCGGCACGGTGTACGTGACGTTGGCGGGCGGGCCCCACGTCGTCACATTCTGGGAGGTCACGACAGGCGCTGCCATGCGTAGCGCCAGGGTGGGCGGGGACAGGAGCGCAATAAGTGCGTCAAAGGAAACCCGCGCACCCAGCACCACGCTCGGCGCGGCGTACCACTCGCTCCGTAGCTGCCGCAGCTTGCAGCGCACGGCGCTGGCATTGACTACCGTCAGCTGCGCGCACGGCAGCGTGTCCATCATATAGTTCGGATCAACGGCCAGCGCGACGGCAGTGGGTTGCGCCGCGCCCAGCTCCGGCGCTGTGAGGGTGACAACGGTGCCCCATGCGGCAGGGTTTGGCGTCACACCCAAACTGGCTGCCAGCGCAGGTACCACTGTCGATAGGTTGAACAGGCCGCCAACCTCTACAACGACCGGGCCGCTCGCAACAGCACCGACCGGCAGGAAACACCGCAGGATGTCCACCTGCAGGTATGTGCAGTTTGAAGTAACTACCATCCCCACCCACGCAATGGCGTCAAAGCCCGCAGCAGCCGACGCAACCTCAGCGGCGTTCCATCGCGGCTGTGATAGACGTACCAGAAGTGCCGCTGGCGATAGGAGGGACAACACGGTTACAGACACGGGAGTCGGTTGTGCGGCAGTGATGCCAACTGTGGCGGCTGGCAGAATGGACAGTACGGGGACATCCGCAAACTGCATAACCACCGCCAGCGGGGCTGCCGCGGGCGACCACCACGCCGTCTGCATGAACCGCACCACGCACGACAGCGCATTACTGCCCACCTGCTGCACGCTCGCGCATGGCAACGACGCCACAGACTCCGACCCCA
>ERZ778022.5303-NODE-5303-length-10521-cov-5.439136_pt1 | contig 10521 bp, 3 predicted proteins | sample MGYA00375752_ERZ778022 | MGnify/ENA primary metagenome ERZ778022 (study PRJEB29350, sample SAMN05389826) | bioreactor metagenome | isolation source: Thiocyanate bioreactor | place: South Africa: University of Cape Town | collected 2014-04-04 ...
CGCCAATGCCGGTGTAGTTCATGTTCAGGAACCGCAGCGCCGGCAGGTGTGGGAATACAGCTGCGTGTGTCAGTTCCCCACAACTATTATAGTCCCCCTCTAGGTTGAGCGACACCAGCGATGGCGGCAGGGTGGCCAGCACGCCGTCGTCAACGCTCGCGCCCTGGAGGTTGAGCGTGTGTAAACGGGTGAGGTGCGCGAATGAGGCACCCTCGTGGCTCTCCATCAATTCTTTGCAGTCCGTCAGGTCCAATACGCGCAGCGACGGCGGCAACGTTGCCAGTGCTGCGGCGTGGATGCCGCAGCTGCCCGCCCGCAGCACGCGCAGGCGGGTGAGGTGCGCTGCCGACCAGTCGTGCGGCCACTCTTGTTCGGCGATGGTCACGTCTAGCTCCTCTAGCGACGGCGGCAAGTTGGCAATGATCTTTGTATCGCTTAAACCGTAGCAATGCAACACCCGCAATGAGCGCAGGTGGCGGAAGCTGCCCGCCTTGCTCAGCGAAATGGTCAGCTCGCGAAGGGAGAGTGGGAGGCTGGCTCGTTTTGCTTTGGTGCCCGAGCAGTCCAGCGACTCCAACGCCGGCAAGTGCGTGAACCTGACCTTTTTCGACACTTGCCAGCAACCCGACATGTTCAAGAGCCGTAGTGTGGGCGGCAGGGCCGCAACATCCGCGTCAGTGACACCATCGCTGCGGTTCAGGTCCAACACCGTCACACCGCGCAGTGCCGCCGGCTCAAAGCGTACACAATACCTACCCAGCTTGCAGGCCACCGCTGCCGGCAGCGCGGCACGCCACCGGACAGTATCGAGTACCCCGGTTGTAGTGTCGGCCCACGGCACCGCCGCTACGTGCGCCGCAAGCGCTGGGTGCAGCCGCCGCAGCGCGGTGGCGTCAGCCATGTTGAGGCATCCCAGTACTGCCGCAGCCGTGACGACATTACCGCCCACCACGGTCACCAGCAGCGGCACCTCGTCGTGGGCGCTGCTTCTCACAGCTGGGCGCTTGCTTGCGCTTGACGGTCGTGCGCTAGTGGCCCCGCGCTTCACCACTGCTGCCGCCATGGCGGCTGTCGTGTCAGTGTTGTATCGTCGCCGCACAGAGCACCAAGACACCGTACCGGACAGTATTGGACTGCTACACCCCACCCGCACCGTGCGTTGTGCTGCGTTTCATGTTAATTCAGTAATTGCCGCCCTCCCGATGTTGGGTGGTTTATCGCAGGTGACTCGGAGGCGGTGGTGTTGTGCCACAGCGGGTACATGCGCAAATTGGTATGGGGGTTATCTATTACTTGTATTACACATTCAAATAGGCAACTCTACCACGTGCAGCACGTTGGGTGGGCCCCTGCCATGCCTACAACGGCGTCTGCGCTTCCGGGGGCAGCTGCCACAAGCGCAAACCGATGGCGCAAGTTGTAAGGCGGCCACCAGGCAGCGGCGCAATAGCCGAAGTTTCTGGACTCTCCAGCTTGACAACAGCCGGCGGTGAACCAGCGTTGTGCGTATCCCACACTAGCAGCGTGCCATCCCGCGCTGCACAGGCAAGCCGGTCGCCTGGCAACAAAGCCAATGCACTCACGGCATATCCCGCGAACAAGCGGATGATGCAGCTGTTGCGCGTGCACATGTTCCATAGGCGCACCGACTTATCCCATGACCCGCTGGCTAAGCGACCGTCCGGCAGCGCCGCCAGTGCAGCTACGGTGTCTCTGTGCCCCACCAGTGTGTCCACACACGCCCGCTTGTCCATATCCCACACCCAGACATTCCGATCGTGGGACGTGCTTGCGACCCTGCCATCTAGCAGCACTGCCAGCGCCTGCACTTCATTGCCAAAAACGACCGACGGATGTGCATGGGCCCCGAGCGTTGCCACCACGGCGCCCGCGTCGGCATCCACCACGCGCAGGGTGCCATCTTTGCAGCCCGCCACCAAGTGGCCATTGTGCAGCACCGACAACTTGCACACTCCGGCGCCGCAGTCAATGGATAAGCGGGAGGCCTGGTGGGGAGCGCGCGGAGCGCTGCTTGTGTCCCACATGATGATGCCCCCGCCTCCCCCTGTGATTGATGCCATGCCAATTGCCGCGCGGTGGCCGTCTGGCAGCACTGCTAGCGCTGAGCACTGCAAGCGAATATCGCGGAGCTCCAGCTTTGCTACGGCATCACCGCCTCGAGAGGCGTCCCACAGTGCGATGCTGCCGTCAGACGTGCAGCTCACCAAACAGCCGCTCGCTAACAACGCCGCAGCGGTCACAGATCCAATCGAGGGCTTCTTGCACAAGATGCCGTCTGCGGGCGCAAAGCCTCCACGCGACCGGCACGCCTCGATCGTGGCGCGGGGCAGGTCCGTCCCAGATGACTGCAGCACGCGCAGCACCACCAGGTGGTCCAAGCTAGCGTCCTGCGTGACATTGACGCAGTCTACCATGTGCAGCTCCTCCAGACCGCGTGGCAGGCTGGCAACTGCCGCATCGCCGATGCCCGTGTTGCTCACATTCAGCATTCGCAGCGCCAGCAATTGCGGGAACACCGCCGCCTGTGTCAGCTTTCCATACCGGTACCCATAATGCGCGTTCTCGAGAATAAGCGACACCAGGGATGGCGGCAGGGTGCCCAGCATGCCATTGCATACGCCCGCGCGCAGGAGGTTGAGGGTGTGCAGGTTGGTGAGGTGCGCAAATGAGGCACCCTCCTTCAATTCATGGCAGTCCTGCAGGTCCAAGACCTGCAGCGAAGGCGGCAGTGTTGCCAGTGCCGCGTTGTGGATGCCACCTTCGTGTGCACGCAGTACGCGCAGGCGGGCCAGGTGCGCTGCCGACCAGTCGTGTGGCCACTCGCGCTTCACGGCGCACAACTCGAGCTCCTCCAGCGATGATGGTAGGCTGGCAATGCTCCTTGCGTCATACAAGTCATAGCACCCCAGCACCCGCAATGAGTGCATATGGCTGAAGTCGTGTGTGGCCCGAGACGTAAAGACCAACTCGCGCAGACTCGGCGGGAGGCAAGTCAACGTTGACTTGGTGCCCGAGCAGTCCAGCGCCTCCAACGCCGGCATGTGCATGAAGCTAACAGTCTGTGTCAACCGCCCGCAATACGACACATTCAAGCGCCGCAGTGTGCGCGGCAGGGCCGCAACATCCGCGTCAGTGACGTAACTGTATTGGTTCATGTCCAACACCGTCACGCCGCGCAGTGCTGCCAGCTCAAAGCGTACACCATACCGACTCAGCTTGCAGGCCACCGCCACCGGCAGTGCAGCACGCCACCGGACGGTATCGCGCACCCCAGTTGTAGTGTCAGCCCACGGCACCGCCGCCACGTGTGCTGCAAGCGCCGGGTGCAGCCGTCGCAGCGCGGTGGCATCCGCCGTATTGAGGCATCCTAGCACGGCCGCCGCCGTAACAGCGTTGCCGCCCACCACCGTCACCAGCAGCGGCACGTCATCGTGCCGGTAGACGCTGCTTCCCGCTACTGCTGGGCGCTTGCTACTGGCACCTGTGCCGGTGCCGGTAGGAGCGGAGGGCGCTGCCATGTTGGCGTGTGTTGTGGCACTGTTGTACGGCCAAGACGTTCAAGGCAGCAGCGCCGCCGCACAAAACAACATTACGGGCACAACATGCTGCATCACTTCTGCATTCTACAGGGCGCTGTGCTGCCTGCCGTGCCAAACGTGTAGATGCCGGCATCCTAGTGGTGGGTGGCGGCGGGCAGAACGACTCGGAGGACGACAGCGCGCCCGCCTCAACTGTTCGTGCGCAAATTGGCATGGGGCTTGCCTGCACGTAAATTGTCACGTAACACACATTCAATCAAGCAGCTCCACCGTGTGTAGCACGTTGGGTGTGCCCCCGTGCCATGTCTACAATGGCGCCTGCGCTTCTGGGGGCAGCAGCCACAGGCGCAAGCCACGCGCGCAGGTTACCAGGCGGCCATCCGGCAGTGACACCATGGCCGAAGAACATTGGCTCTCCAGCATGACGGTCACTGGCGGCGGTGGCGCCCTGGTAGCGTTGTGCGTGTCCCACACCATCAGTGTGCCGTCCCACGCTGTGCTGGCAAGCCGGCCGCCCGGCAACAGTGCCAGTGCGCGAACGAAATGGTACCCTGTTGGCAATTTGACGAGGCAGACGCTGCTGCGGCTGCGCATGTCCCACAGGCGCACCGTTTTGTCATGCGACCCGCTGGCCAGCCGGCCGTCGACCAGCACTGCCAGTGAATTCACGGTATTCGTGTGACCCTCCAACTTGTCGACACACACCCGCCTGCCCAACTCCCAGATCCACACCATGCAATCGTCGTGGGTCGTGCTGGCCACCCTGCCGTCTAGCAGCACTGCCAGCGCTTGTACCTCATTGTTGCAATCGGATGACGCCGTCCCTGCCGTTGCATGACCTTCCAGCGTTGCTACCACGGCGCCTGCGTCGGCATCCACAATGCGCAGTTTGCCGCCTGTGCAGCCCGTCAGCAGGTGGCCGTTGTGCAGCACCGCCAGCTTGCACACTCCGACGCAGGCGTCAAAGGGTATGCAGGTGGGCACATGGGTGCCGTCGTGCGGAGCACTGCGCGTGTCGCACACGACAACACCTCCTGTGCGCAAAGAAGGCATGCCAATCGCCACACGGTGGCCGTCAGCCAGCACGACCAGTGCAGAGCATCTTCGGCTACCGGTAACGTTCAGCGTTGCCGCGGCGTCCCCGCGGGCGGCCTCCCACACTGACAGACAGCCGTTATACGTGCAGCTCACCAAGCGGCCGCTTGCCAATAACGCCACAGAGACCATTGTGTCGTACCGGTTGGAGGGGTTCGTGCACAAGTAGCCATCGGCGGGCGCAAAGCATCCACGCGCGCGACATGCCTCGATTGTGGCGCGGGGCAGGTCCGTTCCAGAGGATTGCAGAACACGCAGCGCCGTCAGGTGGTCCAAGCTGGCGCGCTGCGTGACACAACCGCAGTCGACCATACGCAGCTCCTCCAGGCCACGCGGCAGGCTGGCCACCGCCGCGTCGCCGATGTAGGTGTTGCTCACGTTCAGCACCCGCAGCGCCGGCAAGCGAGGGAACTCCGCCTCTGAAGACAGGAATTGATGCTTTCCCTCCAGGTTGAGCGACACCAGGGATGGCGGCAGGGAGGCCAGCATTCTGTCGCAAACGCCCACGCTGTTGAGGTTGAGCGTGTGCAGGCTGGTGAGGTGCGCAAGAGAGGCACCACCCCCCATGGACTTGCTACTGCACTCCAGGTCCAGGATGTGCAGCGACGGCGGCAGCGCTGCCAATGCGCGGCCGTGAATGCCACAGTGGGTGGCACGCAGTACGCGCAGGCGGGTGAGGTGCGCTGCCGACCAGTCGTGCGGCCACTCGATGTGCGACAAGCCATGGCTTACGTCAAGCTCCTCCAGTGACGGCGGCAGGCTAGCAATGATATTTGCGTCGCGCAACCCGTGGCACCGCAGCACCCGCAACGAGTGCAGGTGGCCAAAGTCGGCCACTTTGGGAGGTGAAATGGCCAACTCACGCAGCGAGGGTGGAAGGCCGGTTGGCATTGACGTACCGGTAATGCTCAGTGACTCCAGCGCCGGCAGGTGCGTATAGCTGACAGCTTCTGTCATCCCCCAGCAACTCGTCAAATCCAAGCGCCGCAGCGTGGGCGGCAGCGCCACAATCACCGCATCGGAGATCTTACTGCTCTCCAGGTCCAACACCGTCACGCCGCGCAGCGCCGCGGGTGCACCCTCTTCCAGCACCTTTGGCCTCCCCTTGGTACGCCACGTCGTACCACTTATTAGAGTACCAGGAGCAGTTGTACCCAGCTTGTAGCCCACGGCTGCCGGCAGTGCGGCGCGCCACCGGGCCGTATCAAACACCCCGGTTGCTGTGTCAGCCCACGGCATCGCCGCCACGTGCGCGGCAACCGCCGGGTGCAGCCGCCGCAGCGCGTTAGCGTCCACCGTGTCGAGGCATGCAAGCACCGCTGCCGCCGTGACGGCGTTGCCACCCACCACGGTCACAAGCAGCGGCACCGGTACATCGTAGGTGCTGCTTCCTGCTGCGGGGCGCTTGCTACAGGTCGCTGCCATGGTGGCGTGTGTTGTGCCGGTACCGGTACGGCCAAGACAGCAGCGCCGACGTACAAAACAGCATTGCCATCAGAACCGCGCGCTGTGCTGCGTGCCGTGCCAAACTTGTAGTTGCCGGAATCCTAGTGGTGGGTGGCGGCGGGCGTTCCCCCGAAGACTCGGAGGACGACGGCGGTGGCGTACCGGTAGTCGCCGCCAACATGTGCAGTGCCCGCCAACATGCCTGCCACATTGTACCGGTACCGGTAATTCCAGCGTCTGACCGCCGAAATCCGCGCGCAGCGGGCCAGCCGCAAATCCACTCGTTCTGCGCCCGCAAGAACACACAACCGGGTGTTGCCGCGCCGCTGCCGCCACTGCTGCTGCCGGTGCAACGCTGGAATGTCATCTTTACACTGCCTGCCATGGGGCTGGCGGGCGCATTGTGTACCGGTAACTTTATGACCACCACCGCCAGCTTTACGGTAAACTTTACCTCACCTTCCTGCCGCCACCCGTGCCCCTGCGCACGTTGGCCTCGCGTCGTACCAGCTGCAAGACAGGCGTGAAGACAACCCGACGCGGCGGGCATCGCCAGGCGAAGGACGGGCGGAGGAGCGGCCCGCACCAGCCGCACGTCACCCGCATTAATTCGCGGGCAGCCTCCGCATAAATTAATGCAAAAAATGGAAAAATTAAAGCGGAAATTAACCCACTGGCACTCACATCCCACACAGCACCCCCACGGCCGCGTGCGGCATTTTACCCCCACAGTGCTCCACATAGCCACGCAGATTTCGCGCCATTCCCGCGCATTTTTTGGGCGTAATACCCACCGCAGCGCGCGAAATCCACGATTTTCTCGCACGTTTCTCTAGTCGCCTAGCGTCGAAAATTTCGCGCGCGTATTTCGGGGCTACGCCGGTGCATTTGGTCATAACACGCGTGCGCGTCGTATTATTTAGCTGTGGGCGGTGGTGTGCGTTGTGCTGCGAGGTGTGCCGCACGCGTGGTAAGTGTGTGTGGGTGCTCGAAACTTCCCTCTTGCCGCCTACTGGAGACCTACGCACACGGCGGCGCACATTTTGCGCACACCAGTGCACGCTGACGCAAAATACGCATACCCTGTAGTACACCATTGGTGTGTCCGTGTTTGCGAACATTTGTGGCGCTGGATCCGACCTGGTGGTCAAGCTTGCCGCGTCGAAACTTCTCTCTCGCTGCCTACTGGCAGGCTACGCACACGCCCACGCCGCGTTATTGTGCGCCGGTGACGCACAGGCGCGATACTCGACAGCAGTACACTCAAACGGGTGCATACTGTGGGCCTGCAACTTTTTGGCGTCGGAGCCAGCGTGCTGGGCTACTTGCGCTGATCGAAACTTCTCCCTCGACGTCTACTGGCAGCTACGCACACGCCATTTGTGTGCGTAAATCGACTCACTGGAGTGGAACCACGCGCCTGCAGTGGTGCGCTTACCTTAATCATCCCACTGGGCGTCTTCAGTATCGGTGCTGGTCCGTCATTCGACCTTGCCGGCTCGCTCCCCCCCTCGCCGCCAGCTGTTCGGCCTACGCACACGTCATAATTCGGGCATTATCGACGTACATAGGTTGGAATACGCACGCGCAGTAGTGCACTGACGACGCCTACCTACCTTTCCATCTCCTCTCGCACTACTGACCCTCATCGCGGTCAACATGGCAGGCAGCACCGCCGTCATCGCGGCACCGCCGCCGGTACCCGCAGCAGCGGCAGTAGCTGCCGACATCACCGCCATGGCGGTACCTTCGCCCTCGCCCGTCACAGCATTGGCGCTGGAGACGGTGGCCACCGCCGTCGCGCCGCTGTCCGCCTGGCGCCCGCTGCGCATGCTGGCGGCGCACGGCATTGAGGTCGCTGCTGGATCTGGCGCGCCGGCTGCTTCTGCCGGTGGCAGTGGTGCGGCCGCTTCACCGGCGGCTGCTGACACCGACGCTACCACCACCGCCACCACCACCGCTACCACCACAACCACAGCACCTACTACAACCGACCCCGCGGGGTGGGCCGCCGGCGGGCTGGGGGGCGTGCCGACGGCGGAGGTGGTGGTGGCGGCGACGTGCGGCGCGGTGGGGCACCCGTCGTCATCCAAGACGTATGCGGTGCGCGTGATGGCGGAGGCGGTGCCGGGGCGTGCGCCCGGCAGTGGTGGCGGCGAGGATGTGACGGCGGTGCCCGGCGCCGGCGTCATTGCCGTCATGTCCGCGCTACCGCCGCACCCACACGTGGCGCGCTTGTGGCGCACTGCAGACCTGCGGCTGCCGGCGGCCGTGTGGGATGCGCTGCCTCGCGCAGCAGATGGCGCACCCGGCGGCGCGTCGTCATCGCGCCCCGCACCGCCGCCCGCTGCCGCTGCCGCTGCTGCCGCCCTGCCACCGCTGCTGCGTACCGCTGCGGCGCACATGCCGCGGCTGGGCGACGGCGACGGCGTGGCAGCTGACGCGGGCGGCGTGGCGGTATCGCTGCTGTTCATGGACGCGTACAGCAGCAGTCTGGCGAGGTGGCGTGCGGAGCAGCCGACGCCGCTGCCGGTGGCAGACCTGCTGGCGGTTGCCACCGCGCTGGCGTCGGCGCTGGCGCACTGCGCTGAGGTGGGCGTGGTGCACCGCGACGTGTCGGCGTCTAACGTGCTGCTGCGACGTGGCGGCGGCAGTGTGCCCGCCGTGCCGGGCGGCACGCTGACGGGCGGCTGGGTGCCGGTGCTGGCAGACTTTGGGTGCGCGTTAGCGCTGCCGGGCGACACCTGGACCATCCCCATGACGCCGTACAGCTGCGTGGGCGGCGCGCCAGGCAGCCTGCCGCCCGAGGTGGTGGCAGCCGCCGCGGGCCTGGTGGCAGACAAGGCTGCATCGGCGAGCGTGTGCTACGCCAAGGCCGACACGTGGGCCCTGGGCGTGCTGCTGACCAGCCTGGCCACGGGGTCGCACCCCTTCCCTGGCTACCCCGCTGCCCTGGCAGGCGGCGGCGCCGGCGGCGGCCGGCCGTGGGCGCTGCCGCCCCTGCCCGCCTACCCGCCGCACGTGAGCGAGCTGCTGGCGTGGATGCTGGCGCCGCACCCGGCGGCGCGGCCGGCACCGCGCGCCCTGGCGGCACGCCTTGCCGTGCTGGCGGCGGGCGGGCCACCCCGCCCCGTGCCCTCTCTCACCCTGCCTGCCGTCCTGCCGACAAACGCCACCACCGGGCGGCCCGCGCCTGACGCGGCGCCGCCGGTGCCGGCTGGGTGGACGTTGGTGCACGTGCGCACGCCGTGGGGTCTGGCCGCTGCCATCCCCGTGGTTGCCGACCCCGGCGTGGCGGGCACGGAGGGCGGCGCGGTGACGTGGGGCGACGTCATCCGCATTGCGGCGGAGGTGTTGCCGCTGCGGCATTCGGAGGCGGTGTGGCCGTCCGGCACCGCGGACCCTGCTGCCATCCTCTCCCTGCTGCACGCCGGCCGCAAGGTGGACCCTGGCATCCCTGTCACCGCCCTGCCTGCCCTCCTCGCCGCCTCTGCCCTCACACTCACCGCTGGCGCCGCCGCCGAGCCGCCCGCCATCACGCTACGCGGGTACGGCAGCCTGGCGGGCATGGGCGTCGCTGCAGGGTTTGCAGGCATGCGCACGGGCTCCGCCGGTGACGGTGGCGCGGCTGGCGCGCGGGGGCGCGGCGCGGTGGCCACGTCACCTGAGGCGGGCGACGGCGGCGGCCCCATGGCGGGCATGCCGACCGGCGGCGCTGCCACGCCTGCCGCTGCCGCCACCGCTGCCACTGCCGCTTCTGGTGGTGCCGGCGGCGGTGCGGGAGTGGCGGCGGCAGCGGTGCGCGCTGACGCGCCGGGCGGGCGCGCGTCGCAGTACACGTTCAGTGAGACGGAGCACGGCGCCGGCATCGTGCTGTCGGAGAGCAACACGGTGGTGACGACGCGCGAGGTGTGGCGCACCGCGTTTTTCAACCACCGCGGCATTAACGAGCAGGCGGTGATGGGGCGCTTCATTTGCTCCGTGCGGCTGCTGCAGGTGGAGGCGGGCGCGGGGTTTGCCATCGGCGTGGCGGACGTGGTGGGCACGACGGCGGGCGGCACGGCGTTTGACGCCACGGCACACAACCTGGGCGCGGTGCCCGGCTCGTGGGCGTACAGCAAGACGGGCAAGATCTCGTCCGCCAAGTCGGGGTGCAAGTGGGAGGAGTACGGCGAGCCGTTTGGCGTGGGCGACGTGGTGACGCTGGACCTGGACGTGCGGGAGGGGCGGCTGCGGTTTTGGAAGAACGGCGTGCCGCAGGGCACCGCGTTCCTGGACCCCGACCTGCGCGTCACCACGCTGAAGCCCGCCGTGTGCATGGGCTCCAACGGCGGCGGGCGCGCGGTGCGCGCGCAGGTGGTGGCGCCCGAGGTGCGCGAGTTTGATCGCGGCAAGGCGCACCACCGCGTGCAGTTCTCGG
>ERZ778022.5304-NODE-5304-length-10520-cov-17.853798_pt1 | contig 10520 bp, 18 predicted proteins | sample MGYA00375752_ERZ778022 | MGnify/ENA primary metagenome ERZ778022 (study PRJEB29350, sample SAMN05389826) | bioreactor metagenome | isolation source: Thiocyanate bioreactor | place: South Africa: University of Cape Town | collected 2014-04-04 ...
GCGCAACCACTTCTCGACCATCGGCGTCAACGGCGTCAACGAGATGATCCGCAATTTCAGCGGCGACGAACACGACATCACCACGGTGTGGGGCCACGACTTCGCCGTGCGCCTGCTCGATCACATCCGCAGCCGCATCGCCGAATTCCAGGAGGAAACCGGCCACCTCTACAACCTGGAGGCGACCCCGGCCGAAGGCACCACCTACCGCTTCGCCAAGGAAGACGCCAAACGCTACCCCGGCATCCTGCAGGCAGGCACGCCCGACGCGCCGTACTACACCAACTCGACGCAACTGCCGGTCGGCTTCACCGACGACGCCTTCGAGGCGCTGGAGCGCCAGGACGACCTGCAGCGCAAGTACACCGGCGGCACCGTGCTGCACCTCTACATGTCGGAGAACATTTCCTCGACCGAGGCCTGCCGCAACCTGGTGCGCCGTTCGCTGGAGCGCTTCCGCCTGCCCTACATCACCATCACCCCGACCTTCTCGATCTGTCCCAAACATGGCTACCTCGCCGGCGAGCACGAGTTCTGTCCGAAATGCGACGAGGAAGCCCTGTCCCGCAAACGTGCTGTTGCAGCCTGACCCCCAAGGAGACCCGCATGAACGATATGACCCTTCCGACCCAGTTTCTCGACGCCGCCGCCGTCCTCAAGGACGAGGAGCGTACCCGCTGCGAAGTGTGGACCCGCGTCATGGGCTACCACCGCCCCACCAGCAGCTTCAACAAGGGCAAGCAGAGCGAGCATCGCGAGCGCCAGTTCTTCGTCGAGGGACGCTGCGCCGCCTGACCCCGTCAACCCTGCCACTCTGCAGAGCGGCGCTTGAGGCCTCGCCCCGTGCGGGGCCGTTTTTCTCCCGGGATCGACTGCATGTTGCGCGTCGGCGGCCTCACGCCGCTTTCCTCCACCGACTGGCCCGGCCAGTTGTCCGCCGTGGTGTTCTGCCAGGGCTGTCCGTGGCGCTGCGGCTATTGCCACAATCCCGGCCTCATCCCCGTGCAGGCCGACACGGAAATCGCCTGGGACGAGGTCATGGCGCTGCTGCGCCGCCGCCAGGGCCTGCTCGACGCGGTGGTGTTTTCCGGCGGCGAGCCGACCCTGCAGGTGGCCCTGCCGGACGCCATGCGCGAAGTGCGCGCGCTCGGTTTCAAGATCGGCCTGCACACCGGCGGCATGTATCCGCGGCGACTGGAAGCCGTGCTGCCGTGGGTCGATTGGGTCGGACTCGACGTCAAGGCGCCGTTCGAGGCCTATGCGGGCGTGACCGGCGTCGACGGCAGCGGCGCGCGCGCCCTCGAAAGCCTGCAACAGCTCCTCGCGTCGGGTGTCGATTACGAGGTGCGCACCACCGTGCATCCCGAACTGCTCGACGACGTTGCGCTGGCAACGCTCGCCCGCGATCTCGCCGCGCGCGGCGTCAAGCGTTACGTCGTGCAGGCCTTCCGTCCGCAGGGCTGCCAGGATGCGAAGCTGTGCGCCACCGCCACGCGCACCCGCTCCCTGCACGAAACCAGCAACGACTTCGCCGGGCTGTTCGACGATTTCAGCGTACGCGGCTGAGCGCTAGTTTCTCCCCGCCCGCGCCGCGATTTTCGGGCGGTGGAAACATCACGGCATCGGGCCGAGGGCGACCCTCCTACAACACCTCCCCTGTAGGAGCGGCGCCCTCGCCGCGATTTTCGGGCGCTGAAACCCTCACCCCATCGGCCCGCGGGCGCCCCGCCTGCAACCTCCCCTGTAGGAGCCGCGCCCTCGCCGCGATTTTCGGGCGGTGGGATCTTCACGGCATCGGGCCGCGGGCGCCCCGCCTGCAACCTCCCCTGTAGGAGCGGCGCCCTCGCCGCGATTTTCGGGCGGTGGAAACATCACGGCATCGGGCCGGGGGCGGCCCTCCTACAAGGGCGCGGTACCCCTGTAGGAGCACCCGCAAGGGGCAGGCCGTGGTTGTAATGCCAATAAATTGGCAACAACCACGCACCGGCGCCCTCGCCGCGATTTTCGGGCGCTGAAACCCTCACCCCATCGGCCCGCGGGCGCCCCGCCTTGTACCGGCGAATGGACACAATCCGGGTTCATCTATAATCGGCACTGAAGTGCGACCTACAGTTCAGCCATCGAATCGCCGTATCAATAGGCTCCTTCGCGGACAAAGGATTTGGACATGAACCCGGATTGTCCATTAGCCATTCAGGTATCGAAAAACCAATGAGTTGTAGGCCGGGCTTCAGCCCGACCTGCGCCCACATCCAGGATGAAATTCGCTGACACCCTCAAGACCCTCCCCGAATTCCCCGGCGCGCGAATCGTCTTGACCGACGCCGCCGGTGCCGAGGTGGCCACGATCGCCAACGCCCCCGGCAGCGCCGGCTCGTTCCGCGTATACGCCCATCTCCTGAAGCGATACGGCGCCATCAACGCCGAGGCCGCCGCCGAAGGGCTCGCCGTCTTCGCCGAGCACACCGAAGACGCCAGCCGCAACCCCGGCAAGCACCCCAACATCGACCGCCTCATTGGCATCCTCGCCACCGGCGAGACGCTCGACGCCCGTATCGAGTGAGCATTTACAAACTTCCGGTATCCGTTCTCGTCATCGTGTACACCGTCGACGGCGAGGTGCTGCTGATGGAACGCGCCGACGCCCCCGGCTTCTGGCAGTCCGTCACCGGCTCGCAAGACCCCGGCGAAACCCTGTTCGACACGGCCGTGCGCGAAGTGCGCGAGGAAACCGGCCTCGATGCCAAAAAGTACGCACTTACTGCCTGGGGTATCGAGACGCGCTATGAAATCTATCCGCGCTGGCGCCACCGTTACGCCCCCGGCGTCACCCACAACACGGAACATGTGTTCGGCCTGAAACTTCCCGCGCCGGAGCCGGTCTTTCTCGCGCCGGACGAACACGTCCGGCATGTGTGGCTGCCCTGGCAGGCTGCTGCCGGGCGCTGCTTTTCCCCCAGCAACGCCGCCGCTATCCGCCAGCTGTCCGCACGTTTATAATTCGCCAGGATAATATGACCGCTCCGCTCCAGATCGCTTCGTACAACATCCACAAGGGTTTGTCGCAATTCAACCGGCGACTGACGGTGCACGAACTGCGCGACCGCCTCGGCACCCTGGGCTCGGACATCGTCTTCCTGCAGGAAGTGCAGCACAGCCACGGCCTGCGCGCCGCCCGCTTCCAGCACTGGCCCAGCCGTCCGCAGCACGAATTCCTCGCCGGCCACGTCTACACCGACTTCGCCTACGGCAAGAACTGCGTCTACGACAGCGGCCACCACGGCAACGCCATCCTCTCCCGCCACAAGATCCTGGCGTGGGAAAACGAGGACATTTCCTCCCACGCCTTCGAAAGCCGTGGCATGCTGCATTGCGAGATCGAAATGCCCGGCGTCGCCACCCCGGTGCACTGCATCAACGTCCATCTCGCCCTGAACGAAAGCGGCCGCCGCCGCCAACTGGCGATGATCGTCGCGCGCGTGCGCGCCATGGTGCCGGACGATGCGCCGCTCATCCTCGCCGGCGACTTCAACGACTGGCGCGTGCGCGTCGGGCGCTATTTCGCCGACGAACTCGGCCTCATGGAAGTGTTCGAGACCCACCACGGCAAACCCGCGCGCAGCTACCCGTCCATCCTCCCCATGTTTTCGCTCGACCGCATCTACGTGCGGCGCTTCAACATCCAGACCGCGCAGGTGCACACCGGCAACGCCTGGCACCGCATCTCCGACCACGCCGCCCTGACCGCGAAGCTTCAATTGGCGGGATGATTCCTCGCCCGTGGCCCCGGCTGTTCGCGCATGACGCGGCGCTGGTGCCCGGCAACCATGTGCGACTGCTGCAAAGCGGCGGTGAATTTTTTCCCGCGCTGATCGCCGCCTGCGACGCCGCGCGCGCCGAAATCCACCTCGAAACCTACATCTTCAACGCCGACGCCAGCACCGTCCGCGTGCGCGATGCCCTGGTGCGCGCCGCCCGCCGGGGCGTCGCCGTGCGCCTGCTGGTCGACGGCGTCGGCGCGCGCGATTTTCCGCTCGACTGGCGCGCCGCGCTGGAGGCCGCCGGCGTCCAGGTGCGCGTCTACCGCCCGCTCGCCGGCCGCTGGCGCGCCAACCCCCGCAGCCTGCGCCGCCTGCACCGCAAACTCGCCGTCATCGACGCGCGCACCGCCATCCTCGGCGGCATGAATCTCATCGACGACTTCGAGCCCGTGCGCTTCGCCCTGCCGCGCCTCGACTTCAGCGTCGAAGTGCAGGGCCCCTTGCTCGCCGACATCCACGACAACGCACGCCGCCTGTGGCGCCTCGTCTGTTTCTCGCAGTTGCATCGGCGCGGACCGCGTCCCGCCGCCGAACCGTCCTGGCCCACCGACGGCCGCACCCGCGCCGCCTTCGTCGTGCGCGACAACTTCGCCCACCGCCGCGACATCGAGCGCGCCTACGTCACCGCGCTCGCGCACGCGCGCGAGGACATCCTCATCGCCAGCGCCTACTTCCTCCCCGGCCGCCGCTTCCGCCAGGTCCTCAAGCACGCCGCCGCACGCGGCGTGCGCGTGCGCCTGCTGGTGCAGGGGCACACCGACCACCCCTTCTTCCAGCTCGCCGCCCGCGCCCTCTACGGCAATCTCCTCGCCGCCGGCGTCGCCATCCACGAATATCACGAGAGCGAACTCCACGCCAAGGCCGCCGTCGTCGACGGCCGCTGGGCCACCGTCGGCTCCAGCAACATCGACCCCTTGAGCCTGCTCGCCGCGCGCGAGGCCAACCTCGTCATCGACGACCGCGCCTTCGCCGGCGACCTGCGCCAGCGTCTGCAGACCGCCATCAACCAGTCCCTCACCCTCGCTCCCGCCGACTGGCAGCGCCGCCGCTGGCACGTGCGCGTCCTGTCCTGGTTCGCCTACAGCGTCGTGCGCTGGATGACCGGCCTCGCCGGCGGCGGGCGCTGGGCGTAAAAGGGCAGGGCGCCCCGCATCAGCGCGGCGCCGCCCGTAGGCGGCCCGCTCGCGGGCCGAACCATCACTCCGGCGCGTCGCCATCTCGCGCGGCAGTCTGGATCGCCGGTTTGGCAAGCCTTGCGCGAACACGTATAATGATAGCGAATTGATACGTGCAGGGGGCGCCATGGCAACCAACAAACTCACGCTCAGCATCGATGCCGACACCGTCAGCAAAGCCAAACGCTACGTCGCCCGGCGCGGGACCAGCCTGTCGCGCCTGTTGACGCAATACCTGGCCAGCCTGCCCGATGACACCGGCGCGCCCTTGCCGCCCAGGGTCGCCCGTCTGGCCGGCGTGCTGCCGCCGCACACGGACATCGAGGAATACAAGGCACATCTTCGCGACAGGCACGGCTTGTGAAGCTCTTTGTCGATACCAACGTCGTGCTCGACGTGCTGGCGCAACGCGAGCCCTGGTTTGGCGACTCGGCGCGTCTGCTGGCGCATGTCGAAGAGGGTGCTGTCAGCGGACATATCGCCGCGCACACCTTCACCACCTTGCATTACCTGTTGGCGCGGCATCTCGGGCAACAGAAGACCGCGGCCGTCCTCATCGACCTCGCCGCCATTTTTTGCATCGAGCCGGTCGATCAGCAAATTCTCCAACAGGCGCTCGCCCTGGGCTGGCGCGACTTCGAAGACGCGGTCCAGGCGGTCACCGCCGCCCGCTGCGGCGCCGACTACCTCGTCACACGCAATCCGCGCGACTTCAGGCAAAGCCTGGTGCCGGTCGTCACGCCCGCCGAGTTCCTGGCCTTGTCGCCATGAATCTGTTGCACAAGTGCAACAAAACAACACTTTTATCTACCAGTGAAGAAAAAAACAACACTGTTTCCTTGCCTGCCCGCGGGGACTCTGGATAATCGGACCTGTCCCCCAAGCACCTTTTCGTGCAGGACAGCTCTGCAGAGCTCCGAACCTTGACTGGTTTCCACTTTTCTTTCTTAGGAGAAAGTAATGAAAAAATCCCTGATCGCTCTGGCCGTTGCCGGTGTCGTGTCGGCCCCCGCGTTTGCTGCGACCAGCAACGTCGACGTGTACGGCGTGTTGAACGTTGGTGTGTTCAGCGTCAACTCCGACGTCGCCGGTGAAGACCGCAGCACCAGCGTCAGCTCGCAGTCCAGCCGCATCGGCTTCAAGGGCAGCGAAGACGTCGGTGGCGGCCTGTCCGCCATCTGGCAGATCGAATCCTCGCTGAACGCCGAAGAAGGCGGCGGCACCTGGGCGGGCCGCAACACCTTCGTCGGCCTGAAGGGTGGCTTCGGTACCGTTCTGCTGGGCAAGCACGATACCCCGATGAAAATGCTCGGCCGCAAGGTCGACAACTTCGGCGACACCTACGCCGACTCGCGTAACCTGATGGGTGCGTCTGCCACGTCTGGCGCTTCCGTGTTCGATCTGCGTCCCGACAACGTCATCGCCTATGTTTCGCCGAACTTCAGCGGCCTGACCGTGACCGCGGCCTACTCCACGGACCACGGCGCGATCGGCGCTGGCGCGGGTTGTATCAGCCCGCTTGACTGTAACGACCGCAACGCCTACAGCCTGAGCGGCGACTACAGCAACGGCCCGCTGATGCTGGGTCTAGGCTATGAGCGCCAGAACGGTGTCGTGGCGGCGGCCGACGTCGATCGCAGCATGTGGCGCCTGGTGGGTGGCTACAGCTTCGGCGACCTCAAGCTGGGCGCCCAGTACGAGCGTGGCTCGGCTGACGCCGCGCTGGCTGTCGCCGATCGCAACGGCTGGGGCCTGTTCGCCAACTACGCGATGGGCAACATCGTGCTGAAGGCCAACTACCTCTCCGTCGGCGACTACAAGGGCGTGAACGACAGCGGTGCCAACCAGTACACCCTGGGTGCCGACTACAACCTGTCCAAGCGCACCACCGCCTACGCGCAGTACGCCAAGATCAAGAACGACACCAATGCCGCGTTTGACATTGGCCGCGCCCAGGGCATCACCGACATGACCTCCACGGTCGGTGGCAACGATCCCAGCGTCTTCGGCGTCGGTATCCGCCACGCCTTCTAATTCAACGCCGGGGTAACCCGGTTTGAAGGACGAAGCTGAAACGGGCTCCTGCGGGAGCCCGTTTTTTTGTGCGCCCGGCACGGGCGCACTCTTGGAGGCGAAAAATGGGGTCAGACTCGATTTTCGAAAGAGGGTGGAAAAATGGGGTCAGACTCGATTTTGAAAAAAAGAAAAATGCGCAAAAGAAAATGGAAAAGAAAATGGGGTCAGACTCGATTTCCGCGGCCTGCTTTACGCTCACCCGAATAATTGCTGAAGCAGTTCGTCGCGCGTGAGGCCATGGTGCGAGCGAAAAATGGGGTCACGCAAGAAAATGGGGTCAGACTCGATTTTCGGATTTTAAAACGAAAAATGGGGTAAAACGAAAAATGGGGTCAGACTCGATTTTCGAAAGAGAGACAGCGGGGTGAAAGGAAAGTGGGGTCAGACTCGATTTCCGCGGCCTGCTTTACGCTCATCTGAATAATTGCTGAAGCAGTTCGTCGCGCGTGAGGCCATGGTGCGCGGCGATGCTGGCCAGAATGGCGGCGAGCGTGCCGACCCGGAGAGGATCGTGGTTGGGAAGGGTGATATGGTGCTCGCCATGAGCCATGCTGGTCAGTCGAATATGGCTACCGGTCTGGCGGGTGGTGGTGTAGCCCCAGCCAGCAAGACGCTTGACCAGTTCCGCGCCGGAAAGGTCGCGCGGAATTTTCATGCTGCAAGGACTTCTTCCCGGGTGATGTGCAGGCGGATGATGCCGGGACGCTGTCCTTCGTCGAAATGGCAATGCACGGCATCCCTGACCTGGGCATGAAGAAACGACAGGTCGTCAGCCTCGGTAACAATATCTGCACCGACGGCCCGTGCGATGAACCCCCCTTCCGGTGCTTCTTCGACGATGAAATGAATTTCGGTCATGACGTAATTTCCCCGAAGCAATCAACAAATTTCAGTATCACCCAAATGGGCGTAGGAGCAAAGCAAGAACCCAGAGCAGGATATAGACAGGAAAAAATGGGAAAAAATGCAGGAAAAAATGGGGTCAGACTCGATTTTCGGGGTGTCATTCTTGAACCCGCAGGAGGTCATGGCGATGGCTCCCACGGATTGACGATGGCTACTCCCGTCGGCTTGAAATCGGCCACGTTGCGCGTGACCACCGCCATGCCGTGCACCAGTGCCGTCGCAGCGATAAGCGCGTCACGCTCACCGCGCTTGTCTGGCACATGCAGCCGGGCGCAGCGCTGAGCCACAGCGGTATCGATAGGCAACGTGCGCCCGGAGAACTCGGGCAGTACGTGCTGCTCCAGCCACGAGCGCAGGGAAAAAATGGGGTCAGACTCGATTTTCGGGGTGTCATTCTTGAACCCGCAGGAGGTCATGGCGATGGCTCCCACGGATTGACGATGGCTACTCCCGTCGGCTTGAAATCGGCCACGTTGCGCGTGACCACCGCCATGCCGTGCACCAGTGCCGTCGCAGCGATAAGCGCGTCACGCTCACCGCGCTTGTCTGGCACATGCAGCCGGGCGCAGCGCTGAGCCACAGCGGTATCGATAGGCAACGTGCGCCCGGAGAGCTCGGGCAGTACGTGCTGCTCCAGCCACGAGCGCAGCATGGCCGCGTGGGTCGCGTCCCTGCGTTCAATCGACAAAACGCCAAGCTCCAGCTCCATGATGGTGATGGCCGATATGAAGAGGTCGGCGGCATCGACGCTTTCCGACCATGCCGCTACATTCGCATCGGCCTTGCCAAGCCGTACCTTGCGCAACTCGGACAGTACGTTGGTATCGAGCACGTACATCATGAGAGATCAGCCGGACGGGCTCCAATGGTCACTCGCGGCGGCTCGAACTCGATGTCCGCAACACCCGGCATCGCCAGCGCATCGGCAATGTTGCGTCGCTGCTTCGTCAGTCGCTGATAGTCCTCGAAGCTCAACAGCACGTGAGCAGGCTTGCCGCGATCCGTGATGAACACCGGGCCGCTCTTGGTGGCCTTCTTTGCTCGCGTCACGTCCTGGTTCAACTCTCGACTGGATAAGGTCGTGATGGCCATGGGATATCTCCTGCACCAGTTTCAATGTAGTAATGTTACTACGTCACAAACTTGATTGAACCCGGATTGTCCAATAGACCGTCGGGCTTTGGCCCGACATGCCGGGTCGAAACCCGACCGGGCTGTCTGCGTGGCCTCGTAGGTCGGGCTTCAGCCCGACTGGACCTCAACCGACCGTTGCGTCGGGTTGAAACCCGACCTACAACCCGTTGATTTGTCACGCACGGCTGTTCCAATGGATTTTTCGGGTTGAAAGGGAGCGGAAAATGGGAGCGGAAAATGGGGTCAGACTCGATTTGTCCCGCATTTTTTCGATATCCGGGCTATGCGGCAACCATCAGCGAGCCATCCACACGCACCACCACGTCGTCCCAGGGAACACATATCCGGCCGTGCTCGTCTTTTTCCACAAGGCCGAGATCGAGCAGGCGCATGACGTCAGAATGGATGTTGGAATAGTTGCGGCATAGTTTTTTCGCCAAGGCATAAATCGAAATGGGGCCGACTTTCCGTATGGTTCGCAGCGCTTCAAGCCTCTTGGGGGGCAATGCTTCCAGCAGCGCTACCGGACTGGCAAAATTCAACATGTAATCCGCTTCAGGCAACCGTTCACCCGCATCCACCCGACGCGCCAGCGCCGCGAGATTCGAACGGGTTTGCGTCCAGTCCGTAATTCCAATAATCGCCTTGGCCATATCAGCCCCCTTTTTCAATGTCCGCAAAGAAGTCGGCCACCAGTTTCGATAGCGACACGAAGCAGTACACTTCCTCTACACCGGCCTCGCCAAGATGCTTGTGGTCACCCTTGCCGCTCTCATTGTCGTAGCGCACAAGCCTCTTGCCATCCCGTCCGGCCCACAGCCGATATTTCAAGCCATGCGGCCGGTCCGGGGTAGGGGTTGGCAACTGCCAGATCACCATGTCCACCTTCACACCGTCGAGTCGGGTTTCATTCAGTCGGTAGATTGGCGTAGCTTTCCGCATCTATTGCATTCTACGCAATATATTGATCGTCGCAAATCCGGGAAAATGGGGTCCGCAAAATGGCGCAAAATGGGGTCTGGCGCAAAATGGGGTCAGACACGATATCGTGTATCCTGTGGCTTGCCCCCGATTTCAAGGTTAGCGATCCATGGCGCGCCTTCCTCGCTACGTTATTCCCGGCCAACCGCAGCACATCATCCAGCGCGGCAACAATCGCCAGGCGATTTTCGCCGCAGTGGCGGATTACCAGTTCTTTCGGGATGCACTCGTTGAAGCCGCGGCGGAGCATGGACTGGCGATCCACGCCTACGTGTGGATGACGAACCATGTGCACCTGCTTGCCACGCCGGAGCGCGAGAACACTCTTGGCAAGGTCCTGCAATCAGTCGGGCGGCGCTACGTGCAGTACTTTAATCCCAGATTGTCCATTAGCCATTTTTCGTGATTTTGATGCAAGCTATGATCC
>ERZ778022.5308-NODE-5308-length-10518-cov-3.594189_pt1 | contig 10518 bp, 4 predicted proteins | sample MGYA00375752_ERZ778022 | MGnify/ENA primary metagenome ERZ778022 (study PRJEB29350, sample SAMN05389826) | bioreactor metagenome | isolation source: Thiocyanate bioreactor | place: South Africa: University of Cape Town | collected 2014-04-04 ...
TTATTGGCTAAAAAGTCTTTGCCCGCAACGCGCTTGTTGTTTTGTTTTAAAAAGTCCATCGCATAATGAACCCCATTCAATTCGCGTCCGGTAATTGGAAGATCGCGGGGTTTGGTGCTGCCGCCTGCCAATACAATTGCATCAAACTGGCGCAGAATGTCGTTGATATTAATATTCACCCCTACGTTAGCGTGGCATTTAAATTCAATACCTTCTTCCTGCATCACAGCAATACGGCGGTCAACCACCCATTTTTCTAATTTGAAATCAGGGATGCCATAACGCAGCAAACCACCGGGTTGCTCATCGCGCTCAAAAACGGTAACGCTGTGGCCGGCATAATTCAATTGTGCCGCAGCGGCAAGCCCTGAAGGGCCACTACCGATTACCGCAACTTTTTTACCACTTCGCATGTTCGGCTCTTTGCCTTTTACAAATCCTTTTTCAAAAGCAATTTCAATGATATGCTTTTCAATTTCCTCAATTGCCACGGGCGGTTGGTTGATACCCAACACACAGGCACTTTCGCAAGGTGCAGGACAAATGCGCCCCGTAAATTCAGGAAAATTATTTGTTGAGGTAAGAATGTCATAAGCTTCTTTATAATCCTTGCGGTACACAGCATCGTTAAATTCCGGTATCACATTGCCCAGCGGGCAGCCGCTGTGGCAAAACGGTATGCCGCAATCCATGCAGCGCGCGGCCTGTTTGTTCAACTGTTCTTCCGGAAACAAATCCACGAACTCTTTGTAGTGCTTTAATCTTTCTTCCACAGATTTTTTCTGCGGGTATTCTCTCGTAAATTCTAAAAATCCTGTTGGTTTACCCATTTGATATTTACTGTTTTCTTTTTTTACTATTTACATTTTCAGTAATGCCATGCTTGGCGAAGATTGATTTTTTTGGCCGGGCGTCGCACACGTGTAGGTCCCGATCATAATTCATCTAAATCTAGCCGTGGTTCGTACCGCTACCACGACTAAATTTTAGATTTATTTGCTGTTTAAATTTTGTTCCTGCTCTGCGTCGAGGCTCTGTACTTTTGAAAGTTCAGCTTTAGCTTTTAAAATTTTCTTGTAATCGCTTGGCAGTACTTTCACAAAACTTTTCACCTGGTTTTCAAAGTCATCGAGTAAGAATTTGGCTACTGTACTTTCAGTAAGTTGATGATGTTTACTAATCATATCCTGCAAAAAGTTCAGGTCTTCCTCATCAACCGGATCGAGTTCAACCATTTCCATATTACAGTTGTTGCTAAACTTTTGGTTCACATCATACACATATGCAATACCGCCGCTCATACCGGCTGCAAAGTTGCGGCCTGTATCACCCAATATCACCACTCTGCCGCCGGTCATGTATTCGCAACCATGATCACCAACGCCTTCTACCACCACACTTGCGCCGGAATTACGCACCGCAAACCTTTCACCTGCTTTACCACGAATGAATGCCTCACCGCTTGTAGCGCCATAAAAGGCTACGTTACCAATAATACTGTTTTCTTCCGGCACAAAACCTGCTTTTTTATCGGGGTAAACAATAAGTTTCGCGCCGCTCAACCCTTTACCAAAGTAATCATTGGCATCGCCTTCCATTTCAAGAGTAATGCCCCTGTTGCAGAATGCGCCAAAACTTTGTCCGGCTGTGCCTTTCAGTTTAAAGTGAATGGTGTCATCCGGCAAACCTTCACTGCGATATTTTTTTGTAAGCTCGTGCGAAAGGACAGTACCTGCAGCCCGGTCGGTATTGATGATATCGAAACTTGCATTTACCTTATCACCATTTTCAAGCGCTGGTTTTGCAGCTTCAAGTAATTTCCAGTCGAGGATATCGCTCATCAAATGATCCTGTGTTTCACATGCGTAAACGCTGATGCCCTCTTCCTCTTTCTCACGATATAGTAATGGGGAAAGGTCTAAGTTTTTATATTTCCAGTGGTCGATGCCGTCGCGCATTTTCAGTTCATCCGCCTGACCCACCATTTCGTTAATGGTTCTGAAACCAAGCTCGGCCATCAGTTCACGAAGTTCCTGTGTAAGGAATTGGAAAAAGTTTACCACGTGTTCTACTTTACCATTAAAGCGTTTTCTCAGGTCGGGATCCTGAGTGGCAACACCCACGGGGCAGGTATTCAGGTGGCATTTGCGCATCATGATACAACCTTCAACAATCAATGCCGCGGTAGCTACGCCCCATTCCTCTGCTCCCAGCAAAGTTGCAATTGCGATGTCTCGCGCACTGCGCAGTTGCCCGTCAGTTTGTAAAACCACCCGACCGCGCAATTTATTTTTTACTAAAGTTTGCTGTGCTTCAGCAATACCAAGTTCCCACGGCAAACCCGCGTGGCGAATAGAACTGACAGGTGATGCACCCGTACCGCCATCATAACCCGAAATTAGCACCACGTCTGCTTTTGCTTTTGTTACACCGGCGGCTATGGTTCCCACACCTGCCTTACTTACCAGCTTCACATTGATACGCGCATGGCGATTTGAATTTTTCAGGTCGAATATTAATTGTGCTAAATCTTCAATTGAATAAATATCGTGGTGAGGCGGTGGAGAGATTAATCCAACGCCCGGTGTTGAGTGCCTCGTTTTACCAATCCAGTCATCAACCTTGTGGCCCGGCAATTGTCCACCTTCGCCCGGCTTGGCGCCCTGCGCCATCTTAATTTGAATTTCATCAGCCTCGGCCAAATACAAACTGGTAACGCCAAAACGCCCGCTGGCAACCTGTTTAATGGCACTGCGCATACTGTCGCCATTTTCAAGCGGCGTGTAACGTTGCTCATCTTCACCACCTTCACCGGTATTGCTTTTGCCGCCAAGGCGGTTCATTGCAATGGCAAGTGTAGTATGTGCTTCCCAACTGATTGAGCCGAAACTCATGGCACCTGTTGCAAACCTTCTATAAATGTTTTCAGCAGGTTCTACCTCGTCAATAGAAATAGATGGGCGGCTGCGTTTAAAATCTAAAAGGCTGCGAAGCGTGATCGCTTTTACCCCCTGATCATCTATGAGTTTTGTATATTTTTTAAAGAGGTTGTAATCGTTCATTTTTGTTGAGTATTGCAACAAATGAACTGTTTGCGGGTTGACCATGGGCGCTTGGCCTTTGCGTTTCCATTGATACACGCCGCCCGTTGGCAACTGGTTTACAGGAACATCTTTTTTGCTGAAAGCGAATAGTTGCTTGGCAAGATTTTCACGCGCAATCTCATCGAGGCCAATGCCCTGAATTCTTGAGGTAGCGCCGGTGAAATAGCGATCAACAACATCCTGGTTCAAACCAATGATTTCGAATATTTGCGCTCCCTGGTATGATTGCAAAGTAGAGATGCCCATTTTAGAGAATACCTTCAAAAGCCCGTCACTAACAGCTTTGATGTAATTTTTCTCCAGTTGTTCAATAGAGATATCGTTTTTGATTTTGCCGGTTTCCTTCATGGTTCTGATTGATGAGAGCGCCATGTAGGGATTGATAGCTGTTGCGCCAAAACCCAACAAACAGGCAAAGTGATGCACTTCCCAAACATCGCCGGCCTCAACCACCAAACCAACTTTCCCGCGAAGGCCTTTGCGAATTAAATGGTGGTGCACTGCTGAAACCGCAAGCAGAGAAGGGATAGCAGGGTGATCGCTATCAATAGCCCTGTCCTGCAGTACAATCACTTCATACCCTTCATTCACGGCATCTTCGGAGTAACGGCAAATTCTTTCAACGCCTCTTTGCAGCGAGCCGGGCTTACCATCTGCCACATAATAACATTGCAAAGTTTTAGCCTGGTAAATGCCTGTATCAATACTGCGCAGTTTTTCCAGCTCATAATTTCCCAACACCGGCTGTTTCAAAGTCACAACGTGACAATCCAGTTCATCTTCAACCAAAGTATTGCCAACCGCACCCACGGAGATCGCCAGCGACATCACCATTCTTTCACGTATCGGGTCAATAGGCGGGTTGGTAACCTGTGCAAATAGTTGTTTGAAATAAGAACTCAAATGTTGCGGCTGATCGCTCAATACTGCAAGTGGTACATCAGTTCCCATTGACCCGATTGGTTCTTTACCATCCACCGCCATCGGGATCAAAATATTTTCGAGGTCTTCACTGGTATAACCAAAAGCTTTTTGATATTTGAACACCTGTTCGTCGCTAAGGTGGGTGAACATCACGCGCGGTTCAGGCAGTTCGTTCAAACGTATTTTATGTTTGTTCAGCCAATCGCCGTAAGGCTTTTGTGAACAGATTTGTTGTTTTAATTCTTCATCACTGATGATGCGGCCCTGTTCCATATCCACCACAAACATTCTGCCCGGTTGAAGCCGGCCTTTTTCAATAACCGTACTTTGATCAACAGGCAGAGCGCCTGTTTCGGAAGCCATGATCACGCGGTCGTCATTGGTAACGCAATACCGTGAAGGGCGTAAGCCGTTCCTGTCAAGCGTGGCGCCGATAATTTTTCCGTCAGTAAAAGAAATTGAGGCGGGGCCGTCCCAGGGCTCCATCGTGCAGGCGTGAAACTCGTAGAAATCTTTTTTCAACTGGCTCATTTCTTCATTGCCGTCCCATGCTTCGGGAATCAGCATCATCATTACGTGAGGAAGCGAGCGGCCGCTCATTGCGAGCAATTCAATCATATTATCCAAACACGCTGAATCACTTTTCGCATTGCTTACGATTGGTACCAGCATGTCCATTTCTTCTTCAGTAAATAACGGAGATTCAAAACTCTTTTCACCGGAGCGAAGCCAGTTCAGGTTTCCCTGCAAGGTGTTGATCTCTCCGTTGTGCGCAATGAAGCGGAAAGGTTGCGCCAACCGCCATGATGGAAATGTATTAGTTGCAAAACGTGAATGCACCAAACCAAACGCACTTACATTCCTTTCGTCAGTAAGGTCGTCATAATAAGTTCTTACCTGATGGCTGGTTAACTGGCCTTTGTAAATAATGGTTCTGCATGAAAGCGATGAAATGTAAAAACCTATTTCATCCTTTTTCACAGCGGGCGCCGACATGTGCGTTGAATATTTACGCAGTACAAATAATTTACGTTCAAACTCATCTGAATTTTTTACATGAGCGGGCCGTTCAATGAAAACCTGCTCAATGTCCGGTTCAACACTTAATGCGGAAGGTCCAATGCCATCATTGTTTACTGGCACCCGCCTCCAGCAAAGGATATTCATTCCCAGCTTTTCAGCGGCGCGTGTAAAAATATCCCGGCACTCTTCGCGGGTCCTTATTTGTTTCGGAAAGAAAATCATACCTACCGCATAATTCTCAGCCGAGGGTAGTGTAACGCCAAGTTTTAGACATTCGTCGTAGTATAATTCATGCGGGATCTGTATCATGATGCCGGCCCCGTCACCCGTTGTGGGCTCGCAGCCACAGGCGCCACGGTGCTCCATGTTTTCAAGGATAGTGAGCGCATCAGAAACCGAAGCATGGCTTTTATTTCCTTTTATGTTCGCAACAAAGCCAATACCGCATGCGTCGCGTTCAAATGAGGGGTCGTATAGTCCTTTTTTCTCTGTCATAAGTACTTTAAAAAGTTTACTTTAAAATGTTTGGCTTTTCAAAATGGAGTGGGCAAATCGCGAGCGTACTAAAATACGACAATTGCCCGGGGTTTGAACAAAAACACTACCGGCGATTAGTAATTTTGTAAAATATCTAATATTTTTTATATTTTTTTAGATATTATTTAGTAATCTGATTGTTGCCCGCACGCCTTTTAAAGCTAAAAGAATTATGGGTTTCACTCAATGTCATAAAATCAATTTACGAAAAATTTAGCATAGGCCGCATATAAACTTTAAGGTTTAATTAAAGCAGAGCCGTGTAGATTTTGGAAAAATAGAAGTTGCTGCGGGTAGTACTTAATTTACTTGGTCGACAGATAATTTTTCGGGTTTGTAACGAAACGAAATCAATGAGAATTTTTAAACAGGTTCTTAAATAGTCAGTTATTATTTTTGATGAATGGTAGTGTATAATCCCAAGCATTGGTTCCGGTCAGTATTTGAAATTCACAGGTCAGATACGTTTAGAAAATTATGGCCCTACATCATTTTGGCGGCATTGGTTTCCTGGGGCATAGCCTACCTCGAACTTGAATATTTAAAACTTTCTGACAAAAGCTGGCTGAAGAATATTACGCAGGTACACAACCTGCTGGGTTTTGCATTATCACTTCTGCTTGTGTTTAGAACCAATACAGCTTACGACCGATGGTGGGAGGCAAGGAGGCAATGGGGTGGCTTAACAAACGCCAGCAGAACGTTAGCCATTAAGCTAAACGCATTTCTTGCAAAGGACGATCGTAACCATAGAAATATTTTCAGAAAAGCAATTCCGTTATTTGCACAAAGTTTGTTTAGCCATTTAAGATCAGACTACACAACCTACATGCTTGACCAGGTGAACCATCCTGAGCTTAATTTTAATGAGAAGCATGCACCGAACCAGGTGGCAAACTTAATTTACCGCCATATTGTAGCTTTGCATCACGAGCAAAAAATTACCGGGGAACAATTGATTATTCTGAGTAAAGAAGTGGAGGAGATGACAAATATTTGCGGCGCCTGTGAGCGTATTAAAAACACTCCTATCCCTTACTCATACAGTTCTTTTATTAAAAAATTTGTAGTGCTATACGTGATGACTTTGCCGGTTGGCTTTGTATTTTCGATGGGTTATTTTGTGATTGCAGCGGTGCCTTTTATTTTTTATGTTTTAACCTCGCTTGAGCTGATTGCCGAATCAATTGAAAATCCTTTTGGTTTAGACCCTGATGATCTGCCAATAGAACAGATTACAAATAACATTACCAAGAATGTGAAGGAGATCCTACACAAATAGCGTTTTGGCGAGATCGCCCATCAATTTTTTAAGTGCGACTTTGCCATTTTATTTATCTTGCAGCGATGAAATTTAGCATTAATAAGAAGTACTTTATTTTCCTGTTCACTGTCTTTTATTCCTTTCAAATATTTGCCCAGCAAGGGTTTCAGTTTGCACATGTTACCGACACGCATATCGGTTCGCATGATGCAGATACCGATTTAAGAAGAACTGTCCTTGATATTAATTCTAACGGAAATATTAAGTTTGTTATTGTTTCAGGCGATATTACCGAGTTTGGCAGCGATGATGAGATACTATTGGCAAAGCAAATTCTCGATTCGTTAAACAAACCTTATTACATTATTCCCGGTAACCACGATGACAACTGGAGCGAGAGCGGCACCAATTCTTTCAAAAGAATTTTTGGTGCGGAGACTTTCTTTTTTAAATACGATAAATATTATTTTCTTGGGAATGATTGCGGCCCTAACATGAAAATGAGCCCGGGGCAGGTTCCTTATAATCATATCGTATGGATGGACTCTGTACTGAAAGCGATTCCTCCAAATGCCCCCATTATTTTTATCAACCACTATCCTTTGGACTCATCGTTGAATAACTGGTACGATGTGGCCGGCCGATTAAAAAAGTATAACACACAACTTTACATTCACGGGCATCATCATGCCAATGGGTTCATCAATTATGAAGGAATCCCTGCTATTAAAGGCAGATCGAATTTACGTGCAAAAGACTCAGTTGGCGGATACAATATTGTTACTTTCAGAAATGACTCCGCCATCTATCAAACCCGCCGCCCGGGCGTTTCAACAGCAAAGCCCTGGGCGAATATTAGGTTATTCAATCACAACTTTAACGCTGACACTGCAAAGTATAGCAGGCCATCTTATGCAATCAACGAACAATATCCTTTGGTAAACGAAACCTGGCGTTACCAACACAATGCTGATATTGGGAACGGGTTCACGCTTTTCAAAAATTTTATTATAACCCCGGATGCATCAGGTAAGGTATTGGCGTTTGATTATTTGAAAAAGAAACTGCAATGGGTTTTTCAAACCAATGGAAAGATTTACAGCACACCCGTTGTTGGCAATAATAAACTGTATGTCACATCTACTGACGGAAATGTTTATGGTATTGATGCAGCGACAGGAAAGTTATTGTGGGTGTTTAAAACAGATAAGGCAATTGTTGCCTCTCCGCTCTTAATAAATAATGATTTGTTTTTTGGTTCATCGGAAGGTGTGTTCAGATGTTTGGATGCCGTTACCGGGAAACTTAAATGGCAATATGGCGGGGTGAAAGGTTTTGTAAAATCAATACCGGTTTATAACGGCGGTAAAATATATTTTAGTGGGTGGGGAAATGAGTTTTATTGTCTGGATGCAAAGACCGGCCGTGCTATTTGGATTTACAAAAGTGGCAATGCGAACAGAATGCTTTCGGCTGCATCCTGCCTGCCCGTTATTACAAACAACAGGTTATTTATAGTAGCGCCGGACAGGTTCATGACCGTTTTAAACGCCACAACCGGCGATGTAATTTGGAAACACAAATGGGATGATGATTGGGTGAGGGAATCAATCGGGATTTCTGAGGATGGTAAAACCGTTTATGCCAAAGCCATGCAGGGACATTTGATTGCAGTTGACGCAAATGCAGATTCAGCGAGTATAAAATGGAAAACAGATAATGTTTTTGGATATGAGTTAAACCCTTCGGTGATCACAGAAAGGAAGGGTTTGGTGTACGCCATGAGCGACAAAGGCGTAATAGCTGCTTTTGATAAAAATAACGGTTCAACAAAATGGATTCATAAAATTTCGAATACGCTGGTGCATGATGTTCAATTCATCAGCGACAAAAAACTCATCGCCACAACAATGGACGGGAAAATTGTGATGTTGCAAATTCCCTGATCAAACCAAATACCCGAACAGGGAATCGTTTTTATTTAGCTCAGTATAATCAAACCCTGATTTTTGAAGGCGCTCAATAAAGCCTGAATAATCTTTTCGTTCTTTCAACTCAATACCTACAAGTGCCGGGCCGGCTTCTTTATTGGTTTTCTTCATGTATTCAAACCTTGTAATGTCATCGTGGGAGCCGAGTACATTATTTACAAATTCTTTTAAGGCGCCGGGGCGTTGCGCAAAATTGATGAGAAAATAATGTTTTATTCGCTCATATTGCAGGCTACGCTCTTTTATTTCCTGCATGCGGTCAATATCATTATTGCTGCCGCTCACAATGCATACCACGTTTTTGCCTCTGATCTCTTCGCCCATAAAATACAAGGCAGTGATCGACAAAGCGCCTGCCGGTTCAACAACAATTGCGTCTTTGTTATAGAGTTTTAAAATTGTTGAACAAATTTTTCCTTCGGGGATTGCCAATACCTGATCTAATACCTGTTTGCAAATTTCAAAAGTTTTATCGCCCACACGTTTTACCGCAGCGCCGTCCACAAATCTGTCAATGTTTTCAAGGGTTACGGGATGTCCGACTTCTAAAGCTTTTTTCATTGATGTAGCGCCTTCCGGTTCCACGCCGATGATCTTTGTATGGGGGCTAACTGATTTTAAATAGCTGCCAACGCCCGAAGCCAGGCCGCCACCGCCGATAGGAATCACAACGAAATCAATATCTTTCAGCTCTTCCAAAATGTCGATACCAACCGTTCCCTGCCCTTCAATAATTTTTTCATCATCAAACGGGTGAATGAAGATCATATCATTCAGGTGCGCGTATTCGATAGCCGCTTTGGCGCAATCATCGTAAGTATCGCCGGTTAAAACGATCTCAATATTATCGCCGCCAAACATTTTTGTTTGATTGATTTTTTGCATCGGCGTGATAGACGGCATGAATACAACGCCTTCTATTTCCAGCATTTTACAACTAAGTGCGAAGCCCTGCGCATGATTGCCGGCGCTGGCGCATACCACGCCTTTGGCTTTTTGTTCTTCGGATAGTGAACTGATTTTGTTGTAAGCGCCGCGAATTTTGTAAGAGCGTACCGTTTGAAGGTCTTCTCTTTTCAAATACACATTGCAATTGAATTTTCGGGACAGATTGGCATTGAGTTGCAGAGGAGTACGAAATACGATTCCCTTCAATCTTTCCGATGCGGCTTTAAAATTTAGTTCCATACTATTTGTTTTCGTGCATCATCCTTGTTGAAATGGCAACCTGGTTCCCACCATTAATAGCAACGATTAGCATGATAGAATATTCTTGTATTGCTGTAAATGACAGACGTAATATAAAACGCCTGAGGTTTTTAAAAGTCCCCAGGCGCCATTTTGTTTAAACCGTATTAGTGAAAACCTTATACCGCCTGGTTTTCGGGGCGTAAGCTGCGAACGGTTTTACCCGCCTGCCACATTTCGCTATCCTGAAGTTCCTGCAACTCTGCATTCAGTTTTTCGCGATAGTCGGCCTGCGAATTGCTATCGATCGAGCGTTGCGATTCTTTACCGGCGGCAACGCTTTCATACAATTCTTCAAACACGGGTTGGGAAGCGTATTTAAATTTCTTCCACCAATCCAATGCGCCGCGCTGCGCATTTGTTGAACAGTTGGCATACATCCAATCCATACCGTTTTCGGCAACAAGCGTCATGAGCGATTTCGTTA
>ERZ778022.5311-NODE-5311-length-10515-cov-5.549618_pt1 | contig 10515 bp, 2 predicted proteins | sample MGYA00375752_ERZ778022 | MGnify/ENA primary metagenome ERZ778022 (study PRJEB29350, sample SAMN05389826) | bioreactor metagenome | isolation source: Thiocyanate bioreactor | place: South Africa: University of Cape Town | collected 2014-04-04 ...
CAACACCGACACTGAAGGCCGGCAGCGGTACGCCGACCGCCGCAGCTGTCGCCGGTGCCATGCATTGCTGCACCGTCAGAAGCGTGGCTGGGATGGTGAGACTGAGCGGCGCCAAGGCGACGCCGGATGAAAGGTGCTGGCATGCCACCACTAATGTGACGTTGCGCGTTGCGGGCGACGTTTGCACCACAAACCGCGGCACGGCAATGACGCCAGTCTGTGGGTCAGTTGGCATGGATGCCAGCGACGTTAGTGTCGAGGTCGCGTCCGCCACCACCAAGCTTGTCGCGGGTGTTGATGACGTCACAGAGCAGCTGACTTCAGCAACCACGGCGGCATCGTGGCGTGTCACCACTCCCACAACCAGCGGCGGCTCCAGCGGCCAGGGTGACGACGCATCCGACGCAATGAAAGTGGACGGCAGCGCCGACAGGATGCGCACCTCCAACGATGCGGTCGTGAGGTGCAGCGGCGGCGGCGCCAGCACCTGACCCCACACTGTGCATGATGCTTGTACGTACAGCTGCGTTGCTGGCGGCGCTTGCAGCATGACGTCCACCGACGTTGGTATTGATGTGCCACCTGACGTGCTGCCATCCACTACAAACGACCAGGGCTCTGCAACCAGCCGCGTGCTGCGGATGGTCGCATTCAACAGCAACACCTCGCAGGTTGCTGTCGTGGTGGCACCGCTGCTGTCGGGTGCTGGTGTGGCGACGGTCGCAGCCAGATGCAGCGGTAGTAACGTGTACGCAAGCATGATGGCTGGCGGCGTTGCCCAGCCCAGCGTGACCTGCAACGTGGAGGTTGCCAGCGTTGGCAAACGCACCCGCTCGCCGGTAGGGGCCCAGGTGCACTCGGCAGCCACTGTCAGTTGCGTGTCCAGCGGGCAGGTTGACGTTGACAGCGGCGGCAGTGTGACCACGATGCTGGCGTTGTCAGCACCAGTCGTGACGCTGGTGAGTGTATTCACTGATGCAAACGACGACGCGGACGCAATCAACGTGGCCAGTGGCGTTGAGAGCGGTAGCGGCGTGGATGCGCGGAATACCCCGGCCACGCATGACAGCAGCGAGGCGGCATCGACGTCGGGCGGCAGGGGCACGGCAGGTGTGCTTGCCAGCATTAGCGTCAACGGTGGCAGCGCCTGTCCCGGCACCACAACTGATGGCATGTCAACCACCGCGGCGTCCGCCCAAGCAGCAGCCAGCGCCGCCACGCTCACGTCGATAGGCATGTCAAGTGCGGCGCTGCGGCCCACGCCATCGTGACACGTCCACACAAGCGACGCGTTGGTGCCGCCCGGTGCGCGCAGCCCCACGCCTGGCAGTGACACATTGGCGTGCGTGGCGTTGGCGTCAAGTGACACCGACACCGACGTCTCACCCACCAGCGCCAGTGTGGCGTCAGACAGCCCCAGCCCAACGCCGGGAGCAGGTGCTGTTGCGGGCGGCAGTGCCGCACTTGCGACCGATACGCTGCACGTCAACACGTTGCGGGCCGGTGCCGTCACCTCAAGCGTTGGTGCCCACGGCAGCACCATCGATGTCCCAGATGGCCACAAAGTATGCACCACTGCACTGTCGTTGGCGTCTTCACGTAGTGTGACAGTATAGGCGTGCGTGGTGACATTGAGTGGCGGCGACACCAAGGTGTTGCCACCCCACAGGCTGCACACCAGTTGTAGTGTCAGCGTGGCGCCGGGTGGACCCTCCACCGTCAGCGCCAGCGGCTCGGGCCCGCCAACCACCACACCGTCCGCATCCAGTGTCCATGACGCCACGCTGCTGGTGGCGGCCAGCACAATGGATGGCGAGGTGGCGGCGATGGTGCGCCAAGTACACTGAGCGTCGGCGCCAGCAAAGGTGGCCACGTCGGGCGGTGACAGCGTCGCGACCGCTGCAACGCCAGCACTCTCGTATGCCTCCACCAACAGCGACTCTGCCGACATCAGCGCCAGACTGGCGTTGGCCACCTCAAGCGACAGCGGCGGCAGGCGCACCCGCTCGCCGGTGTGTACCCAAGTGCACTCGGCGTACAACGCCAGCGCCTCACCCAGCCATGCTGCTGACGCGGTCAAGTCAGCAAACGCAATGTCAGCAGCAGTGTCATCCACCAGCGCCACGGCGCCACTGACGGACGATAACACGTCGCGCGGCGGCACGCGGTCCAGCGATATGTTCAGTGGCGGGGGCGTGACAGCAGCTGGGATCAGCAGCGCCAGGCACGACAACGACGCCACCCTAGAGGCCGTCAACACGCCACCACCGCTGCCACCCAAGCTGAACACTGCTGGGAGCTCCGGCAACGCCTCAGGTACCACAAGGAATGGCGCCGTTGGCATGCTGCTAGCATTCCAGTCGGCGTGCCAGGCAGCCAGCACCACGGTTGGGTTGGACTGCCCTGCTGTAGATGCAGTCATGCCAACAGCATCAACACACGTCGCCGTTAGCGTGCCAGTGCAACCTGACGCGCCGCTCGCCTCCAACGCGTCTAGGTACAGGTCGGTGTACACGGCATCAGGCGTGCCGCTAGCGCCCACTGCCAGCGACGCGGCTGGTGCTGCCACGGTCAGGCCGGCTGGGCGTGACGCCAGCGCCGGATTGGACGTGACACACGAGATCATGTTGATGATGAGACTGCAGGATGCGGCCTGCCGTGATAGCACCCGCAGCGTGGGTGGCGGTGTCAATATGCTACCCGGCAGCGCGGTCAGCATCGGTGTGGCTGCCCATGACACGGCGAAGGTGGTGGGGTATGTGAGATTGACGAGCTCGGTTGAAGCGGCGCCGGCGGCATTTATCACTACGACGGACACCACCGGGTAGCCGGGTGCAGATGCCAGAACGGACGGTGCGTTGCATTGCACAAACTGAGTGTGAAGGACTTGCACGCCGCTGCACACCTCGCCGCCAATAAACACGGTAGGCGGCGTGCGGATGGCATCCATGAGCCCGGTTCCAGCCACCACCACCGGCATCCCCGGTGCAGCGATGGAGGTAGGCGTGATGGATGTCAGCACTGGCCGGGTCGCCAGTGAGACGCATGCATCACACGATATCAGTGGCGCGGCACGGTTGGCCCACACAGCGGTGGCGTTCAGCAGGTTGGAGGGGTTGCCATACTGCAGCAGGCCCGCGGCGCCGGCCGCAGTGACATTCCAACCAATGCACAGCGCCATGTCGGTGCGGCCTGCGATGCATTGCACCTTCCGGCATGGAAGCCCGCCAACGTAGGCAACCGTTAACCGTGCATGCTGGCCAGCACACAGCGCCGTGCCAGATAGCGTGATATTCATGCTGCTGGTAGCCGAGCCGGCAGGTGGCAGCAGTGCCACGTCTGTGGGCGCAGCTGCAAGCGCCGGCGGCGTGAACACGGACGGCAGCACGCCGCTGACGTTGAACAGGCCAGCCAGCAGCACAATGACGGGGATGTCAACACCGTCAGCAGGGGGAATGGCGCACGACAGCGTGGTTGACGACTCCCAGACCGGCTGCGTGCATGGCGCGCCCGCCATCCACACTGCCAGGCTGTCGAAGGTAGCTTCTGGCGGTGGATGTAGGCCAGAAGCAGTCCAGTCGGAAGCCGTCAGGCGCAATACGATGCGGCCGCCGCCGGCAGTGAGAGGGGACAGCCCGTCGCTGCCGCCTGGTGCAAGAGCAACAAACGACGACGGGAGCAGGGTGACGCTTGCATTCAGCGGGTGCGGGTCGCCGCCCGTGCCGTTGTGCGCCACCCACACAGTTGTGAGAACGGGTATGGCATCGGTGGCGGGCAGCAGGAACAGCAACGCGCACGACACGGTGGTGGTGGACACTACAACCACTGGGCTGCAGGACACATTGGCGGTGGTGTTAAGTGCATCTATAGGCACGAGGACAATGTTGGCGTCGATCCAGCTGCCAGCACCGTCGGCCACAAGGGTAATAACGTCGCGCCACGAGGCGGTGGCGTTGCAGCCGGGGGCTACTATCCCTGGCAAGCAGGCAACGCAACCTCTTGCGGCACCTGTGGCGTATGTACCAGCTAGGCACGGCACGCAAGCAGCAGCGCCGCCAATCGCAAACGTGTTAGTGCCACACGGAACCGGTAGCCCGGCGCCACCGACACAGAAGGAGCCAGCAGGACACGCTGTGCACGCGTAGTACGGGTTCCCGCTGGCAGCCAGGTTGTAAGTGCGCAGATACATGGTGGCTGGGCAGCCACCGCCAGCGACAAGCAAGGTGCGCGACTGGTCCACAATGGCAAGTACTGACTGCTTGGTGGCGGAGAAGACGGCGTCACTGAAGTAGGTCAGGTTATTGTCCGCAACCGACAGCCAGCGCAGCGCCGGCAGGCCGTCAAATGCGTGCTCGTTTACTACAGTGAGGCCAGTGGCGCTGGCATCCAGCGCTGTGATAAGCGGTAGGACAAGCGGCTGTGTCAGCAGGTTGCCAAACAACAGGCCAGAGAGGTTGGCCAACCCAAAAGCACCAGCACAGTTGATGCACGTCAGCGTTGACAGCCCGTCAAAGCTGCCAGCCGCCAGCTGCACCTGTTGCTCTGGCACTGGAGCAGCCAGAATGAGATTGGTAAGTGCAGGTAGCGCAAGGGAGGCTACCGGCATGGCGAGCGTTGCCAAGCTAAGCGACTGCAAGCCACGCTGCGCTGAGGTGGAGAAGGTGGTGTTGGTGTTGCCGGCGGCCGCGAGGGTTTCATTCCGCGGTTCCAGCGTCACGTTGCCCAGCAGCAGCGTGCGTATGGCAGGATTCAGGCCGGCTGTGTTGGCAGGTGCCAGGGTTGTCAAGGTGGCGTTGCGCGCATCCAGCACCGGCCACGGGTCATTGCTGCTGCTGTTGGCGGTGCCAAGCGCGCGCCATGCTGCCAGCTGGTGGGTGGGCTCCAATGGTGACGGCGGCAACGGCGCTGGAACCAGGGCAATTGGGGCGGGGAATGGGAGCTGCACTAGCCGGATGGCGTGGTTGTACATGTCGCCGATGTATAAGGTGCTACTAACAGCATCCAGCGCAATACCAACAGGCATATTAAATGCAGCCGTCGTGCCAATGCCATCCACAAATGCGTAGTCACCCGAACCTGCAATAGTGGTAACAACGCCACCGGAGGTCGTAATGCGTCGAATGCGGTTGTTATAATCTACTGCATACAACACACTAGCACTGGCATCCAGCACCAACCCGGTAATGTAGTTAAACCTCGCTGCGCTGCCGGTGTCGTCTGCGTAGCCGGTGGAGGTAGCGCTGCCTGCCAGCAGCGTGGACACTCCAGCGTAGGTGACGACGTCCACTGAATGGCCCACTGCCGCGTACATGACGCCTGCCGCGGGGTTCAGTGCAATGTCGTTTACAAAAGGTGGTAGTGTGGCCAGTGTGGCAACGGCATGGCTTCCATCGATGGCAATGGTGCGGATTTGGGAATTGCTGTAATCAGCTACATACAGCAGCCCGCCAGCCATGTCAGCACGCACCGCAGATGGGAAATAAAACGTGGCGCTCATACCGACGGGAGCATTGGTAGCTCCGTACGCACCAGACATGCTGCCTGCCACCCACTCACCGGACAGCATGCGTATAGCGTGATTTAGGTGGTCTACCACGTACACGTTGCCAGCTCCATCCACCTGCACACCTATTGGCTTGTTGAACGTGGATTGCAGCGGCGTGGCACCCACCGCCCTGCCACTGATACCGACAACACCAGCCACCGTTGTCACCGCCCGCGAGGAAATGTCCACCCACCGAATCACAAAATTGTAGTGGTCAGCCACATACAGCCCCCCCGCGCCATCAAGGGACACACCCGCTGGGTTCCTAAACCGTGCCGCACCACCCACACCATCCGCGTACCCTGCTGTGCCGCTGCCCGCCAACGTGATGACCACCGCGCGGTCACCGCCAGCAACACTCGGCGGCAACGGCAGGCCACCAACAGCCTGTGCTATCACTACTTGTCCGCTGCCGTCGCCTGTTGCATTTGTAGTCGACGCAACGCACCCCCATCCCGCGCATGCCACCTCGTAACCGGCATCCGCAATGGTACCATTTACAGCGCCCCAGCAGATCACCGGCCCTGGCACGCTAGGCCCCGACATGGCACACGTCATGTCGGCGCCTGCAGCCAGCCACCACACGCTGCCATTTGTCAAGAGTTCTGTTGGCGGGGACGCTGCACCGCGGCTGTCGCTCCCCCAGCACGCCACGCTCCCATTCACACGCACGTAGCACGCATGGTCTGCACCCGTCGCCACATGCTCAGCGTCCGTGATGGCCTGCCACACCGGTACAGACGTATTTGTCATCACTGGGTTGTCAACATCGCCCCAGCACACCACACTGTGGTTGCGCGCCACGCCGCACGTGTAGTCGGTGCCCGCGCTCACGCCTTGGAAATTACCGGTAACCTCTAGCGGCACGTCGATGGCGCCACGCGACGTTGCGTTGCCGTAGCACAGCACGGTGCCATTCGGTACCAGGCCGCACACATGGCGCGGGCCAGCATGCGCGTCCACGAAGAAGAGGTCGGCTGGCGGCCCCGTGCCGCCCGGCAGCGCGCCCCAGCACAGCAAGCTGCCATTCACTGCCAGGCCGCAGGCAAAGTTGTTGCCGGCCGTCACGGCATGGAATGTCACGTTTGCAGGCGGGTACAACTTGCCGGTGGTAGTGGCGGCGCTGCCATAGCACACTAGGATGTCGCCAGCCCGAAACATACACATGTGCCCATCCGACGCCGTCACGTGCCGCTCGCCAGCCACAGTGTGGGCCTGGTTGAACAGCAGCAGAGCCAATGTCGCCACCACAAGTGTCGTGGCCGTGACGGTGACGAGGCGGGTGCCCGCGGCCCGCCGGCGCTGCGTCATTGTAGCTGTTTGTTGAAATTCAAGGGGTCCCAGGCCAGGCCACACATTACGACGGTGCCTTGGATCGCCGGACACACTCCGCTGGCAATCAATCAAGTTCAGGCTGTCACCGATGGCGGCCCACTGTGTTCACAACGGGACCGATGGGCAGCGGCTGGAATGTGGCTCCACCGTGCTTACCAACGCCGCGTGCAGTTGTCGCAGATTATGCAACGCGCTTGGTGGGCCTGGTTGGCGGCTTGGCCATCGGCCCATCGGTGACCACAATACTCCGCAAGGTGGAAAAACGATAATCAACTCGTTTTATTACACGCGCCACACGCGCAGAACGCTCGTTAACAGGACTAATGTTGGCTGTGTCTATGACCATGCGATTCCATGTGTCATAAATGCCGCACGCCCCCGCGGTACTGCTTCGACCGGCGCAGCGCTACTTGTGACAGCCTGTTGAACGACGTGTTACATTCATACAGTTCAAAGGGTGAAAAGTCGCGGTGGACTTCAATGAAAGCAATACCAATGAACTGGCATGCCAGTGACCAGTCAGACTTTGAGATGGTAGACTGGTAGTGCCAGCAGTCACACGGAGGCCACCGCGTTCAATCGGCACGTCACGCTGTGAGCTGTGTGACGCCGTGATGGCCCTTGTCACGTGCTGAGCCCCTGATGCATTGGCGATGGCGAACTGTCTGGGTACAACGATGCCATAAATAGGGCCAACACTTAAAAGAAGGGCAGCGAGTGTGGTGCCAGGATGGTGGCGGCCACAGTACCATAAGGAGGCCGGGAGGCTTACTAATAACTACAGCCGCCGCCAGCGGCGGACACCATCATATGAGCGCGTGCACGACAGCGCGCGCGCGGCGGCGGCACTGCCCGCATGTACAAAACACAAAACAGGCAACAGCTGCTGCTACAAAGTAGTGGCTGGCTGCATGAACTGGACACGGCCATGCAGCGACAGGCAACAACCTAGCAACATGCGTCAGGGCCCAGTCAAGGGGCAACGGGGTGTGCCATCACTGTAGGCGACGACACCGCGGCGGCGCGCGCAGCGGCAGCGGCAGCGGCGGCGGCAGCGGCAGCGGCGGCGGCGGCGACGGCGGGTGACGCGGTGGCAGCGGGTGACGCGCCGGAAGTGTGACTGCTGCCGGCACCCGCGGCGGGGCTGGTGGCAGACATGGCGCGCAGGGTGGTGGACGACATGCCCAGCATGTCGGCACTGCGTGCGGCCTCCACGTCGCCGCGGCGCGCCGCCTCGATGGCCACCAGCCACCGGGCGCGGTCCTTATCGCTGCCCGCCTGCAGCGCGTACGCGCGGTGCGCGGTGTACAGGAACAGGACGTAGGGCATGGGGCTGAGGTCGGCGGAGGCGTCGTCGTGGCCGGGCGCCACGTCCTCCGTCGGCGCCGCCTCTGCAATCCACTCGATGGACGCCGCGTGCACCTCCCCCAGCGCGATGCCGCCGCACGGCGCGGTGGCGGTGGCAGACTCAAAGTACGCCAGCATGTCGGGCGTCAGCACAAACCAGCGCCGCTTCCACGACGCCTTGTGGTGCGCGCGCTTGTGCAGGTAGCCGGCGCGCAGGGAGGCGGCGCGCATCTCGCCGCCCAGCGCGTCCAGCTCCGCCGTGCGCTTGGCGCCCATGCCCAGGCCAAACATGGAGGGCTTCAGCGACATGCCAAACACGTAGAACTTGTCGCGCAGGTGCGCCAGCGCGTCTGGCGGCCGGTCACTACTGCCGTCGCCCCCTGCCGCACTCCCGCTTGAGGCGCCCTTCTTACGCAGCCACCCGCTGCTAGCTACCTTCCGCCCACCGCCACCGCCGCCGCCGCCGCCGGCACCGCCCTCCGCGCCGCCGTGCGCCTCGCTGGACACCGAGTCGCGGCTGCCGGTGCGCGTGTACTCCAGCCACAGCTTGCAGACGGCAAAGCGCGGCAGCACCTCGCCGCTCAGCATGTTCACCAGCTCCGTCTCCACACGCGCCAGCGCCTCGTTGTCCGCCTCCATCTCGCCCGTCATCATGACGCGCGACAGCAGCAGCTCCGCGTGCATGCGCGTGCGGCTGTCCACGTTGGCCTCCCGCGGGCTGCCCGACCGAATGTAGGTGTCCAGCATTCGCCGCGCCGCCGCCTTGAGCGGCGGCCCGCTCAGCGACCGCAGCGCCTCAATGTCCAGCAGCAGCTCCACGTTCTCGTCATTGTGCTGCGACCGGCAAAAGTCTATGAACACGGCGCGCGCCTCCGCGTGCCGCAGCAAGCTCAGCAGCGTGGCGCGCCGCTCCGACGCGCCCTCCAGGTGGATGACGGGCGGCGCACTACCGGTAGTACTCGCGGCCGAGTCACTGCCATCAACCGCTGGCGTACTGGCACCTCCACCGCCGCCGCTGCCGCCGCCGCCGCCCACGCGGCGCAGCGAGGCGCCTATGGCACCAAACAAGCCCTTCTTTGACGTGGTGGTGGTTGCGGCAGCAGCAGCGGTGGCGGTAGCTGGGCTGCTGCCTGCACTGGCACTGGGCGTGGCAGCGGCGGCAGCGGCGGCGGCGGCAGCCGATGGGTCGCTAGCGGGCGCTAGCACGGGGGACGGGGGCGAGGGCGGCGCCTCGGGTGCGCAGGCGTCGCGGTACAGCGGCGACGCCAGGAAGCGGGGCAGGGAGTCGCCCACCAGCTCACGCAGCGTCGCCGCCTCCAGTGTGTCCAGCAGCGTGCGCAACGTGGCCGCCTCTGCCTCTGCCTCCTCAGACGCGCCCGCCGCGGTGCACGACCGCAGCTTGGCGGCGGAGGCGTCAATGGCGGCGCGCGCCTTCGTGGGCACGTTCACCACGCCCGACCGCACCAGCTTGTTCAGCTCGGTGGCGCGCGTCACGCGCTCCTCCTGGCCGACCGCATCCTTGAAGCCGCGGATGCCGCGCAGCAGCGTCAACTGCTCCTCGTTCCGCTCCCGCCGCGCAAACTCCTCAAACGCGCGCCGCAGCCGCCCGTCTGCCAGCCCGCCCTGCAGCGCGGCCAGGTTGGCGCCCGGCCCGCCGCCGCCACCGCCTCCGCCGCCTGTTGCCATGCGCGTTTGCTGGGGGGGGGGGGGGGGGGGGGGGGGCGGGACAGGGCGCGGGGGACAGGGGGCAGGAAACGACGGGGAAGACGATGATGGGAAAGACGACGACGGGGAAGACGATGGGGAAGGAGTGGGAGCAGATAATACAGAGTAGGAGTAGGTGCAGGGGCAGCAAAACAAGAGTAGGAGCAGAAGACTGTAAGGAGTAGGAGGGAGCGAGAGAGAGAAGGGTGGGTGTGACTCTCTCTTCTCCCTACTACCTCTCACTTGTGTAAATGCACCGGATCACCTACAGCAATTACAACCACACGCACCACAGCCGCCACGCCACTGGGTGCACACCCCCTCACTCCCGCATAAACTACACTGCCCCTCGCACTGCGTCGCCACATTTTCCCTATGATACGTGTGCCACCCGCGTGGGGTTAGGCTGGGATCTTTTGCGTTGGCTGGGGTTCAAGTTTTCTCAGGCTGGTTGTTAAGCGTGTTCTTGTTCTCTCTCGTTGCCTACTCGGTTCTCTCTCTCTCTCTCTACTCTCTCTCTACTCTCTCTCTACTCCTCTCTCCTCTCTACTGGACAGTAGAGGGGAGAGAGAGGGGGCGACTTT
>ERZ778022.5313-NODE-5313-length-10512-cov-7.764847_pt1 | contig 10512 bp, 6 predicted proteins | sample MGYA00375752_ERZ778022 | MGnify/ENA primary metagenome ERZ778022 (study PRJEB29350, sample SAMN05389826) | bioreactor metagenome | isolation source: Thiocyanate bioreactor | place: South Africa: University of Cape Town | collected 2014-04-04 ...
GTCCACCATCAGCGTGTCCCATAGGTGTCCCATGGCGCGCAGCAGCGCCAATGTGATGGTGGCCGGCTCCGTTGTTGGCACCGGTGGCGCGTCCGGTTTCTCTGATGGTGGTGGTGTGCGCAGGCCGCGCGCAGTATGTGGGAATGCCAGGACGGCCAGCAGTGTTGCCCATTGTGCGTGGATGTCGTGCGCCGGCCAGCCGCCCGGCGCGCTCGTCAGCGTGCTGATGATGTCGCGGGCCGCAGTGGCAGCATTTGTAACCGCTGCCATGTTGTGTCTCGGTGGTAGCCAGGGTGCGCTCTCCGTCTCGGTGTCGTACCGGGCGGCGGCTCTCTCCGCCTCCTCCACCAGGCGCAGTAGCAGTGTGGGTGTTGCGGCGTGGATGCCGCGTGCCACCGCCGCTACCTCCTCGTTGGTACAGTCGAACAGTGCATGCCAGATGGATGTGCCGGCCACGTTACACAGTGGGCACGGTGCCTTGGCTTGACGGCGGTAGAACGATGCCGGCCCGCGCCGCTTGCCCTGTTTGCCGTGTGGCGCCGCGCCACCGCTGTTGGTGCCCCCTGCCGGTGTCGGCGGCGCCGTGGGGTCGGCGCCGTCAAGTGGGTTGGGTTCAGCCACTGCCGCCGCGGCGTCGTCCGCCGCCGTCTGCCACGTTGGCGGCATGTAGAATGGTGGCCGGTACAGCGTCGCGTGTCCGTACCATGATCGTGTTGCGTCATTCAAAAACACCAGCGGGTCAAATTGGCACCCCCGGGCCTGGTAGTCAACTGAACCCTAGTCAGCGGAGGTGAGGGCGGCGTCGTAGGCGGCGAAGCGGCCGTAGAAGTAGGTGAAGAAGGCGGCGGCGTGCGCGGCGTCGTCGGTGCCGCACACCTCCCGGATGCTGTGCATGGACAGCTGCGGCACGCCCACGTCCACGGTGCGCACACCGAGGCGGGTGGCGACGATGGGGCCGATGGTGGAGCCGCAGCCAGCGTCCTGCCGGTTGGTGAACCACTGCACCGGTACGCCCGCCTCCGCCGCGATGTGGCGGAACATGAAGGAGGTGACGGGCGTGGTGGCGTACCGCTGGTTGGAGTTCTCCTTGATGACGATGCCCTTGTGCAGCTCCGGCCGCAGGTGCTCCGCGTGCTTCTCCGGGTAGTTGGGGTGCACCGCGTGCGCCATGTCCGCCGACACCAGCACCGACTTGCGCACGGCGGCGGCGAGGACGGCGGGCGTGGGGTACAGGCGCGCCAGCACGTCCTCCAGGAACGAGCCGCCCGCGCCCGGCACGCTGTCGCTGCCCACCTCCTCGTGGTCGTACGCCGCCGCAATGCGGATGGTGGTGTCATCCGCCAGCGGCACCGCGCCGCCGCCCGTCGCGGCGCCCGCGCTGCCCGCGGCCGCCGGCGTGGGCGTGTCCTTGGCGCAGGAGGCGATGAGGCCCGCAAACGCGGTGTACGTCATCATCAGGTTGTCCAGCCGGCCGCCAAAGATGAACTCGTCCGCCAGGCCGCCAATGGCCGCCGGCTGCGTGTCGTACAGGCACAGGTCAAAGTCATGCACGTCGCCCGCGCCCACGCCCAGCTCCGCCGCCAGCGCCTCCACCAGGCCGCTGTGGTGCCGCGCCGCCGCCGGCGCGTCTGCCACCGCGCCCGCCCCGGCAGCAGGTGCCGCCGGCTTGCCGCCGCCGCCCAGCTGCGCCTTGAGCGCGGTGGCCAGCATGGGCGGCAGGTGGCTCTCCGCGTTCAGCTTCAGGCCGTCCGAGTTCACCTCCCGGTTCAGGTGGATGGCCAGCGACGGCACGCGCGCAATGGCCTTGCGCACGCGCACCAGGCGCGACTCATACGTGCCTGGCCCCGTGGCCACCACCGCGCGCCCCGCCACGCTCAGGTCGCGGTCCAGCCACGTGTACCACAGGCCGCCGCCGTACGTCTCCACGCCCACCGACAGGTAGCCTGCCTTGGTGAGCGCCGACACCGGCTTGACGCGCAGGCAGGGGGAGTCAGTGTGCGCGCCCGCCACCGAGAACCCGCCGCCCGGCGCCCACTTGCCGCCCACCGCAAACGCCAGCACCGCCGACTGGTTGCGCACCACGTAGTACTTGCCGCCCGGCACCACCGCCCACTCCGCCTCCCGCTCCGACAGCCGCACAAACCCCGCCGCCACCAGCCGCGCCTCCGTCGCCGCCACCGCGTGGTACGGCGACACCGCCTCGTTCAGGAACTCCACAAACTGCGCCGCCGTGCTGGCGGGGGCCGCGCTGGCCGCGCTTGCCGCCGCCGCTGCCGCCGCCATGGTGATGGTGGTGGTGCTGCTGAATCGAGCAGTTGTGTAGGCAGCTGCCGCTGTGAATGCAAACGATGCAGCTGGAGGAAGCGCAGTTGCAGGAGGAGCGAGGGACCCAGCAGCTATGCGAGCGGCAGCAGCAGCAGATGTGCGAGCAGCAGCAGCGGTAAGAGAAGGAAGCGAGAGGACGCGAACAGCGGCGGATCTTGCGGGCAGCATGTGGTCGCTCTCTGTCGACAGCGAGAACACACACACGACGCAGCAGTACTACTACCTCTCCACCTGGTATACGTGCCACGCTACAACTATTGCGCCCTCCCCTCTGCCTCGTCTCCATCCTGCAGTGTTTGTCCGCACCTCATCATGCCCTTGGAACAACCAGAAGCAGCTAGGAGAAGAGGGGAGTCGACGGTTTCAAATGCCCACTCCAATGCGGTGCAACGCACCTGTGTTAATTGCAATGCGCACGTGCAGAAGACGCGGATGTTGTGCCCGCCTGCGTATAACTGCACATTTGTTTGACTGCCATCATTCCTACTTCTGTACATCACTTAGGTGTCATATATCATTGCCCCACATTGCACCCTCCACTGGTAGCTGACGACGACAACACAACAGCACGACAGCACGACGACAACATGGCGGCGGCAGCGGCAGCGGCGGCAGCGACGGCGAAGGCGGCAGCGCCAGCAAAAGCAAAGGCGGCAGCAACAACGACAGTGCCAGTTGCGGCTGCGCCAGTGGCGGCACCAGTGGCAGCAAAGGCAAAGGCAGCAGCAAGCAAACCCGCCACCACCACCACCGCACCCGCCGCCGGCGGCGCTGGCGTGAAGCGGAAGCGGGCACCAGAGGTGCCAGCCCCGCCACCGCAACCCGTACCCGTCACACAAAACTGGGCGCAGCTGAAGGGCAAGCTGTCGGCAGCATGGGCGCAGCGCACAGGTGGCACGGTGCCGCCAGCAGGGTCGGCGGCACCCCGCCATACCGCAGTAGCAGCAGCAGCAGCCCCAACTCCAGCGCCACCAGCAGTTGATATTGGGTGCGTCACGCCGGCATATGTCAAGAAGCTGACCGCGGAGCAGAAGGCGGACCCGGCGCGGAAGGTCGCTGTGCTGGGGCCGTTTGACGGGCGGCCGCTGTCTGCCGCCGCGGCACGGTATGTGGCGCTGGATTGTGAGATGGTGGGCGTGGGACGCGACGGCGCCACGTCGGCGCTGGCGCAGGTGGTGTGTGTGGACTACAACGGCGTGGTGCTGTACGAGACGTACGTGGCGGTGAAGGCGCCCGTGACGGACTACCGCACCGCATTCAGCGGCGTGCGGCCGGAGCACCTGGTCGGCGCGCCCGACTTTGAGACGGTGCAGCGCCGCGTTTCGGCGCTGCTGCGTGACAAGATCATTGTGGGTCACTCGCTGAAGAACGACATGCGCGCGCTGCTGCTGGGGCACTCATGGACGCAGACGCGCGACACGGCGACGTACCGGCCGCTGTGCCGGCTGACGCGCGGCGGGCACGTGAAGCCGCGCCGCCTGAAGCACCTGGCGGCGGAGCACCTGGGCATTGTCATCCAAGAGGGCGAGCACGAGCCGGCGGAGGATGCGCGCGCCGCGCTGGCCCTCTACCGCGCATACGCGCGCGAGTGGGAGGCGTCGTTGTTGGCGCCTGCCGCCGCCGGCGCCGGTGGTGACGCACCAGCGGCGGCGGCAGCGGCGGCTGGTGCTGGTGGTAAGGCGGGAGAGCGCGACGGCGACGAGGACGGCGGTGGCGCTGGACACCGCAGCGCACGCAAGGAGCGGCATGCAAAACGGTTCAAGCGCACTGGCGCGCCGCCGCAGACGCCCGCCACAGCAGCAGCACTCGTGCCCACTGGTGGCGGTGGAGCAGCAGCAGCGGCAGCAGCGGCGGCAGCCAGCCACGCCGCTGCCTTTTTCGGTCGCCGCACAAAGTAACCGTAACTATTTCAACAACCTGGCCAGGCCTCGCTAGTAAAAGAAGGTGTCCTTGGTGGCATGCCGCTCCAGCTTGCGGATGTCCGGCTTCTTGCCGTACGTCCACAGGAACTCATCCAGGTCCGCCTCTGTCAGTGTGGCCAGCCACGCGGGTGACCGCGCCGTGCCGCTCGCTGCCGGCGCCGTCGTGGCGGCGGGTGTGGCAGGCGTGGCGGGCGTGCCAGGCGCCGCATCCGCCGCAGTGGTCGCCGATTCGGCAGCCGCCGCCGCTGCCGGGGCAGCAGCAGGGGCAGCTGGAGCAGCCGCAACAGCAGTGGCGGCGTACTCGTGTGCGTACGCCACAATGCGCTCGCAGGCGACGATGGAGGCGGCGCGGAGCTCCGTGTCCAGCTGGCCGGCCGGCAGGTCGCGGCGGCCATCCACGGCGGCGGCAACATCAGGGCGCAGGCGCAGCACGCCGGCGGCGCGCAGGACGGCGGGCACCACGTTGTCTGCCATGACGGTGAGCTTGGCGAGGTCATGGAAGTCAAAGACCGCAGGCAGGGCGGCACCAAACTTACGCGCCATGTATGCCGCCGCCAGCTGCGCCTTCTTGCACACGTACACGTCCAGCCCGCGCACGTGCGTCACGTCGCGGAAGCCGGCAAAGGAGGTGACTAGGCACTGCGCAAAGGCGACGGCGGAGGGCCGCGTGCCGGACGGCGCCGCGCCGGCGGCAAGGAAGGAGTAGAAGGAGGCGTGGCCGGCGGCGAGCAGGGTGCGGCCGGTGTCGTTGATTACGCGCACCAGCAGCGTGGCAAGCGGCGCCAGCGGGCCAGGCACAAGCTGGTACATGCCGGGCATGAGCGCCACCTCGGTGTCAGGCGCAAACCCAAAGTGCTCCACCACCGTGCCGCGGTCAAACCCGGTCATGAACTCCGCCGTCACGCGGCAGCCGCTCAGGTGCAGGCCAATGGCACCGCGCACCATCGTCTCCCACGCGCCGCGCCGTGCACCGGCATGCAGCTCGTGCCGGAACCCCGACCCAAAGTTGATGAGCTGCAGCAGCATCCACAGGTTCACCTCGTCCTCCACGCTGGCAAACCGCAGCGGCAGCGCAAAGGGCGGCACCAGCTTGTCCGCCGGCAGCGGCGCCAGCACGCGCGCCACAAAGTCACGCACACCCGCCTCCTCCACCGTCGCAACTGCCGCCCCCTCTGCCGTCCCCTCCGCGCCTGCCGCCGCCCCGCGCGCCAGCACCTCGTGGCAGGTGCGTCGCACCGCGGTGACGAGGTCCTCCTCCCCCAGCTCCACCACCACGCTGCTAAGTGGCGTCGCTGCCGCTGCCGCCGCCGCCGCCGCGCCCGGTGCCTTTGCCGCCCCGCGTGGCGCCGCCGCCACCACGCCTTCCGCCGCCGCCGCCACCGCCGCTGCCGCCGCCATCCTGTTGCCTGTTGCTGCTGCTGTTGTTGGTGTGTTCAGCACATAATCACCGGGTTAGTTCGAGGGTGTTGGCGGTGATGATGCTACACTGGTGCTGGCACCAGAAAAACGCGAGTGGGCGCCGACCGTCACAACTGCTGCTGAAGACTGCTGCCTTAAATTACCTGCATTGTCTCCATCGCCGTGTTGCGTCTATAACATGGGTGTGGCTTTGATGGTGTCGCCGGTGGAAAAATCCGCCCCCCTTGAACTCCTCTTCTCTCCTCTCCTCCAGTTCTCGCTTCTCTCCTCCTCGTCGGTAGCCAGAAGCAGGGGGTGTAGTGGAGGTGGCAGGGGTATGGGGCGCAAAAACACGGTGGCAAGCAGGCAGGCAACCGCAGTCCGCGTCCCTATTTGCGACCCTGTGGGCACGCCCTGTTCCCGCATTCTGTGCAACCGCCCCCCTTTTGCATCCACCTCCACCACCGGCGGTGTGGGTAGGAGAGACGAGACGAGGAGAGGGAGAGGTTGTAGGTGGAAGCAGTGGAGTGGACGAGCAGCAGAGGAGAAGCAGCAGTGCGGCAGTGGGGCAGAGAGCTGAGAGAGTGCGTGATCCGTGCAGTGAGAGGGAGGGAACGAGGAGGCCAGCGAGGCATCCTGCGAGGAGATCTGAGCGGAGCGGGCAGCAAGCAGCCAGAAGGCAGCCAGCAGCCAGCAGCGCCAGAAGGCAGCCGCAAAGCAGTGGCAGCAACCCTGGTGGGGTGGGGTGAGAGGGGGCGAACCAAGTGACGCGCTGCCGGTCAGCGCCGCCGTTGCCGCCGCCAGCTAGCCACCAGCCACGACGACCACCATGTCGCTGTCCATCACGGACCTGGACCGCCAAATAGAGGCGCTGAAGCGGTGCGAGTACCTGAAGGAGAGCGAGGTGAAGGCGCTGTGCGCCAAGGCGCGCGAGATCCTGGTGGATGAGTCCAACGTGCAGCGCGTGGACGCGCCCGTCACCATCTGCGGCGACATCCACGGCCAGTTCTATGACCTCATTGAGCTGTTTAAGGTGGGCGGCATGTGCCCCGACACCAACTACCTCTTCCTGGGCGACTTTGTGGACCGCGGGTACTACAGCGTAGAGACCTTCCTGCTCCTCCTTGCGCTGAAGGTGCGTAGCTGGTGGCGGCTGTCGTCCACCACCTGCCACTACCACACCCCAAACCACGCCTCCCACCCCAACGCATATGCAGGTGCGGTACCCAGACCGCATCACGCTCATCCGCGGCAACCACGAGTCGCGGCAGATCACGCAGGTGTACGGCTTCTACGACGAGTGCCTGCGCAAGTACGGCAGCGTGAACGTGTGGCGGTACTGCACGGAGGTGTTTGACTACCTGTCGCTGAGCGCCATCATTGAGGACCGCGTGTTTTGCGTGCACGGCGGCCTGTCGCCCTCCATCAACACGCTGGACCAGATCCGCGTCATTGACCGCAAGCAGGAGGTGCCGCACGAGGGCGCCATGTGCGACCTGCTGTGGAGCGACCCAGAGGACATTGACGGCTGGGGCCTGTCGCCGCGCGGCGCCGGTACGTCGTTAACCCACCGGCGTTTGATTGGTTGCATGCCCATTCATCTCATCATTGTCCCCCCACCCCCACCCCCACCCCCCACCCCCCATTTGCCAGGTTTCCTGTTTGGCAGCGATGTGGTGACCAAGTTCAACCGGCAAAACAACGTGAAGCTCATCTGCCGCGCGCACCAGCTGGTGATGGAGGGGTTCAAGTGGATGTTTGAGGAGTCGCTGGTGACGGTGTGGTCGGCGCCCAACTATTGCTACCGCTGCGGCAACGTGGCGGCCATCCTGGAGCTGGACGAGCACCTGGGCCGCAGTTTCAAGATCTTTGAGGCGGCGCCGCAGGACGTGCGCGGCGCGCCATCCAAGAAGGTGACGCCCGATTACTTCCTGTAGCGGGCGGGCGGCCGGGCGTGCGCCGCTGCCACGTGGTGTGTGTGCCGTTCACCCGACTTTGTGCGCTTCAACACATTAGTATTGGCTTTCTAACTATGATACTTTAGTTATCGATGGCTAGGGTTACCGCGGTGGTGCGGCGGCGGTGGCGGTGGGGTGTTGGCAGGCAGCTGCGTACGCGGCCACGGACCGCCGGGTGGCATCCAGAAGGGCATCGGGGCAGGCGGCGGCGTCTGCCACCCAGCGCGCCATCCACCCGGCTTTCAGGCCAGCAGCAGCCTCGCCGGTGGTGGTTAGCAGCGCCTCCAGGTGCGACAGCGCGTCCACGGTGTAGTGACGGAGCGCCAGCAGTGCTGCAACGTCCGCAAACCCTGCTACAGCAGCCACCGCGCTGGGTGCCGGCGTGAGGCGCAGTGCCGCGTCTTGGCACGCGGCGGCCGCGCACTGGCATGCAAGTGCTACCGTCTCATGCCGCGCGTCACGCGCCAGCACGTCACACGCTGCCATCACGCCCGCCGCCACCGTAGCCGGCTCCCACGACCAGTCGCCCACGTACAGCTTCTGCAGGTGCGCATACACGTACAGCACTGCCACCAGGTTGTGCGCCACCAGCGGCGACACAGCGCCGCGCCGGCCAAACCCGGCCAGTGGTGTACCACGCACCGCCACACATGGCGGCTGCGCGGGCACCTGTGCTGCCATGCCCCGTGTCGGCGCGTCTTTGACCGCGGCGCCCTCCGCGCCAACCTCCACGATGCGGCCCCGCGCCGCGGTGGCGCCCACTGCCACCTCATGCTCACCCGGTGCCGCTGTCCACCACGGCTGCCAGCCCTCAAATGCGCGTGACAGGCTGCCGCTGGCGGCGGCACGCATAAATGCCGCGCGCTCTGCTGGCGTGAGTGACGACAGCAGCAGCCCGTCAGCGCCGCCGCCTGCCGCTCCATCGTCAGCAGCCAACTCACGCAGCCGCGCTATGCGGTCGTCGTCGTCGTCGCCGCCGTCCTCGTCGCCGGCATCCGCGCTAACCCCCTCGCCGCCGCCGCTGCCCGCGCCTGCGACACCTGGTCCAGCGTCATGAGTAGCACCACTCCCACTAAGGGACAGCGCGTCACCCAGCGCTGCAGCCAGCATGGCTTCTTCACTGTCGACGTCGCCTGTGCCGCCGGCACCACCAGCGCTGAGCAAGTCGCTGGAGAGTGCCAAGAAGTCGCCCTCCACGGTGCGCGCACCTCGTACAGCCGCCACCAGCCGGCCGTCAGGTCGCACGGCGTCAGCTGCACGCGCCTCGGCGCGCACGTGTGCCGCACTAAATGCTTCTGTGCATCGTGCGTCGTGTGTCGCGTAGCACGCGACGCCGCAGTACGGCGTGTTGCAAGTGGGGCACTGGTACCGCGCCGCCGCACGGGCACACACAAGGCACACCCGTCCGCCCGGCCCTGGCAGCACCACACCAGGCGGCGCGGTCGCGATGGCTGGGACTGGGAGGGTGGGTGCCACCACCACGGTCCCACTACTACTTTCGCTGGCGCCGCTGGTAGCTGCCATTGGGTGCTTGTGGTGTGGGTGCTGTCACCGCACGTACGCGACAGTTTCACAACTTCTGGACTAAATTCTTCACCAAATGTACATATAATGATGTAGCACAGCGGTTATTGTAGGGATTTTGCGACTGCTACGGCGCGTTCGTAACTATTTGACGGAATGGTGTGCGTGGTTGCGTGTGGGTGACAAGGCGAGGGAGGCGGGACGGCGCTATCGGACATGAAAATCGCGTCCTGTATTTTATCCAACAACACTACCCCCACAATACGAGGCACTGTATGCATTGACTTGCGCTCCACGCCTTGATATCTGCCTCCCCCGCCCCCACCCGTCATTCCCGCCACTCGAACAGGCGGGGTGTGAGGGCTGCGACAAGAACTGCCGTTGGCGACCTCTTCTCAACAGCACCCATTGCCATGAGGTGGTGGCCATGTGGTAACGGAACCGCGGCCAAGTGGTAGGTGCATGGGTGGCGGATTGCGGCGGGGTCGCGAGCCGCAATTACAGGGAACGCGTACCACATACCGGCTGCCGCCAAATTGTGTCCTCGCCGTTGGTTCATGCTTCCGCGGTGCACTTTGTATTTCGCGCAGCATCCCAACTGTGGATCACCCCACTGGGCCCTCCTCTCGGCCCACGCCCCTCTCACGCTGCCGATTCGACGCCGCTGAGCACGCATTTACGTGACCGACCCCGTGTGCCGCAAGCTGGCAGTGTCGCAGTAACGCTGTCGTGGTTGGTGTTGCTGTGCGTCGTGCCATACGGCCTGTGTCGCAGCGGGGCAGGAGAGCAGGGCACAGCATCAAAGCAAGCAACGGGAGTACCCCACACATAAGTACAAGCGCACTGCGCGGCAGTAGTGAAGGAGGCGTGCTCCCCACTCTCCCCGGCAGCGCCGTTTGGTGCAGTGTGCCAAGATGTCGGACATTGTGCTGAGCGACGATGACCTGCAGCGCATCTACGTGTGGGTGGACAGCATCCCCCTCACGCGCCCCAAGCGCAACATCTCGCGCGACTTCAGCGATGGCGGTGCGTCGTTGCCGCGTGTGTGACTGCACAGCGTGATAGCGGCTGCGGCGGCGATGGCGACGCGCGCGAGCGTGTAAGGCCTGCCTGCCTGCCTTGTCAACTTGGTATGCCCGCCTACCTTCCCACGCCACCCCCTCCCCCCGTGCAGTCATGATGGCCGAGATCATGCACCACTTCTTCCCCAAGCTGGTGGAGCTCCACAACTACAGCTCCGCCAACTCCATCCGTCAAAAGCTGTACAACTGGGCGACGCTGAACCGTGCGTGTGGTGGTGGTGGCTGCGGTGGTGGCAGTGGTGGCGGCGTTGGCGGCGGCGACACTTTACCTCGCATTTCCACCGCCCCCCCCCCCCCACCCCC
>ERZ778022.5319-NODE-5319-length-10505-cov-4.082679_pt1 | contig 10505 bp, 12 predicted proteins | sample MGYA00375752_ERZ778022 | MGnify/ENA primary metagenome ERZ778022 (study PRJEB29350, sample SAMN05389826) | bioreactor metagenome | isolation source: Thiocyanate bioreactor | place: South Africa: University of Cape Town | collected 2014-04-04 ...
AAGCACATCGAGGTGATCGTTCGCCAGATGCTGCAGAAGGTCGAGATCACCGATGGCGGCGACACCACCTTGCTGCCGGGCGAGCAGGTCGACCTCGAAGAGATGAACGAGTTCAACGCCAGGCTTCCCAAGGGCAAGCAGCCCGCCGAAGGCAAGCCGGTGCTGCTGGGCATCACCAAGGCGAGCCTGCAGACCCGCAGCTTCATCTCGGCGGCCTCCTTCCAGGAAACCACCCGCGTGCTCACCCAGGCCGCGGTCGAGGGCAAGAAGGATTCGCTGATCGGCCTGAAGGAGAACGTGATCGTGGGTCGCCTCATCCCCGCCGGCACCGGCGCGGGCATGAACCGCATCCGCGTCGCCGCCTCCAGCCGCGATGCCGCGCTGCGCGCGCAGTATCGCAAGCTGCAGGAATCGCTGATTGCGCCTGAAACCGCGGCCGAGGAGCATGCGGCCGAGCTGCTGCGCGATCCGGCCGACGACACCGGCAACGATCCGCTGGCCGCCGTCGAAGGCGAAACCCACGGCACCGACGCCGATGCAGGCGATTACCTGCAGCAGGCGGAGACGGAGGAAGGCGAAGCGTAAGCTTCACCTGGTTCGCGATAGATAAAACCCCGCCGGAGTTGATGCTCCGGCGGGGCCTTTCTTTTACGCTCCGGCGCCGTTCCGCCCGATGAAGTCCAGCACCAGCCTGTTGAAGGCCGCCGGGTCCTCCCAATTGGCCGAATGGCCGGCATTGGCGATCACCTGCGTCTCGCAGCGCGGGAAATGCTTCGCCGCTATCTCCATCAGGGTGGGGGTGACGAACAGGTCGGCTCCGCCGGCGATCAGCAGGGTCGGCGCGGCGATGCCCTGCACTTCGGGCCAGGTAACGCCGTGCAGGCGGGGCTGCATCAGCGTTTCGTCATACCGGGCGCCGTGCTCCAGCTCTTCCCAGCGCGCCTGCCCCTGCGGATCGGCCGCGCGATAGGCGGGGCCCAGCTCCTTCATGTAGGACGGCATCAGAGCCAGCAGCTCGTAAGCCGCCATGCGCTGCAGCGCCCCGAGGAAGTCCGGCTCCTCGATCGCCAGGATGCTGCAGGCGCAGGTCATCGAGAGCAGCATCGGATGCCACTTCACCGCGAAGTCCACCAGGTAATAGCCGCCGCCCGCGGTGCCCACGCCGTGGAACTTCGCGATGCCGAGATGGTCGAGCAGCGCCTTGAGGTCTTCCGCCCCCGTCCCCATCGCATCGGGGTCGATCGGGCTGGAGCCCCGGTGGCCCCGGCGCGAATAGGCGATCACGCGATAGCCGGCGGCCGTCAGCGCCGGGATCTGCTTTTCCCACGAATGCGCGCTGCCGGTCATCGAATGGAGCAGCACCACTGCCTCGCCGGTGCCGGCGGTGTCGGTGTAGAGCAGCTTCGCGCCGCCCAGGTCCAGCTCCCTGCCTTCCCCCGGCGCAGGATGTGCGCCGCTTTCCGCCAGGGCGCGGCTTCCCATTGCGATCGCACCCGCCGCGCCTGCCGTGCGCAGCAGGAACGCGCGGCGATCCGTCGATGCCGTTCCAGTCATTCTCTGCCAATCCCCTTCTTCTTCCGTCCGCAGGATCGCCGATCCATTTGCAGTGTCAACCGCTGTTCCCGATTGCCCGCACACACCGCAGACCCTAAGCCCGTCTTCATGACCGACGCCCTTTCGATCACCCTTGCCCAGACCAACCACAATGTCGGCGACATCGCCGGCAATGCCGAGGCGATGCTGAAGCTGCGCGCCGAGGCGGGGAAGACGGACCTGATCGTGTTCCCCGAGATGAACCTGATCGGCTATCCGCCCGAAGACCTGATCCTCAAGCCCGCCCTGATCGAGCGCGCCGTGGCGGAGATGGAGCGGCTGGCGCTGTGCACCGGCGACGGCGGGCCGGCGATGCTGGTGGGCAGCGTGTTCGTGCGCGACGGGGCGCTGCATAACGGCGTGGCCCTGCTCGATGGCGGGCGCGTCACCGCCACGCGCTTCAAGCACGAGCTGCCCAATTACGGCACGTTTGACGAGATGCGCTATTTCACCCCCGGCCCCCTGCCCGAGCCGGTGCTGTTCCGCGGCGCGATGCTGGGCCTGCCGATCTGCGAGGACATCTGGCATCCCGACGTCTGCCGCCACCTGGCCGATTTCGGCGCGGGCCTGTTCATCTGCGTCAACGGCAGCCCCTACGAGATCGACAAGGACGTGCTGCGGATCGACGAGATCGCGCGCCGCCGCGCGGTCGATACCGGCATTCCGCTCGCCTATCTCAACCGCGTGGGCGGGCAGGACGAGCTGGTGTTCGACGGGGCCAGCTTCGTGATCAACGGCGACGGTTCGCTCGCCGTGCAGATGCGCGACTGGGAAGAGCAGGTGGTCGAGACGAAGTGGACCAGGATCGCGCGCGGCTGGAACTGCAACCGGGGCGAGCTGGAACCGCTGACCGACAATGCGGAGGAAACCTATTGCGCCATGGTGCTGGCGCTGCGCGATTATGTGAACAAGAACGGCTTCCCCGGCGTGGTGCTGGGCCTGTCGGGGGGGATCGACAGCGCCGCCTGCGCCGCGATCGCGGTGGACGCGCTGGGGCCGGAGCGGGTGTGGTGCGTGATGCTGCCCAGCCGCTTCACCAGCCAGGCGAGCCTGGACGATGCGAAGGCCTGCGCCGAGGCGCTGGGCTGCCGCTATTCGATCATCCCCATCCAGCCGGCGGTGGAAGGGTTCGACGCGATGCTGGCGGAGGATTTCGCCGATACGAAGGTGGACCTGACCGAGGAGAACATCCAGTCGCGCATCAGGGGCGTCACCCTGATGGCGCTGAGCAACAAGTTCGGCCCGATGCTGATGACCACCGGCAACAAGAGCGAGATGAGCGTGGGCTACGCCACGATCTACGGCGACATGGCCGGCGGCTACAACACGCTCAAGGATGCCTACAAGATGACCGTCTTCGCCGTCTCGCAATGGCGCAACAAGGCGGTTCCCCGGATCGGGCTGGGGCCGGCGGGCGAAGTGATCCCGCAGAACATCATCGACAAGCCGCCCAGCGCCGAGCTGCGCCCCGACCAGAAGGACGAGGATTCGCTGCCGCCCTATCCGGTGCTGGACCGCATCCTGCTGGGCCTGGTCGAGCATGAGAAGAGCGTGGACCAGCTTGCCGCCGAAGGGCTCGACCGCGCGACCGTGGAGCGGATCGAGCACCTGCTGCATCTGGCCGAATACAAGCGCCGCCAGGCCCCGCCCGGCGTGAAGCTGGGCACGCGCAATTTCGGGCGCGACCGGCGCTATCCGATCACCCATCGATTCAGGAGCAAGTGACGATGCGCGCCATTTTTCCCGCACTGGCCCTTTTCGCCCTGGCGGCATGCCAGCCCGCCGCGCAGGAGAATCCCGGCCAGCCCGCTTCCGCCGTCACGCCGGAACCGATCCTCTCCGCCGCGGCGCTGCAGGGCGAATACCGCCTGGCCGGGATCGACGGGCAGGACCCGGACCTGCCGGAAGGCGTCGCGGTCTCGATCACGGCGGATGCGATCGGCGTGCCGGGGGCCTGCGTGCTCACCGGCTGGCGCTATCGCCTCGAAGGCGGCCGCCCGGTGGCGGGGGAAATCGCCGGGCCGGCCTGCCGCCGCGCGGTCCTGCCGCATGAGCAGGCGATCAAGGCGGCGTTCGACAGCCCGGACCGCGTGACCCGCACCCCCGCCAACGGCATCCTGATCGAAGGCGGCGGCCGCAGCATCACGCTGTTCTCGCAATGAGACGGCAGGCGCGCTAACGGCGCTTTCCATGAGCGTCGTCACCACCCGTTTCGCCCCTTCGCCCACCGGGCGGCTGCATGTCGGCAATATCCGCACGGCCCTGCACAACTGGCTGCTGGCGAAGAAGAGCGGCGGGCGCTTCCTGCTGCGGATCGACGACACCGATACGGAGCGCAGCCGGGAAGAACATGTCGAGGCGATCCGCGCGGACCTCGCCTGGCTGGGGATGCAGCCCGATGGTGAGGAGCGGCAGTCAGCCCGCTTCGCGATCTACGAAGCGGCGTTCGAGCGGCTGGCGGCGGAAGGGCGGATCTACCGCTGCTATGAAACCGCGCAGGAGCTGGAGCTGAAGCGCAAGGTGCTGCTGGGGCGGGGCCTGCCGCCGATCTATGACCGGGCGGCGCTGACCCTTGCCGAAGCCGATCATGCGGATTTCGCCGCGAAGGGCATCGCCCCGCACTGGCGCTTCCTGCTCGATCGCGAGACACCGATCGAATGGGAGGACGGGATACGCGGCCCCCAGCATTTCGATCCGGCCTTGCTGTCCGATCCGGTGATCCGCCGCGCGGACGGATCGTGGCTCTACATGCTGCCCAGCGCGATCGACGACATGGAGATGGGCGTTACCGACGTGCTGCGGGGGGAGGACCATGTTTCCAACACCGCGGTCCAGCTCCAGATGTTCACCGCCATGGGGGCGGTGCCGCCGCGCTTCGCGCATGAGGCGTTGCTGGTTGGCAGCGAAGGCAAGCTTTCCAAGCGGCTGGGCGCGCTGGGCGCCGATGCCTTGCGCGAACGCGGGATCGAGCCGGAAGCGCTGGTCGCGCTGCTCGCCCGGCTCGGCACCTCGCAGCCGGTCGAGCCGATCGCCGACCGGGCGGTGCTGGTGGAAAGCTTCGACCTTTCCACTTTCGGCCGCGCGCCGGCCCGCTTCGACGATGCGGAGCTGGACCGGCTCAACGCCGCGATCGTCCACCAGTTTTCCTTCGCCCATGTGAGCGCCCGCCTGCCCGAAGGGATGGGCGAGGCCGGCTGGGAAGCGATCCGCCCCAACCTCTCCCGCGTTGCCGAAGCGGCGGACTGGTGGCGCGTGGTGACGGGGCCGGTGGAAGCGCCCGATTTCGATGCCGAGACGAAAGCCTATCTGGCCGAAGCCGCACGCCTGCTGAGCTGGAGCGACGATCCCTGGCACACCCTCACCGGCGCGCTGAAGGAAGCGACCGGCCGCAAGGGCAAGCCCCTGTTCCTCCCCCTGCGCCAGGCGCTCACCGGCCTGGACCACGGCCCCGACATGGCCGCCCTGCTCCCGCTGATCGGGGAAGCGGAAGCGCGGGCAAGGCTGGAGCGGGCGGCGGGTTGAACCATCTCTCCCTCCCCCTTGATGGGGGAGGGATACGCAGGCTTGCGAGCTTTGCTCGCTAGCCGCAGTCGGGTGGGGGTGATTTCTCGGCTGGGTAGCGTGTATGCGCGGGCATCACCCCCATCCAACTGCGCCTAGGCCGCTAACGCGGCCAAGGCTTCGTATCCTTCCCCCATCGAGGGGGAAGGGGTGCTGCCCGATCGTGATCGTATCGGTTTGCAGACAAGCCAAACAAGTTCAGCATGACGAAGAAGTGTGGGCCGGCCTGCGATCTAGTCGCTGTCGTTCCAGGCATAGATGTCGACCGGATAGCCATGACGTGGATGGGCGCTTTGCCCGACTAGTTGAAGCCCCTCTTTTTCATAGAAGCCACGGGCTCTTTCATTACGTGCGGACATATTGAGCGTGAAGCCATCGGGCATCTGCGCCTTGGCCGTTTCGAGGAGCTTTTTTCCGATGCCCTTTGCCTGGCTTGAGGGCGAAACGAAGATTTGATCCAATACGCCAATGCGCGGCTTGATAGCCAGCATCCCGACTATTTGCTCGCCACAAACTGCCACATACAGCACCCATTCGTCCTGCAGTTCTCTTTCGATCCGATCTCGCATTTCGCGAAAAGAGGAAATCTCGAACATGCGCCCGTCCATGCTCAAGGCACTCTCGCGCCACACTTGCGCGACGCGATCGATCTCTTGCGAATGAGCGATCCTGATGACCGGCTCGTCGGCGCTGGCCATGCCGCCCCCTACTCCGCGTGCCTCTTCAGCTCGTCGCCCGTCAGCGTCACCACATGCAGCAGGTTGGTCGCGCCGGGGGTGCCGAAGGGGACGCCGGCGAGGATGGTCAGCTTCGATCCTGCCGCGCCGAAGCCGTGGCGCAGGGCCATGCGCTTGCCCTTGGCGATCATCTCCTCGAAGCTGCCGATGTCGCGCGTGGCGATGGCGTAGGTGCCCCATAGCAGCCCCACGCGCCGGGCGGTGTTGACCGATGGCGTGAGCACCATCACCGGCACCGCCGGGCGTTCGCGCGCGACGCGCCGGGCGGTGGAGCCGGAGCCGGTGAACACCACGATCGCGGCGATCGGCACCGTCTCGGCGATGGTCATGCAGGCATGGCTCAGCGCGTCGGCCGTGGTCGGATCGGGCCGCGTCTCCAGCGAGCGGATGCGCTTGGCGTAGCTTTCGTCGCCCTCGATCGTCTGGGCGATGCGGTTCATCATCGTCACCGCTTCCTCGGGCCATTGCCCGGCGGCGGTTTCGGCCGACAGCATCACCGCGTCGGCCCCGTCATACACCGCATTGGCCACGTCCGAGACCTCGGCCCGCGTCGGCGTAGGGTTTTCGATCATCGATTCGAGCATCTGCGTCGCCACGATCACCGGCTTGCCCAGGCTGCGCGCGGAATTGACGATGCGCTTTTGCAGCACCGGCACTTCCTCGGGATTGAGCTCCACGCCCAGATCGCCGCGCGCCACCATCACCGCGTCGGACAGCTCCAGGATCTCGTCCAGCCGGGTGATGGCGGAAGGCTTCTCGATCTTGGCGCACAGCGCCGCGCTGCCGCCCATCAGCTTGCGCGCCTCCGCGATGTCCTCCGGCCGCTGGACGAAGCTCAGCGCGATCCAGTCCGCATGGTGCTTGATCGCGAAGGAAAGGTCGTTGCGGTCCTTCTCGGTCAGGGCGGGCACCGGCACCACCGCGTCGGGCACGTTCACGCCCTTGCGGTCGGAGATCACCCCGCCGACCTCGGCGGTGGTGAGGATCGCGTCCTTGTCCGCCCGCACCACGCGCAGGCGGATCTTGCCGTCGTCGATCAGCAGGCGCTGGCCCGGCGCGAGGATGCCGAACAGCTCCGGATGCGGCAGGCAGACGCGGCTGGCGTCGCCCGGCGCGGGGTCGCGGTCCAGCGTGAAATGGCGGCCATGGGGGATGACGATCCGCTCGCCCGGCTCGAACGTGCCCACCCGCAGCTTCGGCCCCTGCAGGTCGCACAGGATCGTGATCGGGTGCGCGAATTCCTTCTCCAGCGCGCGGATCGCGGCGATGGTCTGCTCATGATCGGCATGGTCGCCATGGCTCATGTTGACGCGGAAGGCGTCCACTCCGGCCACCAGCAGGCGGCGCAGCATGGCGGGGTCGCGGCTTGCCGGGCCGACGGTGGCCAGGATTTTGACCTTGCGATGCCTCGGTTCGAGCTTTGCCATGGGTTCCCGCCTATGTCACAGGCGGGCGACAATACAAATGCGCCGCAACCAGATCATTGGGGAAAGACGATCATGACAGACCAGGCCGATCCGCTCGACACGCTGCCCGACGATGTGGCCGCCGCCGCCTTCCGCCGGCTGGTGCGCCATCTGCGCCGCCGCCACGATGCGCAGAACATCGACCTGATGGGGCTGGCGGGCTTCTGCCGCAACTGCCTGGCGGACTGGATCGAGGATGCCGGGGCGGGTTTGGGCAAGGCCGGCGCGCGCGAGGCGATCCACGGCATGCCGCAGGACGAATGGAAGGAAAAATACCAGACCGAGGCGACGCCGGAGCAGCTCGCGCGGATGGAGGAGAGCCTGAAGAAGAACGGCGGGGTCCACTGATATCCACAGGCCGGCCGCTTCACCCCTGCGCCGGCCGCCGCTACAGGCTTGGCCAACCGATTCTCGCACCAATGGAGCCTTCCCGATGGCCGAAGCCACCGACGACCGCCTGCGCCTCCTGATCGAGCGGGTCGAACGCCTCGAGGAAGAAAAGAAGGGCATCGCCGACGATATCCGCGACGTCTATGCCGAGGCCAAGGCGGTGGGCTACGACACCAAGATCATGCGCCAGATCGTGCGCCTCAGGAAGATGAAGCCCGACGACCGGGCGGAGATGGAAGCGATCCTCGACACCTACAAGGCCGCGCTCGGCCTCGGTTAGCCCGCCAGCATCGCCAGCGTCAGCGCCACCGAATTGGCGGCTGCGTGGGCGATGAAGGAGGCGGGAAGGCCGATCCGCATGCGCAGGAAGCCGCATACCAGCCCGCCCCACAGCTGGGGCAGGATCAGCGGCAGGGCCAGCGCCGAGAAGTGCGGATAGTTGGCGATGTGGACGAGCGAGAAGGCGGCCGCGGAAAGGTAGAAGATCGCCGGGAACAGCGCGGCGAACCAGGCCGGCGCCCCGCGCTTGCGCAGCGCCAGCCAGCCCGCCGCCGTCGCGATCAGCAGCGCCGCCAGGCCGCCCGCCACCCATAGCGGGGGCAGGCCCCGCGCATGGGCGTAAAGCAATCCCAGGCCGCCCAGGGCACAGGCCAGCAGCCACAGCGCCCGGGCCCGGCCGGTCAGCCAGCCCCTGAACGCGATCTCTTCCAGCAGCGGCGCGATCAGCACCGCCCCCGGCACCAGCAAGGTCGGCGAAATCTTGCCGAAGGCATCGGGCGCCGGCAGGCCGAAGCGCATCTGCCAGAAGCCGATCAGCGGGCCGAGCAGGCCGATCAGCACCGCCACATGCAGCACGATCATCACGCGCAGTTCGCGCCATGCGCCCGGCGCGCGCAGGCCCGAAGGCTCCAGCAGGCGCGGGCGGCGCAGGAAGGCGGCGAAGGCGCGCAGGGTCCCGCCCGAAGGCGGTGGAAGGGGTTCGGTCATCGCGGGCCTTTTGGCAGCAGCGCGGCCTTCCCCGCAAGGCTGCAATGGGGGCAGGCCGGTTGCGCGTGGCGGCAGGGCGGGGAACGCGTGGGGCCGCCCCCGGTTGGTCTTGCTGAGAGCCAGCGAAGGAGCCCCTCCATGACCGACGCACTCCATGAAACCGCGCGCGCCACCCATATCGGCGAGATCGCCGAGGATGGCGGCCCCGGCCACGAATCCGCGCTCGACCGCAAGCCGCAATGGCAGCCCCGCTTCCCCGGCTCCGGCCGGCTCGCGGGCAAGGTGGCGATCGTCACCGGCGGCGGCAGCGGGATCGGGCGGGCGACAGCCGTGCTGTTCGCGCGCGAAGGGGCGAATGTCGCCATCTCCTATCTGGAGGAGCATGACGACGCGATGCTCACCTGCGCCGCCTGCAAGGCGGAAGGTGCCGAAGTGCTGCTCTGCCCGGGCGACGTGGGCGATCCCGACTATTGCCGCGAACTGGTCCGCGTCACCAACGAGCGCTGGGGCCGGATCGACGTGCTGGTCAACAATGCCGGAGAGCAGCATCCCGACGAGAAGGTGGAGGACATCACGCCCGAGCAGCTCCAGCGCACCTTCCAGACCAACATCTATGCGATGTTCTATCTGGTCCAGGCCGCCCGCCCGCATTTGAAGCGCGGCGCCAGCATCGTGAACTGCACCTCGGTAACGATGTACAAGGGCTCGGCAGGGCTACTCGACTATTCGGCGACGAAAGGCGCGATCACCGCCTTCACCCGCTCGCTGTCGGAAAACCTGGTGGGCGAAGGGATTCGCGTGAACGCGGTGGCGCCCGGGCCGATCTGGACCCCGCTCAATCCCTGCGGCGGCGCTCCGCCCGAGAAGATCGAGCATTTCGGCGAGGACACGCCGATGGGCCGGCCGGGCGAGCCCAACGAGGTCGCCCCGTGCTTTCTGTTTCTCGCCTGCGAGGATTCCTCCTATATGTCGGGGCAGGTCTTGCACCCGAACGGAGGGATCATCGTCAATGGCTAGCAGCCCGTGGGGATCGAAGGACGGCGGGATGATCGTCACCACCACAGCCGTGGTGGAAGGCGCGCCCGTGAAGGCATATCTCGGCATCGTCACCGGCGAGGTGATCGTGGGGGCGAACATCTTCCGCGACCTGTTCGCCTCGATCACCGACATCGTCGGCGGCCGCTCCGGCAAATACGAACGGGTGCTGAGCCGCGCGCGCAACGAGGCGATCGCCGAGATGAAGGCGCAGGCGCTGGAACTGGGCGGCAACGCCGTGGTGGGCGTCGATCTCGATTACGAGGTGCTGGGCAGCAACGGCTCGATGCTGATGGTCAGCGCCAGCGGGACCGCCGTGGTGATCCAGGTTCCGGCTTGAACGTGCCGAAGTTCCTCCCCTTGCAGGGGAGGATACTGCTGTGCTGATGCGGAAATGTTGCCCTTGACGGGATGCCCGTTGTAAGGGCGCGCAATCATTCATTCTGGGGACCTGCGAACCATCGATGGCCGGCCATTCCAAATTCAAGAACATCATGCATCGCAAGGGCGCGCAGGACAAGAAGCGCTCCGCGATGTTCTCCAAGCTCAGCCGCGAAATCACCGTCGCGGCCAAGATGGGCGCGCCGGACCCGGACATGAACCCGCGCCTGCGCCTGGCGATCAACAACGCCAAGGCGCAGTCGATGCCCAAGGACAATATCCAGCGGGCGATCGACAAGGCTTCCATGGGCGACGGCGAGAACTACGAGGAAGTGCGCTACGAAGGCTACGGCCC
>ERZ778022.5320-NODE-5320-length-10504-cov-7.124988_pt1 | contig 10504 bp, 7 predicted proteins | sample MGYA00375752_ERZ778022 | MGnify/ENA primary metagenome ERZ778022 (study PRJEB29350, sample SAMN05389826) | bioreactor metagenome | isolation source: Thiocyanate bioreactor | place: South Africa: University of Cape Town | collected 2014-04-04 ...
GCGTTGTAGTTGGACGAGGACGCCGGCTTGTACACGATGAACAGCGACGTCTGCCAGTTGGCACTGTTGCCGTCAATGTCCATGGAGTAGTCGTTGGAGTTGGGGTACCACAGGTACTGCCCCGACCCGCTGAACGTGACGGCGGGTGTCGTCTCACCCACCGTGCGCGTCACAGATGGCGGCCCGCTGGACGAGATGAAGTCGTGCCCCATGCCGCTCTGGTCGCTCCACGTCGTCAGCGAGGTCGTGACGCGCAGGTTGCCGGCGTCCAGGTAGATGGAGGGGTTCACGCCCACGTTGGGGAGGCCAATCTGCACCGACGGGTTCCACGGGATGGTGACGTACGACGACGGGCCCGCGGGGCCCTCAGCGCGCACCTTCACGGTGTACGTCTCGCCGTTGATGAGACCAACAATGGAGGTGGACAGCAGCGGTGCCGGCACGATGCGGTTGATGGTACGCGACACGGCGCACGCGCCGTACGCCCGGAACGTGGCGTTGCGGTTGGCCCAGTACGACACGTACGACTGCATGGCGGACCACTTGGACTGGGGGCCGCGTGAGAAGTAGTCCACCTGCACCTTCAGCGACCAGCTCTGCTGGTTCTCGAAGAACATACCCACACGCATGTTGCTGTAGCTCCAGCCCGCGTAGTTGTACCACGTGGACACCCAGCTGTCGTACATGTACGGGCTGCCGCTGTTCTGCGAGAACGACACCTCGCCGTCGCCCACCGCGCGCGTCCACAGCCCCCACCGCGCGTTGCTGGTCTCGCGGAGCATGGCCAGCTCCACGGGGCCCTTGGTGAAGTAGCGCGCGTAGTTGGTGGACATGTACGTGTACGACGTGTACGAGTAGCCGTACACATACCGCACCTGGATCTGGTTCCACTGGTAGTTGTCTTGGTAGAAGTACATGTGGTAGGTAAAGATCCAGCGCGGCCGGCCCGTCACTGTGTCGTAGCAGATGAAGCCGGAGTAGGTGTAGGTGTACGAGTACCCGGTGCCGTCCAGGTTGGCGGACAGGCGCGTGAGGTAGAAGTAGTCGGACGTCATCTCGCCGTACGCCGACGGTTCCAGGAAGCCTACGCCCTGCCGCCCGTAGTCGTACCGCGTTTGCGGGGTGATGATGTAGCTGTACTGCGCGACGTTCACCGTCAGCTGGCTCGCCGTGTTGAACGTCAAGTACGACGGCGTCGAGTAGCAGCCATACCAGCTGTAGTCGCACGAGCTCGCTGCGGAAGGGGGTGGGTGGGTATTGGTGGAGGTGGATGTGGGTGTGTGGGTGGTGGCGGCGGCAGGGCAACAGCACAGAACGCCGCTACGTACCCGTCCACGTCCAGCCGTTTGACGACAGCCCAGACTGCGCCGTGTAGTCCATGTTGTCGTAGAACACGCCAGACGGGAAGGTGGGGACGATGGGGTCAACGATGACTGCACGCGTGGGTGGCAGTGTTTGTGTGTGTATTGTGTGTACCATGGTACGTGTGTGTCCGTGGTTGTGGCGAATACGATACAATGTGGTTTGTTTGTGCCCTGCCGCTGCCATCGCGACCACGCAGCCAGGCGCTCCTTGTTCGACACACTCATCCCCCATCCTTGTGTGACTGCGCACGTAGGGAGCAGCACTGCTGCCGCTGCTACTGTCCCCACCAGGGCACCCAACTCGGCGCTGCGGCGCTGCGGCACACCATGTGCTACGAGGTGTGCAGGCTGTGCTGACATGGCTCGTAACTCAGGTGACAAGGTGGCCAATGAGGCACCATGTACGGGCGGCTGCGGTGAAACGACAAGAGGATTAATGGCGGGTGCATGTCACAAAACCTCGAGTATCCGCCGTTGTGCGGCTGTGGTGGCGTGCGCCGCGCCGCTGGCACGCCACCGTAGTGTACGCGGCGTGCATTGGCGCCGGCGCGAGGCGCAGCGCGCTGTCCTGGCCGCGCAACCAACCGGTCAACATTTGCACACCTGGTGAGTTCTCCTGCTGCCACCCCCCATCCCCAAACCTACGTACGGCGGTACTGCGTAATGGCGGAGGACGCCGGCTGCGTCCAGGAGCAATCCAGGCCAAAGTCGCCGAGGGTGCAGTTGGCGTCGGCGGGCGCGGTGACTTGCGCGGTGGCGCGGCATGCTGTTGCCACCGCCGCCGCGACACCCAGAAACGCCGCCGGCGCGATGCTGCGACGCTGGCTGTGCGGCACGCGCCGCACGGCCGCCAGCGCCGAAGCGCCGGCTGCGGCGCCGCGATCCATGGCGCGCCGCGTCGTGTGGCTCAAGATGGGTGACCTTCGCTGCGTGTGTGCGTTGACCGTCGCGCACGCCGTGCCGCGTTGAGAATTGGCGCGACGCCACGCGGCCCACGCCGCGTGCGCAGGTGAATCGGTTCGGAGGGGCAAGGCTGCGGACCGTGTGGGCCGATTGCCCCATCGTGCTTTAAGCAAAAAGGCCTGGAAAAGGCGGCGGCACACCCAGGTGGTCAGGCGCCAGATCGACAGTTTAGTATAACACCGTGCCCGCGATTGGCCAGCCATCACTGGCGCCGCTGGTGTGCAGTGCGTGTTTGGTTCTTCCTGCGCCGTTTCGTGAGCACGATGATTGCCGTTTGTGAACGTGAAGAACACATCCGTTTGGAAACGGCGTGCGTGATCGTTCGTAAGCCAGGCTGCCAGTGCTTGCACTGCCTGGCGCCAAGCAATACAACTAACCAGCAACTTGCACAATCTCGCAGCAGCTTATTGAAGCTTATTCCTTGCTTGGAGTGGTGGAGTTGCTCAAGCTGCATTTGCAAGTTGTTGTTGTCAACTTCAACTTGTTACTCATGGTAACACACGCCGCTTTCGGCGTGATCCGCAACTCACTGCCAACTTATTGGCAGGCTATTTGGCAGCCAATGAGCCAACAAGTGACACCCACAACCAAGCAGTGCCACAGTGACGAGTTGCGTCATTCATGCAGTGGAGCCGATTCTCGGCAATTCGCCGATTCGGCGCAGGCGCTGCCGCGCTGCGCAGGCTGCATTCAATTGTCCTGAGCAGCCTGCACAGTGCCGTTACGACGGTGACTCGGACGACAACTCTCACCGCCTAACAGACGTAGTTAGTGACGCACGCGCCACATGGGCGCCGCAATTCACTCCCCGCACGTACGACAGTGCTGAAGCGGTTGCACTAGGTTGCTTTCCCTTTGGTTTGTTTGGCCCACCAGCTACCTTGTGAACTTGTGATTCCATCGCGCGCGCGCGTAACCAGCACAAGGTTGCTGCGGCCGTTGACAACGTGGCCAGCTGCCAGCTACAGACTGCCAAGGGTGGCAACTACTTGACAGTGGCCACTGCCGCACGACGCGGGCCCGCCGCCTGCTTGATCTTGCTGCAGGGTCATCCCTTACTATCATAGGTGGCTGGCCGTGGCCCGTGGGCCCACCGGGCCGTCCCGCTACAGCCTGAGGGAGGGGGTTGAACGCGCAGGCGCCATGGAGACGGTGACGGGCACCATGTTGCGGCTGCGCGACGAGCGCAACAGCTTGCGGCGGGAGGTGGATGGCGCGGAGGCGGCGCGGCGAGGGGCGACAACGCGGGAGGCGGCGGCAGTGCGGCGCGCCGCGGCGGCGGAGGCGGCTGGCGCGGCGCTGTCAGATGAGCTGGGTGAGGAGCGCCGGCAGTTGGCTGACGCCAAGGCGGCGCTGGTCATGTCACGTGCGCCGGACACGCGCCGCGCGTCTGTGTCGCTGCCGCCGCTCACCCCTCCCCGCCCGCCCGGCGCGCCTGCCGCCGTGCCGCCGCTATCGCCGCCCTCGTACGCTGGCGTGGGCTACGACGGCGCACCCATGTTTGCCACCGCCGTGCCGCCGCTACTGTTTGCACCGCCGCCGCCGCCGGTGGCGCAAGCGGGCGCTCCCACCTTCTTTCACACGGTGCGCCCGGACTCACGGGCCGGCGCGGGTGGTGAGCCCGACGGGTGGGATGCGCTGCGGCGGTCTGTGTTTGACGCGCAAGAAGATGCGCGCGCTGCGGCACTGGCGCAGCGTGCCGTGAGCATAGCAGGGTTTGCGTGGGCGGTTTTGTCGCTGGCGCGGCGCATGGAGGCACGCCGCAAACGGGGCGCGTTGGCGGCGCTGGCGGCGCACACGTGGCGGTGCAGCGCAAGCGCAGCAGCGGCAGGCGCACACACTGCTTCCACCGCGGCAGCTGCTGCCGCAGCGTCAGCGGCAGCACGACGCGGCGCCACCGCGCTTGCCCTGGCACGACTGCGGGCGCTTGGCCGGGCTGCGTTTGTTGCCTGGCGAGCGGAAGCGCGCAAGTCAGCCGCATGCGCGCACGCGGTGGCCCGGCTGGTACAGTCCATGGCCACGGCACGGCGGCGCGCCGCGCTGACGGCATGGCGCACAGTGACGGCAGCGCGCAAGAGCGCGGCACTGGCGGCGGCGCATGAGGCGGCGGTTGCAGCACGGGCCACACTGGAGGGCGCGCTGACAGCGAGACAGCGGGAAGCCTGCGTGGCAGCCATGCGTGCCGCCCTGCTGCGATGCGCAGCCGGCACCAAGCGCGCCGCGTTTTCAACCTGGCGCGCCGCTGCACGGGCTGCCACACAGCGTGCCGCCGCTGCCAGCGCGCTGGCACTGCGCTCCTCGCTGCGTGCGCACCGCGACAAGGCGGCGGTGGCGGGTGCGGTGGCAGCGTGGCAACGGTACGCCGCACAACGCAAGCTGGCGCGCGCCGTACTGCTGCGTGCTATGCGGCGCGTGGCGCGTGTGAGTGTGGCAGCCGCGTTTGCCGTGTGGCGAGCGGATACCCAGCGCGCGGCGGCGGTACGGGCGTGTGGGCACACGGCACTGGCAGCGAGCGCCCGCCGCCAGGTGCACCGCGCGCTCTCCCTCTGGCGCTCAGCTGCCGCCGCCTCGCGCCGCGCGCGGCACGCGGCGCGGCACCGCACAATTGCACTGTTGTCGGCGTGGCGGCGCGCAGCACGCCACGAAGCCAGTGCAGATACGGCGGCCGTGCTGGCGGGGCAGGCACAACTGGCGTTGTCGCGTCGCCGCCGCGCCGCGCTTGCTGCCGCCTGGGGCGGGTGGCGCGCAGCAACGCTAGCTCGGGCGCAGGCTCGCGCCTGCCTGCGGGCTGCCGCCACTGCGCTACGGCGGGTTGGCGTGCGCGCCGCGTTTGCAACATGGTGTGCCGTGGTCTTGCCGCGTACCTCGCAAGCAGCACTAACCCGCAGTGCTGCTGCACGGGACGCAACTGCAGGCAGGCAGCAGGCAGCAGCCGCTTCCGCACGCTTGCTGCAGGCTGCATGGCAGAGCTGGAAAGCAGCGGCGGCGCGCCGTCGCACCCTGCGCGTTGCGGTGCGTGCGCTGTGTCATGGTGGCCTGCGTCAGGCACTGTCCTCCTGGCGCGCCCGCGCCCGCGCCCTGACAGCTGCCGCGGAGAACCGCCGCCGTTGCCTGGCTGTCGCGGTGCGCGAGTGGCGCCAGGCGTGCGGTGGCGCGCGGGCGCGGGCGGAGCACACGCGCGCCCTGCAACACGCGGCTGATGCGCTGTGGCGCCGGAACGCGGCAGCAGCTGCCATTCACTGCTTGTCGGCGGCGGCGCGGCGCACCCGCCTACTGCGCGCAGGGTTGGCAGCGGCGTACCGAGCGCGGATGCGGTGCGCGCTGCAGCAGTGGCGGAGCGCGTCACACGCCGCTGGCTTGGCGGCTGGTGCCGAGTGGCGCGCAGCAGCCGGTCGTGCGGCAGAACAGGTGGCCGCGCTGGCGGCCAGCGCGGCGCAGGCGCACGCACAGTACACAGCGGGATTGGAGGCAGCTGCAAAGGACGCCGCACATCGCGCCGCTGCGGTGCAAGAGCATACGGTGGCACACGCGGCAGCCAACGCGGTACGGCGGCGGCTGGCGTCCGCGCTGCGGGAGTGGGCAAGACAAGCGGCGGCAAGCCGGGCGCGCCGGGAGCGTGCGTGCCTCCTCCTTGCTCGACTGCGTGGCCGCCTGGTGGGGGCAGCGGCGCGTGCTTCTGCCGTTGCGCTGCAAACGGCACGGGTGCGTGCCGCGTGGCGCGACTGGGTGGCAGTGGTTGCTGGCTGCCGCGCAGCAGACGCCGGCGTTGCCGCAGCGGCGGCAGCGCGCGACGCGCGCGGTCGCGTGGTGCGCATGGTGCGCTTTATTGAGGAGCGCTTTGGTGTGGTGGAGGACACTGGTCACTTGTTCCTGGCGCTGCAGGACGTGCTGCCGGTTGCGCTGCCGCGGTGGCAGGGCGTGCTGTTCCTGGCGGCTCCCGATGCCAGCAGCATGTGGACGCTGGTTCAAGACCCCAGCGCCGCCGCCGCCGCCACCGGCAGCGGTACCAGTGGAATGGCAGCGACGTCTAGTCGCGTGCTGCCCGGCACGACTGGCGGCGGCGGAGTGACAGCGACGCGGTGGCAGCCGGCGGCGTATCCCGCCAGCAGCGACGGCCACGTGATTGCAGGCGCGCTGACAGCCAGTCGGGTGGCGGCCGGCGGGAGGCGGGAAACGGAGGAGGGGCGGGATGACGGTGGGGAACGCACGCACGCCAGGCGGCTGGAGGCAGCGCTGGGTGCGTCGCTTGCAGGTGCGGCGCTGGCGGCGGCGCTGCGTTCAGACGCGCCGCCCGCGCCTACCTCACGGGATGCGGATGCAGAGTGGCTGGCGGGTGGCACCGTCGTCACGCCCGACGCGCTGCGTGCGCACGAGTACGACCCCACCGTGGACATGGCGGTGCGCGGCGCGTTGCTGGCAGGGTGGGGACCGGTGGGCACGGCAGCCGGCACGGTTGCAGCGGTTTGCCTGCCATGCCATGCCCGCACGCCGCCCGCTGCGCTTGCTGCCCGCGCACCGCACACCTCCCTGTCACACGCCGCCGTCCGCGGTGCCAGCGACATGGTGGTGGTGGGCGTCACTTCCGTGGTCGCACTGCTGCAGCTCGCTGTGCCGGTGCCGGCGGCGGCAGCAGCGGCGGCAACGGGGGTTGCCCTTGTGACACCGGATGAGGCGGACGTGCTGGCAACACTGCGGGCAGCCATCGGCCGCGCCATTGACCGCAGTGCAGCCGCCGCGACCGCGGGTGACCGGCTGCGCCGGGCAGCCAAGGCGCTAGCACGCTCCCGTGCCGACATTGGCGACGTACGCAAGCAGATGGCCGACATGCAAGGGTTGGCAAGCGCGCTGGCAGCCGAGCTGGCAGCGACGCGTGACGCGCGGGCCGCGCTGGAGGCGGTGGTGGCGGTGCAGGACGAGCGCACCATCGCCGACGCACGGTACGCACCACTGCTGCACCCGCTTTTTATGGGCGCCAGCCACACACACGCACCCACACACCATCACACCTGTTTGCAGGGCTGCCGCGGAGGTCCTGCGGGGGCGCGACGACGAGATAGAGGCGCTGCGCGCGCGGATGGCGGTGCTGGCCGGCGCGGAGGACACGGCGCGGGTGGCGACCGCGCGTGTGGGGGCGCTGGAGCACATTGTGGCGCTGCGCGCGGCGGAGCTGGCGGAAGCGAACCAAGCGGTGGATGTCATGCATGCCACGCTGGAGGAGGTGGCCAACGACGGCGAGGCGGCAGCTGCGCTGCGTGCCGCGCGTGCCGCCGTAGCGATGCGGGAGGCAGAGGTTGGGGAGCTGCGGCATGGGCTGAGTGCCGCGCGCCAGGAAGTTACCATGTTGTCTGCCGCCCTCACCACCCTATCCTCCGCCGCTGCCGCGGTGGCGGTGCCGTAGCATAATAATTACCTACCAGCAGGGGTTCAAGTACAAAACAACAGGCAGGTCGGATGGACGCGTTTCTACAAGTATGGGATGACAAGCGCGCGGGGGCCGGGCACATGTGAAAACATATCAAGCGGGACGTGGTGGTGGCGCGGCGGCGGCGGCGGTTGTTGCGGGCGCCGCGTTTAGCGGGTTGCGCACACGGGTAGTTGTCATCTCATGCGTCCCGCCACCAGCGCCGGCGCCACCCTCCCCACCATCGGGCGCCGGCTCGTCATCGCCCGGCGCGCTGTCGCCGTCGCGCTTCTTGAACAGCGCCAGGACGGGCGCCTTGAAGCGGGAGCGGCACACGATGTCCAGGCCGCGATCCAGCAGCATCATGATCAGCGCCTGCGCGCCGCTCAGCACGCCCATGGCAGTAGCCAGGCCAGCGATGGCGGTGGGGGTGCCACGCGTGTTGTAGGAGCAGGTGGTGGGCTCGCAGGCAGCGAAGTAGGATGGATAGTCGTAGGTGAGGAGGGTGGGGTTGATGGTGGAGAGGTATTCGTCGCCATACAGCGCCTTGTGGCTTTCCAGCAGGTTTACAGAAAAGTACGATGGCGTGCTGTTCATGAGTGTGAAGTTGGTGAGCGGTTCATACGGCGGCGGCAGGCGCAGCACGTCGGCGAACCAGGAGGCGTTAGTAAACAGGTCCAGCGGAAAGCGGACAAAGTTCTCGGCGCCCACGCAGCTCCAGTGCGTGTTGGGCTCGTCGCCCGGCCGCGTGTCAAACAGGGCGCGGAAGTGGCAGGTGGCGTTGGTGAACACAAAGTTGACGGGCTCCAGCCCGGGCGTCACGGCGCTTGTGGTGCAATTGCAGCCGGTGGGGGTGCTGTCAGGCGTGCCAAAGGCGAGGTCAAACGTGCCAGCAGTTAGCAGCGCCCACGCCGGCACACGCATGCTGTTTACCAGCGACGCGATGTAGATGGTGTACTTCTGCACCTCCAGCATAGCGGAGCGCGTCATGAAGCTGCTAAACGCAGTGGGCGTCAGCAGCTGCGGCCCGATGGAGGCGGTCTGCAGGTTCTGCACAACATCCGTGATGGCGACCTGCAGGCCGCTGCAGATGTCTTTCAGCGCAAACGCGAAGGTCATGGTGTACATGGCGCCCGGGTTGGTGGCGACGCAGGGGCTGGCAGGGAAGGTGGGAGAAGACAAGCCGCAGGCTTGCGCCATGGCAAGCACGCTGGCACAGAAGTTAGCGGAGGTGTTGGTGATGCTGGGCAGTGTGATGGTCGCCACGTCGCCCACATTCAGGCTCTGCTGCCGGCACGGGCACGACGCACCCAGGTCCGCCATGCCCACCGTCGTGTAGTGCGCATACGACGGGAAGGGCTCCGACATAAACTGCAGCTGCGGCGTCAGCATGTACCACAGCACCACCACCAAGCTCACGAGCGGCATGAGGATGAGGAAGAGCGTCGTCTTGGTGCGCGACAGCGCCACAATGTCCGGCTCCATGGTGATGATGGGCTTGGGGAAGAAGTTGAAGGCATTCACCGCCACCGCCACCTGCGCCGCCGCCGCCCGCGCCCGCCGCTGCACCCCCGCGCCGCCATCCGCCGTCGTAAACGCCGCCACCTCCCCCGTGTCCAGCCACGTCACCACCTGCCGCCCGTCGTCATCCGCGCCCAGCCGCCCGGGGGGAGGGGCGGAGGCGGGGCGGGTCAGGGGAGGGTTGGCGAGGGGATAGGAGGCGGGACAAGGGGCTGGGGCTGGCCGCTGCTCTGTGCAACCAGCCCTCTGCTCTGTGCGACGTGCGTTGGTGACACTGCTCTGCTCTGCCCTGCTGCAGCACGCGACACACGGGCGCTGCGCGACACGTGTGGTGGTGCGGCGAGTTGCGGCGCCGGATATGCCAACGATAAAAATGAAATTGGGGCTAGCCGCAGGAAATACCAACGGCTACCTGCACCACGTGCGGCTGGCGGTAACCCGTGCCGTAAATTGTGTGTCGGCGCCGACGTCGCAGCAATATATCACATTGCCACTGCGGGGGTGCGGGGGTGGTGGTCTGCGGAGGCGTTTATCAGGGTGTCGTCGGCAGCTTCCAGCACCAACGCAGTTGAACAGCAGCAGCAGCAGCCTGCACAAAAGTGGCCCGGCGCGTGCGTCGAAAACACAACACACTACTACTATGCACTGTACCGCCGCGCGCAGCGGAGTGCCACCACAAGCAACTTCATGCACACGTGCAGGCGGTGTGCCGCCTGCTACCACACGCAATTACAGTATTTGCGTAGTCTCCATGTGACACTCGCGGTGCACGCCATTTATAAGGCTGCCCGCCACCAGTGACCAGTTCAACCAGTACCAGTACCAGGTCATGCCTCCCCCTGCGCCTCCCGCTCTCGGTCGTACCACTCTGCCGCGCCACTGTCGCTTCTGCTGCTGGTACTGGCGCTGCCGCTGCCACTAGGTGCTGAAGCAGTTGGACGCTTGTGTTGATGACTGTACTGGGTGAGCGGGCGCTGGCACTACTGCTCGGTGTGGCTGCCGCTGTTGCTGGATCCGACTTGCAAGAGGCTGCGCCGTCACGGCCGGTGTTGGATCCAACCAGCCGCTGGATCCATCCCCACTTGCTCACCGGCTGCTGGCTGCAGCGTCGCCGCTGTTGTCGCTAGAGGTGATTGGCAAGCAGCCATACTGGGCGGTGGCGGCGCGGATGTGCTGACGCGGCCACGCTCGGGCTGCTTACCTACCTCGGCTGTTGCCCCCCCCCCCCCCCCCCCCCCCCCCCCCCCCCCCCCCC
>ERZ778022.5321-NODE-5321-length-10504-cov-4.681596_pt1 | contig 10504 bp, 7 predicted proteins | sample MGYA00375752_ERZ778022 | MGnify/ENA primary metagenome ERZ778022 (study PRJEB29350, sample SAMN05389826) | bioreactor metagenome | isolation source: Thiocyanate bioreactor | place: South Africa: University of Cape Town | collected 2014-04-04 ...
TAGGTTTCCAGCCGCCACTGCAGCATCCTCTCCGGCTCGTTCTTCTTGGCGGAGATGAATCGGACGATGTCTTCCGAAAGACCCTTCGGGGCCTTTTCGGATTCGATCAGAGTTTCGAATCCATAGCGATATTGATCGACGTCGATCTGGCGAACCCGATCGACCGTCTCTTGTACGGCCGGCATTTCTATCCTCCGCTCGCGGTTTCAAGGACCGCGGTGGACCGCTTAAGTTGTATCGGGAAAGAACGCGCGCAATGCGCGAATGTTAGAACTGTTCAAGCCCGATTGCTGAGGCTTTACCTAATACACCTGCGAGCTTTCTCCAAGCCTCAAGGCATCGATCTATATCGGCTTCCGTGCTGTCCCAGCCCAGACTCAGACGAATAGCTCCAGATATCAGCTCCGGCGAAGCGCTCATTGCACGCAAAACGTGTGACGGCTGGACCTTGCCCGAAGAACAGGCGGAGCCGGACGACACGGCGACCCCCTCCAGATCGAATCCGATCACGGTGGTTTCGGCCTTCATTCCCGGCATCGAGACCAGGGTCGTATTCGGCAAGCGTGGTGCAGAATCGGCGAAAATCGCGACACCGGGATACTGCTTCAGACCGCTTTCCAGCCGTGCCTGAAGGGCTTTCATGCGGACGGCATCCGCATCGGCGGATGCCATCGCGGCCTTCAGTGCCGCTCCGAAGCCCGCGATACCGATCACATTCTCGGTTCCCGCCCGGCGGCCCTGCTCCTGCCCGCCGCCGCGAACCTGCGCCTCCAGGCCAAACAGGCTGTCGGCCACGATCATCGCGCCGACGCCCTTGGGGCCGCCGACCTTGTGCGCAGAAACCGTAACAATATCCGCGTTCAATTCCTTGATATTGAACGATATTTTCGTAAGAGCCTGAACCGCATCGACATGCAGCAGCCCCCCATGTTCCCGAACCAGTACCGCAATCTCGGGAATCGGCTGAATCGCCCCGGTCTCGTTATTGGCCAGCATGACGGACACCAAGGCTGTTGAGCCGCTCGCCAACAGCGCCGCCAATGCATCCAGATCGATAACGCCCGATGGCAGGACCGGCGCGAGTTCCACTTTCGGGAACCTGCCGCCGGCCAGCACTGACGGGTGCTCGATGGCGGACACGATCAGGCGCTGAACCGGCCCGGTGTCCTTGCGCCGCAATCCGGGCGTCAGGGCCAGCGCATTGGCTTCCGTGCCGCCGGACGTGAACACCACGTTGCGCGAATCTCCGCCTACAGCAGAGGCAACAATCGCGCGGGCTTCCTCAATCAGCCGCCGGGCCGCACGGCCTTCGCTATGGACCGACGACGGATTGCCGCTGATGTCGAAGGCAGCCGCCATCGCCGCGCGGGCTTCCGCCCGCAACGGCGTGGTCGCATTCCAGTCGAGATAAACGCGCTTGCGCATGATGTTCGACGATCCGGTCCGATCTGACGGCTTTAGCCCACAATTCCATGAAAATAAGCAGCAATTCAGGCCAGAGCCACCCGCGCAGAGGCTCAATATGCTTGCTTTTCGCCCCTTGCCCCATGCTAGAACGCGGCACCCGTTCATCGCGCCGCGCTGCGCGCAGATAACACACGAGAGCCATCACGTTTGCATCGGCCTGCTGGCCGGCACAACGACGCTTCTAAAGGATCATTGATGCCCGAGGTCATTTTCACCGGCCAGCCGGCCGTCTTGAAGGCCGCTACCATCCGGCGAAGCAGAAGAACGCGCCGATTGCCATGGTGCTGCATCCCCATCCGCAGTTCCAGGGCAACATGAACCACCCGATTGTGTATCAGGTCTATTACGCCTTCGTGGCGCGCGGCTTCTCGGTGCTCCGTTTCAACTTCCGTGGCGTCGGCCGCAGCCAGGGCTCGTTCGATCACGGCACCGGCGAACTTTCGGATGCGGCGTCGGCTCTGGACTGGGCGCAGACCATCAATCCCGAAGCGCGCGCGTGCTGGGTCGCCGGTTTCTCGTTCGGCGCGTGGATCGGCATGCAGCTCCTGATGCGCCGTCCGGAAGTGGAAGGCTTCATTTCGATCGCGCCCGAGCCGAACCGTTATGATTTCTCGTTCCTCGCGCCCTGCCCGTCGTCCGGCCTGATCGTCCACGGCGACAAGGACATCGTGGCACCGGCGAAGGATGTCACCACGCTGGTCGAGAAGCTGAAGACGCAAAAGGGAATCGTGATCGACCAGCAGGTCATTCCCGGCGCGAACCATTTCTTCGTCGACAAGATGGAGCCGCTGATGGAGTCGGTGACGTCCTATCTCGACATGCGGCTCGCCAACGTCCGCTAACAGCGATCATTTTTCACAAACGAATGGCGCGGATGAGACATCATCCGCGCCATTCTCGTGTCTGGATCTGCGCCTTGCGTATCAACGCGGCTTCGCGAGCACACCGCCGGTCAACGGCGTCATTACACCGGTCGTTCCGGGAAATGTCAGCGGCAAGCCCTTGAGGCTCCGCACGGCCATATAGGCAAACGCCTGCGCTTCCACGGCATCACCGGACCACCCGAGATCGCTGCCGCGCAAGACCTGCGCAGGTGCAAGGCGCTCGCCCAGCATCCGCATCAAGGTCGGATTGCTTGCACCGCCGCCGACGACGATCCAGCTCGCGGGCATCTTCGGCAGGCTGGATGCAATCATCGCGATGGATTCAGCCGTGAAAGCCGTCAGCGTGGCCGCGCCGTCTTCGACGCTCATGCCATTGACCGTCAACGCTGCGAAATCGTTGCGGTCGAGCGACTTCGGCGGACGCAAGCCAAAGAACGGCAGGCTCAATGCGCGCGCAATCCATTCGACGTCCGCACGTCCCTTCGCAGCCATGCGGCCGTCGCGATCGACCGCTTCGCCGGTTGTGCGCAACATGAAATCGTCAAGCAGCGCGTTACCGGGACCGGTATCGCAGGCCATCAGCGTATCGCCATCGATGTAGGTGATATTGGCTACGCCGCCGATGTTCACCACCACTGCAGGGCCGTTGCGATTCAGCATCCGCACCAGCGCGCGGTGATAGACCGGCACCAGCGGCGCGCCCTGCCCGCCGGCCGCCACATCGGCGGCGCGCATATCAAACACGACGGGGATGCCGAGCGTCTTTGCCAGTGCAGTTCCATCGCCAATCTGCACTGTCAATTTTCGATCCGGCCGATGCAGCACGGTCTGGCCGTGAAAGCCGATCACATCAATCGCATCGCGCGTCAGACTGTTGGACTTCAGGAAGGTCTCGACCGCCTCGGCATGCGCCCGCGTCACCAGCGCCTCGGCCTCGGCAAGAGCGCCCGGCCGCAAATCGCGGTTCGTGAGCGAAACCGCGTCGGCAAGGGCTTTCCGCAGCAGATCGCGCTCGCTGTCGGAATAGGCGCGATAAGAGGCCGGGCCGAAGCCGTCGATTGCATCGCCATCCGTCTCGATCAGCGCGACATCGACCCCGTCGAGGGACGTTCCGCTCATCAGCCCGATCGCCCTCAAACTCGCCTCCTCAGTTGAATCCGACGCCGGACCTGATACACCACAGGCCCCAATAAAACGCTAAATTCCCCTGAATCGCCAAAGAGTGCCGCCATGAGCGCCTACAAGTCCGACTTTCTCAGCATCCTCGAAAGCCGCGGGTTCATTCATCAGCTTTCCGATGCCGCCGGTCTCGACGCGCTCGCCGCCAAGGGGGAAGTGACGGCCTATGTGGGTTACGATTGCACGGCCTCGTCCCTGCATGTCGGCCACCTGCTTTCGATCATGATGCTGCACTGGCTGCAGCACACCGGCAACAAGCCCATCGTCCTGATGGGCGGCGGCACCACCCGCGTGGGCGATCCGTCCGGCCGCGACGAGACGCGCAAGCTGCTCACCTACGACCAGATCGACGCCAACAAGGAATCCATCAAGGGGACCTTCACCAAGCTTGTCCGCTTCGGCGACGGCAAGAGCGACGCGGCGATGGCGGACAACGCCGAGTGGCTGACCACGCTGAACTACATCGAGATGCTGCGCGACGTGGGCCGCCACTTCTCGATCAACCGCATGCTGACCATGGACTCCGTGCGCATGCGCCTAGAGCGCGAGCAGGAGCTCTCGTTCATCGAATTCAACTACATGATCCTGCAGTCCTACGACTTCGTTGAGTTGTCGCGGCGCTACAAGTGCAACCTGCAGATGGGCGGCTCGGACCAGTGGGGCAACATCGTCAACGGCATCGATCTCGGCCGCCGTATGGGCACGCATCAGCTTTACGCGCTGACCTGCCCGCTGCTGACCACGGCGTCCGGTGCCAAGATGGGCAAGACTGCCGCGGGCGCGGTGTGGCTCAATGCCGACCTGCTCAGCGATTACGACTACTGGCAGTTCTGGCGCAACACAGAGGACGCCGACGTCGAACGCTTCCTCAAACTGTTCACGCTGCTGCCGCTCGACGAGATCGCCAAGCTCGCCGCCCTCAAGGGACAGGACATCAACGAAGCCAAGAAGGTGCTCGCGACCGAGGCGACAGCACTGATCCGCGGCCGCGAGGCCGCCGACGCTGCGTCGGAAACCGCGCGCAAGACATTCGAGGAAGGCGCAATCGCCACCAACCTCCCGACGCTGGAAATTTCGCGCGGCGAACTCGAAGAAGGTGCGGCGGTGCTCGGGCTGTTCGTGAAGGCCGGACTCGTCGCCTCGAACGGCGAAGCGCGCCGTCAGATCAAGGGCGGCGGCTTACGCGTCAACGACACGCCGATCACGGACGAAAAGATGGTTCTGAAAACCGGTGACCTGACATCGGAAGGCGTCATCAAGCTGTCCATGGGCCGCAAGAAGCATGTGCTGCTGAAACCGGTGTGATCACCGCTCGCATCTAACTTCGGCTGACCATGGTCATCATGGTCGCCGACATGGTGGCGATCATCTTCTCGTTGCCGCCGTCGCTCGCGAATGCGCGGCCTTCGGAAACAACCAGCGTGCGGCCCGGTTTCACGACACTTCCGACAAAGCGGAACATCTGCCCTTTCGCCGGCGCCAGCAGGTTGATCTTGAATTCGACAGTCAGGACATCAGCGTTTGCCGGCATCAGCGTATAGGACGCAAGCCCGCACGCCGTATCGAGCCCTGCGGAAACGACGCCGCCGTGCAGAAATCCATTCTGCTGCGAGAACCGCTCGTCATACGGCATCTGCAATTCGACGACTCCCGGCTCGATCTTCGCGAGCGAGATTCCCATTGTCGTCATGGCCTGCTGATTGGCCAGGGTCTTTCTGACTCGCGCCTCAGAGGCCGGATCCTGAACCTGAAAGAGACTCATTGGCGGGGCGTCGAGAAATCCGGCGGGACGTTTTGCTTGCCGGTGTTGAAATCGAAGATCTTGCGAAACACGCCCGGAGCCATGGCCGAAATCGGATTGACCCGCAGCACCGGCGCGCCCGGCGTGCCGACGACTTCATAAGTGATGCCGATCAGGCCTTCGTTGCTGCCGCCGCCGAGGAACAGACCGACAATGGGAATCTGCCCGAACATATTGTTCAGGCCATAAAGCGGCACGAAGGTGCCGCTCATCTTCACCTGATTGACGGGATAGTCGATCATGCCTTCGATGGTCGCGCCGATCGTCGGACCGCGCAGAACGCCGTCCTTGACCCGTAACACACCAGCCTGACGGGTGAACTCCGCGCGCATCCCGGAGAATGCAACACCCTGTGGATTCGCATTCGGCGCATTGGCCACGGCACGGTCGAGCGCGGCTTCACCCTTCACCGTGAAGTCGCGCACGTTCAGCAGGCCCTCCTGCGGCGACGTATCGGACGACGGCGGATCGACGGCCAGCCACATCTTGCCGCCATTCATCTTCGCGTAAACGTCGCTGAAGCGGAAAAAAGCGCCGGCGTCGTTGGTTTCGACATACATCACCTCGCGCCCTTGGGCGCGGCCACGCATATCACCAATCAGCGGCGTATCGCGCCCCAGCTTGGCATTCAGCGCGAAGGTCTTGATCGCGCCGCTACGCCGCGACAGCTTCAGATCCACGCTGCGCAGCGCCTCGCCGTAATAACCGGCAAGAGCGCCGAGCTTGGCATCGATATCGAGATCAATGCTCTTCGATTTTTCCTTTGCGGTGGAATCCCGGCCGGACATCGCACTCTTGATGAAGCCGCGGCCATCAAACACATCGCCGCGCATCGTGACCTTGAGCGCGCCGTCGGCGCCGCGCTCGGCCTTCAGGCTTGCCTTGTCGCCCTCAGAGGGCGAGAAGGTCGGGAACGATGCATTCACCAGATCGTTCTTGTCGTCGATTTCAAGCGCCCCCTTGATCGACGTACCGTTTCCTTCGATGACGATATCCTCGAAGCGCGTGCCCTGGGCTTTCTGCACCACGTTGAAGGTCATCTTGGTGTTTTTGCCCGCGACCTTGGTCCATCCAGGCAGAAGATTGTCGATCCGCGCTGCGGTCAGATCGGCTTCCACGCCGAAGCGGTTGTCGCGATTATCGCCCTCGCCGCCTGCGATCTAGCCGGTCAGCTTGACGGGAATCGCGCCGCTGATGCTGGATCCCAGATCGACACCGAGACGCGTGCGCGCGGCATCGTCGAGCACCGCCGCGACACGGACATCCGCTTCACCCTCATTGACCTTGCGATAGTCGAGAGTCGCGGGCTGACCGCCGATCTTGACGTCGCCCTTGACGCGATAGCCCTGATTGTCGGCGACGATCTTGAGCGAGTTGGCTTCGAGCTTCTGGTTAAGCGCAAGTTTGTCGACGGCCAGAGCACCGAGGTCGAGATTCACCGAATAGGTCGTGTCGGCCTTGGTCAGCGCGTTCTTCAGCGGCATCGCCAGCGTGACGATGGCGGAAACTGTGCCCTTGCTCGAATTGGGATCGATGACTGTCTCGCCGACATCGCGCAAACGATCCGACTGCAGCACTTCCGCTGCGGCGGGAACTGGGCCATCATGCCGGAAGCGCACGCGGGTCGGCGCAGGCTTCGGTGCAAGATCGGGAATCTCGAACAGCAGGTCCGAGATGTTCAACCGGCGTCCGGCGGGCGTGTCCACGGCGCCCTGTCCCACCGTCACGTTGACAGTGCGGCCACTGACGCGCCCCTTCATGTCGGCATCACGCACCGAGGGCATATCATCGACAGGACGGATGGTGAGGCCATTCGCGGAGAAATTGACCGAGAGCCCGTCGTCGGGAATCGGCGGGCCGCCGCGCACCAGCGTATGCATCGGCGCGTTCACCGCGATGTCGAGGCGCTGAAGCGTTCCGCGATCGACGCGCTCGATCAGCCATTCCCGCACTTCGGGCGCGACAAGGACCGGCCAGATGCGTTTCAGCACCGACACCGGCATCGGCGTCGCCGCCATGCCGAGCGTCAGCCGTGGCTCACCCGAATAATCGACAGCACCTGACCCGGCGATGCCGATTTCGCCGTTGCTGATATCGCATTGGGTCATCACCACCCGGCGATTGTCGGTATCGAAGCGAATGCGGATGGCGATGCGGTTGAAGATCGACGGATTCTCGCCGTTCTCGCCCGCCAGCAAAATCGTCCCGCCGCTCAGGCCCAGTTGCCAGTTCGGCACGCTGTCGTTCGGCGGCTCCAGATGCGCGAGCATCGTGATGCGGTTGGCGCCCGAATAGACGTGAAACGGCGCGACCATGACACGGCGGCCTGCATCCCACTCGACCCGCGCGTCGGCGTGATCGATCACCATCGGATAATCCGGCACCTTCAGGTCGACGATCGTGCCCTTGTCGACGACGAGTTCGCCGCGGAAGAACGTCGGCAGTCCGTCACGCCCGATTTCACCCTTGAATTCGCCGCTCAGCGGCATGTCCGCCGCATAGGTGAAATCCTTCAGGCGCGCAGCGAGCAGGAGATTGTTGGTCGGCACCTTGTTGGCGCTGATGCTGACCGAGCGCACACCGTTGGCAGGCGCACCCACAGCAACTTTCAATTCCCAGCCGTTCTTGCCTTCCTCGCCGACGCTAAGCGCGGCTCCTCCGCCGACAGGCCGCCGCAGGCTCAGGCTGATATTGTTGAAATTGATCACGCCGCCATTGCGCTGATCTTCCACCGTCAGTGCGCCGTTGCGCAGACCGATTTCGTTGAGGCTTTGACCGTCGAGCCCCTTGGCGCTGAGGCTGTCCAGCCACTCAAGCGCCGCGATCAGTCCGCCAGCACCATTCGATGCTGCGGCCGAAGCGGCGGGAACGGCCGGCGGCGCAGGCGAGGCCTGGAACGGAAGCGGCGGCGGTGCGGCCGGCGCCTGTGACCGCGCGGGCTTTACCTGCCCGGTTGCAAGGGGCGTGTTGCTCTGGCCCGTGGAGACAATGACGCGTCCGTCCGGCGTGATCCTGACTGCAAGCTCCGCGCCCACAAGACGAAGCGTTTCGGCGCGAAGATGCCCCGTCAGCAGACCGGCGCCGGACAGCCGGACTTCCGCCTTCGGCGCACTGGCGACGATGTTGCGGGACATATCGCGCACCACGATGTCGCGCAGACGCACTGCCACGCGAATGCGCCCGGCACGCTCGATCTGGGTCCCGCCGACCTCCACCTTGTGATCGTGCCCGAGATTTTCCTCGATCGCGGACGCCAGCCATGGCGTTACGATATCCAGGTTCACCGGCCCTGCGCCAAGACGCAGCCATAACGCGCCAAAGGCCGCCGATGCCACGACACCGAGGGAGAGAAGGACCACGACAATCCGGCCCATCCACCGGCTATGGCCCACCGAACGCCGGAGTCCCCGAAACCATTCCGAAACCCGGTGAACCCCGAAAGTCCGTTTGTTCAGAAGTTTGATCGCCCGGTCGCATGCCGCATCGTCATGATGATCCCATCCGGAATCATCCCAATGCCGGTGCTCATCGACAGCCTTCGCAAAGGCTTTTTTGGGCTCGGAACTCGGCATTGCCTCTCGGTACTGATGTCAGCCAGGCCACTGCCGGGCATCGAATAGGAGATTCGCTCCGCCGTAGGCGATGCAGTCAGACTAAAGGTCCGGTGTTAGTTTATTGTATCGTCCATTGTTCAAGCGGTGGCCGCAGCAAATCGCAGGCCTCAACGAGTGCTATCACCATATTCCGGGGACCTCTGGAATGCCCAGCCGAAGAGCGCTTTTGCGTCCTGCTGCCGGGTCCCCACGAATCCCAAAATACTCCACTGAAAGCGACGAAAGGAAGGCGTATGTCCAAGAAAATGCGTAAGAAATCGTCCAAATCAGCCGTTGGCCGATCCGGCTCAAGGACGGGTGACGCAAAAGCCGGGACTCGCAAACCGATCGGCGCAAAAAAGTCAGGTTCAACCGCTGCGCGAACGACCGCCAAAAAGACAGCCAAAAAGACCGCCGCCAAGTCGGGCGCGACGTCCAAGGCAGCACCGGCGAAGCGCGCCGCGACGGCGTCCCGTGGCAAGGCAGCTGGAGCATCACGCCCCGCAGCGCCCCTGAACGAGGGCGACCGCGCCCCGGCGTTCACCCTGGTACGTGACGGCGGGCAATCCGTCTCATTGAGCGACTATGCCGGACGCAAGTTGGTGATCTTTTTCTACCCCCGCGCCGATACGCCCGGCTGCACACTCGAGTCCATTGCGTTCAGCCGCCTCGCCGATGCCTTCGCCAAAGCCGGGACCGCGGTGCTCGGCGTCTCGGCCGATCCCCTCAAGGCGCAGGAGAAGTTCCGGGACAAGCACGACCTCACGGTGCCGCTGCTGTCGGACGAAAAGCTGGACATGCTCAAAGCCTACGGCGTCTGGGGTGAGAAATCGTTGTACGGCCGGACCTTCATGGGCATTTCCCGCACCACGGTTTTGATCGATGGCCGTGGAATCATCGTCCGGATCTGGCGCAATGTGAAGGTCGACGGGCACGCCGACGATGTTCTCACCGCGGCAGGCGCTACCTAAAAAGACAAACACTCCATTTCCCGAAAATTAACCATGAACAGGTCAAATCAGCTTCCGTAAGTGAGCTGGCTGGAGCGTTACCGGCCGGCGCGGGAGTGCTGATGTCGAACCGTTCCGGCCATTCTTATTCCGATCATCCCCACCATCATGCCTCGCATGGTCATGGCCACGGCAAGCCGCAGCATCGGCGACCGGCGCATGGACATCACCGTCCCGACCGCAACGGCTACACCCTGGTCCATCACGGCAAGGCCGTGCGTTTCGGGCCCGTGGTGTTCTGGATCGTGGCGGGGTCGATCATTATCATGGGCGCGTGGTCGGCGGCGACCGCGACCTATTTTGCTTTCCGCGACGACGTCCTGACACGCCTGATCGCCCGTCAGGCGGAGATGCAGTACGCTTATGAAGACCGCATCGCCGAGTTGCGTGCGCGCGTCGATCGCACCACCAGCCGCCAATTGCTGGATCAGGAACAGTACGACCAGAAGCTCAACACCATCATGCGGCGGCAGGCTCTGCTCGAGCAGCGCGCCGCGGCACTGAATGCGATGCCGGATACAGATCGGAAGAGCACACGTCTGAACTCCAGTCACATCACGATCTCGTATG
>ERZ778022.5323-NODE-5323-length-10499-cov-5.577173_pt1 | contig 10499 bp, 5 predicted proteins | sample MGYA00375752_ERZ778022 | MGnify/ENA primary metagenome ERZ778022 (study PRJEB29350, sample SAMN05389826) | bioreactor metagenome | isolation source: Thiocyanate bioreactor | place: South Africa: University of Cape Town | collected 2014-04-04 ...
ACTCCCCACCCCCACCACCACCCACACACAATGGCACAACAACTGCTGCCGCCGCCCGACACGCCGCTGCCGGCGGACCCGCTGCTGCACGTGGGCCGGCTGGCCAACGGCATGCGGTACATGCTGCGGCCCACCTGGTTCCCGGTGGACCGCTGCTCCGTGTACGTGGAGGTGGGCGTGGGCAGCCTGGCGGAGGAGCGCGGCGAGGAGGGCATCGCGCACGCGGTGGAGCACTGCGTGTTTGTGGGCACGGAGGCGTACCCCAAGTCGGAGGACCTGCGCGCGCAGCTGACGTCGCTGGGCATGTCGTGGGGCGCCGACTCCAACGCCTACACCGACTACCGCAGTACGGTGTACACGCTGGAGGCGCCGTTCTCGCTGCCGGGCAAGGCTGGCGCGGCGGCGGCCGATTCGGGTGCGGCGGATTCGGGTGCAGGTGCGACAGAGGCGAAGGATGATGAGGGTGACGCCGGCGACGGCGACGACGATGAGGAGGAGGGTGACGACGAGGAGGGTGACGGCGACGAGGGAGACGACGCTGATGGCAATGATGACGCCAAAGCCGAGGGCGCCGACTCCTCAACCGACGCACCAGGGCTGCCGGCGGAGGTGGCGGCGGCGCTGCCGGCGCACTTGCGCGACAGCAACCTGCCCCGCCTGCTGCACATCCTGCACCAGCTCACGTTCCGCGCCACGTTCCCGGAGGTGGCGGTGGAGAAGGAGAAGATTGCCATCCTGTCGGAGGCCGCCATGCGCAACACGCCGGAGTACCGCGTGGAGATCGCCATGTCGGCGCAGGTGCAGGAGGAGACCGTCATCCCGCACCGGCAGCCCATCGGCCTCACCTCCGTGGTGCGTGACCTGTCAGTGGATGACCTGCGCCGGTTTTATGGCCGCTGGTACCGGCCGGAGCTGATGACGGTGTACATTGTGGGCCCCTTCGCACCCTCCGACGCTGCTGCCGCCGCTGCCGCGGCTGCCGCGGCTGCCACTGACGCAACCGCTGCCGCCCCAGCGGGTGCGCCGCCGACGCCTGACTATGCCGCGGTGGTGGCGCTGCTGGGCGTGTACTTTGGGGGCGAGGTGCATGGCGGTAGCCGGCCGGACCTGGTGCCGCGTCATGCCGCCCTGCCACCCGCGCCGGCCGCCGCCGCCGGCGACCACGTGGGCCTGCTGCCACCGTTTCCCAACCCCGTCCCCGCCATCACGCATGCGTACGGCAGCGCGGTGCGGCGGCCCGCCATCATTGCGCAGTCGCCCCTCCTCTCCCGCTTCGCGTTCTCCATCACCGTGAAGCGCCCGCTGTCAGAGTACCCCGTCGCCACCTACCGCCACTTCCGCATCGCGGTGCTGGACATGCTGCTGGCGTCCGTGTTTGACAGCCGCGTGTCGGCGCTGCGCAACACGCTGGCGTCGCCGCCCTTCGCCTCCATCGAGCTGGACGACGCGCCGTCGGCGGAGGAGGGCTGCGCCTTCCGCGGCCTGCACGTGTCGGCAGACCTGCTGGGCGTGGCGGAGGCGGCGGCCGGCAGCGCGGACGAGCCGCCACGGTGGGCGCGCGCCGTCACCACGGGCGTGCGCATGGCACTGGCGCTGGCGCGGCACGGCGTGGCGGCCAACGAGTTCAAACTGGCGGCCGCTACCATGCTGAAGGACTTCCGCGACTCAGCAGCAGCGGAGGCGAGCCAGACCAACGACGACGTCATGGGTGAGCTGCAGTCGGCGCTGTACACCTCCTCCACCGCCACCAGCCGCAAGATGGAGTACACCACGGTGCGGGAGGTGCTGCGCGGCGTCACGCCCGCCGACCTGTCGGCGCGCGCCGCGGTCGTGCTGTCGTACCTGGAGGACGCCGCCGGCACGTGCGCCGCGCTGGTTGCCGCCGGCCGTGCAGACGACCCCGCCGCGCATGCGACGCTGTTTGCCGCCCTGCCCGCCGCCATGGCCCTCTTTGTGTGTGCGCCTGGCCCGGTGGACACCCTGGCGGAGGTACTGCCAGCCGCCATTGCCGCGGCAGCCGCGCCGTCCGACACGCCGGCAGCCATCTCTGGCCTGGTGCGCCGCGTTAGCGCGCAGGAGGCAGAGGAGCTGGAGGGGCTGCACCTTGACTCTACTGCGTCGACGGCGGTGTCGGCGGCAGCAGCTGCTGCGGCGGCTGGGGCTCCCTCGGCGCCCCCAGCCGATGACGCTGCTGCCTCGGCCACCCTTATTGACCGCCTGCAGCGCGTGTCCAGCCGCCGTGCCAAGCTGGTGCGTCTCATTAGCCACGACGACGACGCAGATGACGCGCCAGCCAGTGGTGGCGGCGGCGGTGGCGGTGGGGATGGCGACGATGGCGATGGCAGTGCGGTGGCGTCGCGCGACGGCGACGACGCCATGACGGGGTCACATGCCGCGGCACCTGCAGTGAGCGGCGGGGACCTCATCCCGTACCGCATTCCACTGGGGGACATTCTGCGTGCGGGGGCCGCCGCCGCCGCAGCTGCCACCGCAGGCACCGACATTGAGTTGCCCGACGTGTTGGTGCCGCCCACCCTGCTGGCCACCCGGGCGGCCACGGCTGCCGCGGCAGCGGCCGCTGACGGCAAGCCATATGGCTTCCAGCCGCTGGCGGTGACGGACCCCGGCATGGCGGTGCCGCCGATACCGACCGCAGTGGGCGGCAGCGGCAGCGGGGCGGCGGCGGAGGTGGTGGAGCTGCCGCCGTCGTGCGAGACGCGCGCCGTGGATGTCGACACCGGCGTCGTACTGATGCGGTTGCACAACGGCTTGAGCGTGGTGTACAAGGCGACGCGGTTTGAGCCCAACTCCATTGGCATCACGCTGGTGTGCCGCGGCGGGAAGGGGTGCGAGGGCGCCGCCGGCATGCGGCCGGGGTGGGGCGGCGGCCACCCGGCGCATCTGACGTACGGCACTGCGGACCCGGACACCGCCCCGCGCACCTTCCCGTGCGGCGCCGCTGACCTGGGCCTGCGTGCCATGCTGTCGTCGTCGGCGGGTGGCGTGTCAGCCGACGGCATCGAGCGCTACTGCATGTTGCACGGCATCTCGCTGTCCTCCAACGTGGCGCAGGAGTCGACGCAGGTGGGGCTCGGCGTGATTAGCACGCCGGATGCCGCGGCCGCGGGTGGCGCCGCGTCGGATGGCACGGCGACGCCGGAGGGCACGCCGCTCGGCAAGGTGTTTGAGCTGGTGCACCTGCTGCTGACGGCGTGCGAGTGGGACGCGACGGCGTTTGAGCGCGTGCGCGAGGAGTTCGTTGCTGATCTGCATCACCTGCCGCGCTCCCTGGAGCGCTCCACCGCCGTCACGCTGCTGCGCGCCACCTTCAACGACGACGCGCGGTTTGGCGTGCCGACGGTGGCGCAGGCGGCGGCGCTCAGCCTGGATGACGTGCGTGCCTGCGTAAGTGAGCAGCTGTTCCCCGCCAACCTGCAGCTGGCGGTGGTGGGCGACTTTGACTGGCGTGCGCTGGAGGCTTGCATCCTGGCATACCTGGCGCCGCTGCCGGCGCTGCCGACGGTGCCGCTGCCGCGTGTGGTGCCTACGCCGCCCGCCGCCCGCCTGCCCACCCCATTCTCCACCGTACCGTTTGTGGGCCCCGGCCCCGCTGGAGCCGCTGGCGACGGGTGGGTGGCGCTGCCGGCGGTGGGCTGTGTGGCGCGCATTGCGGTGGTGCACGTGCCGGACAGCGAGGCGCGGTGCCAAGTGACGGCGGCGGTGCCGCTGCTGGGCAAGTACGGCCTGCGCTCCCACTCCGCGCTGCCGCCAGCTGTCGCGGCGGAGGTAGGGCCGGCCGTGGCGGGCCCTGTCACGCCCGACGGCGCCGTTAACCGCGCCCACATCCTGTTCCACTACCGGTGCGCCAACCTGTGGGGCGACGTGCTGAACAACCGGCTGTACCGCCGCCTGCGTGACGACACAGGCGCGTGCTACGCCGTGTCGTTTGCGGGTGCGGCAGAGGAGTTTATGGCGACGGCGTACGGCACGCTGCTGGCGATGCCGGTGGCAGACCGCGTGGCCGCCAGCGTGGCGGACGGCCTGCGCGTGCTCACCGACCTGTTCAGCGGCGCGGCGCCGGTGACGGCCGCGGAGCTGGTGGAGGCACAGGCGCCGCTGCTGGCAGGCGTGCGCTCCAGCTTCCGCACCAACGCGTACTGGCACTCGCTGGCCACCTACCTTGGCTGCCTCGGCAGCGCCAAGGACTGGGACGCGGTGCACGACATCCTGCCGTTCTACACCGCCGTCACGGCGGACGATGTCAACGCGGCGCTGGCGGACGCGTGGTCGGCGCTGCCGCACCCGCTGCCGGTGCACATAGCGCTGGGGTACAGCGGCACTGCGGTGCTGGCGCCGCTGGGCGTGGCGCCGCCAAGCCCGCCTGCCTCGCCTGCCGCCAAGCGCGTACGGCGCACCACCAGCGGCCGCAGCGCGCGCCCCACGCCAGCGTCCACCCTCCCGCCGCCCGACGCCGTCGCTGCTGCACTGGCGTCCGCCCTGGCGGCGCGGGCATGATAGTTTACATTATGATGGTTGTTGTGACGCGCGGATCGATGTTGAAATCACCCGATGGCGTTGCAAGCCGGCGCACACACTCGCAGACAAAGAAACGGGGCGCAACACGCGCGGACAGGCCCGCGGGCAGCAGCAGCCACAGGGACGCAGGGACGCAACTCCCGCAACAAGCGCGGACAGACACGCGCAGTTAGCAGGCGGGGAGAGCCACAGGGATGCAGCTTGTAAACACTCGGGAGGAAGTCGGGACAAACGCACGGGAGCACATGATTGAGCAACAAGTTGACGGCGCGGCGCTCCTAGAACTCCTCAAACCGAACTGCAATCATGACGGCCAGGAGGACGGCGGTGAGGAGGGAGGCGTAGGTGGCGGGGCGCGTGAGAAGGGCAGCAAAGCCGAGGTGGAAGGTGGTGCGCGTGGAGGCGCCCAGCAGGACGGCGCGCATGAGGTGCAGGACGGCGGTGAGCACCACCTCAAATGCGACGCCCACGCCCAGCGACGCCACCATGCGGTCGTAGTCGGCGTCGCTGTTGGCCTGGAACAGCGGCGTGCGGTTGCCGGTGCGCATGGTGCGGAAGGTGCCTGCCAGCGCCAGCATGGACAGTGCCAGCCACGTGTCCATGATCTGGTGCATGAACATGCGGCCGGAGAAGGCGGCGCCCGCCAGCGAGCTGCCCGACCCCACTCGCATCTTCACCACGCGCACCTTGCGGTCAATGATGGCGGTGGCGGCGGCGGCAGCGGCGCTGCCCACGACCACCTCGTCGCCGGCAGCAGATGGGGCGTCGGGGATCGCCTGGAAGCCCGGCGGGTCGGTGTTGATGGACAAGCCCCACCGGCGCTGTAGCGTGTCCAGGCAGGGGCGCGTGACGGCGGCAAGGGGGCCGGACCAGGGGTCAAACACCGGCAGCTGCATGAACACATACACCACCATCTTGTACACCGCCTCCACCAGCAGCACCAGGCCCACCTCCTCCCAGCCCCGGAACATGAAGAACGCGGTGCGGTACGGCGTGGCGGCCAGCACCATGGACGCAAACGCCCACGGGTCGGCGGCGTCGGCGGGCATGAGCATGGAGGAGATGCGGGCAATGAGGCCCTGGCCCACGGGGTAGAAGATGCAAAACGCGGCGCGCGAGGGCGCCGTCTCCAGCTTCATGAACACGGTGGCGTACCAAAACGCAAACGCGAGGTGGCAGAACAGGATGGCAATGCCAAACGCGGTGCGCACCGACAGCGTGCGCGTCAGCTCCTCTTCCGTCCCTGCCGCCGCCGGCCCCAGCGGAGTAGTGGTTGGTGGCGCCGAGCGCGCTGACGGGAGGCTGCCGGCGGTAGACTCTGCTGCCGCGGCGGGGTCGGTGGCTGTGCCGTTGGTGCCGTCGTGCACCGCGGCCTTGGACGGCAGACCATCCCCGCCGCCGCCCCGTGGCTGCACCATTGTGCGCACCGGTACAGCAGCACCGGTGCCAGAGTACGCCGCTACCCGCCGTGACGACGTGCCCTTGCGGTGGTGGCCGTGCAGGCCGCCCGATCCGCAGTGCTTGCGCACGTACACCACGGCGGAGATGGTAAACTGGATGCAGGCGCACACCACGAGCGCCAGGCCGCCGCCAAACGCGTACGCCGACTTGTGGTTGGCGCCAAAGTCGGTGATGCCCGCCAGCGAGATGAGGCACGTGAGCACCTGCGCGTTGGATGGGGTTGATGGTGCGGTGGGAAACGGACGTGGCAGGGCGCATTCCTACCACAGCACACAATACGCACCGGGAAGGCGATGGTGTAGCCGACCAGCTTCACGGGCTGGCGCGCAAACAGGATGGAGGTCCAGAACAGGGTGGCAGCCAACGCGGTCGCCAGCACGACCGTCCACACGTACAACGACGCGCTGGTGGCGGGGATGGCACTGATGCCGATGGCCACGCCCAGCGACACGACAAACAGCAAGAGCAGGCTACCAACCACATGCAGCGCCTTGTGCGGCGTGGAAGCAGTAGCGGTACCCACACGCGGCGACGACGGCGAAGGCGAGGGCGACGGCAGCGCGTCGGGCGCGGCAGGCGCAGTGGCACCGCCGCCTTCCCCACCGCCTGCACCAGTACCGGTGCCCACCCGGCTGGTGCTGCCGCCCACCATAAGCGACCCCATCTCAGCCATGGCGGCGCGTCTGCTGCTGTCACGAGACAGCGGTGGTTGCAACAACGTCGCCCCCTGCATTGGGGTGGGTGTGCAAGGGGGAGGCAAGGGGTGGGTGCGCGGGGCGTCAACGAGGTGGTGCCATGTTGGTCGTGGTGTGTGAGTGCGCGGCCTGTTTCCCCGGCTGGAGTGCGCCATCGCCGCCGCGAGGCTGTAACCAGTATGCACCACCTGCAGCAGCTGCGCTAGGTGTCGCGGCCCCGCTGCCAGCCGTGTGCAGTATCCAGCGCGGTGTGCCCACCACCGTGGTGGTGGTACAGACCCTCGATGGTCAGAGTTGAGGTGTGACGACCGTGTGCCTGTGCGAAAACGTCGCCAACGCGACTGCGTCAGACACCAAAAGTCACACAACTCACCGGCTGGTGGTCAGTGGGGTACAATTGCCGCGGCTGCCGTGTCTGCGTCGTGTTGCACGCGAGCACCACGGTGCCGTTGCCTGCTCCCATAACCCACAGCCTGGCCGCGCTGCTGGTGCGATCAGGCTGTTCAGCCAACGCACGCGTGGCACGCGACGCCGTCACACCAAATGCAGCCAGTCAACGAACCACCTGGATGCGGAAATGTGCACAATAGCACGTGTGCGTGGATTTGCAGGTGCTGATTTTGCAATTTCCATGCCTCTTTCGCTATTTTGCAGCGTGGCACCTTGTGCGACACGACAAAGTTGAACACCACCGACGCAGCACAACACGCACGCAAATACAACACGGAAGCGGAGCAACCAACGCGCGGCGTGACGGCGGCGGCGTCATCGGCTTGGTGCCGCTGCCACTGACGGGGGGCACTCGGTTGCCACCTTCCTGCACGTGGCGGCATGGGGCGTGGTGCGTGGTGCGCGGTTATGTGCTGTGCAGCCTGCACAATTGCCCCCAACCACAACACCGCCCTGTCGCCCCGCCGCCCCCGCCCCCACAACGCACCACTTCATGGCCTCCACCTTCAGCCGCTCCTCCTCTAGGTCGCCCTCCAGGCGGTCCATCGCCACGTCCGCCTCTGCCACCATGCCCACCAGCACCTCGTTCTTGGCGGCCAGCTCGTCGCGCTCCGCCGCCAGCGCCGCCACGTCGCGCACCATCGCCGCCTGCGCCTCCTTCAGCGCCGCCACCTGCGCCGTCACTGCCGCCACGTCCTCCTTGCGTGCGTGCGTGTGCAGCGCATTTGAATCTGCAGTGGTGGTGGGTGGGTGGGTGGGGGATTCTGAGGTGAGTAGGCAAAACACACGTCAACGCAGGAGGCACCAGCCCCAATCCCCTCCCAACGCACGGATCTCCCAGATGCCCTCCGGCGTCACGCGCATGGTGACGTCGCTCATGCGCAGCGCCACGATGGGCAGGCCGTCCGGCCGCACGGGGATGATGGACTTGGACACGTTGCCGGCGGAGCCGGACGCGATCGCCGCCGCCGCCACGGAGGCCGCGTCTGCCATCGTGCCGGAGCGGAAGACCAGCAGCAGCAGCAGTAGCAGCAGCAGCAGGCGGTGGAGCAACAGGCGATGGATGTTTACAACAGTACTACCGGTACTGCAGTGTGTTGTGAGGTAGGTGTGGGTGGACAATGGTAGTTGACAGTGACCGTTTGTGCGTGTCGTCAGCGTACTAGTAGCCGTTGGCGGCTGTCAGCCTCTATGTTCAACTTGTAAATATGCGCCCAGGCGCAGAACCGCATCAAACTGCACCGGCGCCCACTCACCTTTACCGCGACTCGCGCATTTCACGCCTCAAAATTGTTGTAGACGGCGCCGTTGTCGAGTTTGATGTCTACATGTTGCGTGTTGTTGCCGCCACTTTGTCAGGCTGTCGACAGCGCTGGAAGAGCGGCGGCAGCTTTTCAAGCAGCGGACACGAGATCGCACCAGCCGCCAGCTCCGCAGCGTCATCGCACGTCAACAGACACACAAACGCCGCGACAGCGCCACCCGCAGTGCGCCACACGCATGTAACAGGCGGACACCAACCACCATAACCTATTTCATGCACACACGGCGGTGGCGCGTGCGTACGCCGGCTGGCTCGTGATAAAATCCGCGGCGCGCGGTTAAACACGTAAGTAATGCAGTGCGGGGAGCGAGCGGCGTTCAGAGGGACGACAGCCTGAGCAGCGGGCGGGGCAGCGTGGCCGCACCACCGCGCACTCCTGCTGCTGCAACGACGGCAGCACGCGGCACACGCGCGGCAGCACGCGCGCAGTATTACCTGGCAACACACGGTTATGCCCACCCCTGTGCCGAGGCAACACGCGCACGTGCGCGTCTGCAACTCACGCACATCTTCTGACGGTGAAGCCGCCGGCGAAGCGAACGAAGGCGCAGCCAGCTGGAGCAGTCTGTCTGTGAAGCAGCCATCTGCACAACCCTCCCGCTGCACTCACTCCCGCAGTGACAGCGGACGGCATCAAGGGCCTGCCAGCGCTGGAGTGCTACAGCCGGGCATAGGTGTGGTGGCTGTTGTGGCTGTTGCAGTGGCATCAGCAGCAGCAACAGTGTCGGCGATAGCAGAAGGAGGAGCAGCAGCACCAAGGTGCTCAACATCAACTGTGACGGGGGAAAGACAACAACAGCGAAAGCTGCAGCAGCACCAACACGCAGCAGCACGCGGCAGAAGCGGTGTCCACAACCACCCCCCTCCTGCCCAGCGGCACAACCGGCGGCATGCGCCGGTGACGCGCCAACCACACGACCCTGCGTTCAACAGCGCCATGGCCGCCGCCGGAGGGTGGCGAATGCGGCGGCTGGGAGGGCCGCGGGTGGCACCCGCAACGAATGTGAATAATGCCGCGCTGGATTTGGCGCTGGCGGCGGCAGTGGCGGTCGTGATTGCCGGTGGTGGTGCGCGCGGCGTGGCAGCCGCCATCACAACGCCCGTCATTGCACTCAACAACTTGCTGCTGGCGCAGGGGCAACCCATCGCGGCGGGGCCGCACATTGGCCTGGCGGTCATGACCAGCGGCTACGCGTACGCCTGGGGCGCGGCCGGCACGTACGCGTCGGGGTACGGTGCAACGACGTACAGCCCGTGGCTGAGCAGCACCACCAGCAGCAGTGCGTCGCCGCCGTTCCGCATTGGGCCCAATGGCTTCTCGGGTGGCCGCACCGTGCTGTCGGTGGCGACCGCGTTCTCGGGCTCCTTCTCGCAGCCCAGTCGCGGCGACGCGCTGCCCACCTCGCCCGCCGCCACGACGCTGTTCCTGCTGTCGGACGGCTCCATTGTGCCGCTTGGTGCATGCACCTACGGCCAGTGCGGCAACGGCGACACGGCAACGCAGACGACACCGGCCTCTGCCACGCCCGCCACGCCGGTGGTCAACAACGCGTCGGATGCGACACGCGGCGTGGTGCAAATGGCGTTGGGGCACACGCACACCTGCTTTGTGCTGGCAACGGGGGAGGCGCGGTGTAGTGGCGTGGCTGACGGGGGCGAGCTAGGCATGTACCTGCAGGTGTCGTCTGGCGGCGGGGTGACGGCACCGCTGCCGGCGCCCATCCCGCTGGATGACGTGACGGCGTCGCTGGCGGCGCCGTACAACGCGTGGCCGCTGAACGTGGTGCAGGCGGCGGCGGGCGACAGCTTCACCTGCCTGCTGCTCAACACCGGCAACGTGACGTGCTTTGGCGTAAACGGCGCGGCGCAGGTCGCCGACACCACCTCCGTGACCAACCACTGGGGCCCCGACAGCGTGGTGGAGCTGCCGTCGCGCCTGCCGGCGCTGCAGATCTGCGCGGGGTTTGACTTCGCGTGTGCGCTGCTGGTGAACGGCTCGGCGGCGTGCTGGGGCAAGAACGACCGCTCGCAGT
>ERZ778022.5327-NODE-5327-length-10491-cov-4.991759_pt1 | contig 10491 bp, 9 predicted proteins | sample MGYA00375752_ERZ778022 | MGnify/ENA primary metagenome ERZ778022 (study PRJEB29350, sample SAMN05389826) | bioreactor metagenome | isolation source: Thiocyanate bioreactor | place: South Africa: University of Cape Town | collected 2014-04-04 ...
CTCGTAGGTGCGGCCGACGTCCTTCGGGTCGATCGGCAGGTAAGGCACCTCCCACAAGGGCTTGTTGGCGACCTTGATCGCCTTCATGCCCTTGTTGATCGCATCCTGGTGCGAGCCGGAGAAGGCGGTGTAGACCAGCTCCCCGACATAAGGATGGCGCTCGGGAATGACCATCTCGTTGGCATATTCGTAGACCGACTTGATGCGCTCGATATCGGAGCAGTCCAGCTCCGGATCGACCCCTTGGGTGAACATGTTCAGCGCCAGGGTGACGACGTCGACATTGCCGGTGCGCTCGCCATTGCCGAACAGCGTGCCTTCGACGCGGTCGGCGCCGGCCATCAGGGCCAGTTCCGTGGCGGCGATGCCGGTGCCGCGGTCGTTATGCGGATGCAGCGAGACGATGACGCTGTCGCGCTTGTCGATGTTGCGGCACATCCATTCGATCTGGTCGGCATAGACGTTGGGCGTCGCCATCTCGACGGTCGAGGGCAGGTTGAGGATCAGCTTGTCCTCGGGCGTCGGCTGCACCACCTCGATGACGGCGTTGCAGATCTCCAGCGCCACCTCCAGCTCGGTGCCGGTGAAGCTTTCCGGCGAATATTCGAAACGGAAGCCGCCGCCGGCCTTCGCGGCCATGTCGGTGATCATCTTGGCTGCATCGACGGCGATCTGCTTGATGCCGTGGACATCCTTGCCGAACACGACGCGGCGCTGCAACTCGCTGGTGGAGTTATAGAAATGCACGATGGGGCGATGGGCGCCCTGCAGGGCCTCGAAAGTGCGGGTGATCAACTCCGGGCGGCACTGCACCAGCACCTGCAACGACACATCCTCGGGCACGTTGCCCTGTTCGATGCACCAGCGGGCGAAGTCGAAATCCGTCTGCGAGGCCGAAGGGAAACCGATCTCGATTTCCTTGAACCCCATGTCGAGCAGCAACTGGAACATCCGCGCCTTGCGGTCATGACCCATGGGGTTGACCAACGACTGGTTGCCGTCGCGCAGGTCCACCGAACACCAGACCGGCGCCTTGGTGATCGTCTTCGACGGCCAGGTACGGTCGCTGAGCTTGATCTGCGGATAGGGCTGGTACTTGATACCAGCCGCCGGCATACCCTTGTGGGATTGCCCCTTGTCGGCTTGGCTCTCGTGAGAGGAATGGTTGTTCGCGTCCATCGTCATGTCTCTTGCTTCGCAATCCCGAGACGGGCTCTTCAGGCCACAGGGGTCCACGGGGATCGGGTCTATAGATCTGGTGAGTTTGCGAGGAGCGATTGCCATGGCGGGTTCGGCCGCCGGGCGCTCCTCAACGGACCCGGCAACCGCGCGTAAGGTCGAGGCTAAGAAGCGAGAGGCCACCGCACGGACGGGCATTCGCAGAAATCTGCGCCCGGTCGCCAAAATTTGTTGCGGTGCGAATGGTCATGGCAAGTTTTATAACCATGGCTCCAGGGCGACGCAAGAGCCGTTTCACTTTTTTGCCAGCGCCACCGCGCGTTGCAGCGCCAGCATCGCGCCGCCCGCCAGCAAGCCCCAGAAGGCTCCGGAAATGCCGCCGAAGGACACGCCCGACGCGGTGATGAGAAAGGTCAGCGCCGCCGCCTCGCGCGTCTCCGGCGCCTGGAAGGCGGCAACCGCCGAACCCGAGAAAGCGCCGATCAGCGCAAGGCCGGCCACCGCCTGGATGAGAATCGGCGGGGCGAGCGCCACGAAGGCGGTGACGACGCCGGCCAGCAGCCCGAAGATGACATAACCGAGGCCGCCGATCACCGCCGCCCAATATCGCCGTTTCGGATCGGGATGGGCGTCTTCCCCGGCGCACATCGCCGCAGTGATCGCCGCCAGATTGACGGCATGGCCGCCGAAGGGGGCGCTGAACAGTGAAAACAGGCCGGTCGCCGCAAACAGCGGCCCCGGATCGGGCTCGTAGCGATTGACCTTCAGCACGGCGATACCGGGAATGTTCTGCGAGGCCATGGTGACGATGAACAACGGCAGCGCGATGGAGACCAGCGCCTGCCAATTGAAGACCGGCAGCACGAATTCGACCGGCGGCGCCAACGATTTCGACAAGGCGGCAAAGGCATCCGGCGGGATATCGACGCCGAAGACCAGCACCAGCACGAAGGCGACAAGTGCTGCCGGCACGGCAAACAGCCGCTTGAACGAACCGATCACCACCCAGGCGACGACGATGGGCAGGCCGAGCCAGAGATCGGCCGAAATCGCCTTCACCGGCGCAAAGCACAGGCCGATGATGACACCGGACAGCATGGCATTGGCAAGCGGCGCCGGAATGGCGGCCACCGCCCGTCCCAGCGGCTTGAACAGCCCGGCGATGACGATCAGCAACGCACAGACGATGAAGGCCCCGACCGCCGCCGGAAAGCCGCCAACGACCGCGCCGGTGGTCGCCAGCAACGCCCCGCCCGGCGTCGACCAGGCAATGCTGATCGGCAGGCGGGTGGCGAGGCTGAGCACGATGGCGCAGACCCCCATCGACACCGACAGCGCCATCAGCCCCGATCCCGCCTCGAGATCGGTGGCTCCCACGCCCTTCAGGCCCTGGATGATGACCGCGAAGGAACTGGCAAAACCGACAAAGGCCGTGAGGCAACCCATGAACAGGCTCTGGAGGGAAAAATCTTTCAACATGGCGAGACTCGAAATGCAGCGCGCGAGATCGGATCGTCACTGCAGATCAAAAAACCGCGCGGCTGGCAAGGTGGTGGCGGAAGGATCGGGTACGTTGCTCACCAGCGCAGCAGGCGCGGCCCGGCAAGGGCGCCGATCAGGCCGACCAGCAGGATGCCGAGCGAATACCAGAGCAAGACGAATGGCATGCCGTTTTCGGTGCAGAACCAGGAATAGACCCAGGCCCCCGCCGCACCGGCAGCAAGACCGGCGACGAACCCGGCAAGCCTCAGATCGACAGGCGCGCTTTTGCGTAGCAGGGAGAAATTGGCATAGAGCACTGGAAGCGCAAAACCGAGGATCAGGAACGGGCAATGCAGCGCCGACCCGCCCACAATAAGAACACGGTAGCTTTCCGTCGGTGAAACGGCGAGCTGTATGCCCGCAACGATGGCCATCGCGGCAACGACGAGGCCGAACCCGGCGAAGATCCCCCCGGCATCGCCATCCGGCCGCGACAGCCTGCGGATGGCGACGAAGGCGAGGATGGCGAGCAGCGCATTGTAGGCGGATTTGATCCAGAAGACCGGCAGGCTCAACGCATGGGCCATGTCGACCCTGAAGCCGAAGAAAACCAGCATCACCAGCAGCGACAGACCGAGCGCCGGCAGCACCAGCGCCGCCATCCGCCGCTCCAGCGCATGGGCGGGCATCGGTTTCAGGTCGCGCACCAGGCTTTCGATAAGGTCGTCGGGATTGCTCACGTCTCTCCCCGCAGTTTTCTGGCCAGGGCCTTCAGGCTTCTATGGATGCCGACCCGCGCGGCGGTTTCGGTCTGGCCGGCGCGGCCGGCGGCTTCGGCAATCGATTCGCCGTCGAGCTTGACGCGGCGCAGCAGCTCGCGCTGGCGCGGCGGCAGGCCGTCGAGCAGGCGTTCGACATCGATGCGGGCGGTCAGCGCATCCTCGCCGGAAGCAGCTTCGAGCGTCTCGTCGAGATCGACCAGCATCCGCCCGCCGCCGCGCCGGAAATGATCGACCAGCTTGTAGCGGGCGATCGAGAAGAACCAGGCGGTGAATGGCCGCGTCCGGTCATAGGTGTCACGGCGCGCATGCAGGGCCAGCAGCGTATCCTGCACCAGATCTTCCAGGTCGCTCCGGGCGCCGAGGGCCAGTCGCCGCCGGTAATAGGCGAGCAGCAGGCCACGCAGCGCCTGCAGCAGATGCCGGTAGGCGCCCTCGTCCCCGTCGAGGGAACGCAACATCATCCGCTTCAATGTCTCTTCCGAAAGGGCGTCCGTCATGTCGTCTGAGGTTCATTCGCAGGGCGGAGCAGAATGTTACCGGAAAAATCCGCCTTTATCCGCCGGCGGCGGCTCATCACATCCCCGTGAAGCCGTAACGCCGCGCAGCAAAACGGCGAATGAGCCGAGGTGAGCCCCGGCACGACGCCGGCGGACACGCCCCTGTTCCGGAGGAAACCACCCATGACCATCCGCTCCCGTGCCCTCGCCGCCGCGCTTGCCGTCGCCGCCCTCTCCCTTGCCGGCGCCGCCGGCGCCGCCAGCATGAAGACAGATACGATGAAGAAGGAAAGCATGGCCAAGATGGACAAGAAGGACTGCATGCACAAGGCCGGCATGGAAAAGAACAAGATGAAAAAGGCCGACATGATGAAGGCCTGCGACATGATGAAATAAGTCGCCCGCATGACAAAACCCGTGCCGACGCCGGCACGGGTTCTTGAAAAGGCCTATGCCGAAAGAATCAGATTTCGGCCTGCGACGAGATGATGCGCGAGACGAGGCCGTAGCCCTTGGCTTCCTCGGCGGAGAGCCAGTAATCGCGATCGGTGTCCTTGGCGATCTTCTCGACCGGCTGGCCGGTGGCGTCTGCGAAGATCCGGTTGAGGCGCTCGTTCATCTTGATGATTTCGCGCGCCTGGATCTCGATGTCGGAGGCCATGCCGCGGGTGCCGCCGGACGGTTGATGCAGCAGGAAGCGGGTGTTGGGCAGGCACAGGCGCTGCTCCTTGGGAACGCTGACATAGATCAGCGCGCCGGCGGAGGCGACCCAGCCGGTGCCGATCATCCACACCTTCGGCTTGATGAACTTGATCATGTCGTGGATCGAATCGCCCGATTCCACATGGCCGCCCGGCGAGGAGACGAAGATGCGGATGTCGTCGTCGCTGGCGGCCGCGAGCGCCACGAGCTGCGAGCAGACCTTCTGCGCCAGTTCCTGGGTGATGCCGCCATAGATGAAGATGGAGCGGGACTTGAAAAGGTTGGCTTCCGCCTCCTTGCCCAAGGGCAGCTCCGTCTTCTTGTCGTCTTCGTCGCTCATGCGTCCGTCTCCACCAATGTTTCTCGTGTTCCGCAGATAGTGCTTTCTCCCTCGTAAAACAATGCGGGAAAAAGACAAGGCAAGATCGGCAGGGCAGGCCTTGAGGCGTTGCGCAGCCTTACCGAAATGTAATTTTGACCGGCGCTGCATTTGCCACAGTCTCTGCCTAGATCTGTTTCATCGGTGATCGAACAGGACCAAGGAGGTCGCCATGTCACCCGAAGAACGCCAGTTGCTCACAGCCCTTTTCGAGCGCAGCCGCGCCGCCGCCAATACCCCGCGCGACCGCGACGCCGAAAGTTTCATCGAAACCGCCATGCGCGAGCAGCCCTATGCGCCCTATCTGCTGGCCCAGGCCGTCATCCTGCAGGAAAAAGGCTTGGAGGCCGCCTCCGCCCGCATTCGTGACCTCGAAGACCAGGTCGCCCACCTGCAACAGGCCCATGACGGTCCTGCTCCCGCCGAAAGCGGCGGCTTCCTCGGCGGTCTCCCGCCGCAACCCCACGCCGGCGACGCCTTTGCCCAGACCGTGGATCACGACAGCCGCCAGGGCCGCCTCTACGACGATTACGATCGTAACAATCCGCCGCAACGCACCGCCCCCTGGGGCCAGCAGCCGCCGCAATACGATCCCCGCATGGCCGCCCCCGCCGCCGCCGGCCCCTGGGGCCAGGCCGCATCCGGCGGCGGCAGCTTTCTCAAGGGCGCGCTTGGCGCGGCCGCCGGTGTCGCCGGCGGCGTGCTGCTCGCCGATACGCTGCGCGGCGCCTTCGGCTCGCATATGAGCGGTCTCGGCCTTGGCTCCCCCTTCGGCTTCGGCGCCACCGGCCAGCCGCCGGTCGAGGAAACCGTCGTCAACAACTACTACATGGACGACAACCGCCAGCCCTCCGACGATACCGACACCGATCCCGGCTTCGACGACACGCCGGTCGATGACAGCGACGACAGCGATTACGTCTGAAATAGAAAAAAGCGCGAAATTTTCGGTTTCGCGCTTCTTTCCTTTGAGATCAGCCGCGCCCGCGATAGGGCGCCACACCCTGATCGGGCAACCACACGCCTTCCGGCGGTGCACCCGTCTGCCAGAAGACATCGATGGGAATACCGCCGCGCGGATACCAATAGGCGCCGATGCGCAGCCAGACGGGCTGAAGGAGATCGACCAGCCGCTTGGCGATATCAAGGCTGCAATCCTCGTGGAAAGCGCCGTGATTGCGGAAGGAATGCAGGAACAGTTTCAGCGATTTGGATTCCACCAGCCATTCGTCGGGAATGTAGTCGATGACGATATGGGCGAAATCCGGCTGGCCGGTCATCGGGCAGAGCGAGGTGAATTCCGGCGCGGTGAAGCGCACCACGTAATTCGTGCCCCGGTTGCCCGAAGGCACGCGCTCCAGAATCGCCTCTTCCGGCGAGGCCGGGCTCTCGACCTTCGCACCCAGCATCGACAGGCCCGAAACATCCGTCTTCGTCATTGTGCCGCAGCTCCTTTTACTTTCACGCGTACGCCATGCGCCTTTTCGCTTTCCGGCTCGACATGGATCACCACGCGCGCGCCCGGATGCGCCGCGTTGATGGCGTCTTCGAGGCGATCACAGATATCGTGCGCCTCGCCGACCGGCATCGAGGCGGGCACGACGAGATCGAAGACGACGAAGGTTGCCGCCCCCGCCTGCCGGGTCTTGAGGTCATGCACACCGAGCGCACCGCCGGCATGGGTGGCGATCGCCGCCTTGATTGCCTTCTCCTCGTCCAGATCGACCGCCTTGTCCATCAGCCCGTCTATGGAATGCGAGATCACCTTCCAGCCCTGGAACAGGATGTTGAACGAGACGAGGATGGCGAGCACCGGATCGAGGATCGCATAGCCGGTGGCCAGCGCCAAGATCAGGCCGACGAACACCCCGACCGAGGTGACGACGTCGGAATTGATATGATGACCGTCGGCGACCAGCGCCGGCGAGCGGTATTTTTTGCCGGCGCGGATCAGCGTATAGGCCCAGACGGCATTGATGACGCCGGCCAACAGGTTGATGCCGAGGCCAAGCGCCGGCGCCTGCGGCAAGGCAGGCTCGGCCAGCGCCACCACCGCCTCGCGCACGATCATCAGCGCCGCCACGACGATCAGCACGCCCTCGGTGACCGCCGAGAGATATTCCGCCTTGTGGTGGCCGAAGGGATGGTCGTCATCGGCCGGCTTCTGCGCATAGCGGATGACGAAGAAGGCGATGAAGGCGGCGACGACGTTAACGGTCGATTCCAGCCCGTCCGAGAGCAGTGCCACGGAGCCCGTGACCCACCAGGCGACCAGCTTCAGCCCCATGACCCCGAAGGAGAGCGGAATGCCCCAGAAAGCCAGTCGCCTGACAATGATGTTGCCGTCTTCCGTCATATCCTGTTTCCGTGCGGATGCGAATGAATTGCAGTTTCAATGGTCCTAGAACGGCAAAACCGTGCAGGCGAAGTTTCGCCGGCACGGTTCCGTTGCCGATCCTATGAAGCAGTTCTACAAATTTGTCAAAGCACGATCAGATGCGCAAAAACGTCGAACATGACAGCGCGCGCCGCGCATGGGCAAAATCTTTGCACAAGTCTTCGCTAGGAAGGCGGCCGGGCCGGATTTTCGGCAGCCGAGAGGAAAGACGCATGACGACAGGACTGAGCCGGATGCCGGTGGACGAAGAGGCGTTTTCGGCCGTCGATGCCGAGCACCTCGTGGCCGCCGGCGCCTTTTCCGAGGCGGAGCGGGCGGCGGTCTACCGCGCCATCGAGACCCGCCGCGACGTGCGCGACCAGTTCCGCCCCGATCCCCTGCCCGAAGCGCTGGTGCGGCGCCTGCTGAACGCTGCCCACAACGCGCCCTCGGTCGGCTTCATGCAGCCCTGGAATTTTATCCTGGTCAGGAAACCGGAAACCCGCGAAAAAATCTGGGAGGCGTTTCGCGCCGCCAATGACGAGGCGGCCAGCATGTTCGCCGACGAGCGCCAGTCGCAATACCGGGCACTGAAGCTGGAGGGCATCCGCAAGGCGCCGCTCAGCATCTGCATCACCTGCGACCGCGACCGCGCCGGGCCGGTGGTGCTGGGACGCACCCACAATCCGGCCATGGACGTCTATTCCACCGTCTGCGCCGTGCAGAACCTGTGGCTGGCGGCGCGCGCCGAAGGCGTCGGCGTCGGCTGGGTCAGCATTTTCCACGAGGAGGCGATCAAGCGCATCCTCAACATCCCCCCGCGCATCGCCATCGTCGCCTGGCTGTGCCTCGGTTATGTCGACCGCCTCTACGACAGCCCCGAACTGGCCCTGAAAGGCTGGCGCCAGCGCCTGCCGCTGGACGAGCTGGTCTATGAGGAAGGCTGGCAGGGCGAGGAAAACTGAGACAAAAAGACCCGCCGGCCTGTTCGGGCGAGCGGGTCTTTCCGTTTCTCCTGGCGGTCTTTTGGTGACCTGTTGACGCCGTGTTTAAAGCCTCCGCAGCCGGAAGGCAAATGATGTTTTCGCGACTGCGACGCAGAGCCTCAGGCGGCCTGCGTCTTTGCTTTGCGTGAGAGATGCGCCACCACGTTTTCGATCATGCGCATGCCGGCATCGCCGCCGAGCGTCATGATCGATTCGGGGTGGAACTGCACCGCGGCAATCGGCTCGCGCACATGCTCGATGCCCATGATCGTACCGTCCTCGCTTTCCGCCGTGATCGTGAAATCGACCGGCAGGCTCGACGGATCGGCGAAGATCGAGTGATAACGCCCGACCGTCACTTCCTTGCCGAGGCCGGAGAAGACGATGCCCGGTTCCAGCACGCGGATGCGCGACGGCTTGCCGTGCATCGGCACCGCCAGATGGCGCAATTCGCCGCCATAGGCTTCCGCAATTGCCTGCAAGCCGAGGCAGACGCCGAAGACCGGCAGGTTGCGGGCCCGCGCCTTCCTGATCGTCGCCTTGCAGTCAAAGTCTTTCGGATTGCCCGGCCCCGGCGACAGCACGACGAGATCGGGATCGAGCCGGTCGAAGATTTCTTCCGCCACCGGCGTGCGCACGGTCGAGACGGTGGCGCCGGTCTGGCGGAAATAATTGGCCAGCGTATGCACAAAGCTGTCTTCGTGGTCGACCAGCAGGATGTTGACGCCCTTGCCGACGCTCGCGACGTCGCGCGAGGCTTTGGCACTGTTGCCGATCTTGGCGTCGCGGATGGCGGAGATCATGGCGGAGGCCTTCAGTTCGGTTTCTGCTTCTTCCTCATGCGGGTCGCTGTCGTTGAGCAGCGTCGCACCGGCCCGCACCTCGGCGATGCCGTCCTTGATACGCACGGTGCGCAGCGTCAGGCCGGTGTTCATGTCGCCATTGAAGCCGACCATGCCGATGGCGCCGCCATACCAGGCGCGCGGGCTCTTTTCATGCGCCTCGATGAAGCGCATCGCCCAGAGTTTCGGCGCACCGGTGACGGTCACCGCCCAGGCGTGGCTCAAGAAGCCGTCGAAGGCGTCCATGTCGGCGCGCAGACGACCCTCTATGTGATCGACCGTGTGGATCAGGCGCGAATACATCTCGATCTGCCGGCGGCCGATGACCTTGACCGAGCCCGGCTCGCAGACACGGCTCTTGTCGTTGCGGTCGACGTCGGAGCACATGGTCAGCTCCGACTCGTCCTTCTTGGAGTTCAGCAGCTTCAGGATCTGCTCGGAATCAGCGATGGGATCGTCGCCGCGCTTGATCGTGCCGGAAATCGGGCAGGTCTCGATGCGGCGACCGGAGACGCGCACGAACATTTCCGGCGAGGCGCCGACCAGATATTCCTGGTTTCCGAGATTGATGAAGAAGGAATAGGGCGACGGGTTGATCGCCTTCAGACGCTTGGAGATCGCCGACGGCTTGCTGTCGCAGCGCTCCATGAATTTCTGGCCCGGCACCACCTCGAACAGGTCGCCGCGGCGAAAACTTTCCTTGGCCTTGGTCACCAGCGCGGCATATTCGCCAGGGTGATGGTCGCCGCGCGGCGGGATGGTGTCGGTGGCGCGGAAGGGGTCCGGGGCGATATCGCCGTTCCGGTCGGCGGTCGTCACGCCGCCCTTCTCGAAATCGTAGCGGTCGATCCAGGCCTTGGCAGCATAGTTGTCGACGACTAGGATCTCGTCCGGCAGGTAAAGCACCATGTCGCGCTGGTCGTCGGGACGGGTGAGCTTCAGGTCGATGGCGTCGAACTGGAAGGCGAGGTCGTAGCCGAAGGCGCCGTAAAGGCCGAGGCTAGCATCGGCTTGGGAGAAGAACAGGTCGGTCACCGCGCGCAGCACGGTGAAGACGGTCGGCATCTTCGAGCGCTCTTCCTCGGTGAAGACACGAGTTGGCTGGTTGACGGTGAGATCGAGCCGGCTTGCGGAGCGGGCGCCGAGCGTCAATTCGGGCACGGTCGCCAGCCTGTCGGCGATGAAACCGAGCAGCACTTCGCCGCGGCCGTTATAGGCCTCGATCCAGACGGCGCGGCCGAAGGAGGAGATGCCGAGCGGCGGAT
>ERZ778022.5329-NODE-5329-length-10488-cov-4.196684_pt1 | contig 10488 bp, 11 predicted proteins | sample MGYA00375752_ERZ778022 | MGnify/ENA primary metagenome ERZ778022 (study PRJEB29350, sample SAMN05389826) | bioreactor metagenome | isolation source: Thiocyanate bioreactor | place: South Africa: University of Cape Town | collected 2014-04-04 ...
GGCGGGTCGGAGACGACGCCGGCCGCGCCGTTGCCGGTCTCCTCCGCCGGCTGGAACATCAGTACGACGCGGCCCGTCGCGGGCCGCGCGCGGCCGAACTGGCGGCCGAGCGCGGCGAGGATCGTGGTATGGCCGTCATGGCCGCACATATGCGACTTGCCCGGCACGGTCGACGCATGCTGGACGCCCGACAGCTCCTCGATCGGCAGCGCGTCGAGCTCGGAACGGAAGAGCACGGTCGGGCCGGGCCTGCCGCTGTCGTAGACGACCGCGACGCCATGGCCGCCGAGGCCGGTCAGCACCTCGTCCGGTTTCGTGCCGGCGAGGAAGGCGACGACGCGGCGCGCCGTCTCCTCTTCCTCGTTGGAGATCTCGGGATGCCGGTGCAGCTCGCGGCGGAAGGCGACGAGGTCGGCGATGTCCTGATTTGAAAGCTGCATGCCTGTCTTTCTATTGCCGGGCCGCGGCGCGACCGGCGTTGCGGCCCGAGAAGATACAGCCGCCGAGGAAGGTGCCCTCGAGCGCGTTGTAGCCGTGATAGCCGCCGCCGCCGAAGCCTGCCACCTCGCCCGCCGCATAGAGGCCGGGCACCGGCTCGCCCGATGCGTCGAGGACGCGGCCGTCGAGGTCGGTGTGGATGCCGCCCAGCGTCTTGCGGGTGAGGATGTGGAGCCTCACCGCGATCAGCGGCCCGTTGGCGGGGTCGAGGATGCGGTGGGGCTTGGCCGTGCGCACCAGCCTGTCGCCGAGATAGTTGCGGGCGCCGCGGATGGCGGTGACCTGCGCGTCCTTGGAATAGGGATTGTCGAGCTCGCGGTCGCGCGCGGCGATCTGGCGCTCGACATGGTCGTGGTCGAGCAGGTTGCTGCCGGCGAGCGCGTTCATGCCGGCCACGAGGTCGCGCAGATTGTCGCGGACGACGAAGTCCTCGCCATGCCGTTTGAAGGCCTCGACAGGCGGCGGCGCGCCGGCGCCGCGGCGGCTCTTCAGTACGGCGCCCCAGCTCTTGGATGTGAAGTCCGGGTTCTGCTCGGAGCCCGACAGCGCGAACTCCTTCCTGATGATCTTCTGGGTCAGCACGAACCAGGAATATTCGTGGCCGGTCGACAGGATGTGCTTCAGCGTCGACAGCGTGTCGAAGCCGGGCAGGCAGGGTGCCGGCAGCCGGTTGCCCGTCGCGTCGAACCACAGCGAGGAGGGGCCGGGCAGGATACGGATGCCGTGCAGCGGCCAGATCGGCGCCCAGTTCTTCACGCCCTCCGTGTCGTGCCACATCCGGTCGGTGTTGATGGTCGCCGCGCCCGCCTTCTTCGCGATCCCCACCATGCGGCCGTAGACATGGTGCGGCACGCCGCAGACCATGTGCTTCGGCGGCGGGCCGAGGCGGTCGACCGGCCAGCTCTTCCGCACGAGATCGAGATTGCCGCCGATGCCGCCCGAGGCGATGATCACGGCGCCGGCGGACAGCTCGAACTCGCCCGCGACTTCACGGCCCGACTGCTGGCCGCGCTCGACGGCGGAGGGCTCCAGGACCTCGCCGGCGACGCCGGTGACGGCGCCCTTCGTCCTGACGAGGCGGCTGACGCGATGGCGGAACTTCAGCTCGATGCGGCCCGCCTTGACGTGTTCGCGCACGCGTTTCTCGAAGGGCTCGACCACGCCGGGGCCTGTGCCCCAGGTGATGTGGAAGCGCGGGACCGAGTTGCCGTGGCCGTGGGCCAGCGCGCCGCCGCGCTCGGCCCAACCGACGACCGGGAACCAGCGCATGCCGAGCGAATGCAGCCAAGGGCGCATCTCGCCGGCGGCGAAATCGACATAGGCCTCGGCGGTCCTGCGCGGCCAGAGATCCTCGGGGCGGTCGAACTGCGCCGAGCCCAGCCAGTCCTGCAGCGCCAACTCGCGGCTGTCCCTGATGCGCATGCGGCGCTGCTCGGGGCTGTCGACGAAGAACAGGCCGCCGAGCGACCAGAAGGCCTGGCCGCCGAGATAATCGCCGCCTTCCTGCTCCAGCACGATCACGCGCCTGCCGGCATCGGCGAGCTCGTTGGTCGCGACGAGCCCCGCCAGCCCGCCGCCGATGACGATCGCGTCCGCCTGCTGCGCCATGTGGCTCCTCCTCCGCATGCGTCTCGCGGCAATGTCGAACGGAAAGAGGGAGCGGGCAAGAGGCGGGATGCGGGCATGCGGGAAGCGGGAAGACCGCCGGGGCAGCCTTCCCGCATCGTCGTCGTCAGCCGTTCTGCGCCTGTTGGATCAGCCGCTCCACGCCTTCGAGTTGGCCGGTCAGCGACTGGTAGGCCTTCTCGCTCATCCGGCTGCCGGCACGCTCGCTGTCGGCCGCCGCCTGGCGGATCGAGATGAGATCGGCCTGCGCCTGCGCGGCGGCATCCGGGTTGGCATAGCCGCCCCGCTCCGTCGGCTGCAGGTTGGCCTCCGCCGCGGTGATGCGGGCGTTGAGCGTCTGGATCCGCGTCATCGGCTGGTAGGCCTCCGGCGCGATCGGGGTAGCCACCCCGTCGACGATGTTGGCGGGGATTCCCGCGGCGATCGCGGCGCCGAACGGGGCCGCGACGAGGAAGGTGGACAGGGCAATCTTGAGTGCAAACGCTTTCATGATCGTATTCCAGCATTGCGGGTCGGCGTTGGGAGCCGCCGGCCATATCCGGCCGTCCAGATGCGGCGGGCACGGCGTCCTCACCAAAACGCCGCCGACGCACCCCGGTCGCGGATTGACCTATGTGCGGGGCCGGGACGGTCAAGGCGCGGGAGCGCGGCGGACATGGGACGATCCGTCGCGCACCGCCCCGCGGAATGGCGGAAATCCGCGCGCCGGCGCGGTGCGAACACAGTTTGGTGAGCGGCGCTGACGCTGCGGCAGGTATGGCTAGAGCGGTTCTGGTTTTCACGGAATCGGCAGAACCGCTCTATCTCTTTGTTGAGCCGCATTTCCGGACGCAAAACCGCTTCGCACTTTTGCTGGAAATGCTCTAGCCGTACCGCTTCTCCAGATGCCGCCGGAAATGCTCGGCGTTCAGCGGCTCGCCGGTGGCGCGGGTGATCAGCTCGGGCGTCGACCAGCGAGAGCCCTGCGACCAGATGCGCTCGCGGCGCCAGTCGTTGATCGCGTCGAAGCGGCCGGCGGCGATCTCGGCGTCGGCGTCCGGGATGTCGCGCCCGATCGCGGCCCATTGCTGCGAGGCGATCATGGCGCCCAGCGTGTAGGACGGGAAATAGCCGAAAGCGCCGGATGGCCAGTGCACGTCCTGCATCGGCCCGTTGGCCGGGTCGTCGGCGGTCGAGAGGCCGAGATATTCGGTCATCTTGGCGTCCCACGCCTCGGGCAGGTCGGCGGTGGCGAGCCGGCCGGAGATCAGCTCCTGCTCCAGCTCGAAGCGCAGGATGATGTGGAGCGGATAGGTGACCTCGTCGGCATCGACGCGGATCAGGCCGCGCTCGACGTGATGGACGTGCGGCAGGATGTCGGGAAGCGTCCAGGCCTCGCCGAGATGTTGCTCGACCACCGGCAGCGCCCAGCGCCAGAAGGCGGGGTTGCGGCCGATCTGCTTCTCCACGAACAGGCTCTGGCTCTCGTGGATCGCCATGCCGCGCGCCTTGCCGAGCGGCCAGTGCGCCCATTCGCGCGGCAGGCCCTGCTCGTAGAGCGCGTGGCCGGTTTCGTGCAGCACGCCCATCAGCGAGGACAGGAACTCGCCGGTGCGGTAGCGGGTGGTGATGCGCACGTCGGTCGGCACGCCGCCGCAGAAGGGGTGGTGCGAGATTGACAGCGAGCCATGCGTCATGTCGAAGCCGACGGCCGCCATCATGGCCAGCCCCAGCTCGCGCTGCCTCTCGACCGGATAGGCTCCCGACAGGGCCTTCAGCGGGCGCTTCGCCAGCCGCTCGGCCTGCACGGCGAGCGCGCGCGGCACGAAGTCGACGAGGAAGGCCTTCAGCTCCGCGAAGACGGGCGCGATGTCGGCGACGCGGTTGCCGGGGTCGTACTGCTCCATCATCGCGTCGTAGGGTGCGAGCTTCAACGCCTCGGCGCGGAGCTGCGCCTCCTCGCGGGCCATCGCGACGACGCCGTCCAGCGCCGGCGCGAAGCCGGCCCAGTCGTTGCGGGCGCGCAGCTCGCGCCAGAGCTGCTCGCAGCGCATGCGGCTGCGGGTCTGGCGCTCGACGAACTCGGCCGGCAGGCAGGTGAGGTTGACGTAGCGGCGGCGGAACTCGCGCAGCGCGGCGGCCTGATCCCCGGAAAGCTCCTCCGCCTCGGCGGCGCCGATCCATTCCTCAACCTGCGGGTCCGTCGCCTGGCGATGGTACATGCCGGCCAGAACCGACATGGCTTCCGCCCGCGCCTCGCCGCCGCCGACGGCCATGTGGGTCGCCTCGTCGGCGCCAAGGATGGCGATGGCGTGGTCGAGCGCGTCGAGCCGGCGGCACAGCTCGTCGAGTTTCTGGAAGGACATGCGGGCACCTCGTCTTGGCAAGCCCGGCGACGGAACACGAAGCCGGCGCGGCGCGCAAGGGGCGCCATCTTGCGGCATGCACGCGGCGGTGCTCAACTGCGCCGGCCAGCAGAGGGGGCCGCCATGATCGCCAACGTCCTGACCGGCGTGGTCGCGCTGATCCACGTCTACATCGTCGTGCTCGAGATGTTCCTGTGGGACACCGAGCGCGGACGGAAAGCGTTCGGCATGACGGCGGAATTCTCCGCCGCAACCAAGGTGCTGGCGGCGAACCAGGGCCTCTACAACGGCTTCCTCGCGGCCGGCCTGATCTGGGGGCTGTGGCTCGGCGAAGCGGGTTTTTCGGTGAAGGTGTTCTTCCTGCTGTGCGTGCTGGTGGCCGGCCTCTACGGTGCCGCCACAGCCAGCCGCCGCATCCTCTACGTGCAGGCGCTGCCGGCGGCGCTGGCGCTCATAGCGGTGTGGGCGGGCGTGTGACGGTGGACGAAAGGGCGAAGTGGCACTATCATTTGAAGTGACACTTTGCGTGGAGATGCCGCATGAACGCTCCCGAAAAATTCGGCAACGAGGAGTTGAGGGCCAAGGTGAAGATAGCGGCCAACGGCCGTATGGTGTTGCCTAAGGCGATGCGTGACGCCGTCGGGATCGAGGGCGAAACCACGCTGTTCCTGACCGTGAAAGATGGTCAGATCCATATCGCCACGCTCGCCGCGACGGTGCGCGAGGCACAGGAACTGTACCGCAAGACGGTCAAGCGTCCCTTCACGTCGGACGATTTCCTTGCGACCCGCGAGCGCGACTAGCTTTGGTCGTATTCGACAGCTCGGCAGTCATCGCTCTCCTGCAACGCGAACCAGGAGCCGCCTTCGTCGCCAGTCGGCTTCCCGAAGCGATCATCTCCGCGGTCAATGTGCAGGAAATCGCCAAAAAGCTCATCGAGGCGGGAACCGCAGAGACGGACATCCGCACCACCATCGCGGGGTTGCAACTCGATATCCGCCCGCATGACATCGGCGATGCGTATCAGGCCGCTTCCCTCGCCACGGCCACGCGCCAGTTCGGCCGTGGCCTCGGCGACCGGTCCTGCATGGCGCTGGCGATCAAGCTCGGCGTGCCGGCGATCACGACCGACCGCGCCTGGGCGCGGATCGAGGTGCCGGGGCTGGAAGTGATCCTGGCGCGGTAGCGCCGGAACTCGGCAATATCGGCGGCCGGATCGAACGCCTACTTCTCCGTCAGCTTCAGCTCGATGCGGCGATTCTTGCCACGGGCTTCGGGCGTGTCGGCCGGGTCGAGCGGCTGGAACTCGCCGAAGCCGGCGGCGACGAGCCGGTCGGCCGGCACGCCGTTGGCGATCAGGAACTTGACGACCGAGGTCGCGCGCGCGCTCGACAGCTCCCAGTTGTCGCGGTAGCGGCCGGCGCCCGACAGCGGGATGTTGTCGGTGTGGCCGTCGACGCGCAGCACCCAGTTGATCTCCGGCGGGATCTCGCGCTGCAGCTCGATGATGGCCTGGGCGAGCTTGGCCATCTCCTCCTGCCCGGCGACGTTGATCTGGTCGGAGCCGGTCGGGAACAGCACCTCGGACTGGAAGACGAAGCGGTCGCCGACGATGCGGATGTTCTCGCGGTCGGACAGGATCTCGCGCAGGCGGCCGAAGAAGTCGGAGCGGTAGCGGTTCAGCTCCTGCACGCGCTGGGCGAGCGCGACGTTCAGGCGGCGGCCGAGATCGGCGATCTTGGCGTTGGATTCCTTGTCGCGCGTCTCGGAGACCTCCAGCGCGGCCTCCAGCGCGCCGATCTGCTTGCGCAGCGCGGCGATCTGCTGGTTGAGCAGCTCGACCTGGGAAAGCGCGCGCTGGCTGATCTGCCTCTCGTCGTCGAGCTGGCCTGTCAGGCTGCCGATGCGGGCATCGGCCTCCGCGCCGGCGCCGGCGCCGCGGTCGAGAAGCTGTTGCAGCCGGCTGCGCTCGGCCTCGGCGGTCGACAGCGAGGCCTGGAGGTTGGAGAGCTGGTCCTGCGCGTCCTGCGTGTTGGCGCGCTCCAGCGCGAGCAACTGTGTCAGCTCGTTGATCTGCGAATTCAGCCGGCTCAGCACCTCGTCCTTGCCGCTGATCTCGCGCGACAGCAGGAACTGCGCCAGCACGAAGACCGAGAGCAGGAACATGATGGCGAGCAGCAGCGTCGACAGCGCGTCGACGAAGCCGGGCCAGTAGTCGACGGCACCCCGCGAGCGGCGGGCCCGGGCGAGCGCCATCTCAGCGCACCCCCTCGCGGTCGAGCGCGTCGGCGATGCGCTCCAGCGTCGCCTGCAGCGTCTTCTGGTCCTTCGACTGCGCCTCCACCCAGTCGCGCATCATCTGCTGCTCGGAGCGCATGTTCTTGACCAGCCCGGCGATGCCGTCGGCGAGGCTGGCCATCGAGGCGGCGACGCGCGGGTTGGTGGCCCCGCCGCTCTCCTGCATGGTGCGCAGGCGCTCCGACAGCAGCTTCAGCTCGTCGGTGGTGCCGGACTTGACGTCGGCCACCTGGAAGTCGGTGTTGGGGTCGGTGACCGTCGACAGCCAGTTCTCCAGCTCGGTGTAGAAGCGGTTCTGGGCGCGGCCGGCCTGCAGGTCGAGGAAGCCGAGGATGAGCGAGCCGGACAGGCCGAACAGCGAGGACGAGAACGCCGTGCCCAAGCCCGACAGCGGCGCGCTCAGGCCGGACTTCAGCGAGTTGAGCACGTCGTTGGCGTCGCCCGAGCCGGGATCGAGCGAGCGGATCGTGTCGCCGATCGAGCCGATCGTCTGGAGCAGGCCCCAGAAGGTGCCGAGCAGGCCGAGGAAGACGAGCAGGCCAATCAAGTAGCGCGAGATGTCGCGGCTCTCGTCGAGGCGGGTGGCGATCGAATCGAGGATCGAGCGCATCGAGGTCGTCGAGATGACCGAGGAGGAGGCGCGGCCGAGCAGCGCCTTCATCGGGGCGAGCAGCACCGGATCGGTCGCCTCCGAGCCGGCGCGGAAGGAGTTAACCCAGCGCACCTCGCGGAACAGCCGCACGACCTGGGTGAAGGCGAGCAGGATGCCGACGATCAGCACGCCGAAGATCAGGCCGTTGAGGCCCGGCTTGGTGGTGAAGGCGGTCGAGATCTGGCGGTACAGCGCCGCGGCGACGAAGCCCGACAGCGCCAGGAAGATCAGCATCGTCAGCAGGAAGACCTGCGGGCTGGAGAGGTCGCGCAGATCGTATTCCGTGCGGCCTTCGGCGACCGTGTCCATTCCCAGCGATTTCAGCAATGCCATCGGCGCGCCTCGATGTATTCAACCCCAGAGCCGGCGCCGACTCTAAACGGAATTGTGTCCAAATTGAAAGGCGGCGGGCAGGTCGAAACGGTGCGCGGGCGCGAGCGTTCCACCGCCGCCCGCGCTTCCCTACGGCCGCCGCCGCAGCATGCGGAGTTGCGCATGCTCGGCCGGCATGCAGCCCAGCGCGAGCGCGGCCGGCGCCAGCGCCTCCGGCACGAGCTGCGGGGCCACGACCGGCCGGCCGCCGGCGAGCCGGCCGATGGCCGCGAGCAGGGCGCGCGCATGGCCGCGCCGGCGCTGGTCCGGCGCGGTGTAGACGAGCCTGACGGCGACGGCGTCGGCCTGCGACAGGTCGGCGAGCGCGTAGCTCGCCTCGCTGGTCGCCAGCACCCGCCAGGGCGCGGCGAGGCCGGCCAGCGTCTCGGGCTGGAGCTGCCAGGGCAGGCTCTCGACCGGATCGCGGGCGAGGCGCTCCGCGAACTCGCCGAGCGGACGCTCGACCGGCTCGGCGGCGGTCGCGCCCGGCGTCACGATGCGGAAGCCGAACAGGCGGTCGACCCGCCGGAAGCCCTGGCCGGCATAGAGGCGGACGGCCGGCACGTTGTGCTCGAACACTTCGAGCTCGATCGCGTCGTCGCCGCGCGCGTCGCATTCGGAAAGCAGGCGGGCGAGGATGGGGCGGGCCATGCCCTTGCCGCGCGCCCGCGGGGCGATGGCGAAGGCGGCGAGGCGGGCGCGGACCCCGCGCCGCGCGACGAGCGCGACGCCGACCGGCCCGCCGTCGTCGCGCAGCACATAGCTCAGCGCCGGGTCGACGGCCTCGGCACGGCAGCGAGCGGCGAGCTCGGCGCCGGTGGCGTGGACGGGAACGACGTAGTGCTGGTAGCAGCGGTTGAAGGCGTCGGCGGCCGCGTCCCAACCGAGGGCGCCGAGCGCCTGCCAGTCGAGATTCGCGGCCTGCCGGGTCATGCGCCGGCGTCCGGCGGCACGGCCGGCGCCTTCTGCGGCCGTTTGGCCAGCCCCGGCCCGAGCTGCTTGAGCAAGGCGCGGTGGATCGCCTCGTTGCCGGCGACGATCGTGCCGTTGTCGAACATGGCCTGCCCGCCGGCTCGGTCGGAGGCGAAGCCGCCCGCCTCGCGCACCATCAGGATGCCGGCGGCGATGTCCCAGGGCGACAGGTAGTCCTCCCAGAAGCCGTCCATGCGGCCGGCCGCGACATAGGCGAGGTCGAGCGCGGCGGAGCCGAGACGGCGGATGCCGGCGGCCTCGCCCATGACGTTCTTCAGGTCGATCAGGGCCTGGCCGTGGTGGCCGCGGCCGAGATGCGGGATGCCGGTGCCGATCACCGCGTCGGAGAGGCGGTTGCGCGCGGCGACGCGCAGGCGGCGGTCGTTGAGGAAGGCGCCGCCGCCGCGCTCGGCGGTGTAGAGCTCGTCCATCGCCGGGTTGAAGATGGCGCCGGGGACGAGCTGGCCCTGCCGCTCCAGCGCGATCGAGACCGAGAAGATCGGGATGCCGTGCAGGAAGTTGGTGGTGCCGTCGAGCGGGTCGACCAGCCAGCGGTGCTGGCCGTCGTCGCCGGGCACCTCGCCGCGCTCCTCCATCAGGAAGGAATAGCCCGGGCGCGCGCGCGACAGCTCGGCGTGGATGATCTCCTCGGCCTTGCGGTCGGCCTGGCTGACATAATCTCCCGGCCCCTTGAGGGAGACCTGCAGGTTCTGCACCTCGCCGAAGTCGCGCGCCAGCGAGCTGCCGGCCTTGCGGGCTGCCTGCACCATGACGTTGAGGAGAGCGGAGCGGGCCATCTGGTTCCCTTCGATCAGGCGGTGTGCGGCAGTCGGGCTTCGGCAGTCGGCAGTCGGAAAAAGAGCGAAGGAGCGGCCTGGATCACCGCTGGTCGGACCGTCCGTATCCCCGACTGCCTACTGCCGACTGCCGCGCATCAGTCCGCCCGGCGCAGATAGGTGATCTCGTCGGTGTCGATGACGATCCGCTCGCCGGCCGAGATGAAGGGCGGGACGAGGACGCGCACGCCGTTCTCCAGCACCGCCGGCTTGTAGGACGAGGCGGCCGTCTGGCCCTTCACCACCGGGTCGGCCTCGGTGATGGTCAGCGTCACCTGCTGCGGCAGCGAGATGCCGATGGGCTTTTCCTCGTAGAGCTCGACGGTGACGGTCATGCCGTCCTGCAGGAAGGCGGCGCGGTCGCCGACGAAATCCTTCTGCAGCTCGAGCTGCTCGTAGGTCTCGGTGTCCATGAAGATCAGGGCGTCGCCCTGCTCGTAGAGGAAGTTGAAATCCTTCTGCTCGAGCCGGACCTTCTCGACCGTCTCGGCGGCGCGGAAGCGCTCGTTGAGCTTGGTGCCGTTGATGAGGTTCTTCAGCTCGACCTGGTTGTAGGCGCCGCCCTTGCCGGGCTTCACCGCATTGGTCTTCACCGCCACCCACAGGCCGCCGTCATGCTCGATGACGTTGCCGGGACGGATTTCGTTGCCGTTGATCTTGGCCATTGTCGTGTTCCGGAATGGGAATTTTCGCGCCGGATGGGCGTTTCGGCGCTTCCAAGACCATAAAACCGGCGCGGAAGCAAGGGAGGCGGGCTCTCAGCGCAGGCGGTTGGCCTGCTGGATCGCCTGTTTGTGCTCCTCGTCGGTCAGCCCCTCGAGGAAGCCGTCCATCTCGAAATCGGTCAGCCCGGCGCGGCGGGCGAGGATGTACCAGGCGGCCGCCGCGA
>ERZ778022.5334-NODE-5334-length-10474-cov-4.737499_pt1 | contig 10474 bp, 9 predicted proteins | sample MGYA00375752_ERZ778022 | MGnify/ENA primary metagenome ERZ778022 (study PRJEB29350, sample SAMN05389826) | bioreactor metagenome | isolation source: Thiocyanate bioreactor | place: South Africa: University of Cape Town | collected 2014-04-04 ...
GATCGGCAGGTTGTGATCGCGGAAGGTCTCGCGGATCTTGACGCATTTCTCCTTGGTGATCTGGCCGGCGGAAACATCGACGTCCTTGAAATGCATGTCGAGCTGGACGGTGTTGAAGTCGAGCGCGCGGATCTTCCTGGCGGTCTCTTCAAGACCGTACGGGAAGTAGCCCGTAAAAATACCTGCTTGCATCATGATAAAAATCCTCCCTTGGAATCAGTTGATCGAGATTTCGGAAAGCTTGACCGTGCGCCCTTCGGCGATGGAGCGGTAACCCGCCTCCACCAGCGCCACGGTCTTGACGTTGTCGGCGACGGAAAGTGCCGGCGGTTCGCCTGTCTTTACGGCGTATTGCAGTTGTTCCATGACGCCGACGAAGGCCTGCGGGAACCACATCGTCTCCCAGTTGGGGGTCACCCACTTGCCGCCGGTGGTGGTCTTCGAAGCGTAGGACAGGGTCGACGGCGAGCCATCCGGCCAGCCGATGGTTCCCTGCGCCACACCGTCGGTGCCTTCGACGCGCCACTTGATGTAGATGTCGCTGTCGAAACCCTCTTCGCGCGGACCGGACCAGACGTCTTCCATCGATACGGCGAGGACGCCGCTCGGGAAGGTCAGCGTCGAAACGGTGATGCCGTCCTTGTGGTCGAACTTGGTGCGCGGGTCGGTGCGGGTCACGGTGGTGATGGCGTCCGGATCGCCGAAGAGGAAACGCAGCACGTCGAGATGGTGCACGCTCATGTTCGACAGCGTCAGGCGGTCGTAGTCTTCCAGGAACGCCTGCCAGTGCGGGATGGCGCGCATCTCGATGGTGGCGATGACAACGGTGCCGAGTTCGCCCTTGTCGAGGATCTGCTTGAGCACGCGCATCGACTGGTCGTAGCGCATGTTCTGGTTGACCGAGAGGATCTTGCCCGCTGCCGCCGCTTCGTCGCGCAACGCCTTGGCTTCGTCCAGGGTCAGGGCCAGCGGCTTCTGCGCCAGGATCGCCTTGATGTGCGGCTGCTTCAGCGCTTCGCGGATCAACGCCGGCTGCTGGTCCGGCGGGTAGGCGATGTCGAGGATCTGGACATCGGCATCGGCGATCAGCGCGGACGGGTTGGCGTGGACGGTCGGGATGCCCCAGCGTTCGGCGACGGCCCTGGCCTTCTCCTGCGTCCGCGAGGCGATGGCGGCGACCGGGAAGCCGGCTTCCTTGTAGGCGGCGAGATGGCATTCCGCCATGATCATGCCGGCGCCTATGCAGCCGATCTTGAAGTCTTTTGCCCGCACCGGCGGGTCGGGCATGAAGCCCTTCGCATCACTCATGGTATCCTCCCATTTCATATGCTTGTTCGTTCGAGCTCACGCACGCAGTGCCTCGCCCGCTGCTCCGAAGAAATGTACCCGCGCCGGGTTGCAGCTCAATGCCACGGCGCTGTCGAGCGCGATCTGCGGCTGGCCACGCATCAGCGCCCTGAGTTTCTGGGCGCCGGTATCGAGCGTCACGACGGTATAGCCGCCGAGCGGCTCGACTTCGTAGACCCTGGCCGGCTTGCCGGTATGGCGCTCCGCCCAAGGCTCGACCTTCAGGTCCTCCGGGCGGATGCCGAGACCGGACACGCCCTGCGGCGCCGCCTCCAGCGGCAACACGATAGTGCCCTCGCCGGCTTCGAGCCGTCCCGCTGTCGTGGCGTTCATGATGTTCATCATCGGCGCGCCGAGAAGCTGGGCGACGTAGCGGCTGGCCGGCCGGTCGTAGATATCCACCGGCGTGCCGATCTGGCGGATCGAGCCCTGCTCCATGATCACCATGCGGTCGGCGACCGACATGGCCTCTTCCTGGTCATGGGTGGCGTAGATCAGCGTCTGGCCGAGATCGCGCTGGATGCGCTTCAGTTCGACGCGGGTCTCCTCGCGCAGCCGGGCGTCGAGTGCCGAGATCGGATCGTCCATCAGGTAGGCGACGGGATCGCGCACCAGGGCGCGGGCGATCGCCACGCGCTGGCGCTCGCCGCCGGAAAGCTGTGCTGGCGGCTTGTGCAAGAGGTGGCCGATATGCAGCTTGCCCGCCACTTCATCGACCCGCGCCTTGATCGTCGCTTCCGGGATTTTCCGTTCGACCAGCGGAAACCGCACATTTTCGCCCGCCGTCATATGCGGGAAAAGCGCGAGGTTCTGGAACACCATGGCGACGTTGCGGCCGGCCGGCGAGACATGGTTGACCGGCTTGCCGCCGATCAGCACCTCGCCCTCGTCAGGCGTTTCGAGGCCGAGGATCAGCTTCAGGATCGTCGATTTGCCGGAGAGCGGCGGGCCGAAGAAGCAGAAGAATTCGCCCGCCTGGATATCGAAGCTGGCATTGTCGACGGCGACGGTCTTGCCGTAGCGCTTGGTGACGTTGCGGAAGGAAATGCCGGCCATCGTCATGCTCCCTTGATGCTGGCGCCGCTCCGGGCGTCGAAGAGACGAACCGAGCCGGGCTCGACGGCGATATGCGCCGTCCCGCCATTCTCGACCGCGACGTCATTGTCGAACACCGCCTTGACCCGCTGCTCGCCGTCGCCGAGATGGACGACGGTGCGCGCGCCGATGCGCTCGACGAAGGTCACCGGCAAAGCCAGGCCCTCGCCGGCTGCCGAAAGCGTCGCCCGTTCCGGACGGAAGCCGTAAACGACATCCTGTACGCCGGCTTTGCGGGCGGCTGCCGCAAGCGCTGCATCCAGCGGCGCGCTACGGCCGAGGCCGCCGAGATCGACGATCAGGCCGCGATCGCTATCGGCGAGCCTGCCCGTGATCAGGTTCATGCCCGGCGAGCCGATGAAGCCCGCGACGAAGAGGTTGACCGGGTTGTTGTAGACGTCGAGCGGCGTGCCGACCTGCTGCAGGACGCCGTGGTCCATCACCGCGATGCGGTCGGCCATGGTCATCGCCTCCAGCTGGTCGTGGGTGACGTAGACCATCGTCTGCCTGAACTGCCGCTGCAGATGCTTCAGTTCCGTGCGCATGACGGCACGGAAGGCGGCGTCGACGTTCGACAGCGGCTCGTCGAGCAGGAAGATCGCCGGCTCGACGATGGCCGAGCGGCCGATCGCCAGGCGCTGCAGGATATTGACCGACAGTTTTGCCGAAGGCTGCTTCAGCATCGGCGTCAGCTGCAGGAAATCGGCGATCGCCTTGACGCGGCGGTCGACTTCGCTGCTGGCGACGCCGGTGACCTTCAGGCCGTAGGCAAGATTGTCGTAGACGCTCATATGCGTGAAGATCGCATAGTTCTGGAAGACGAAACCGACGCCGCGGCGGCCCATCGGCACGCCGTTCATGTCGCGGCCGTCGAAGAGGATCTTGCCTTCGGAGGGTTCCTCCATGCCGGCGATCATGTTCATGGTGGTGGACTTGCCGCAGCCCGACGGGCCGAGCAGCGCCATGAATTCGCCGTCGCGGATTTCCAGGTCCATGGTCTTTAGCGCCGTGAAGGCTCCGAAATTCTTGACGAGGTTGCTGAGGTGGATCGAGGTCATGGATCAGGCTTCCTTCCGGTTCATCCGGCTGATCGCCAGCGATACGACGATGGAGAGCACGATGAGGATGACAAGGGCGATCGCCGCGACATAACCCCAGATCAGGTCGTTCTGCGTCACCTTGTAGATGTAGACGGAGATGGTCTCGGTCGCGACGCCTGGGCCGCCGCCGGTCATGATGTAGAGCGTGTCGAAGATCTTGAAGTTCTCGATGACGCGGATGGCGAGCGCGATGATGATGATGGTCTTCATCTTCGGCAGCACGATGGTGCGGAAACGCTGCCACCAGGAGGCGCCGAGCAGGGTTGCGGCCCGCACCTGGTCCTCCGGCACGCCGACGAGGCCGGCGAGCAGGATGAGAAACATCAGCGGCGTCCACTGCCAGATGTCGGCGATCATCACGGCGATCAGCGCCGTCGTCGGGTTGGAGAGCCAGGCGAGCGTGATCGGCTTGCCGGTGAGCGTCGACAGGATGTCGTTGATCGGCCCGCCGGACTGGAAGAGCATGAAGAACATGTAGCCGGCGACGGCGGGCACGACCATCATCGGGATCAGCATGATCGAATAGAACACGCGCTTGCCGGCGAAATCGTCCATGAACAGGATGGCGAGGCCGAGGCCGAGCAGGAATTCCGCCGGTACGCAGATCAGCATCACCAGCGCGGTGCGGCCAAGCGCGTTCCAGAAGCGGGTGTCGCCCATCAGGTCGGTGTAGTTGGCAAAGCTGTTCCAGGAGCCGTAGGCCTGCCACCAGCTGACGCCGTCGAGCGGCGACCAGTCGGTCAGGCTGATATAGAGCTGCATCAAAAGCGGGAACACGGCGATGAACAGCACCAGGATCTGCGCCGGCAGCGTCAGCAGGAAGCCCAGCCGGCGTCCGCCGTCTTCGGCGTGGGGTGTCGTGCTGGTGAGATCGTGGGCCAAGGGGATTTTCTCCTCAGTAACGAGAGCGTTCATTGCTTCAGCGCTCCGAAGGTCAGTCCGCGGACCAGATGTTTCTGGATGGCGATGCCCATGATGACCGGCGGGACGGCAGCGATGAGGCCGAGGGCGGCCTTGGCGCCGTAGAGCTGGCCGGTCATCGACGACGACAGAGAGGCCATGTAGACCGGGATGGTCACCCATTCGCGGGTCGTCAGAAGCAGGGCGATCAGGTAATCCGACCAGTTGAGGATGAAGACGAAGAGGGCGGAGCTGGCGAGCGCCGGGCGCATCATCGGCAGGGTGATCTTCATGAACACCCGCATCCGCGAGCAGCCTTCGACCAGCGCCGCATCCTCGATTTCGCGCGGCATATCGTCGAAGAAGGTCTTCATCAGCCAGAAGGCGAAGGGCAGCGTGACGATGCCGTAGATCAGCGCCAGGCCCCACCAGGTATCGACCAGGCCGAAGAAGGCCCACATGATCATCACCGGGATCATCACCGCCATCGGCGGGAAGAGGCGCAGCTGGATCAGCGCCAGCGGCAGGTTCTGCCCGGAGCCGAAGCGTGACAGGCCGTAGGCCGCCGAGGTGCCGCAGACCATGGCGATGATCGTGCCGAAGACGGCCGACAAGAGCGACGACAGGATCGGCTTGCCGGCGGTGCGGACGAGCGCGACGATCAGGTCGCTGGTCGAGGTGCCGAAGATGAAGCGGAAATTGTCGAGCGTCGGCGCCTTGGGCCACCAGGTGAGATCGGCGCCGGTGGCCGACCATTCCGCGATCGGCTTGAAGGCCATCGAGGCCATCCAGAGCGTCGGGATCAAGGTGACGGAAAGCGCCAGAAGGATCGCCGCATAACGGAAGATTTCAAAGGGTATGGAGCGGTTCATCGGATCTACAGCAGCATCGGTGCGGGGGTCCGGGATGCCGGCGGGACTTGTTCCCGGCCGGCATCCCGACGATTAGCGGTTGGCTCAGCCGGCGGCGGAATCGAGCACGGTGGGCCACGCCTCCTTGTTCGCCTTGATGGCCGAGATCAGCTTGTCCTCGCCGATGCGGCGGGCAATGCGCGTCCACTGCTTCTCGGTGTCCGCCATCGCTTCTTCCGGCGATTTTGCCTTGGTCAGTGCGGCGACGAGGTTTTCGTCGAGCGCATTGTGGAAGGCCGTCGCACCCGGATAGTTGATGGTCGGCACCGTGCGGGCCACCGTGTCGCGCACCACGTCCATGTGATAGTCGTGATAGGTTTCGCGCACCAGCGGATCGGCGAAGTTCGACAGCTGGAAGGGGTCGAAGTAACCGCCCGGATTGGCCGTCATCCAAGAGTAGATACGGCTGGAGCCGAGCCACTGCAGCAGCAGGTAGCAGGCTTCCGGATGCTTGCTCTGCGACGAGACCGAGGCCGAGAGGTTGAGCCACAGAACCGAGCGGCGCACCAGCTGGCCGTCGATTTCGCGGCCGGGCGGCAGCATCGAGCCGATCTTGCCGGTGACCTTCGAGCCTTCGTTCGCCTTGTTGTCGAGGAACTTCGGCAGGTTGGAGAAGGCGCAGGTCATGGCCGCGCCGCCGGAGGCGAAGTTGCCGTATTGCTCCGGCCAGCCCCAGGAGATGGCGTCCGGCGAGTGATAGGACAGCGAGTCGACATATTCCTGCGTCGCCTGGAAGCCGGCTTCCGAGTTGATCAGCGGCTTGCCGTCGTCGCCGAACAGGAACTGGTTGGGCGAGCCCATCGAGACGTAGCGCTGGTACCAGTTGGTGTAGCCCCAGCCCTGGTTGCGCAGGTCGGTGCAGCCGAACAGGCCCTGGTCCGGGCGGTGGAAGAAGGCCGCGACCTCGTCGAGCTGCTTCCAGGTTTTCGGCGCTGCCAGCTCGTAGCCGTGCTGGTCGGCAAAGGCCTTCTTCTCGGTCTCGTCGTTGAACAGGTCGGTGCGGAAGTTCCAGGTCTGGAAGTCGCCGTCGAGCGAGACGCCGTAGGTCGAGCCGCGATACTGGTTGAGCAGCGAAACGCCCTTCTGGCCGTTGACGTAGCCGCGCTCGGGATCGTCCCATTCCGGCTTGTGGGCGGCGACGAAATCGTCGAGCGCGATGATGCCGCCGGTTTCGGCGAGGTCGCCGAGACGGTTCCATTCGACGGCGTAGATATCGAACGCCCCACCCTTGGTGGAGATGTCCTGCATCGTCTTGGTGAATTCCTGGCCGTTCGGCACGCCGACGATGTCGAGCGTGATACCGGTTTCTTTCTCCCAAAGTTCCTTGATCGACGGCGCGCCGGCCGGGAACGGCTGCGTCAGCTGGCCGATCGAGCCGTCGGAAAGGCCGAGAACGATCTTGTCAGGCGCCTTGCCGGCGCCCTTCAGCGCCTTGATCGCCTCGATGGCGCGGCCTTCCGGCGTCTCGCCGCCGTACTGGTAACGTTCGGCGCCGGCAAAGCCGGTCGGGCCGCCGATCATGCCGGCGGCAAGGGCGTCGGCTGCGTAGGCGCGGCCCGGGCGAATGAATTGCGGCGCGATGCCGGCGGCGGCGGTCAGCGCGAAAGCCTTGGCGCCGGTCGACAGCAGGCTGCGCCGCGACATGCGGATCAAATTGGACATATTGAGCTCCTCCCCATCCGGCAGCAATCCTCCTCTGCCGATGTGCGGGGATTATTGACGTGCAAAATGATCGAAGTCAACATCATAATAAATCATTTTACATCATAAAATTCTTCAATAATGATGCCAGCGGGAGTCTTAAATCCATCATGGAGGTGATGGCTTTGAGGAGAAGGAGGTTTTTTCAGTGAAAAACAACAGCCTATGTGAAAGATTTCGAGCGAATTGCCCGATTGCCCCCTTGCATCGCGCCAAAATGGAAATACATCAATTTACATCATTTGGCGGAAGGGAATCGCTTTGCGATCAACATTGACGGACATCGCCCGCGAGGCTGGTGTTTCGAGCGCGACCGTGGACCGGGTGTTGAACAACCGCTCCGGCGTCAAGGAGCGGACGCGTGAAATCGTCATCGAAACGGCCCGCAGGCTGGGATATCTCGGCAACGGCGCGCCGGCGCTGATGCCGGAAACGCGTGTCCGGCTGGATTTCGTGCTGCCGGCCGGCACCAACACCTTCATCGCCAACCTGCTGCATCAACTGGAAAAGCAGGCGGTGGCCCAGCCTGATCTCGACGTGCATATCCATTCGATCGAGGGCTTCAATCCCGATACGCTGGCCCGGACGCTGCACGAGCTGCAGGGGCAGACCATGGGCGTCGGCGTTATCGCCCTCGACCATCCGACGGTGCGCGAGGCGATGCGGTCGCTGGCCGCCTCCGGCGTATCGATCGTCACGCTTGTCTCCGACATCCTGCATGTGTCGCGCATCGGTTATATCGGCATCGACAACCGTGCGGCCGGGCGCCTCGGCGGTTACCTGCTCGGGCGCTTTCTCGGCAGCGGCGTCAGGCGCAAGATCGCGCTGTTTGCCGGCTCGCTGTCCTATCGCGGCCACGAGGAGCGCGAGATGGGTTTTCGCCATATCATCGGCGAGGATTTTCCCGATCTCGAAATCGTCGAGCTGCGGGAAATCCGCGACGACCGCACCAAGGCCTATGAGGAGGCCATGGCGCTGTTCAAGCGCCATCCCGATCTCGCCGGCATCTACAATATCGGCGCCGGCAACACCGGCATCGGCCAGGCGCTGGCGGAAACCGGCCGGGCGAAAAACATCATCTTCGTCGGCCACGAGCTGACCGAACACAACAAGAGCCTGCTGCTCAACGGCACGATCGATGCCATCATCGACCAGAACCCGCGGGTCGAGGCACGTGAGGCGCTGTCGATGCTGAGCCGCTCGGTTCGCGGCCAGACGATCGACTACCATCCGCCGCGGCTGCAGGTGATTTTTCGCGAGAACATCCCCGAAAGCTGAGCGTCAGTCCTCAGCCGGTCCCTGTAGCCCTGCCTGCTGCAGCAGGGTGACGTAGCGGTTCGAGAGCATGAGCAGATCGCGAGCCTGCGCTGACGCGAGCGAAAGGCGCTCCGTCGCATCGCCGGCAGCCTCCAGCGCGCTCCAGATGGCAGCCGATTGCTCGGCGAGTGTCCGCAGTTCGGCAAGCACGGCCGGATCGGCGGCGATTTCCGCCACATGCTGCGCCGTCACCTTGCCGACGCCGGCGGCACTTTTGGCACCGGCATCGACAAAACCTTCCGGCAGCGTGCCCTTGCGGTTCGTGACGCGCCGATAGCGGATGACATCGACGATCTGGTCGACGGCCTGCTTTGCGCCGGCAACGCGCGACGGGTGATCCGTATCGGCCGCGGCATGCGGCAGAAGCTCCGTCTTGCCGGGATGGTGGGCCGCCAACGGCAGATAGGGCAGCATGGGGCCGGAGAGCTCGCCGGTGGCGGCATTCCTGAACAGGTCGGCATCGATGGCCGCGTGCCGCACCTTGCCGCCGGCAAGGGCCGCATCCAGTGCCACGGCATCGACAACCTCGCCACGGTCGTAATTGACCAGCACGGCACCCTCGGCCATGGCGTTCAGCACGTCCGCACCGATCAGCCCGGCATTGGCATACCGTCCATCGGCGCCGATGCTGCCAAGGCCGATATGGACGCTGAGGAAATGCGCGCCGGAGGCCGCCTCGACGGGGGTGGATGCATAGCCGAAACCTTCGGACTCGATCCATTGCCGGTGCCGCTCGCGGGCGTAGATCGTCACAGTCATGCCGAAGGCCCGTCCGAGCTTGGCGACTTCGCGGCCGATATTGCCGTAACCGATGACGGCAAGCCGCCTGCCCTCCAGCTTTTCCGTCGGGAAATCGCGCAACTGCCGGCCGGTGTCGAAATCGCCGGCGGCGACCAGCGCATGCAGCCGGTCGACCGGCAGGTCCGGCGAGACCTTGAGGATCGCCTTCAGCACCATCTGCGCCGTTGCCCGGCTATTGAAGCCCGGCGTGTTCATCAAGGGCGCAATGCCGCCTTCACCGCCGCCTCCGCCCCAGGAGGCCGAGCCCATATTGCCCGTCCCGGCGCCGATGCGGACACCGCCGAGATCGAAACGGGCGGCCTTCGGGATGAAGGTCGCCGCCGCGATCAGCGCGTCGTAACGGCCATCGGCGGTTTCGGCCAGCAGTTCGGCTTCGGTGCTGAGATCAGGCTGATAGAAGAAATGGATGACGCCGGTTGGCAAGGCGCCTGCATCTTCAAGCGGCCCTTCATGGAAGACGCCGCCCTTTTCCTCGATATGGGCACGAACCTCGCGCGCATCGGGTTTGCCGTCGGGGCCGAATTTCAGGCCGACCAGGTCGGCGATCAGCACCTTGTAGGCGCGGTCGGCCTCGTCGTGACGCGGCCATTCCCCCTGCACCGGCTGTTCTTGTGCCTGCATCGCGGTTCCTCCTTCACGCTTTAGGAGGATCTAGACGAAAATCGCGACCGGGCGAAAGCTCTTCGCAGGCGGAAAGCGTCCGGTCGGCCGAAAAAAAGCGCGCCGGTGAGGTGCCGGCGCGCAAGAGAAAATGAGGGGCGGACAGGTTAGGCCGCCAGCCTCAGCAGGTTCTTCTCGATCTCGGGAACCGGCATCTGGGCATAATCCTTGGGGATTTCGGCTGTAATGGCCGTGCCGGCCGCGTTGCCGAGCGATTGCCGGAGAATGCCGAGCGCCGTCGGTGGCGCCACGAGAACGATCCGTTGCGTTTCGTTGCCCGCGGCGATGTCCGAGATCCTGGCCGCGACCTCCTTGAGAAAATCCTCTTCGGCCTGTGCATGCCAGTCCGTCTCTTCCATGGCGCTGCGGGAAACACCCGGCGGGGAATAGGCGCGGCCGGGCCGGTCCGTGCCGATCTCTCTGGTCTTGTCGTTCGGCTGTGTCAGCGTATCGACGACCTTCAGATTGATGAGGTCGGCATCGCCGTCGTTGCGCAGGATGAGCGCCTTGGCGCCGTCGCAGACGACGACCCAGGATTTCCAGGGGATTCGGATCGGGTCCATCAAATTCCTCCATTGGCTAGGCCGGACCGCGGGTTCTGCACCAGCGCAGTCGCGGACCGGTCGTGGACTGCGGACGTCT
>ERZ778022.5342-NODE-5342-length-10465-cov-4.163881_pt1 | contig 10465 bp, 10 predicted proteins | sample MGYA00375752_ERZ778022 | MGnify/ENA primary metagenome ERZ778022 (study PRJEB29350, sample SAMN05389826) | bioreactor metagenome | isolation source: Thiocyanate bioreactor | place: South Africa: University of Cape Town | collected 2014-04-04 ...
GCCGAGGTGATGGCGTGGAAGTCGCCCGTGAAGTGGAGGTTGATGTCCTCCATCGGCACGACCTGCGCATAACCGCCACCGGCCGCGCCGCCCTTGACGCCGAAGCAGGGGCCGAGCGAGGGGTCGCGCAGCGCCGCCACGGTCTTCTTGCCGATCGCGTTCAGGCCATCTGCCAGACCGACGGTCGTCGTCGTCTTGCCCTCGCCCGCCGGGGTCGGGTTGATGGCGGTGACGAGGATGAGCTTGCCGTCGGCGTTGTCCTGGACGCTGTTGATGAAGTCCCAGCTGAGCTTGGCCTTATAGGGTCCGTAGTTCAGCAGCGCTTCCTGCGGAATGCCGACCTTCGCGCCCACTTCGGCGATGTTCTGCATCTTCGCTTCGCGTGCGATTTCGATGTCCGAGCCTTGTGCCATGTTCCTCGTCCTTCCTGTGGCGTCGAAGCGACGCCGTCTCGCTGTGTCGGCTAGCAGGGAGGGCGCGCCCCTTGCGCGCCCCGCATCAGGATCAGATGCCCTGCTTGTCCTTGAAGTTCACAATCCACTCGTTGGTCTTCACCAGACCGCCGAAGGGATAGAAGTGCAGATGCACCTTGCCATGCTCGGCCCCGAGCGCGGGGACGAGATCGGCAATGACCGGGTCCGGGCCCGCGCTGCCGATGAGGCTGGTGATCGAGAGGCCATATTTCTTGACGACCTTGGCCGAGGTACCCACGCCACAACGGGCGGCGAAGCGGAGCAGCGTCTTGATCGAGGCCGGGCCGGCGAGGCCGATGCGCACCGGGCCTTCGATGCCCTCGTTGCGGATCTGCTTCAGCCAGTCGAGCACCGGATCAGCGTCGAAGCCGAACTGGGTCATGATCGAATAGTCGATGCCCTGCTCCTTGAGCGAGGCGACCTTGTCGTGCATCGCCTTGACGAGCTTCTCGTTGGTGATGTCGGGATGGCCTTCCGGATAGCCGGAGATGCCGACATGCTCGATGCCATATTCCTTGAGCGTGCCCGAGTTGATCACCGCGAGCGCATCGTCATAGGGCCCGAGCGGCTCGGACGGATCGCCGGCGATCACGAAGACATGCTTGAGGTCGATCTCTGCCTTCAGCATGTCGAGGAAGCGGTTGAGGTCTTCCTTCACCAGCAGGCGACGGGCCGAGATATGCGGCACCGGCTTGAAGCCCAGATCCTGAATGGCGCGCGCCGCGCGGACGCGATCCTCGAACTCCGCGCCGGGCAGGAAGGTGCAGGAAATCAGCGTGCCCTGCGGGATCATGTGCGCGGCGTTCTGCAGCGCTTCCACGTCCTTGGGCGTGATCTCGAGCGAATAGTCGGTGAACAGCGTCGACAGCGCCGTCTTGTCCAGGGTCGCAGTAGCCATAGGATTCCTCGCCTTTACGAGCACATGTGTATCAGACCATGCGTTCGCCCTGATGCCTGCACAGGAAGAACGGAGAGCCTGAAACGGGTCGCCGCGGGCGACTGCTCCCCTTCCGGAAAGCAGCCGCCCGAAGCCCGTTCGAAAAAATCAGGCCGTGACCGGCGCCTTGCGCCACTCACCCTCATAACCCTCGCGCACGGCCACCGAATAGGGGACCGGGCTGACGACGGCGCGCACGGCGATCTGCTTGTGCGGCTCGACGGTGGTCTTGCGCGTACCGCCATTCTCTTCGCCCCAGATCACCTTCAGCTCGGTGCCAACGGGGATCTCGTGGTCAACGGTGGCGAGCGAGAGAGCGCGCTTCTCGTTGTACGAATAGCCGGTGAACATCGAGATGCCGACGGTGGTGCCGTCCGCGTCGACGACGGCGTCGGCGTTCGTGTTGGCATAGTTGGCCAGCGGCAGGTCGAAGAACTTGTAGTGCGAGTCTGCCTCGGTGTCGAACAGCGAAGCGTAGATCTTCGCCATGTCTTCGCCGTTCCAGGCCAGCGTGACCTTCTTGCGCTGCGTCGATACGTCGAGCTTCTCGAGCGCATCGCGGCCGATGAAGTCGTGGTCGAACTTCACGAACGGGCCGTAACCGATCTCGTACGGGTTCGTGTAGTAGTCCTCGATGTTGTTCGAAACGAACGAACCACCGATGGCGCCCGAAGCTTCGTAGCTGTTGGCCGGCAGCCACTCGCGATAGGCCTTCAGCTTCTCGCCCGTGTAGATGGCGGGCAGCGGCGACGGGATCCAGCCGGATTCCAGCGTGTTCGACGGGTAAGCGCGCGAACCGACCTGGATGAGGCCGAGGTCCTTGCCCGCCTCGACGATCGCGGCGCGGACTTCTTCCATCTCCTCATAGGGGCCCCAGATTTCGAGACCCGGAGCGCCGGCCATGCCGTGACGCAGCGTGCGCACCTTGCGGCCGGCGATGTTCATCTCGGCCATGTTGAAGAAGCGGAGCTGCTCCAGCGGACCGCCGTTGAGCTTCTCGATCACGGCCCAGGCGTTCGGACCCTGGATCTGGAAGCGCCAGTACTTGCGCGTGACGGGCTTGCCCATCGGACGCGAGGGCGAACGGTCGTCATGGATGATGTCGACGTTGTAGCCGCCCTTTTCGGCGTGATACATCAGCCAGTTGGCGGCCGGAGCGCGACCCACGTAGCAGAAGCTCTCTTCAGCTTCCCAGAAGATGATGCCGTCGCCGATGACATGGCCATAGTCCGTCACGGGGACGTACTGCTTGGCCTTGTTGACAGCCCAGCCCTTGGGCGAGTTGATCATCGTGTCGGTCAGGAGCTTGAGGGCATCCTTGCCGTTGATGAACAGGTTCACCATGTGGTGCGACTGGTCGAAAAGGACCGCGCCGTGGCGCCAGGCCCACTGCTCGGTGCGCCAGTTGGAGAATTCGGGCGCCACGACCGGGTACACATAGGCACCGATCTGGCTGTTGCGCAGCAGCTCGACCGGGTTGCCGGCGGCGGCGAGCACTTGCTCCAGGTTTGCAGGTTTCGACATCAGTAAGTCCTCTCCTTGGATCGTAGCGAGGTGCGGGTCAGCTTTCGACGGAAAGTCGAATCAAGAGACGCGCGGGAACATACGAAACTTTGTATGCTACACAAACAAAAAGTTGCGCCCTAAGCGGCCTGAGAGGCCAACTCCTCCTTCCTGCACGCTGCAGGGGATATTAATGTTGCGCTGCACACATTTTCATAACGGCGAAATTTCACGGTTTTGCTCGCGCTTGCCAGCGTCCATGCCGCGCCCGCAAACTCAGCCGAACGGCCGCACCGGATCCTTGCCGTCCCAGTCCCGCGTCTGTCGCCAGAAATTGGTGAAGCCCTCGTCCATGCCGCGGGTCGCCGGGATGAGTTCCACGAAGCCGGGCGCGCCTTCCCCGCCCTCGAAATAAGCGACCTTGCCGCCGGTCGGCACGGGCGCGCGATGCGCCAGCACCTCGCCCTTCGCGATGCGACGCTCGATTTCCGCCTCGATCTCGTCGCCATCGATGGCGAGACCGAAATGGTGGAAGCCATAGCCCACGCGGTCGATCGTTTCCTTGTAGACCGAGGGATTGTCATCGAGCGGCTGGAGCAGTTCGATGTTCATCGAGCCGGCAAAGCTCATCGCGATGGCGACATCGCTCGTGCAGGGCGCGCCGCGAAACACATGCCCCTCCCCCCCAAAGCGCGGCAGGAAGAACCACGGCCCCACGCCCATCTTCCTGATCCACCAGTCGATCGCTGCGTCCATGTCCTTCACGACATAGGCCATCTGGCAGATCGTGCCGACCTCGCCGCCAAAACCCATTTTGCCTTTCATGCCATTCTCTCCTTGGCGATGTTGTCTAGGGCTGCGGCCAGCGCTTGCGGCGCGCAGAGAAACGGGCTGTGGTCGCTGTCCAGCATGACCACGCTCGCGCAGGGCAGCGCGGCCTGCATGGCGCGCTGGGCAGCAAGCGGAAAGCACTGGTCGTCCGCGCACTCCACATAATGGCGCGGAATCCGGCCGTAGCGCGCGTCGCTAAGCTCAAGGGCCGTGCCGAGCGGCCGCACCGGCTCCACCTGCAGGCGCGCAGCGGCCATCGCCTGATCCTCCGGCGTGCAGCGATTGTAGAAGATGTCGGCCGAGCGTTCCGGCGCAAAGGCAATGCCCAGGCCGTCCTCCGAAGTCGCCGCCCTCCATGCCCGCGCCGATCACCTCATACAGGCTCTTGCCGGAAGGAACGAGCGCGCCGGAGATGTAAACGAGATCGCAGAACAGCTCGGGCGCTTGCTCGGCCGCCTGGCTGATGACGAGGCCGCCCCGGCTGTGCCCGCACAGGATCACCGGTCCGGACAGCTTGCCCGCTTCCGCGACGACGAAGCCGGCCCAGCTCCGCAGCGATGCCCCTGCCAGCGCGCGGGCGCCGCCGCCCATGCCCGGCAGGGTCGGCGCGGCCGTGCTGTGGCCCATCGCCTCAAGGGGGCGGCGCAGCCTGTCGAAACACCAGCCGCCATGCCAGGCGCCGTGGATCAGGAGGAAGCTGGCCACGAAGGCGCGTCCGTCAGGCGAGTTCGATCACGACCTTGCTGAACAGGTCCGGCGATAGCGCATAGTCATAGGCCTTCTTGGCGTCCTCGAAGGCGAAGCTCTTGCCGACCAGCGGCTTGATCCCGTTGGCGTCGATGGCAGCACCGAGCCGCTCGGCCATGCGGCGCGATCCCACGAAGATGCCGCGCAGGATGCTGCCGGTCATCATGAGGCCCGACGGATTGGGGCCGCCAACCGGGTTGAGCACGCCGATCAGCGCGATCTCGGCATTGTGGCGCAGCGCCGCCATGCTCTGCTGCACCGTGCCCGCGCCCCCCACCTCGACCACCTTGTCCACCCCGCCGAGGGAGGCCGCGACATGCTGGCCCCAATTCTCCACCTCCTTGTAGTTCACCCCCTCATCGGCGCCGAGCGATATGGCGCGCGCGAGCTTGGCGTTGTCGGACGAGGTGATGATGACATGGCAGCCGGCCGCCTTGGCGAGCTGCAATGCAAGGATCGAGACGCCGCCCGTGCCGAGCAGCAGCACCTTGTCGCCTGGCCGGATCGGACGTGGCCCCTCGAACAGCGCATTCCAGGCGGTGACCCCGGCGCAGGGCAGGCAGGCTGCCTCGGCATGGCTCAGCGATTTGGGGCTGTGGACGACGCCGTGCTCGGGCAGCACGACGATCTGCGCCAGCATCCCGGGCGCGCCCGCCGCGCCAAGGGCGGGGCCGGCATGGGGATTGGGCGGGCCATCCTGCCAGTTCTGGAAGACGGTGCCGGCGACCTGATCGCCGACCTGGAAGCGCGTGACCCCGGCGCCGTCCGACAGCGGAATGAGCGGAGCTGGCACAGGGCCGCCCATATAGCGCCCCTTGACGATCGCCTGATCGCGGTAATTGAGGGAACAGGCATGGACCCGGATCGCCACCTGCCCCGGCCCCGGCCTGGGGTCATCGAGCTCGACGAGATGGAGATCGTCCAGCGATGTGCCGCCCGCCGCGAGTTGCCATGCGCGCATGTTCCGAATCCCTCCTAAGATATGATAGGGAGGGATAGAAGCGTGCGGGAATGGCCTCAAGGGGTTTTGGCCGTGTCCCCTGCCCGCTTGGCCACCAGATCCTGCGAGATGAGATCGGCCGCCTTGCGCAGCGCGCCGAGGTGGCGCTGGACGACCGTGGCGGTATCGCTGCGGCGCTGGAGCCAGGTGATGTTGATGGAGGCGACCGGGCGGCCGTCCACCATCCCCGGCACGGCCATCGAGCGGCGCCCGTCCTGCCGCACGGCCTGCCAGTTGCGGTCGGGCCAGGGGTGGAAGGGCTCGCGCAGCGCATAGCCCCGGTCGCGGATATCGCCGAGCAGGTCGGTCAGCAGGCGTTCCCCGGCCGGATCCTCCTGCGCCGGGCGCAGCCGCCCCAATATCACCTGGCGTTGATCCGCGTCACAGGCGGCGAGATAGGCGCGGCCCGTGGCAGTGTGGAGATAGGAGAGCCGGATGCCGACCGGCCCGAGCGTGATCGCATCGAGCCGCAGCAGCGGACTGTTGGTCTCCACGATTTCGAGATGGTCCTCGCGCGGCACGGCGATGGCCGATGGCCAGGCGACCTGCTCGGAGAGCTTGACCAGCCGTTGCGAGGCGACCTCGGCCACCTCTTCCCCCGACATGTCCGACACGAAACCGCTGCGCCGGGCGCTCGGCAGGAACGCGCCATCGGCGAGCCGCTGCCAGATATGGCCATGTTTGCCGAGCGTCACAACCATGCGGAGCAGGGTCGCCTTCGGCAAGCCCAGCGCCAGATGCAGTTCGTGCAGATTTGCGCCCCTGCGCCTGTCGATTTCCGACAGGACCTGAAGCCCGCGCTCCAGCGCACGTACGGTCTTCACCTTCCGTTCGATCAAGCGCCCCTCTCCTCCAAGGCTCCCGTCTTTCACTGCGCGAAATAACAGAGTTTCACCAAGTGAGACAAGCGCCTTGCGGTGAGTGACGTTGACTTGTTCCGTTTCGCACAGAAAGCCGTGCTTCTACGCCCGGCGTCCGGACGGGAGCAACGCCGCCCCCGGATCTCCTTGTCAGCGGTTTGAGATTGTCTCCAGCAGTGCGCGATTGAAGGCGGAGATATCGTCGGGCTTGCGACTGGCGATGAGATGCCTGCCACGACCACCTCTTCCTCCACCACGTCCACGTCAGCGTTGCGTAAGTCCGCGAACAGAGGGGCGACGTGGAGCGAGAACGGGTCGGAGCGCAGGGTGTTCCGGAAAGTCGGTGAGCTGAGGGAGCGGCACGCTGCCAGCCCCCTCAGCTCATCGCCATCTCACCGGTCGCCCGACCAGGTGCGCAGGCCCGGCGCGGTGCGGTCCTCGCTGGCAAGGGCCTCCTGCACGGCCGGACGCGCCTTCACGCGCTCGCGCCAGTCCACGACGCGGGGATAGTTGCGGGCCACGTCCAACTCCGGGAACATCCGCTCGACCATCGCGCCGCAATGGCTGAAGAAGTTGATGTCGGCCGTTGTATACATGTCGCCGGCCAGCCACGCGGTCTTGCCCAGCGTGTCCTCGATCTTTCGCAGCGCATAGACGATCTTGTCCGTCGCATTGGCGAGGTCCGCCTCGGAAAAGCCGGAGCGCGCGGTGGCCCATTTCTTGCGCTGGTCGGGCAGCGGGATATGCGCGAGCAGCTTCTCGAACTCGCCGCTCTCGATGTTGCGCGCGATGACGCCGACGAGGCGGTGCCAGCCGTGCATGGAGACATGGTTCATCACATGCTCGTCGACGAACTTGTTCCAGTAGCGCACTCGCGCCTTGCCGACCGGATCGCGCGGCATCAGCGGGATCTCGGGGAAGACGTCCTCCAGATATTCGTTGATGACGGTGGTGTGGGTGATGATCGTGCCGTTGTGATCCAGCACCGGCACCTGCCCCTCGGGATTGATCGCCACGAACCAGTCGCTGTGCTGCTCGAACTTGTGCAGGTCGACATAGATGGACTCGTAGGGCAGCCCCTTTTCCTTGAGCGGAATCATGGATTTGAGCGAGTTCGCCAGCGGCTCGGCGTGGTAATATTTGAGGGTCACTTCTCTCTCCTTGTCTCTCTGCCCCTTCGGATGAGGGGTGATTTCGCTCAAACCTCCAGCGTCTCCAGCACGCCGCCATCCACCGCCCAGTCCTGCGCGGTCACATGGCTCGCGGCGGGCGACAGGAGGAAGCAGGCGACTTCGGCCAGCTCATCGGCAGAGCCCATGCGGCGCTGGGGCACGCGCTCGTTGATCTTCGCGGCCTGCTCGGGCGGGATCAGGTCGAAAGCGGGCGTCTCGATGAAGCCGGGGATCACGCAGTTGCAGCGGACATTATGGGGCGCCATCTCCACCGCGATCGCGCGGCTGAGGCCGAGCACGCCGTGCTTGGAAGCGACATAGGCCGGGTTCATCGCCATGCCGCGCTTGCTCGCCATGGAGCCGGTGACGAGGATGCTCCCTTCCCTCGCCTCGATCATGCCGGGCAGCACCGCCTGCATCGCCCAGAAGACGCTGGTGAGATTGACCGTCAGCACCTGCTCGAAAAGCGCGCCATCATAGCTGATGGCAGGCGCGAAATTGCCCGCGAGCCCGGCATTGGCGAACAGGCCATAAGCGGGGCCGAAATAGCCGGCAGCGGCATGAAGCGCGGTTTCGAGCACCTGCCGGTCGCCGACATCGGCGGCGAAGGCGGCGGCATGGTGGCCGAGCCGGGCGGCTTCGGCGGCCAGCGTCTCCTCGCGGCGGGCGATCATCGACACCCTGGCTCCGCGCGCGATCAGCATCCGCGCGGTGGCAAGGCCGATGCCGCTGGAGGCCCCCGTCACGATGATGTGTCGCCCGGCGAAATCACTCATGCTTTCTCTCCCGTCAGGATGCTCCGTTGCGCGTCGCTCACCCGTGCAATGGTCGAAGGATATCGAGGCCGGCCACAGGCGCGCGCCCTATCCCAGCCCCAGCACCCGCACGGCATTCTCCTTGAGAATGAGCGGCAGCACCTCCTCCTTGAAGCCGACTTCCTGCGCCGCCGCGATCCACTTCTCCGGCGTGATGAGCGGGAAGTCGCTGCCGAACATCATCTTATGCTTCAGCTGCGTGTTGGCGTATTGGATGATCTGCTTGGGGAAATATTTCGGGCTCCAGCCGCTGAGGTCAATGAACACATTGTCCTTGTGCAGCGCCATGGAGAGGCTCTCGTCCGTCCACGGCCAGCTGGGATGCGCGAGGATGAACTTCATGTCCGGGAAGTCGGACGCCGCATCGTCGACCAGCATGGGCTGGCCATATTTTAGGCGGATGCCCCCGCCCCCGCGCATCCCGGTGCCCATGCCCGAATGGCCGGTGTGGAAAATGGCCGGCAGCTTATAGTGCGCGATCACCTCATAGATCGGGTAGCCGGTCCGGTCCGAGGGATGGATGCCCTGGATGAGATGGTGGAACTTGAAGCCCCTGACCCCATAATTCTCGATGAGGTCGCGCGCCTCGCGGGCGCCCATCTTGCCCTTGTGCGGGTCGATCGAGGCGAAGGGGATGACGATGTCGTCATGCTCGGCGGCCAGCTCGGCAATCTCGTAGTTGGAGACGCGCTTGGCGCCCACCGCGCTCTCGCAATCGACCGTGAACAGGCAGAAGGCGATCTCCCGCTCGCGGTAGAACTGGATGATCTCGGGGATCTTCGGGCGCTCGCGCGGTGCCTTGAAGTAGGCTGATGCCGCGTCGAAGAACTGCGCCATGACCGGATCCTCCGGATCGTGGCAGGAAACCTCGGCATGGACGTGGACGTCGATGGCTTTGATCTTTGAGAGGTCGATGGGCATTTTTGTTCCTAGCGGAGCGACAACATCGTTCGGTCAATTCAACCGCTCGGTTTCCGGCGCTGCCTGATTACAATCCAAAGAAGCATTAGCATCGGAGGCCCCATGCCGATCAGATAAGCCAGTGCTTTCATGTCTCTCGCCCCTCTTTGTCAGCCCCTCCCCTATGGAGGGAGGGGCTATCCTTGCCTCACAGCGCGATGATGACCGACTTGAGCTCGGTATAGGCCTCCACGCCCTGCCGGCCCTGCTCGCGGCCGAGGCCGCTTTCCTTGTAGCCGCAAAAGGGTAGCGCCGGGTCGAACATCGAGTGGCAATTGCCCCAGACGGTGCCGGCCTTCAGCTTCGCGGCAAGCTTGTGCATGGCCGAGAGATTGTTGGTCCAGATGCCGGCGGCGAGGCCGAAGGTCGTGTCGTTTGCCTGACGGGCAACCTCGTCCAGATCATCGAAGCGCTGGGCGACCACCACGGGGCCGAAGATTTCCTCGCGCACCACCCGCATGTCCGGCTTCACATCCACCAGCACGGTCGGGTTCACATAGTAGCCGCCCTCGGAGCTGGGCGTATCGCCGCCGAGCGCGACGGATGCGCCGGCCTTCTTGCCATCCTCGATATAGCCCATCACCCGATTGAGCTGCTCGTCGCTGACCAGCGGGCCCATATGTCCGTCCGGATCGAGGCTGGCGCGCGGCTGCCAGAAGTTGGAGGCTTCGACGAACTTCTCCAGCACATTGTCGAACACGCTCTTGTGCGCATAGAGCCGCGAGCCTGCGACGCAGACCTGCCCCGAATTGAAGAAGATCGCCTGCGCGGTGCCCGGCCCCGCCACCGCCGGGTCCACGTCCGGCAGCACGATGACGGGCGACTTGCCGCCCAGCTCCAGCGTCACGCGCTTCAGGCTGTCGGTCGCGGTGCGGTTGATGATCTTGCCGACCTCGGTCGAGCCGGTGAAGGCCACCTTGTCCACGTCCGGATGACGCACGAGGCGGTCGCCCGCCGTGTGGCCATTGCCGGTGATGATGTTTACTACCCCCGGCGGCACGCCCGCTTCGTTGAGGAAGTCGGCAAGGCGCAGCGCGGTGAGCGAGGTCTGCTCGGCGGGCTTGAGCACCACGGTGCAGCCGGCGGCGAGCGCGGGGCTGATCTTGAGCACGGCCATCAGCAGCGGGAAGTTCCACGGCACGATCTGCGCGGCGACGCCGATCGGCT
>ERZ778022.5343-NODE-5343-length-10462-cov-5.710291_pt1 | contig 10462 bp, 7 predicted proteins | sample MGYA00375752_ERZ778022 | MGnify/ENA primary metagenome ERZ778022 (study PRJEB29350, sample SAMN05389826) | bioreactor metagenome | isolation source: Thiocyanate bioreactor | place: South Africa: University of Cape Town | collected 2014-04-04 ...
TGAAGCTGCCGCCGCCACAGCCCGCCGTGCCGTTGCACCACCGGTTGGTGCAGTCATGGGTTGTGGCAGGCGACAGCCGCGTATGGTGGGAGGCGGTCGTGCTGTGCCGCAAGGCGGGCGTTGTGCTGCTGGTAATGATGCTGACTAACCCGTACCTGCAATGCGTGGGCGCAACGCTGTGGTTTGCGGCTGCCGCGGTGATGCAGGCGCGGTACAGCCCGTACACCAAGCGCCTGTTCAAGGGGCTGGAGATGGCGTCGTTGGTTACAACTTTCCTCACCGCCGTGGTGTCCACCGCGTTGCTGCAGTACAACGTGGGTGTGACTTCGGCCGACTTACACCCGCCGGAGTCTATGACGGGCATTGAGTGGGCGGTCACGGTACTGCTGGCAGTGATGAATGTGGGCGTGTTTGCCGTGCTGGCGGGCTTGTGGCTCCGGCTTCAGTGTTCCCGTGCTCGTGGCATTGTGCGTCGTGCGTCGCTGGTGACCGCGCTGCACGGCCGGGTGGCGGGAATGCGCGCGTCACTGGCGGCATCACGTCGTCGCAGTGGCGCCGCGCACCCGCTATCGACGTTTGACGTGGACGGTGGTGCTGGTGGTGGAGATGTGGTGAAGGACGCCACGACGACCGCATCCACGTTGAACCCGCTGCGGCTGCGGGCTGACGCTGCTGTCGCCGCCGCTGCATCGGGGGCAGCAGTGGCGGCGGCGCCAGGAATGGCACAGAACGACACAGCCCGCACTACCAAAGCTGCTGCCACCGTCATGGCGGCGGCGGACGCCGCGCCACCTGATGCACCGTCGGTGGCGGCCAGCCGGCGTGTAACAGCAGCTGCCAGCAGCGATGGCAGCATCAACGGCGGCGCACTGACACCGGCTGCGGCTGACGGCGTTGCCTTTGCCGCCACACCGATTGACCGCGCTCGCCGCCACTGACCTACCCATTGATAGTTCTGCATTGGTAGCCACTCGCTCGTCAATTGAACTTCCCTATCGTCTCCCCGGCCGGCGGTGTCGACATGGCAAGCGGCCGCAAGACATGTCTGGCGGCAGGGCGTTGCGGCGCGGCAGGGCGCTGCACACACACGTCATTACACACCGCAATTATTGTTGACACACGCACACCACATCTGCAAAAAGGTGCGCACATGCAAGTAGTAGTTGTCACAATAATTATCCCCCGTCAGCCGCCACCATGTCGTCATCGTCATCGCCGTCGCAGCAGCCACGGTGGGCAGCGAGCGCGTCCAACGCGTTCGCCCTGCTGCGGCGGTGGGCAGCGGCGCCGCCACCGGTGCAGCCTGGAGTGCACGCGCTGCCAGTGGCACATGCGGCGCTTGACGTGCCGTCGGTGGACGGCAGCGCGCCTGGGGTGTTCCTGCCCCCCTCATCGTCGCCCCATTGCGCCACGCCCCCGCTGCCGCCAGACGACGCATGCGGTGGTGCAACGCCTGCCGCTGCTGCCGCTGACGCATGCGGTGGTGCAACGCCTGCCGCTGCTGCCACTGACGCAGCTGATACTACCAGTGGGATTGCGCCTGCCGCCGCCACTGCTGCTGCCACTGCTGCCACAGCGGTGGCGGGGGTGAAGCGGCGTCGCAAGCACATCATGGCACCCGCTGACGCCACAGGTGCAGCAGCTGCAGCAGCGACTATTGTGCACAAATTGAAAAGGGGTGCTTGCCCACATGGCCGCCAGCGCTGCGTCTGCAAGGAGTGCGGTGGGAGCGGTATCTGCGAGCATGGCTGCCGGCGCTACCACTGCAAGGAGTGCGGCGGAGCTAGCATCTGCGAGCATGGCCGCCGACGTTGCATCTGCAAGGAGTGCGGCGGGAGCGGCATCTGTGAGCATGGCCGTCAGCTCAGCCGCTGCAAAGAGTGCGGTGGGACTGGCATCTGCAGCCATGGCCGCGAGCGGCGATTCTGCAAGGAGTGTGGCGGATCCGCCGTCTGCGAGCATGGCCGCCGTCGCACGGAATGCAAGGACTGCGGCGGGGGCAGTGTCTGCGAGCACGGCCGGCAGCGCTACTACTGCAAAGCATGCGGCGGGTCTGGAGTCTGTGGGCATGGCCGGCAGCGCAGCAAGTGCAAGGAGTGCGGCGGGAGCGGCATCTGTGAGCATGGCCGTGTGCGCAGCCGCTGCAAGGAGTGCGGTGGGGATGGCCTCTGTGAGCACAGCCGCCGCCGCTACGACTGCAAGGAGTGTGGCGGGGCCGGCATCTGTGAGCATGGCGGCTACCGCCGTGCCTGCAAGGACTGCGTCGGCGAGTGTGTGCACGGCCAGGTGGTAACCCGCTGCCGTGACTGCCGCGCCGCCACAGCTGCCAGTGTCGCGTAGCCGTCCCTGTTGTCGTACTAGTGTTTAATGTTAATTTGGTGTGTTGGCTCGGTGGTCAGGGGAGGCAAGCAGGTGTCTCGGAACGGCGCGGCAGGGCGCTGGCGCACCAGCGTGCGGGCGCCAACGGTGCGCGCAATTCTCACAATACAACTCCCCACAAGCATTGAAGACGTGGTATTGTAGTTGTTCCGCTGTTGTCCGGCGCGCTGCCAACTAAGTGCCTCCATCCATTTCTTGGCATTGGAAGCCCTCCTACCGGTACTGGCAGCGCGCTGCCCACTCGCCTCACCACCATGGCAGCAGCAGCGGCTGTGACCGCCAGCGCATTGGCCACGTCGGCGCAGCCACCACCGCCACGGTGGGCAGCAAGCGCAGCCAAAGCGTTCACCCTACTGCGCCGGTGGGCAGCGACGGAGGCACCGGCTGCAGCGGCAGCGGCAGCGCAGCATGTGGAGGTGTCTCCCCTTAAGCCGACGGCATTTGCTGAGGGCGCGGTAACGGCGGCAGCGCAGCGGGTTCCCATGCCCCCACTGTGCGCAGTGCCCCCTCTGGCAGCCCCGTCGGTGGCAGTTGATGCGTCGTTGCCGGTGGCGGGTGGCGATGGTGCGTGCGCGGCTGCAGGCACAACGGGTACTGTGCAGCAGCACGATGGAGCAGCCGCTGTTGTCGCCGCCACCACAAGCGCAGCTGCGGCTGTTGCTCCCGCTGCTTCTGCGGCGGTGGCAGGCGTGAAGCGCCGGCGAGCGGCGCCAAGTGAGGCCGCTGCTGCAGTGGATAGTGTGCACACATCCAAGCGTGGTGCTTGCCCACATGGCCGCGTGCACAGCCGTTGCAAGGCATGCGGTAGGGTGGGCATCTGTGAGCACGGCCGAATGCGCCAAAAATGCAAGGAGTGCGGCGGGAGCGGCATCTGCGAACATGGCCGCCGGCGCGAACGCTGCAAGGAGTGCGGCGGAAGCAGCATATGCAAGCACGGCCGCCAGCGCCAGCGCTGCAAGCCGTGTGGCGGAAGCGGCATTTGTGAGCATGGTCAGGAGCGCTACAGTTGCAAGGACTGTGGCGGAACCGGCATTTGTGATCATGGCCGCCGGCGCAGCACCTGCAAAACGTGTGGCAGGGGCGGTGTGTGCAAACATGGTCGCTGGCGCCGGTCCTGCAAGGAGTGTGGCGGGAGCAGCATCTGCGAGCATGGTCGCCGGCGCCACGACTGCAAGGAGTGCGACGGGGCTGGCATCTGTAAGCACGGCCGCCGGCGTCATCGCTGTAAGGAGTGTGGTGGTAGTAGCATTTGTGAGCATGGTCGCGTGCGGCATCGCTGCAAGGAGTGCGGCGGTGCTGACATTTGCTGCCACGGCCGCATGCGGCATCGCTGCAAGGAGTGCGGCGGTAGCGGTATTTGTGAGCATGGTCGCCAGCGATACAATTGCAAGGAGTGCGGCGGGGGAAGTATATGTGAGCATGGCCGCCGGCGCTACGATTGCAAGGAGTGTGGCGGGGCGGGCATATGCGAGCACGGACGCCAACGCCACGGCTGTAAAGGCTGCATCGGTGTATGCACACATGGTCGCTTGGCGACGCGCTGTCGCGACTGTCGCGCGGCCACCGCGGAGGCATTGCTACCCAGCTAACTGTTGTTGCCCCGCGACCGGGTGTGGCACGTTCAATTGTGATTACCAGTACAACGCACCGCTGCAGCTGCTGCCAGTCCCAGGAGCTGTTGCAACCATAGATGGCGTTGGTCGACTGTTGCGTGTGCCCGTGCACCCCTGGCGCCATGACGACAAAGCCGGATCCGCGTGGTACGTGGCGGTGGTGGCGGTGGTGCCATGCAGCACGCTGCGCGGTAAGAGTCGCACGATGGCACGTTGCAGCTGCCTACCGGTACTGGTACCGGTTTGGTGCTTTGGCGGGCAAACCGCATCTTCACACCAGCCGCGCACAATTCACACGCAGCAACGCAATAGTTGGGGCGGCATTTACAGATACGGGTCCTCTGTTGTTGCAACCCTATGTCACCCTTGTTGATTGCGCGCCAATTTGCGTTGCCGTTTTACGGTAGAGTCGTGGTGGGCACGGCAGGTTGCAGCCAGCGGCCAGTGAGCGGTGCGTTGCCCACGTGCACGTGTTGGGGTTCACAGCAGCCTCACTCTATCGCACAACACGCAAGCACAAGCACAAGCACAAGCACGTACGCGCACGCGTGCACAGAGTACAGTCGCTTCTTCCCCATGGCGTCTGGACTGGACCCCACCGCAGCGATGGCTGGGGCAAGTGCGAGTGCGGCGCCGCTTCCGCCGCCGCCACTACAGCCGCCGCAGCCTGCACGGTGGGCCGTCAGTGCCGCCAATGCGACCGCGCTGCTGCGGCGGTGGGCGGCGGCGGGGGCAGCGGCAACGTCACCGGCTGCAGTGCTGGTCGCTCCGCAGGCTGCAGTGTCGGTGCTGCCCGCAGCGCCGCCCGAGGCGGACAAGACTGACGGTTTGCCGCACGCGACGGACGAAGTCGAGGTGTGCGTGCCGCGTGGCGCACCCGCTGCCACATCAGCGCTGCCGCCCCTGGAGGCGGCAACTGCACCGCCACTGTGCTCCTCCGTGGTGCCGCTGCTACTGGCCATTGGTGGGTGTGGCGTACGCGCCGCCGCCGCGTCGGGTCGGACCGACGTGCATGGTGAAGTTGCCACGGTGGCGGGCGTGAAGCGCCGACGGGCTGAGGCACCTGCCATCTCGCATTGTGCAGGGACCATCGCCAGCAGCAAACCGCCGGCAGACGATGCAAACGCCGCTGTAGCAGGCAGTACAAAGGGAGTGTGCAGGCATGGCCGCCAGCGCAGCAAGTGCAAGGCATGCGGCGGGGTTGGCATCTGCCAGCATGGCCGGGTGCGTAGCTGCTGCAAAGAGTGCGGCGGGGGCAGCATATGCGAGCATGGCCGCCGGCACAGCCATTGCAAGGAGTGCGGCGGGAGTGCATTCTGTGAGCATGGCCGCCAGCGCAGCCGCTGCAAGGAGTGCGGCGGGAGCGGCATCTGTGAGCATGGCCGCCGGCGCAGCCAGTGCAAAGAGTGTGGTGGGAGTGCAGTCTGTGAGCATGGCCGCCACCGGTACGACTGCAAGGAGTGCAATGGGAGGGGAATCTGCGAGCATGGCCGCCAGCGCCGCATGTGCAAGAAGTGCGGCGGGGGCGGCATCTGCGAGCATGGCTGCGAGCGCCGCTTCTGCAAGGAGTGCGGTGGGACAGGCGTGTGTGAGCACGGGCGCCGGCGCATCCAGTGCAAGGAGTGCGGCGGGGGCAGCATCTGCGAGCATGGCCGCCAGCGCAGTTATTGCAAAGACTGCGGCGGCGGCGCCATCTGTAAACATGGCCGCGTGCACCACGACTGCAAGGTGTGCGGTGGTGGCGGCATCTGTGAGCATGGTCGAGTGCGCCGGCATTGCAAGGACTGCGTCGGCGTGTGCGCACTTCACGGCCGCATTGCAACGCGCTGCCGCGACTGCCGCGCCACTGCCGCTACCACTGCAGCGTAGGCACGCGGTGCTGCGCCTCTTTGTGTGTGCAGCCGGTGGGCGCGGCAGGTGTCATGCAAGGTGGCGGTGCAGCTGCGCACCCACAGGCAGGCGCGCACGTTAATGTTCTGGTACTTGCACCAATTCAATTGTTGGTGTTTCACAGGTGCGCCGCGCGTGCGGTGCCATTGTCACCGCGCGCGTGACCACTGCAGGACACAGCTTGTCACGCAGCCAACAGCTGCAATGCGCAGTCGCCCCATGGCTAGCCAGCTGGCGGCGGGGCAAGAGTCGCGTGTGTCACGGCAGTGGTACCGGTAGGGGTGCGCGGGCAATCAAGATACGCACACACATCCACCACCACCGCGGGCCGCGGAACCCCTGCACAATACTACCACGCAATACTCCCAGCGACACACGCACGCACCAGTAACACGGTGACGCAGTGCATTACAAGTAGGCTGCAGCCGCACCCATTTTGTGTGCAACCGCGGTACCGGTCACTACTACCGGTGGTGGTACTGGAGGCGGCGTAGTGGCCACGCGGTGAGGTTGCCCGCCAACGCACACATACCGCTCACACAATCGCCAACACCACATACAGCAGACGCAAGCACATGTGTACCGTGGCACTTCAACACCTCCACCACCATGGCGTCGACTGTGGCGCTACCGGTAAGCACAGCCACGGCGGCCGCGGCAGTGGCGCCATCACCGCGGTGGGCCGCCAGTGCCGCCAACGCGTTTACCCTGCTGCGGCGGTGGGAGGCGGCGGTGCCAGGTAGTGGCGCGCCACCCACCGCACCGTGCTTGGGCACCGCGGCTGCGTTGGCGCCCACTGGGGGGTGCGGTGCCGCCGCGCACACGGCAGGTGCTTCCGAGCTACCACAGCCGTGTGACACGCATGGTGCCACCGCCTGCGACTCTAGGGTCGCCACTGGCGGCGGCACGGTGGCGGGTGTGAAACGCCGCCGGAGTGAGCCATTTGTCGCCGGTTCTGTGGACCACGCTCGCGTCACTAGCGCCGCTGTCCCAGTTGTGGCACAGACATTCAAGCCCTGCCCACACGGTCGCAGACGCGACCGCTGCAAGGAGTGTGGCGGGGCTGGTATCTGCGACCACGGCCGCCAGCGCTACATCTGTAAGGAGTGCAGCGGGGGCGGCATGTGTGACCATGGCCGGCAGCGCTACTACTGCAAGGAGTGCGGCGGGGCCGGTATCTGTGACCATGGTCGCAAGCGCAGCAAGTGCAAGGAGTGCGGCGGGAGCGGCATCTGCAAGCATGCCCGCCAGCGCTACCATTGCAAGGAGTGTAGCGGGGCCAGCATCTGCGAGCATGGTCGCGAGCGGTACACCTGCAAGGAGTGCAGCGGTGCCGGTGTCTGTGAGCACGGACGCGTACGAAGCGCGTGTAAAGACTGCGGCGGCAGCGGCATCTGTGAGCATGGGCGGCAGCGCAGGCATTGCAAGGAGTGTGGCGGGGCTGGCATTTGCTGCCATAGCCGCGTGCGAACCATTTGCAAGGATTGCGGTGGGACCAGCATCTGTGAGCACGGTCGTTTGCGTCACTGCTGTAAGGACTGCGGCGGCAGCAGCATCTGTGAGCATGGCCGCCTGCGGCACCGCTGCAAGGACTGCGTCGGCGTGTGCGCACACGGCTGCTTGGCAACGCGCTGCCGCGACTGCCGCGCCGCTGCCGCTGCCGCTGCCAGCTTGGCGTAGTCGCCCCTGCTGGCACTCGTGTGTTTACTTGAATGCGTATTGTGTTGGTCTGGCGACCAGGGCAGGCCATCGGTGCACAGGCACCGCAGTTAGGAAGCAATCGTTGTAGGAAGCAAGCGGGCGACGGTCGGTCATGCGCACACGCCGCACGGGTGGCAACGGTGCGCGCAATTCTCACAATCAATCCCGCCACATCCACGGCAGACGTAGCATTCGAATTGTTCCGCTGCGTACTTGCGCGCCGCTCCCCAAGTGCCGCACTCCATTTGTTGGCGTTACTTGTGCGCACACAGTGCCCTGCTGCGCGTTGCCCCACCAGATGGCATCAACGGAAGTGGTGATCGCCAACACATTGGCGCCGCCACTGCTCGCACGACATGCAGGGCGTACCCCCACCGCGCTCGCCATGCTGCGGCAGTGGGTCGCGAAGGAGGCCGAAGCGGCAATAGCAGCGGAAGCGCCCACGGCTGTGCCTAGGCCACAGCGCGACGCCCACACAGCAGCGGCGTGCGCCAAGGGCGCGGCAATGGCGGCAACGACGGCGTTTCCTCTGGCGTGCACAAAGTCATTGGCAGCAGCCCTACCAGCAGCGGTCGACGCGTCGTTGCGGGTGATGAGCGGGGATATTGCCTGCACGGCTAGTGTGCCGCAGCAAGTTGGAGCAGGCGCTGTTGCCTCTAACGCCTCAACCGGTATTAGTAGCGCAGCCGCCCCTGCCGCCCCCGCGGCAGATGCAGCGGTGGCAGGCGTAAAGCGCCGGCGGCCTGCGCCAATTAATGCCGCTGCCACGGTGGGTGTTGTGCGCGTACCCAAGAGTGGCGCTTGCCCACATGGCCGCCGGCGCAGCCGCTGCAAGGAGTGCGGCGGAGCCGGCATCTGCGAGCATGGTCGCGAGCGCTACGTCTGCAAGGAGTGCGGCGGGGGTGGTATCTGCGAGCATGGCCGCGTGCGGTATGACTGCAAGGATTGTGGTGGGGCCGGCATCTGTGAGCATGGCCGCCAGCGCTATCAGTGCAAGAAGTGCGGCGGGGGCGGCATCTGCCCGCATAACCGTGTGCGTCACCGCTGCAAGGATTGTGGTGGCGCTGGCATATGTGAGCATGGTCGCGAGCGCCGCTTCTGCAAAGACTGCGGTGGGAGTGCCGTCTGCAAGCATGGCCGCTGTCGCAACGTGTGCAAAGATTGCGGTGGGAGCAGCATCTGCGAGCATGCCCGTAGGCGCTCCCGCTGCAAGGATTGCGGCGGTTCTGGCATCTGCGCCCATGGTCGTGTGCGGAGCAGCTGCAAGGATTGCGTCGGCGTGTGTGCACACGGCCAGGTACCCGCGTGGTGCCGCCATTGCCGCGCAGCGCGCGCCGCTGCCACTATTTCATAGGCGTCCTTGTTGGTTCCCCAATGTTTACTTGAATACGCTGGCCATGCCCTCCGTTTGTTACCGTACCGTAGGTAGGTGGGTCAGGCCAGGGCGTTGGGTGTGGCGAGAAGGCGTACCGGTGGACACGCATACCGGTACGGGCACAAGTAACAACGGCGCGGGCAAAATTCACACCCACGAACAGACACGGCAGACGTGGTATTCGAGTTGTTCCGCTGTGTACTTGCGCGCCGCTCCTCAAGTGCTGCACTCCATTTGTTGGCGTACCTTGACCCGCACTCAGTAGTGCCCTGCAGCGCGTTGCCCTACCAGTACCACCGTACCGGTGTAGCCCAGCACGCTGCCCACCTCACCACAATGGCGGCGGAGGTGGTGATCGCCATCACGGTAGCGCCACCACCGCACGCACGACATGCAGCCCCCGCCGCGCTTGCCCTGTTGCGGCAGTGGGTAGCGAAGGAAGCTGAAGCGGCAGTAGCAGCGGAAGCACTCGCGGCTGCGTCTCCGCCGCTGTGCGACGCCCACACAGCGGCGGCGTGCATCAAGGGCGCAGCAATGGCGGCAGCGTATCCTACGCCCCCGGTTTGCACAGAGTCATTGTCGGCTACCAAACCAGTAGCCGTCGACGCATCGTTGCCGGTGATGAGCGGGGATGTTGCTTGCGCGGCTACTGCGCAGCAGCAAGTTGGAGCGCCCGCTGCTGCCCCCAACGCCACTACCGGTAGTACCGGTACCGGTAGTACCGGTACCGGTAGTGGCGCAGCCGCCCCTGCCGCCCCCGAAGCAGCTGCGGTGGCTGGCGTGAAGCGCCGGCGGGCTGGCGCCACCTCTGCAGTGGGCAATGGACCCACACCCAAGAGTGGCGCTTGTCCACATGGCCGCCAGCGTAGCCGCTGTAAGGAGTGTGGCGGGAGCGCCATCTGTGAGCACGGCCGCCGGCGCAGCTACTGTAAGACGTGTGGCGGGGCAGGTATCTGCGCGCATGGCCGCGTGCGCCACCAGTGTAAGGAGTGTGGCGGGCCCGGCATCTGCGAGCATAGTCGCGAGCGATGCCGTTGCAAGGAGTGCGGCGGGGGTAGCATCTGCGAGCATGGCCGCCGGCGCAACGGCTGCAAGGAGTGCGGCGGGGCCGGCATCTGCAAGCATGCACGCGTGCGGCATCGCTGCAAGGAGTGCGGCGGGGCCGGCATCTGCGAGCACGGCCGCCAGCGGTACGGCTGCAAGGAGTGCCATGGGAGCAGCATCTGCGAGCATGGCCGCCGGCGCTACGACTGCAAGGAGTGTAGCGGGGCGGGCATCTGCGAGCATGGTCGTGTGCGCCGATGCTGCAAAGACTGCGGTGGGAGCGGCGTCTGCGAGCATGGCCGCCAGCGCAAACATTGCAAAGAGTGCGGTGGGAGTAGCATCTGCGAGCATGACCGCAGGCGGCAATACTGCAAGGACTGCGTCGGCGTGTGCGCACACGGCAATGTACCAGCGTGGTGCTCTCATTGCCGCGCAGCGCGCGCTGCGGCTTCCCTTGCCG
>ERZ778022.5345-NODE-5345-length-10458-cov-4.166394_pt1 | contig 10458 bp, 6 predicted proteins | sample MGYA00375752_ERZ778022 | MGnify/ENA primary metagenome ERZ778022 (study PRJEB29350, sample SAMN05389826) | bioreactor metagenome | isolation source: Thiocyanate bioreactor | place: South Africa: University of Cape Town | collected 2014-04-04 ...
CCGACAACACGGCGCGGCTGCTGGACGTGAAGTTCCACGCGGTGCAAAGCGACTTCAGGGGCGCAGCCGCGGCGCAGGATCAAGACTACGACTTCTATCACTGGAGCGCCATCTTGCTCAGCGTGTCGGGCTTCGAGACCTACCGCAAGGTGTACCGCGACGTGATCACCCCCGAGCGTGTGGCTGAGCTGCTGATCCTGCGGGCTGACATGCCCCGCTCGCTGCACGCCTGCATGAAGGAGGTGTTGGGCAACCTCGACATGCTGGCCAGCGGCCAGTCGGCCGAGACCCAGCGGCACGCGGGGCGGCTGCTGGCGCACCTCAAATTCGCGCGCATCGATGAAATCCTGACCCATGGCCTGCACGCCTACCTCACCCAGTTCCTGGAGCGGGTGAACGACCTGGGGGCGCGGATCAGCCGGGACTTCCTGGTGCCTGCGGCGGTGTGAGGGGTGCGTCTGACGCAGTCAGTGCAGCGGCCGCAGCACTAGTGGCCGCGGCTTCGGGCACCGGCTCCACCGTCACCCCCACCTGCAGCACATGGTGGTCGCCGCCGTGTATCACACCGCGCAGCGGCGACACATCCGAAAAATCGCGGCCGATGGCCAGGGTCACGTAGTCTTCGCCTGCCGGGCGGTCGTTGGTGGGGTCCAGGTCAAACCAGGCGTTCTCGACCAGCGCGCCGCCCCTGTCATCCGCTGAAGGCGACCACACCGACACCCAGGCGTGCGAGGCATCGGCCCCCACCAGCCGGGGCTGGCCGGGTGGGGGCTCGGTCAGCAGGTAGCCGCTGACATACCGAGCCGCGAGGCCCAGGCTGCGCAGGCAGCCAATCATCACGTGGGCAAAGTCCTGGCACACGCCCCGGCGCAGCCGCAGCGATTCGAGCGCGGGCGTACCCGCGTCGGTGGCATTGGCGGTGTAGGCAAAGTCGGCATGGATGCGCGACATCAGGTGGCTGGCGGCCTGCATCAGCGGTCGGCCGGGCGCAAAGCTCTCGGTGGCATAGGCCACAAATTCGGCGTGCCGGGGGATATAGGGCGAGGCAAAGCTGAACTCGGTGGCCGCGTGGTAGGGCTGGCCGCGCCGATAGCTCAGCCGCTCGCGCACGGCCTCCCAGGGCTCGCCGGGCGGTGCGGCGGGCACGGGCAGGGTCTCCAGCAGGCTTTCGGCGCGTACCCGCAGCTGCTCGTGGGTGAAGGGCAGGCTGAAGAACGTGCGGGTGTTGCCAAACACGTCCTGCACCATGTTGCACTGGGTTGGGGCGGGGTCCACCTGGAGGCTGTGGGTCAGCACGCGCTGCACCATGCCGGTGCGCGGGCGCAAATGGGCCATGTGCTGGGCGTTTTGCACCGTGGGGGTGTAGTGGTACACCGTTTCGTGGATGACGCGCAGCTTCATGGTCAAGCTCCTACGCTGTGCCGCAACGCATCGATGGAGTGGGTGAAGTAGCGCGTGGCCAGCACATCCGACAAGCCCAACACGCCCCGCACACAGCGGCCCAGATAGTCCTCCAGCGCGGCATGGCGGCCCTCGGTATCCAGCGCGCACAGGGCTGCCAGCGACAGTTCGGACGCCTCTGGGATGCCCGTGGCAGCGGATTCGCCGGGCGTGCCCGCAGCCGCTTCGATCTTGGCAATGCGCCCGCGCAGCGTCTGCGCCACCCAGGCGAGCGAGCGGGGGTTGTCGCGGTCGATCACCAGCAGGTCCAGCAGGGCGGGCATGTCGCGCCGCTGCTGGTACTGCGCGTGGAAGGTGATGGTGCTGTCAAACAGTGCCACCATGGCCTCAAAGCCACCTTCATCGTGCACGGCGCCGGTCTGCAGGCCGCTTTCCAGTGCCGAGGCCAGAAAGCCCAGGCGCTCCAGATGGCGGCCGATGGACAGCAGGCGCCAGCCGTCGTCGCGGGTCATGCGGTCGGTCTGCTGGCCGGTCATGGCGGCGGTGTGGCCGCTCAGCACTTCCAGCTGGCGCAGCGCATCCAGTGGCGAATAGTCGCCGTCGTCTTCGGCCCCGGTGCGGGGCGCAAAAAATTCCGCTTCGGCCCGCACGATGAGGTTCCAGTGCTCTTGCGACAGGCGGTCGCGCACGGCCGATGCGGCGCCCAGAATGCCGCGCAGGTTGAAGCCCACGCTGGTCACCTGAGCGGGCTGCGTCAGCCCGGCGATCAGCGAGCGCTCGAACACGCGCCGCGCCTGCCCCGCGGCAGGCACCGTGGGCAGCACCAGCCCCTGGCTCACGCCCATCGCGCTCAGCCAGGTCAGCAGCGGCTGCGAGGTCTGGTCCTCCCCATTGAGGCATTGCAGCGTGATGCGCGCCAGGCGCGTGACGTTCTCGGTGCGTTCGGTATAGCGACCCAGCCAGAACAGGTTCTCGGCCGCGCGGCTGGTCACCTGGCGGCTGCGGTGCACCACGGCGGGCGCGGCCAGGTTGTGGGCTAGCAGCGTGGTGGTGTCCACGGGGCCATCGGTCTGCACCCATACGTCGGCACTGCTGCCGCCGCGCTGCATGGACGTGATGCCGCTGTCGCCCTGGGCCAGACGGGCCAGCCCGCCCGGCAACACGCGCCAGGAGCCCGGGCCATCACACACTGCAAACACGCGCAGCATCACCGAGCGGGGGGCGATGGGGCTGCTATTCGGCGCGGCATCCTCCGTGTCCTTCGTGCGCCAGGTGGGCATTTGCGACAGCGGCAGGTGGGCCTGCACGGTGTATTCATCGCCCTGCGCTTCGATGCGCGCAGACCACTGCATCAGGTCTTGCGCCGACAGCGCGCCGCCCAGCACGGGCACGCGCTGCGCCATGGGCCAGGTGGGGCGGATCACGCTGTGCGCGAGCTGCGGCAGCACCGCCTGCATGGCCGAGCGCTCGCCACACCACCAGGTGGGCAGCGACGGCAGGGCCAGCTCTTCGCCCAGCAGGTGGCGTGACAGCGCGGGCATGAAGCCCAGCAGCGCCGATGATTCGAGAAACGCCGAGCCCGGCGCATTGGCCACCAGCACGTTGCCCGCGCGGATGGCCTGTAGCAAGCCGGGCACGCCCAGGCGCGAGTCGCTGCGCAGCTCCAGCGGGTCCAGAAACTCGTCGTCCAGGCGCTTCAATATGCCATGCACCGGCTGCAGGCCGTGCAGTGTCTTGAGGTACAGGCGTGCATCGCGCACCGTGAGGTCGTTGCCCTCCACCAGCGTGAGGCCCAGATAGCGCGCCAGGTAGGCGTGCTCAAAGTAGGTTTCGTTGTACGGGCCGGGCGTGAGCAGCACGATGCGCGCATCCGCCCCCGCAGGGCTCATCTGCCGCAGCCCGTCGAGCAACGCGCGGTAGGTGGCGGCCAGGCGCTGCACATGCATCTGGCTGAACGCCTCGGGGAACAGGCGCGAGATGAGCAGCCGGTTCTCCAGCAAATACCCCAGGCCCGAGGGCGCTTGCGTGCGTTGTGTGACCACCCACCAGTCGCCCTGCGCATCGCGCGCCATGTCGAACGCCGCGATGTGCAAATGGGTGCCGCCCACGGGCTGCACGCCATGCATGGCGCGCAGGTAGCCCGGGTGCCCCTGCACCAGGGCGCTTGGCAGCAGGCCGCTGCGCAGCAGCTCCTGCGGGCCATACACGTCAGCCATCACGCGGTTGAGCAGGCGCGCGCGCTGCAACACGCCGCGCTCGATGTGCGCCCAGTCGCCCTGCGAGAGGATCAGCGGGAACAGGTCCACCGACCAGGGCCGCTGCGGGCCGTCGGCGTCGGCATAGACGTTGTAGGTGATGCCGTTGTCGCGCACCTGCCGCTGCAGGCTCTGCATGCGCCGGTCCAGATCCTGAAAACCTTCTGGACCTAATTGATCAAAGAATTGGGCCCAGGCGCTAGTGATATTTGGGTTGGTTGCTATTGATTTAGGAGCTGATGCTGCGGTGGCCGTGCTGGAGTCGTCCGGCACACGGGCACCCCGCAACTCGTCAAAATGCCCGGCCGCCGCAGCAGGCGCCAGCGCAGCCGCCCATTGGGCCGCGCTGTCGGAAGGGTCGGGAGGGGGAAGGCTGTCGTTAAGATGGTTCACTGCGCTCGATTTTCGGGCATTTGGTCTCCGGCACTCTGCGGGTTACCCACAGCCTGCAAAGCCAGCGCGGCCCCGACCCGTGGACGCCGTGGAACTGGCTTTGCCAGGCCACTGGCGTCGTCCCCCTTGGGGGAAGGCGCGCAGCGACTCAGGGGGGCTTTCCTACGGCCGCATCTTGCGCCGCAGATCCAGCGTGAACGGAAACTCCCGGCTGCCCGGCAGCTCAATCGTCGCAGGCGGCACAGCCAGCCGCCCCGGCGTGTGGCCCATGCGCGAGAAGCGCGCCAGGCGGCGGCTTTCGGCCTCGTAGGCGTTGACCGGGAAGGTGTCGTAGTTGCGCCCGCCCGGGTGCGCCACGTGGTACTGGCAGCCGCCCAGCGAGCGGTTCATCCAGGTGTCCACGATGTCGAACGTGAGCGGCGCATGCGCGCCAATGGTCGGGTGCAGGGCCGAAGGCGGGTTCCAGGCCTTGTAGCGCACGCCTGCCACAAATTCGCCGGTCGTGCCCGTGCTCTGCAGCGGCAGCGGTTGGCCGTTGACGGTGACCACATGGCGGCTTTCGTTCATGCCCGTCACGCGCACCTCGATGCGCTCCAGCGACGAGTCCACGTAGCGCACCGTGCCACCGGCAGAGCCTTCCTCGCCCATCACATGCCAGGGCTCCAGCGCGTTGCGCAGGGTCAGCTCCACGCCCATCGATTGGACAGTGCCGACCATGGGGAAGCGGAACTCGAACTGCGGCGCAAACCAGGCGGGGTCGAACGCGTAGCCTGCGGCGTTCATCTCGGCCACCACGTCGTGCATGTCCTGCTGGATGAAGGTGGGCAGCATCCAGCGGTCGTGCAACTCAGTGCCCCAGCGGGCGGCGGGGGCGCGGTAGGGCGCCTTCCAGAAGCGGGCGATCAAGGCGCGCAGCAGCAACTGCTGCACTACGCTCATGTGGGCATGGGGCGGCATCTCGAACGCGCGCAGCTCCAGCAGGCCCAGGCGGCCGGTGCTGCTGTCAGGCGAGAACATCTTGTCGATGCTGAACTCGCTGCGGTGCGTGTTGCCGGTCACGTCCACCAGGATGTTGCGCAGCGTGCGGTCCACCAGCCAGGGCGGCATGTCCTGGCCGTAGATCGCGCGGTTGGCCTCGATCTCGCGCAGGGCGATTTCCAGTTCGTACAGCTGGTCGTTGCGCGCCTCGTCCACACGCGGCGACTGGCTGGTGGGGCCGATGAACAGGCCGCTGAACAAATAGCTCAGGCTCGGGTGGTTGTGCCAGTACAGCAGCAGGCTGGCCAGCAGTTCGGGCTTGCGCAAGAAGGGCGAGTCGGCCGGTGTGGCGCCGCCCATCACAAAGTGGTTGCCGCCGCCGGTGCCGGTGTGGCGGCCATCGGTCGTGAACTTCTCGGCCGACAGACGGGTCTCCCACGCGGCCTGGTACAGAAACTCGGTGTGCTGCACCAGCTCCTTCCAGTGGCTGGCGGGGTGGATGTTCACCTCGATCACGCCGGGGTCGGGCGTCACGGCCAGCACCTTCAGGCGTGCGTCGCGCGGCGGCGGGTAGCCTTCCAGCACGATCTTCATGCCCAGCTCTTCGGCCGTGGCCTCGATGGCGGCTAGCAGGTCCAGGTAGTCGTCCAGGCGCGCCAGTGGGGGCATGAAGACGTACAAAACGCCGTACTTCTCGCCCACCTTCTCGGCCTTGGGACCGCTGGCGCGGCGCGGGTCGCGCACCTCCACACACAGGGCGGTGCGCGACAGGCCTGCGGCCGACTGGAACTTGCCCGGGGGCTGCGTGCCCGCATGCGGGTCGGGCTGTCCGGCCTGGCGTGCGTGGTCGCCACCTGCGGTGCCTTGCGTCATGCGGCGTGCTTCGCCCGGCGCGATGGCACCCACCAGGTAGGGCAGGTCGCGGTCGCCGGTGACCGGGCCCGCTGGACTGGAATACCGCGCCCGCAGCGTGGTCGCAGCGGGCAGCGGGCCTTGGGGTGCGGTCGGGTCTTGCGGGATCAGGTGCTCGGTGTCCGACGCCTTCACCCAGGGCAGGGCGTCCAGCGGCAGGCGGTAGCCCATGGGCGAATCGCCGGGGATGAGCAGCATCCGGTCGTCGCGGAAGAACCATGGACCGGTGCTCCACACGCTGCCTGCCAGCGTGCCGGTGCCCACACCCGCCTGCAGCGGCAGCACATAGCCCACCACGCTGTCGAGCTTTTGCTCGAACACGCGGCGCAGGCGGGCGCGCTCCAGCTCGTCGTCCAGCCACAGGTAATAGAAGGTGTCTTCGTAACCCGGCTGAATGTAGCGGTCGGTGATGCCCAGCTTGCGCGTGAGGTGGCGCACAAAACGTTCAGCGTCGGCGCTGGTGTAGTGCGAGGGATCACGCTCGTCGGCAAACAACGCAGGGTTCTGCCACGCGGGCTGGCCGTCGGCGCGCCAGCAGATGGACAGCGCCCAGCGCGGCAACTGCTCGCCGGGGTACCACTTGCCTTGGCCAAAGTGCAGAAACCCACCCTGGCCGTATTCGGCACGCAGCTTGTGCGTGAGTTCGGTGGCAAAGCCGCGCTTGGTGGGGCCCAGGGCATCGGTGTTCCACTCCGGCGCGTCGCGGTCGCTCACAGCCACAAAGGTGGGCTCACCGCCCATCGTCAGCCGCACGTCGCCCGCCACCAGGTCGGCGTCCACCTGCTCGCCCAGGGCCAGCACGGCCTGCCACTGGTCTTCGGTGTAGGGCTTGGTCACGCGGGGCGATTCGTAGATGCGCGTCACGCGCATTTCGTGGCTGAAGTCCACCTCGGCCTTGTCCACGCCGCCTTCAATCGGCGCGGCCCCGGAGGGTTGGGGTGTGCAGGCCAGCGGAATGTGGCCCTCGCCCGCCATCAGGCCGCTGGTGGCATCCAGGCCAATCCAGCCCGCGCCGGGCAGGTAGACCTCGCACCAGGCGTGCAGGTCGGTGAAGTCGTGGTCGGTGCCACTGGGGCCGTCCAGCGCCTTCACATCGGGGGTCAGCTGGATCAGGTAGCCCGACACAAACCGCGCCGCCAGCCCCAGGTGGCGCAGCAGCTGCACCAGCAGCCAGCCCGAGTCGCGGCACGAGCCGCTGGCCTTTTGCAGCGTCTCCTCGGGCGTCTGCACGCCGGGCTCCAGGCGGATCAGGTAGCGGATGTCTTGCGACACCTGCTGGTTCAGCTTGACCAGAAAGTCCACTGTGCGCCGTTTGCTGCGGTCGATCTTGTCCAGGTACGCCTGCACCAGCGGCGTCATCGGCTCGGTGGCCAGGTAGGGCGCCAGCTCCTGCTGCACATCGCTGCTGTACTTGAAGGGGATGTGCTCGGCCTCGGGCTCCAGGAAGAAGTCGAAGGGGTTGTACACCGCCATCTCCACCACCAGGTCCACCGTGACCTTGAACTCGCGCGTCTTCTCCGGGAAGACGAGCCGTGCCTGGTAATTGGCAAACGGATCCTGCTGCCAGTTGATGAAGTGCTGCGCGGGCTCGACCTTGAGCGAGTACGAAATCACATTGCTGCGGCAATGGGGCGCAGGCCGCAATCGGATCGTCTGCGGCCCGAGGCCGACCAGCCGGTCGTATTGGTAATGCGTGACGTGGTGGAGCGCGGCGTGGATGGGCATATGCAGGCCATGCTAGCAAGTCCCGAGCCATCGCGGGCAACTATTCCGGGGGCGGTGACAAGCGGCCATCGGCTGTTCACAATGTGCGGTCCGTGCCCCGCTGCTGGGGCTGTCTGCATGCTTCTCATCGCGCACCAACTTGGTGATGCCTCTTTTCATCCATGTCCCACTCCCCCCAACTTCTGCTCCTGCCCGGTCTGGCCGCCGATGAACGCATGTGGCGCGGCGTGCTGCCGCTGCTGCCCGCCGCGCTGCGCCCCGAGGTCGCCACCGCCCACCAGGATGTGAACCTGCATCGCATCGAGGACTTTGCCGCACGGCTGCTGGCACAGCACGCGGGGCCGCTGGTGCTGGCCGGTGCGTCGATGGGCGGCATGATCGCCATGGAGGCCGCGCGCCAGGCGCCGCAGCGGGTTGCGGGGCTGGCCTTGCTGGGCACCACCGCGCGACCCGAGACACCCGACATGCGCGCCCTGCGCGAAGGCGCCATCGAACTGTTTGAACAGGGCCGGGTGCGCGAGGTCATCGAGCCCAACGTGGCCCTGGCCTTCCATCCCGTGAACGCCGCCAAGGCGGAGCTGGTGCAGGCCTATCTGGACTTTGTGCTGGACGCGGGCCCCGACCACCTGGTGCGCCAGAACCGTGCCGTGATCCACCGCCCCGATGCGCGCTTGCACCTGCCGCAGATGGCTTGCCCCGTGCTGGTGGTGTGCGGCGCGGCCGACCAGCTCACGCCGCCCGAATGTTCTGCAGAGATTGCTGCGCTGGTGCCCGGCGCCGAGCACCACCTGCTGCCGGACAGCGGCCACATGTTGACCATGGAGCAGCCCGAGGTGGTGACCCGCTTGCTGGTGCAGTGGCTGGCCCGCAACGGGTGGATTGACGTGATTTGAAGCGTTTTTGGCTGGAAGCGCTAGTGGAATTTGCCTGAGCAGCTATGAAAATGGTAGCTAATCAAAACTCCAGGTTGTCAATCAACCGCGTGCTGCCCAGCCGTGCCGCACCCAGCGCTACCAGCGTGCCTGCAACATCGTCGGCCGTGGCGGGCAGCAGGTCTGCCCGGCGGCGTACCGTGAGGTAGTCGGGCGCCCAGCCCCGCGCGCGCAGCGCGTCTTGCGCCTGGGCCTCCAGCGCGCTGCGGTCGCTGGCGTCCAGCCACTGCTGCGCCAGCCGCTTCAGGGCCTGCGACAGGGCCACGGCCTCCTGGCGTTCTTCCAGGCTGAGGTAGCCGTTGCGCGAACTCAGCGCCAGCCCATCGGCCGCGCGGCAGGTCTCGCACGCCACGATCTCGATGGGCAGCGCAAACTGCCGCACCATGTGGCGGATCATCATCAGCTGCTGGTAGTCCTTCTTGCCAAACACGGCCACGCCACCGGTGGCGCCCAGCACGCAGGCAAACAGCTTCATCACCACCGTGCTCACACCCACAAAAAAGCCGGGGCGAAAGTGCCCTTCCAGCATGTCGGCGAGTTGTGGGTCGGGGTGCACCTTGCAGGTCTGGGGCTCGGGGTAGAGGTCGGTCTCGCGCGGGGCAAACAGCACATCGCAACCAGCGGCCTGCAGTTTTGCGCAGTCGGCCTCCCAGGTGCGCGGGTAGCTGTCGAAGTCCTCGTGCGGCAGAAACTGCAGGCGGTTCACAAAGATGCTGGCTACGGTCACATCGCCCAGGGGTTGGGCCTGGCGCACCAGGGCAATGTGCCCCTCATGCAGATTGCCCATGGTGGGCACAAAAGCCGGGCGGCGGTAGGGGGCCAGGGCCTGGCGCAGGTCGGCAATGGAGCGGGCAATCAGCATGGGGTGGGAGGGGTCAGAGAGATAGGAAAAAGGCTCACCAGGCGTGCACAGCGTTGTCCGGGAAACGCCCTTGCTTCACGGCCTGCACATAGGCCTCCATGGCGCGGCGCACGCTGCCCGCGTCCTGCATGAAGTTGTGGACAAACTTCGGCATCTTCCCGAGGTTCATGCCCAGCATGTCGTGCAACACCAGCACCTGCCCGGCGGTGCCGTTGCCTGCGCCGATGCCGATGGTGTGGCAGTGCGGCAGCTCGGCCGTCAGGTCGGCGGCCAGCGCAGCGGGCACCATCTCCAGCACCAGCATGGCGGCGCCTGCGTCCTGCAGTTCGTGCGCCTCTTTGCGCAGCGTGCGGGCGGCATCGTCGGTCTTCCCCTGCACACGGTAGCCGCCCAGGGCATGTACCGTCTGCGGCGTGAGGCCCAGGTGGGCGCACACCGGCACGCCGCGCTGCACCAGGAATTCCACCGTGGGCGCCGTCCAGCCCCCACCTTCGAGCTTGACCATGTGCGCCCCCGCCTGCATCAGCGCACAGGCGCTGCGCAGGGCCTGTTCGCGGCTTTCGGCATACGTGCCATAGGGCAGGTCGGCCACCAGCCAGGCCGTGCCCTGCACGCGGTGCAGGCCGCGCGCCACGCTGGCCGTGTGGTAGGCCATGGTGTCCAGCGTCACTCCCACCGTGCTCGGCAGGCCCTGGCACACCATGCCCAACGAGTCGCCCACCAAAATGCATTCCACCCCCGCCGCATCGGCCACGGCGGCAAAGGTGGCGTCGTAGGCGGTGAGCATGGTGATCTTCTCGCCCGCTTCGCGCATTTGGGCGAGGCGCGGCAGGCTGATCGGCTTGCGCTGCGGCAGCGGCGAGGCGGGGGGCAGCGGGCCGTAGGGCGTGCCCGGGGGGGGGGCAGGGATGTTCATTGCGAGGCTCTGCTGGAAAAACCGGGGGCAAGGCTATGCCCTGCAGCGCGGGGCAGCCTATCGCGCCCTCGGCCGCGCCCAGAC
>ERZ778022.5349-NODE-5349-length-10451-cov-4.614659_pt1 | contig 10451 bp, 10 predicted proteins | sample MGYA00375752_ERZ778022 | MGnify/ENA primary metagenome ERZ778022 (study PRJEB29350, sample SAMN05389826) | bioreactor metagenome | isolation source: Thiocyanate bioreactor | place: South Africa: University of Cape Town | collected 2014-04-04 ...
GCAGTTGCCGCAGAGCCTGCCGATGAAGATCGTGCAGGGTCGATGCCCGACTCACCCGTTTTCCACGTCGGCCAGCAGTTTCGACTGGTGATCGGCGATCAGCGCGTCGACCACCTCGTCGAGCTCGCCCTCCATCACGCGGTCGAGCTTGTAGAGGGTGAGGTTGATGCGGTGGTCGGTCACCCGCCCCTGCGGGAAATTGTAGGTGCGGATGCGGTCGGAGCGGTCGCCGCTGCCGATCAGGCCCTTGCGCAGCGCGGCTTCTTTGGCGGCGCGTTCGCTGCGCTCTTTCTCCTGGATGCGGGCCTGCAGCACCTGCAGCGCCTTGGCCTTGTTGCTGTGCTGGCTGCGGCCGTCCTGGCATTCGGCCACGATGCCGGTGGGCAAGTGCACCACGCGCACGGCCGAGTCGGTCTTGTTGATGTGCTGGCCGCCCGCGCCGCTCGCGCGGAAGGTGTCAATGCGCAGGTCGGCCGGGTTCAGCGTGATGGCCTGGTGCTCGTCGGGCTCGGGCATCACGGCCACGGTGCAGGCGCTGGTGTGGATGCGGCCTTGCGTTTCGGTGGCGGGCACGCGCTGCACGCGGTGGCCGCCGGATTCGAATTTGAGAGCCCCGTAAACATGGTCCCCCTCTATGCGCAGCACGATTTCCTTGTAGCCGCCGAGCTCGGCCGCGTTCTCGCTCACCACCTCCACCTTCCAGCCTACGTTGGCGGCGTAGCGTGTGTACATGCGCGTGAGGTCGCCTGCGAACAGCGCCGATTCGTCACCACCCGTGCCCGCACGGATTTCCACAAACGCGTTGCGCGCGTCGTCGGGGTCCTTCGGTAAAAGCAGGCGCTGCAGTTCGTCTTCCAGTTGCAGCAGCTCGGCCTCGGCACTGGTGATTTCTTCTTGTGCCATCTCGGCCATGTCGGGGTCGGCCAGCATCTCGCGCGCCCCCGCCAGGTCGGCCTCGCGCTGCTGGTAGCGGGCGTAGCGGCCGGCGACCTGCGTGACCTCGGCATGCTCGACGGAGATGCGCCGGTACTGCGCCATGTCGCTCATGATGTCTTCGCGCGAGAGCAGGAAGTCGAGTTCGCCCAGGCGCTGTGCGTAGCGCTCCAGCTGGCTTCGGAGAAAGGGTTTCATGGAATTCTGGAAAAATGATTTGCTACAGATTTGGTAGCTGGTGGCGCATGTAAATCATGCGCCTGGGGCCGATTTGGCTCAAATCGGAACGGCTGTGGAGCGGGCGAGCGCCGCTACAGGCCGTTGTTGTTGGGCGTCTTGCTTTGCGAGCGCAGGAACAGGCGCGAGACGGTCTGGGCTGTCTGGGCGCGCATCTCGGCGTCGCCCGCGCGCAGCTCGGCCAGGGTGCCGTGCAGCATCTTCTGCGTGAGGCCGCGCGACAGAGCTTCGAGCACGGCGTCCACGTCCTCGCCCTTGGCCAGCAGCTTCTTGGCACGGGCGATCTCCAGCGCGCGCCATTCGTCCGTCTGGGCGTTGAGCTGCTGGATCAGCGGCACCACGCCACCCTCGGCGGCTGCGGGGCTGCGCAGCTCCATCCAGTGCATGAAGCTTTGCACGCCCGCGTCGATGATGGCCTCGGCCTGCGCCACGGCAGCCTGGCGGTTGGCCTGCGCGGTCTGCACCACGGTGGCCAGGTCGTCCACGGTGTACAGGTAGACGTCGCCCAGGGCTTTCACCTCGGGCTCGATGTCGCGCGGCACAGCCAGGTCCACCATGAAGATGGGGCGGTGGCGGCGCTTCTTGAGCGCGCGCTCCACCGCGCCCAGGCCGATGATGGGCAGGCTGCTGGCGGTGCAGCTGATGACGGCGTCGAATTCGTGCAGGCGCTCGGGCAGGTCGGCCAGGCGCATCACCTCACCGCCAAAGCGGGTGGCGAGCTTTTCGCCGCGCTCCAGCGTGCGGTTGGCAATGGCGATGGCCTTGGGGTTCTTGGCGGCGAAGTGCGTGGCGCACAGCTCGATCATTTCGCCCGCGCCCACAAACAGCACGCGGATCTTGGAGAGGTCTTCAAACAGCTGGCTGGCCAGGCGCACGGCGGCGGCCGCCATGCTGATGCTGTGGGCGCCAATTTCGGTGCTGGTGCGCACCTCCTTGGCCACCGCAAAGCTGCGCTGGAACAGCTGGTTGAGCGTGGTGCCCAGTGCGCCTGCCGTTTCGGCGGCGCGCACGGCGTCTTTCATCTGGCCCAGGATCTGGGCCTCGCCCAGCACCATCGAATCGAGGCCGCTGGCCACGCGGAAGGCGTGGCGGGCGACGAGGCTGTCTTCGAGGGTGTAAGAGTGCGAGCGCAGCAGCGCGGGGCTCACGCCACCGCTTTGGGCCAGCCAACCCAGCGTGTGGTCCATGGCCGGCGCTTCGGCAGCGCAGTAAATCTCGGTGCGGTTGCAGGTGGAAATGATGGCGGTTTCCACCCCAGGGTGCCGGGTGTTGTTGCCCAGCGACTGGCGCAAACCCTGCAATGTGGGCGCAATCTGGTCGAGCGCAAACGCAAACCGGCCACGCAGATCGAGCGGCGCGGTGGTGTGGTTGATGCCGAGGGCCCAGACTGCCATAAGCTGCAATTATAAAATTGTTGGCCCGAACAGGCTGCCTTGCTTGTTCAAGCCTTGATTTGGGTCAATTCCATGGGTCCGCTGGACATCGTCAACCATCTCCTCAACTTTGTTGCACCCGCTGCTGCCGTGGCGCTCGTGCTGGTGCTTTCGGGCCGCCTGGTGGGCTCGCACAGTGCCTCTGCGATGTCGGTGTGGCTGCGTGGGGTGATTCTGTTTGCCGTGGGGGTGGCGGTGCTTGCCGCAGGGCTGGTGCTGTGGGGGCGCGACGGCAAGATGCTCACCTATGCCGCGCTGGTCGTGGCCTGCGCCACCTGCCAGTGGGTGCTGGTGCGGGGCTGGAAGACCTGAAGCTTTCAGCAAGCCGTCACATGTTTTGAGGGTTTGCGAGAGGTGCTCTGGAGCGTTGCCGCGCCCCGGTGTCTGATAGCCTCTTTGCATCTTCCCGCGCGGCCGCCATGGCCCGCGTCGACGGAAGCGGCAAGCATCCCTCACACCCATAACCAAAGCTGGAGACACCCCCATGAAGCTGCTGCGTACCTGCATCACCCTGGCCGCGGGCCTGGCCTTGTCTGCCGCCGTGCATGCGCAGGCGTTTCCGTCCAAGCCGGTTCGTATCGTGGTGGGCTTCCCCGCCGGCGGGCCACTGGACCAGCATGCGCGCCTGCTGTCCGACAAGCTGCAGACTGTGCTGGGCCAGCCGGTGGTGATGGACTACAAGGCCGGTGCCGGTGGCACCGTGGGGGCGCAGGAGGTCATGCGAGCGCCCCCGGACGGCCACACCATCATGCTGGCCAACACCGGGGTGATGGTTATCAACCCTGCGCTGTACAGCCGCCTGCCCTACGCGACCCTGAAGGACTTTGTGCCCGTGGCGCGCACCGCCATGCAGCCGCTGGCCTTGCTGGTCAACCCCAGCGTGCCCGCGAAGAACCTGCAGGAGTTCATGGCCTATGCCAAGTCGCGGCCCGGTCAGGTCAACTTTGGCTCGGCGGGCAATGGCGGCATCAGCCACCTGGTGCCCGAGATGTTCAAGACGGCCACGGGCCTGTTCATGGTGCACATCCCCTACCGGGGCAGCGCCCCCGCGTTCACCGACCTCATGGGCGGGCAGGTGCAGTTCATGGCCGAGAGCATTCCGCAGGCTGCGTCGTACCACAAGCAAGGCAAGGTGCGCGCCCTGGCCGTGACCAGCAAGGAGCGCAACCCCGCGCTCCCCGAGGTGCCCACGGTGATCGAGAGCGGTATCAAGGGCTTTGAGGTGGTGGGCTTCTACGGCTTTCTGGCGCCTGCAGGCACGCCCAAGGACGTGGTCAACAAGCTCAGTGACGCCTTTGGCCAGGTGCTGCAGATGCCCGACGTGCGCAACCGCATGGTGAGCCAGGGCGCAGACCCGGCGTTTCTGGGCGCTGACGACTTTGCCAAGTTCCTGGCCGCCGAGATGCCGCGCTGGGCGGATGCCGTCAAGAAGTCCGGCGCGAAGATGGATTGACCCCCTGAGGCGCTAAGCGCCTTCCCCCTGAAGGGGGACGCCACCGGTGGCCCGGTGAGGCCGGCCCACGGTGGCCGCTGGATTGGGAGGGGGGCGTTTTGCTGAAGTGGTGCCCTATGGCTTGGCAGGCGAGAAAAAATCCACCCGGTCGGTGATGATGCCGTCAGTCCCCAGCGCGATGAGGCGCTGCGCTGCCCAGTCGTCATTCACCGTGTAGCTCAGCGTACGCATGCCCATGCCGTGCACTTGGGCCACCAGGGCCTGGTCCCACAGCGCATGGTTGCACACGATGGCCACGCAGCCGAGCGCCTGGGCTTTGTCCAAACACCCGTCCCACAGCGCGTCGATGAGCAGGGCGCGGGGTATGTGGGGGGCGGTGGCCATGGCACCGGCCAGTGCCTCGGGCTTGAATGACGAGAACAGGGGCGGCACAGCCTGGCCTTGCCACAGCCGCGCAGCGTATTCACCCACCACGCGGCCAGTCACTTCTTCCTGCCCCGGCGTGGGCTTGATCTCGATGTTCAGGAAAAAACCGTTGGCGATGCAGTAGCGCGCCAGGTTCTCCAGCGTGGGCAGGGGCTCGCCCGCGTGGCTGCGGGAATGCCAGCCGCCGGCGTCCAGCTGGGCGAGCTGGGCCCAGGGCAGGTCACCGCCGGTGCCGTGGCCGCTGGTCGTACGCTCCAGCGTGGCGTCGTGCATCAGAAAAGGCACGCCGTCGCTGCTCAGCTTGGCGTCGCACTCGAACATGCGGTAGCCGTACTGGGCGCCCAGCCGGAACGCGGCCAGGGTGTTTTCAGGGGCCAGCTTGCCCGCGCCGCGGTGGGCGATCCAGCGGGGGTAGGGCCAGGGGGCGAGGGTAGACGAGGGTGCGCTCATGCGGGTTCACCAAATTTCAGCAGGTTGCCATGGGGGTCGATGACGAGCATCTCCTTCATGCCCCAGGGCTGGACGGTAGGGGGCGCCAGTTGCAGGCCCCGTGCCGTGAAATCCGCGTGCAGCAAGCCGGTGTCTGCACGCACGTAGCACGAGGTGTTTTCTGCAATGTGGCGCTCGGTGCAGTGCCAGAAGTGCAGTTCGCAGCCGTCGCGCTGCAGGATCAGGTAGTGGTCCATCTCCAGCAGCGCGGTGAAGCCCAGCCGTTCGACGTAGAACTGCCGGGTTTCCGCCAGTTGCAGCGAGGCCAGCACCGGCACGGTGGCCAGAATGCCTCGCCTGGCGAGGACGGCTTCACCCGGCTGCACAGGCTCAGCCGGGAATGCGTTTGCCCGTGGTGGCATCGAACGCATGCAGGCGGTCCGGGCGCGGCAGCACATGGATCACTGCGTCAGGCTGCGGCGCGTGGGTGCCTTCTTCCACGCGCACGATGATCTGCTCGCCGTTGAGGCGGCCGTAGATCAGGCGCTCGGCGCCCAGCAGCTCCACAGTTTCGACCGTGACCGCCCAGCCCTCGCTGCCCACGTCCAGATGCTCCGGGCGGATGCCCAGGATGGTTCCCGGCTTGGCGCCCGGGGCGTTCTTGAGCAGGTTCATGGGGGGCGAGCCGATGAAGCTGGCCACAAAGGTGGAGGCGGGCGTGTGGTAGACCTCTTCGGGCGTGCCGAACTGCTCCATGTTGCCTGCGTTCATCACGATCATGCGCTGGGCCAGCGTCATGGCCTCGACCTGGTCGTGCGTCACGAACAGGCTGGTGATGCCCAGCTCGCGGTGCAGCTTCTGGATCTCCAGGCGGGTCTGGGCGCGCAGCTTGGCGTCCAGATTGGACAAGGGCTCGTCAAACAGGAACACCTGGGGCTGGCGCACGATGGCGCGGCCCATGGCCACGCGCTGGCGCTGGCCGCCGGACAACTCGCGCGGCTTGCGCTCCAGCAGGTGCGAGAGTTCGAGGATCTTGGCGGCCTTGTCCACGCGGCGCTGGATTTCTTCCTTGGGCACCTTGGCGATCTTCAGGCCGTAGGCCATGTTCTCGTAGTTCGTCATGTGCGGGTACAGCGCGTAGTTCTGGAACACCATGGCAATGTCGCGCTGGGCGGGTTCCAGGTCGTTGACCACGCGGTCGCCGATGCGCAGTTCGCCGCCGGAGATTTCTTCCAGGCCCGCCACCATGCGCAGCAGGGTGGACTTGCCGCAGCCCGAGGGGCCGACGATGACGACGAACTCGCCGTCCTTGATCTCGGCGTTCACGCCGTGGATGACCTGGTTGGCCTTGGGGCCCACGCCGTAGCGCTTGACGATGTTGCGAAGAGAGAGGGATGCCATATGTGCAATGAATTTGATAGCTACAGGGGCTTATTGAACAAGCGCTTGCAGGGGTTTTTGTCTTATTTTTCGGTATCCACCAGGCCCTTGACGAACCAGCGCTGCATCACCACCACCACAAAGGCGGGCGGCAGCATGGCCAGCAGGGCCGTGGCCATCACGATGTTCCACTCGTTGCCCGCGTCGCCGCCGGCCAGCATGCGCTTGATGCCGATCACCACGGGGTACATGTCTTCGGACGTTGTCACCAGCAGCGGCCAGAGGTACTGGTTCCAGCCGTAGATGAACTGGATCACGAACAACGCGGCAATCGAGGTGCGCGACAGCGGCACCAGGATGTCCTTGAAGAAGCGCATGGGGCCGGCGCCGTCCACGCGTGCGGCCTCCACCAGCTCATCGGGCACCGTCAGGAAGAACTGCCGGAACAGGAAGGTGGCAGTGGCCGAGGCGATCAGCGGCACGGTCAGGCCCGCGTAGGTGTTGAGCATGCCCAGGTTGGACACGACCTGGTAAGTGGGCCCGATGCGCACTTCCACCGGAAGCATCAGCGTGATGAAGATCAGCCAGAAGCAGATGCCCTTGAAGGGAAAGCGGAAATACACGATGGCAAACGCCGACAGCAGCGAGATGGCGATCTTGCCCAGGGTGATGACGATGGCGGTGATGAAACTCACCCACATCATGCGGGCCACGGGGGCGCTGGAGCCGGGGCCTGAGCCGCCGCCAAACAGCGCATCGTGGTAGGTCTGCCAGAAGTTGCTGCCGGGCACCATGGGCATGGGCACCTGCACGATGTCCTGCGCCGTGTGCGTGGAGGCGACGAAGGCCAGGTACAGCGGAAAGCCGACGATGATCACGCCCAGCACCATGATGAGGTGCGAGAACGCGGTGAGGTAGGGACTACGTTCAACCATTTCAGTACTGCACTTTCTTTTCGACGTAGCGGAATTGGATGACCGTCAGCACCACCACGATGGCCATCAGCACCACCGATTGCGCGGCCGAGCCGCCCATGTCCATGGCCTTGAAACCATCGTGGTAGACCTTGTAGACCAGGATGGAGGTATCGCGCCCGGGACCGCCCTGGGTGGTCGAGTCCACGATGGCAAAGGTGTCGAAGAACGCGTACACGACGTTGATCACCAGCAGGAAGAACGTGGTGGGCGACAGCAGCGGGAACTGAATGCTCCAGAACCGGCGCCAGGGGCCCGCACCGTCGATGGCGGCGGCTTCGATCAGCGACTTGGGGATGGACTGCAAACCTGCGAGGAAAAACAGGAAGTTGTAGGAGATCTGCTTCCACACCGCTGCAATCACGATCAGCGTCATCGCGTGGTCGGAGTTGAGCATGTGGTTCCAGTCAAAGCCCGACTGGCGCAGCATGTAGGCCACCACACCCAGCGAGGGCGAGAACATGAACATCCACAGCACACCTGCCACCGCAGGGGCGACGGCGTAGGGCAGCAGCAGGGCGGTCTTGTAGACGATGGCGCCCTTGATGATGCGGTCGGCGAAGATCGCGAGGATCAGCGACAGGCCGATGCCCACCACCGCCACCAGGATCGAGAAGAAGGCCGTGGTCTTGAACGAGGCGAGATAGCCCGGGTCTTCAAACAGGGCCTTGAAGTTGTCCAGCCCCACCCATTCGGTGGACATGCCAAAGCTGTCCTGCATCTGGAACGACTGCACCAGGGCCTGGCCTGCGGGCCAGAAGAAGAACACGCTGATGATGACCAGCTGCGGCGCCAGAAGCACCCAGGGCAGCCATGCAGAGCGGAAAAGTACGCGTTTTTCCATGACGAAACTCTCAAAAAGAAAACCCCGCCGCCCCGTGAACCATGCTGGTTGACGGGGCGGCGGGCTTTCGATGTCACCCTGCTGTGGGGCGGGGTGGCACCGACAGATGGTGGACCGTACTTACTTGTTGGCGCGTGCGAAGCGGGCCAGTTGTTCGTTGCCACGGGTCACCGCGGTGTCCAGGGCTTCCTTGGGCGACTTCTTGCCCGACCAGATCTGTTCGGTTTCCTCGTCGATGATCGTGCGGATCTGCACGAAGTTGCCCAGGCGGATGCCGCGCGACTTGTCGGTGGCCTTGCGGATCATCTGCGTCACGGCCACATCGGTGCCGGGGTTCTTGTCATAGAAACCGGAGGCTTCGGTGAGCTTGTACGCGCCCATGGTCACAGGCAGATAGCCCGTGCGCTGGTGGCTGGCGGCCTGCACCTTGGTGTCGTTCAGGAAGTTCAGGAAGCTGGCCACGCCCTTGTATTCCTCGGGCTTCTTGCCGGCCATCACCCACAGGCTGGCACCACCGATGGCCGTGTTCTGGGGGGCGCCCTTCACGTCAGGGTAGTAGGGCAGGGTGGAGATGCCGTAGGCAAACTTGGCTTCCTTGGCCACGCGGGCGTACAGGCCCGACGAGCCAGTGATCATGGCGCATTCACCGGAGGGGAAGGATGCATCGGCGGTGTTGTTGCGGCCCTTGTAGACGAAGCTGCCTTCCTTGGAGGCCTTGGCCAGGTTCTCGAAGTGGCGAAAGTGCAGGGGAGCGTTGATCAGCAGCTGGGCGTCGTTGCCGTCAAAGCCGTTGTTCTTCGATGCGAACAGGGTGTTGTGCCACAGGGAGAAACTTTCCAGCTGCGTCCAGCTCACCCAGCTGGTGGTGAACGGGCAGCTGTGGCCGCTGGCCTTGAGCTTGGAGGCGGCAGCAAACACTTCGGGCCAGGTCTTGGGCGGCTTGTCGGCGTCCAGGCCGGCCTTCTTGAAGGCGTCCTTGTTGTAATAGAAGATGGTGGTGGAGCTGTTGAGCGGGTAGCTCAGCATCTGGCCGTTGGGAGCGGTGTAGTAGCCGGCCACTGCGGACACGTATTCGGTGGGCTCAAACTTGAAGCCTGCGTCGTTCAGCACCTTGGCAGGCACGATGGCGCCCTTGCTGGCCATCATGGTGGCGGTGCCCACTTCAAACACTTGCAGGATGTGGGGAGCATTGCCGGCGCGGAAGGCGGCGATGGCACCGGTCATCGATTCGTCATACTGACCCTTGTACGTGGGAACCACCTTGTACTGGGTCTGGCTGGCGTTGTATTGCTTGGCCAGGTCATTGACCCAGTCGCCCAGCGCTGCACTCATCGAGTGCCACCATTGGATCTCAATGGGAGCCTGCGCTTGTGCAGGCACGCAGACCGACATGGCAACAGCAGCACAGACCGCCAGAAGCTTCGTTTTCATGAATATTTCCTCCGAGGATGACGAAAAGCACAAGGGCCGGATGCTATGCAGCCTTTGTGACATTGATATGTCGTTGTCGCATGACCTAGCGCCATGCATCAACCGGGGAAACCCCTTGGGTTACCCGTGAGGGGTGCGATTGTGACCTTTTTGTGACAAGGTGTGGCGCATTTGCCGAGGCTTGCAAGGTTTTGTGCAATGCACCATGCTGGTGACTGTTCACCTGCGTGGGCACCCTCTGTTCGTTCGCGCCGTCGCGCGCCGGACGTTTCCTTCTTTCACCCCTTCTCCTTCATCGCCATGGCCACCAATTCGCTCGACAAGAACAAGATCAAGTTTCTGCTGCTCGAAGGCATCCACTCCTCCGCAGTGGATGTGATCCGGGCGGCGGGCTATACGCAGATCGAGACGGTGTCCGGTGCGCTGCCTGACGAGGAACTCCAACGCAAGATCGCCGATGTGCACTTTGTGGGCATCCGTTCGCGCACCCAGCTCACCGAAGAGGTGTTTGCCCAGGCCCACAAGCTGGTGGCCGTGGGCTGCTTCTGTATTGGCACCAACCAGGTGGACTTGAACGCCGCGCGCGAGCGGGGCATTGCGGTGTTCAACGCGCCGTACTCCAACACCCGCTCTGTGGCCGAGCTGGTGCTGGCCGAGGCCATCCTGCTGCTGCGCGGCGTGCCCGCGCGCAATGCCGCCGCGCACCGCGGCGGCTGGCTCAAGAGCGCCGACAGCGCCTACGAGACCCGGGGCAAGACGCTGGGCATCGTCGGTTACGGCGCCATCGGCTCGCAGCTGTCGGTGCTGGCCGAGGCGCTGGGCATGCAGGTCGTCTTCCACGACGTGGTCGGCAAGCTGCCGCTGGGCAACGCGCGCCAGGCGGCGGGGCTGCACGCGCTGCTGGCGCAAAG
>ERZ778022.5352-NODE-5352-length-10448-cov-4.289329_pt1 | contig 10448 bp, 9 predicted proteins | sample MGYA00375752_ERZ778022 | MGnify/ENA primary metagenome ERZ778022 (study PRJEB29350, sample SAMN05389826) | bioreactor metagenome | isolation source: Thiocyanate bioreactor | place: South Africa: University of Cape Town | collected 2014-04-04 ...
CGTACCGGGCAAATGACGTTGTAACGCTGGTAGATGAACTGGAAAGGTTTTGTTTCATTCACAGCGTGGGTTTCCCGATTTCAGCAGACTTCGGGCAACTTGTTTTCTATCCCGAAGGTATAAGCTGCCAAGTTGATGGCATTACGCATTACACAGGATGCCATGCCGATAAGCCAAAGGCAAAGAGGTTTGAGGGATTGCAAAAAGTTTCATAATGACAGCGTTTGAGAAGATAGTAAAACAGAATTACCCGGAAGTGTATGCAGGTACATGGCAGATCATACAGGCTGTAAAACCTGTTAACGAAATATCCAACCTTCAAAAAATAAGGCAGCTATTTGGCGAACGGGCAAAAAAAGAACGCCATTTATTTATTGCCGTTGCCTTAAAATACATTTACCCGAACCTTTACGGCGCAAAAACACCCTTTGTCCGCTTTGAAGGATTCACCGGAGAGGTAGCAAGGTTGACAGGCGACCATGTTAGCAATACATCAAAAAAGATCAGGGACGTGCTGATTTGGCTGCATTCAAACGCTGATGATTTCAGGGACATAGCAGACAGGGAATATAACAGGCTATTTGACAAATGCGAGCCTTGCCCCGATTTTTAAAAAATGTTTGCAAATGTTACAAAAATAGATTTGAAATATAACCGCTCATTAGGGCTTGTTCTTGATTAGAATCAATCAATTAACCTTTGCCGCTACAGCAAAATACATAACTTTGAAACTTACCAAAACATTAAAATCAATGAAACAATTACCGTTAATTATTGGGCTTGTTGTTATAATTATTATCGGTTGGTACTTTATGGGTAACGGCAATAGTAGCCAATATGATAACGACAAGAAACCAAAAGCCGAAATATTTAATATACTTGATTCCTTTTATTCCAAATACCCGAACTATGGTTCAAATAAACAAACTCAAAAAACGTTTACAGATACTTTAAATAATATTCTTATCCGCAATGGGGTAAAGAAAATTTACAACGGTATTGTTTTCAAATTACAAAGTGTTGAAGAAACAAAGGATAAACAATACCCATACATAGGTATATTTGAATACGATGAACTAAGTGATTTTAACAAAAGCGATATAAGTCATAATTTTAAAACATCTGTTTTATTAGATAAAAAAGCGGCTGATACTTTAGTTGACAGGGACAGATATTATATTTATGGCGAAACTGTGAAAGTTTTATCGCCTGCCGAGATAGTTACCAATAAAATTGTTTACCTCCCAAATGTTCGCATTCGACCTGATTCAATTGTTCGTTTTACATTTTTCGATTAAAGATGAATTTGAAGCGCAAAAGAAAAAACTACTTAATCAGTAAGAACACAGCCACCGGAAACGGTGGTTTTTTTGTGCTTGAAGCTTTAAGTTATCCACAGGATTTAACATCTAAAAAATATGAGTTTTCGGCACTTTGTTTGCAAATTGTTTGCAAGTTGCGAAAATAAAAAAGGTTTACATATTTATAAACCTTTGACAATCAATGTGATCCGGATTGGATTCGAACCAATGACCTACTGCTTAGAAGGCAGTTGCTCTATCCAACTGAGCTACCGGACCGTTTTCCCTGCCAATGTAAACCTGCAACTTAAAACGCAGTTGCGGTACCGCGCTGAGCTATAATCTACATTGATTTGGGCTGCAAATATAGCCCAAAAAATATTACAAAAAGCACGCACTATAATGGTTTCTAAGTTAAATCATCCGTCCCCTTGCCAAAAAAAACCATTTCCAGCAAACGATTATTTCAACAAACAATACATATCATCTTTGCCATCCCAAGCCAAATATCTTTAAATTTGGAGGTTCGCAGGCTTAGCGCCTTCTGAACATTTTTAACCCTTGTCGCTTCATTCAGATTTGATGGACTTATGATTAGATTTTTTTCGTTACTATGCCTGGTTCTGATCGCGTTTTCTTCGCTTGCGCAGATGAGTACAAACGCCGATAACCCTTTCATGGCCGATCCTGCGATTTTTTATCATAACGGTGTTTATTATTTATACGGTACGGGCGGCGGTAATAAAGACGACGGTTTTAAAGTATTTACATCATCCGACAAAATAAACTGGAGCGACAAAGGATATATATTGAAAAAGGCTGAATCCTTTGGTAGCAAAGGCTTTTGGGCGCCACAGGTTTTTGAGCACAACAACATGTTCTACATTGCATACACTGCTGATGAACATATTGCTATTGCCACATCAAATAACCCCTTAGGGCCTTTCACACAAAAAGAACTGAAACCTATACAGTCAGATATGAGGATGATTGACCCTTTTATTTTTTTTGACAAGGGCAAAATTTACCTATATCATGTCAGGTTAGATAAAGGCAACCGCATTTTCGTGGCCGAGATGGATAAAGATTTAACAAAGATCAATCCATCTACATTAAAGGAATGCATCAATGCTTCTGAAAAATGGGAAGATACCCAAAATGCAAAATGGAAGGTAACCGAGGGCCCAACGGTTCTGAAACATGAAGAATATTATTATCTGATTTATTCAGCTAACGATTTCAGAAACCCCGATTATGCGATCGGATATGCCGTGGCCAAATCCCCAACAGGGCCATGGGAAAAATATGCAGGCAACCCCATTCTTTCAAAGAAAGATGCAGGCATCAATGGTACTGGCCACGGCGATGTTTTCACCGACAAAAATGGCAAAATGAACTATGTTTTTCATACGCATTTTTCAAACGAAAGAGTGGCTAAGCGAAGAACAGCAATGGTTGAAATGAATTTTTCAAAAAATAAAAAATCGGTTCCGGCTCTTTCCATTCTGCCAAAAACTTTTAAATTTCTGCAATTAGCTAACTAATTTATTTTATGATTCGATTATTAACCCTTGCTGCCTGCTTAATACTGGCCGCTTCCTGCTCGCCTTCAAAACAGTCTGCAACCGCAACTTTCACCAACCCTCTCCTTCCGGTTGGGGCTGATCCCTTCAGCATTCACAAGGGCGGTTATTATTATTACACGCATACCACGGGAAATAAATTAGTGATTTGGAAAACCCGGAACATTACTGACCTAAAAAACGCCGAAAAAAAAGTTGTTTGGGTTCCCCCTCCTAACACCAATTATTCGCACGGCCTTTGGGCGCCAGAAATTGCTTTTATCAACAACAAATGGTACATGTATTTTGCTGCAGACGATGGCCGCAATGAAACGCATCGGATGTACGCCATTGAAAACAGCGGCGCTGATCCTACAAAAGGCTCATGGGAATTTAAAGGACAGATTACTGACCCAACCAATAAGTGGGCTATTGATGGAGATGTTTTTGAACACCACGGGCAGCTTTATATGATCTGGTCGGGCTGGGAAGGCGATGTGAACGGCATGCAAAATATTTACATTGCGAAAATGAGCAACCCCTGGACCATTGAAGGGCATCGTGTAAAAATCAGTAGCCCCGAACTCAAATGGGAACGGTATGGAAAGATCAGTAATAAAGAATTTGTTTATGTAAACGAAGGCCCACAATATCTTAAAGGGAAGAATAAAATTTTTATCATTTATTCCGCAAGCGGATGCTGGACGGATCAATACACGTTGGGAATGTTAACAGCAAATGATAATGCCGATCTGCTCAATCCCGAAAGCTGGAAAAAATCTCCCGAGCCCGTGTTTACACCTGAAGCGGGCAGCGGAATTTACGGCGCAGGACATAATTCATTTTTCAAATCGCCTGATGGAAAGGAAGATTGGATCTTGTATCACGCAAACGACAACCCGGGCGAAGGTTGTGGCAACAAACGTAAACCACGCGCACAAAAATTCACCTGGAACAAAGATGGTATGCCAAACTTCGGTAAGCCTTTACCGGTTTCAACAATTCTGCAAGCCCCGTCAGAATAAAATCGTTCGCCAATAAATTTTATTGGCCGCAATATTGTATTTTCGGCTAATGCAGTTTTTATAAATTTCATTAACGTATTCCCATAAATTAAAAAAATAATCCAATGAACAAAACGTTTCAGATTCTTGCATTTGCAGCCTTAGCAGTTTCAGTTGTTTCCTGCAACAATGCCGGCGAACAAAAAAGCGGTGGCGAAGATTCAACCGACACATCTTCTCAGCAAAGCGCTTCAAAATTTGACGCAACAATTGATGGCAGGAAAACAGCGCTTTACACTTTGAAAAACACAAACGGCATGACCCTTACCATTACCAATTATGGCGGCCGCTTTGTAAGCTTAATGGTTCCCGACAGTTCAGGCAAAATGACCGACGTGGTGATTGCAATGGATGGTGTTGAGGCTTTTAAAGATGCAACAGAACCTTATTTGGGCGCTACGATTGGCCGTTACGGCAACAGGATCGCTAAAGGCAAATTTAAATTAGACGGGCAGGAATACACACTTGCATTAAACAATGGTGTGAATACTTTGCATGGCGGTAAAAAAGGATTTCAATATGTAGTGTGGGATGCTATACAACCCAACGACAGTACTTTAGAATTAAGTTATACAAGCCCCGACATGGAGGAAGGTTATCCCGGCGAATTGAAGACGAAAGTTGTTTACAGCCTTACCGGCGACAACGCCGTGAAAATGGAGTACACCGCTACCACTAACAAGCCAACAGTTGTAAATCTTACCAATCACGCGTTCTTTAACCTGAACGGTGCAGGCAGTGGCGATATTCTTAGCCATCAATTGCAAATCTTTGCAGATAAATACATTCCCGTTGATACCACTTTAATCCCAACCGGCATCAAACCTGTTGCGGGCACACCTTTTGATTTTAGAAACCCTACTGCAATCGGCGCAAGAATTGAAGACGACAACGAACAACTGAAAGCAGGTAAAGGCTATGACCACTGCTATGTTTTGAACGGCACAAAAGGAGATTACGGAATGACTCATGCCGCACGCGCGAAAGGTGATAAATCAGGTATCATCATGGATGTATTAACGCAGGAGCCGGGCGTGCAACTTTATACGGGTAATTTTATGCAAAGCAAAAACACTTTGGTTGGTGGCTTTAAAGATGATTTCAGAACAGCATTTTGTTTGGAAACACAGCATTACCCGGACAGCCCTAACCAGCCATCGTTCCCAAGTACAGTGTTAAAACCGGGGGAAACTTATCATACAATTTCTTACTACAAATTCTCGAAATAGATTGTACTCATCGAAACTTTATTCAAGCTGCATCAATGGTGCAGCTTTTATTTTTGTGCAACAAATCTTTTACGAGGTGACTTGGTGAATTATATCCCTAACTGTTGAAAAAGAGAAATAAACCTTTGATCGCGGGGATAATATTTTTTTAAGGTTTGTGCATAAGGAACCGCTTTCTGTGGCTGGCTTTCCTGCAGGTACAAAATGCACAGGGCGTAATTGAGGTCAGCATCGGTTGGCGCCATTTTCAAACCTGCTAAATATTGTTTTTCAGCTTCGCGGGGTTGTTGCTTTTGTTGCATCAATACACCGTAGTTATAATAAACGCGCGGGTTCTGCGTCTTTAACCCGATAGCCTTTTTAAGATTTGCTTCAACATTTTCCGGCTGGTTCATTTCGTTATACAAAAGCGCGAGGTTAAAATAAATACGATCGTTTTGGGGATCGGTCCTCAAGGCATCCTGTAAAACCTTTAGCGCATCAGCATTTTTGCCCATGATATTATACAGCGTGGAAAGGTTCAGCCGGGCATAGTTCATGGCGCTGTCTTTCTGTAAGCTGCGCAGGTAAAAGGTTTCAGCCCTATCGTAATTTCTCAGCTTTAAAAAATAATCAGCCGCCATCACGTTTCCTGATGCAAAATCTGTTTGATATAAAATATGATCGTTCAACTCTGCCGCCGCCTTTGTATAAGGCTCACCAAACTGTACCAGGTTCTGCGGATCGTTTGATGACAACAGCAAATTAGCGGCTGCTATTCTTACAGCCCTTACCTTGTCTTCGAGCATCGGCACCACTGATGCCTGCCATTGTAGCGGAGGAAAATTTGTTAACGCAATTACCGATCGGTATCTTACCTGTGCGTCTTTGTTACCAAGTTGTTTCAATATTTCCTGTAAACTGTTGTTATCACTAATGTTTCCCATATAGTGCACCGCCGTAGCTTTTATAATTGACGGCGTGGCAGTATCTGCCAATAACTTAATGAGGTGTGGCTGAGCCTGCAAATCCATTTTGCTTCCCGGTACAAGGTCTTCTGCAAAATGATAAGGCCGATTAGCACCATACCATTTTACAACCGCATCAGCAGCCCACTGCGCTGACTTATCTTTATGACAATCGTTACAGGCATTGGGCATCCCGCTCTTTACTGAAAGATCCGGTCGAGGTGCACGAAAAATATGATCATGCCTCAAATCATTGCCCATGTAAAATTTTGACGGCATGTGACAATTTTTGCATTCAGCACCCGAGGTACCCATAGCATGAAAAGTATGCGCAGGGTTATCATACTTATCTTTTGAATGGCACTGATTGCAAACCCCGTTGCCCGCAATGATTAATTTACCTGTATGTGGATTATGACAGTTGCTGCATTTCACATCACGATGGTACATCACGCTTTGCAGAAACGATGCGTAAGTATAATCTTCATCATTAACCTGGCCATCTGCATGATAATATTCCGTGGTTGGAATCTCAGGAATATAATCATCCATGATTTCGCCTGTATTCAACAATTTTGAACTGATATTTCCTTTTCTCGCATGGCAGGGAAAGCAGGATTGAATTTCCTGCGCCAGTGTGCTGTTTTTTGCCATCAACAAAAAAGAACCGGCTGTTTTATCACCATCTTTATAGTCGCCGTTTATATAATCAATATGCTTTTTTGCAGGCCCGTGGCAGCTTTCGCAGCTTACGGTTATCTGGCTGTAGGTAGTGTGATAGCTGTCAGTTTCAAAATTGTAGTTCTTTTGATAATCGGTGGTATGGCATTCCCCGCACATCGTGTTCCAGTTTTGTGCATTGCCCGTCCAGTGCAGCCAGTCGTTTGGCGAAATTTTTTGCCCGGGGTACTGATGAAACCATTTTTTATCACGGCTGTTCCAACTTTGCCGTGTCACCTGCATACGCCCGCGGTCAAACTCGATCAAATATTGTTGCAAAGGAAAATAACCGAACGTGTATTTGATTTCATAGTCTCGATACTTCCCGTCATCACCCTGGGTCTTGATAAAATATTTTCCGTCTTTTTTAAAAAATTTTGATGTGACGCCGTCCGCCGTGTAGCTTGCGTTATTGAAGTCGCCTAAAACAGTGCTGTCATCGGGCAGTTCCATTGCTTTAAAATGGTCTGACAGCTTCCATTCATCGTGTTCTTTTTTATGGCAACTGATGCATGTGGAGTCGCCCACATATTCGTTTAACGCAGCGGTTTCTTTTTTCTCAGGTTGCGTACATCTTACGGCAATAATTCCTAAAGCCACAAACAAGCATACGCCGGCAATAACATAAATGAGTTTTTTCTTCACTAAATTATTATCCCAAATTATTTTGATTAACCACAAATATAATCATGTAGCCTAAGAGAAAGGTAAACAACACAAAGGGCAATACTTTCCAACACTAACCTTGTTGGTTAATCGTAGACCTTATTTAACAGTTATCCTATACAATTCGTTATGCAACGCGTTCAATGTATTTTCGGGAATTTTAATAACTTTCCTGTCATAGGTCATTATACCATTCGTTTCTACTTCAACATCTGTGGTTTGGGTATAAACACCCGCCGATAAACCCATTGGAATTAACCGTTTTAAATCAGTCATTAGTTTTTGATAACGCTGTAAAAGCTCTTCGTTATTTTTAAAACTCTGATAACCCCAGTTGTCTTTTTGTTGCCAGGTATGATTTTCAACGGGCAAGCCTAGGCCGCCAAATTCGCCAAGAACAAGGGCCTGCCCACCCTTTCCAAACACGGCAGGATCGGGCATTGCGGGATCAGGGTAATTATGAATGTCTAAAATATGGCCGGTGTAAAAAAAGTTTCCGCCGCTGGCGCTATTCACCAATCTTGAAGGATCATAATTCATTGTAAATTCAGTGATCTCCTTTGTTTTAAACTGTCCCCACGCTTCGTTGAACGGTACCCACACTACGATTGAGGGGAAATTGTGCAATACGTCCATAATCGTTCTCCATTCCTTACGAAAATAATTTTCAGATTCAGAGGAACGTATCTTATCAAGGTTTTTTCCGGATATCTGGCCGGGGCGCATGTCCCACTGATTTGCGCCCAAATCGCCACTGGGCATATCCTGCCAAACTAAAATCCCCAGACTATCACAATGCTTATACCATCTCGCCGGCTCTACTTTAATATGCTTACGAATCATATTGAAGCCCATTTGCTTTGTTTTGGCCACGTCAAATGCCAGTGCTTCATCAGAAGGCGCTGTGTATAATCCATCGGGCCACCAGCCCTGGTCGAGCGGGCCGTACTGAAATAGAAACTCATTATTTAATGCAAGCCTTTCGATGCCATTTGCATCTTTTTTCAAAGAAATCTTACGCATCGCAAAATAACTTTCTACGTAATCGATCTGTTTTGTACCGCGCATCAAATAAATCTTTAATCGATACAAATATGGTGATGAAGGTGACCATAATTTGGCATTCTTCATTTCCAAATCTGCCCCTACTCCTGAGGGCACAGTGGCTTCATCAATTATATTTTCTCCATCGTAAGCAACAATCTTAACCACGTCGCCGGTTACAGCGCCGCCTATATTTACAGACACTTTTATTTGGCCGTTATCAATATCCGGCGTGTGTTTTGTTGAAATAATATAGGTAGCCGGAACGACTTCTGTCCAAACAGTTTGCCAGATTCCGGTAACTGGTGTGTACCAAATGCCGTGAGGACTTTTAATTTGCTTCCCCCGTGGTTGAGGGCCTTCATCTGTTGGATCCCAAACCCGCAAAACGATATCCTGTTTGTTCCCCTTCTTTAAATAATTCGTTATATTAAAACTGAATGGATCAAATCCGCCTTCATGACTGGCAACCTTTGCGCCGTTTACAAAAACATCGCAGCGCCAATCAACTGCTCCAAAGTTTAACAACAACTGGTCAGTACCGGATGGCCTTTTTAAATCGAAAGTATTTTTATACCACAAAACATTGTCTTTACCAACGGTTTTTCCAACGCCCGATAACGCTGACTCTACTGCAAACGGAACTAATATTTGTCCATCAAAATTTGATGGAATTGCCTGAACACTTTCTTCAGTTATTGCATACTGCCAAAGCCCATTTAAATTTTGCCAGTTACCTCTTATCAACTGCGGGCGTGGATATTCCGACAATACATTTTTTACATCAATTTTTTCTGCCCAGGGCGTTAAAATTCTTTCTCCTGCTGGTTTCCAACCCTGAGCAAGTAAATCGCCACCAATAAAAAAACATATCAAACCAAACAACTGAAACTTCTTCATAAAAGCAATTTTGATGAGCGATAAAGTTAATGATTAAAGTGTTTTTAATCAATTAAAAGCTCGTTTACTCCACAATAATCTCATCTGCAAATATCCAAACAGGCTTTCCCTCACCAGGGTGGCCTTTGGGAGCAGCCGGTAAAATTGTTGCGGAAACCCTTATGTACCTTGCGTTTTCGATATTAAACTTCGCTGTAAAATCTTTTATGGTTGATTGGGTTTCCGTTGCGGGCACATCGTTGACAACGTTTGCCACTTCTTTAAAATTCACGCCATCGTTAGAAATTTCGAACAGCACCTTTGAAGGTAAAAAGATCCAGTCGCGGTAATGTTGCAAAGTTCCTAACTTAATTGATGAAATATTTTTAGCGATCCCAAAATCAATCGTAGCAACTAAATCCTTTGCGTAAAAGCCATGCCAGTATTTACCCACCGCGTAGGTACCGCGAATGCCATCCACCAAAGAATTTGGGCCATCTGCCAGATACGCATTGCTTGGCTGATTTTTATAAGTTATTTTAGCTCCAATCGCCTTATGCATTACAAAAGATTGTGAAGAAGGAACCAGGGGCATAACGTTTCCATCTTCTACGGTGACAGCCTGAACATTAATGGACGACTTAACATCAAAAGGTTCCGTGTAAAGAGTACTGTTAACACCGGGTTGCGAACCATCAATGGTGTAACGTATTTCAGCATCTTTCATTTCAGTATAAAGCCGCACTTTTAACTGGCCATCGTTAGTCAGCGGTTTAATATCCACACTGTAATTCCCTTTTGAATAATGCAAACCCAGTTGGCCATAAGCAATAAGATGCGGCTGCAAGCGGTTTCTGAAATCAACAAAATCCTTCGCAGCTAACGGTGTCCACGTTAGTTCGGCAAGGGCAGCCATGCGGGGCAGTACCATATATTCCACGTGTTCGCGGGTTTTTACAAACTCAGTCCACAAATTGGCCTGCGCTCCTAAAATAAACTTAGCCTGTTCGGCGCTCAACTCCTTTGGAATTGGATT
>ERZ778022.5353-NODE-5353-length-10447-cov-4.724211_pt1 | contig 10447 bp, 8 predicted proteins | sample MGYA00375752_ERZ778022 | MGnify/ENA primary metagenome ERZ778022 (study PRJEB29350, sample SAMN05389826) | bioreactor metagenome | isolation source: Thiocyanate bioreactor | place: South Africa: University of Cape Town | collected 2014-04-04 ...
CAGCCCGCCAGCGCGCAGCACGTCGCTGTAGCGCTGGCGCAACTGCTCGCGCGGCGCCTCCAGCCATTCCACGAACACGTCGTCCGGCAGCAGCCGGCCGCCATAGAGGTCGGCGGCGCGTTCATGGTCGCTTCCTTCCCGGACGTCGTTGCCGTGTCCGCGCAGCGCCGCTTTGGCGGCGGCCTCGAAGCTCTCGGTGTCGATCTCCAGCTCCGCTTGCGGGCCGAACGACACGATATCGTTCCTGAGTTCGATCAGCTCGTGCGCGCCGAGTGCGCGGCGCGCGAAATGGATCGCCTTGCGCAGGCTGGCGCCCGCCGCTTCCGGGTCGGCGTCCGGCCAGAACCGTTCCATGGCCTGCTCGCGATGAATGCGATGGCCGGGCGACAGCGCCAGCAGCAGGCCCAGCGCCGCGGCGCGGTCGCGCCGCCAATCGGCCGCCGGTACGTCACGACCGTCGACGCTGACCGCGAAACGGCCAAGCAGGTGGATCGAAACGCGCATGGCATCACCATCGGCAAGGGGAAACCCGGCGGCATGGGGGCTGTCACCAGCCATGTGACGTCGGGGAACGCTGGCGGAACATAGATTCCCTAATTTGCCCTCGCAATCGAATGCCAACCGGAAAGGACACCACCATGTCACTGCGTATCGCCGACATCGCCCCCGACTTCACCGCCGAAACCACGGAAGGTCCGATCTCCTTCCATGAATGGCTGGGCAAGGACTGGGGCATCCTGTTTTCGCACCCCAAGGACTATACGCCCGTCTGCACCACCGAGCTCGGCTACATGGCCCGCCTCAAGCCCGAATTCGACAAGCGCGGCGTCAAGATCATCGGCCTCTCGGTCGACCCGGTCGACAAACATGCCGGCTGGGCGAGGGATATCGCCGAGACGCAAGGCATGGCGCCGAACTTCCCGATGATCGGTGACCCGACGCTGGCCATCTCGCAGCTCTACGACATGCTGCCCGCCTCCGCCGGCAGCAGCGCCGACGGCCGCACCCCCGCCGACAACCAGACGGTGCGCAACGTCTACGTCATCGGCCCCGACAAGAAGATCAAGCTGGTGATCGCCTATCCCATGACCACCGGCCGCAACTTCGACGAGGTGCTGCGGGTCATCGATTCGCTCCAGCTCACCGCCAAGCACCGGCTGGCGACGCCGGTCAACTGGCAGCCGGGCGACGACGTCATCATCGCCGGCTCGGTGTCGAACGATGAGGCCCGGCAGCTCTACCCGCAGGGCTGGAAGGAGCCGAAGCCCTACATCCGCATCGTGCCGCAGCCTGTCCTGACCTGAACCTGACGACCCGGGAACCGCATGGCGGCGGGGTGAACCATTCGCCGCCATGCCGACGAGCAACGATCCAACCATGCGCACGCCGGCGGCGGCGCCCAGGACATGAAGGGAACACAAGATGAGCACCACAGGAAAACCGCGCATCGTCGTGCTGGGGGCCGGCTTCGGCGGCCTGGAACTGACGACGCTGCTGTCCGAGACGATGGGCGACGCCGTCGACGTGACCCTGATCGACAAGGGCGACGCCTTCGTCTTCGGCTTCTCCAAGCTCGACGTCATGTTCGGCCTGAAGCAGCCGGAGGCGGTGCGCCTGCCTTACGCGCGCTACGCCAAGCCCGGCGTCAGGCTGTTGAAGCGCACCGTGACGGCGATCGATCCGGAGCGCCGCCGCGTCATCACCGATGACGGCGTGTTCGACGCCGACTACCTCATCGTCGCGCTGGGCGCCGAATATGATTTCGACGCCACGCCCGGCCTTTCCGGAACCAACGAATTCTACTCCGTGCCCGGCGCGGAGCGGCTGCGTCACGTGCTGCCCACCTTCAAAAAGGGCAAGGCGATCGTCGGCGTCTGCGGCGCGCCCTACAAATGCCCACCCGCGCCCAGCGAATGCGTGCTGATGCTGCACGACTATCTCGTCAGGCAGGGCGTGCGGGAGGCCTGCGAGATCGCTCTGGTGCTGCCGCTCGGCAGCCCGGTGCCGCCCTCGCCCGAAACCTCGCGCGCGCTGATCTCGGCCTTCGCCGAACGCGGCATCCAGTTCCTGCCCGGCCGCCGCGTCGCCTCCGTCGATAATGCCCGCAACGTGGCCGTGCTCGATGATGGCGCCGAAATGCCCTTCGACCTCTTCCTCGGCGTGCCGAAGCACCGCGTCCCGCCCGTGGTGCTGGCAAGCGGCATGTCCGAGAATGGCTGGATTCCGGTCAATCCGCGCACGCTGGAAACGAAATACGAGAATGTCTACGCCGTCGGCGACGGCGCCAACACCGGCACGCCCAAGGCCGGCGTGTTCGCCGAGGGCGCGGCGCGCGCCGTCGCCAGCGCGCTTGTCGCCAAGCTGCGCAGCCAGGGCGACGCGAGGCTCTATGACGGGTTCGGCACCTGCTACATCGAGTTCGGCGGCGGCCGCATCGGCAAGGTCGAGGTCGACTTCTTCTCCGGCCCGGCGCCGACCGGCAATTATTACGAGCCGTCCGTGGCGCTGCGCGCCGACAAGGAGACCTTCGGTTCGAGCCGCCGCGCGCGCTGGTTCGGATTGTGATCCCGACCCAAAGGCGGGCAGGCCGCTCCCTGCCCGCTCAGTTCGCGCCGAGCGGCACCGTCAGCCCGACCTTCACACGGTCCATGGCGACGAAGGTGCGGAACCGCTTGACGTTGTTGTTGGCGAAGAACAGCCGCTTGGTCAGCGCCTCGTATTCGGCCATGCTGGCGACCGTGACGACCAGCACGAAGTCCGCCTCGCCGGTGACGTAGTAGCATTGCTGCACTTCCGGCGCGGCGGCGAAGGCGCGCTTGGCCGTTTCCAGCATTTCGGCGCGCTCGCTTTCCATCTCCACCTCCACGAACAGCGTCAGCGCCCGGCCGACGACGGCCGGGTCGACCACGGCGACATTGGCCGCGATCGCGCCGCTCTCTTCCATGCGGCGGATACGGCGCTGCACGGCGGGCGCCGACAGGCCGACGGCTTCGGCGATCAGCCGCTGCGGCGTGTGGTTGTCACGCTGCAGGACCTCCAGGATCGCGAGGTCGAAACGGTCCAGCCCGTTGCCGGTGGCGAGCCGATCTTTCATGGATACCCCTATTGAAGAGCGAAATTTGCGCAGGAAGGGCCAATATACAGCACCTTTATCGGCTCTGATGAACTATTTCTTACATCAGACATTTCCGCCCTCAAAAAACGGAGGCCAGGCCGTGCTGATCCTCAACACCCTTCCCAACCATCGCCAGCCGCTCGCCGCGGTCGACGCCGCTGCTTTCGGAGCGCAGGCGGCCGACGACGTGGCGAGCTTCCTGCGCCTGCGCGACGGCCACGCGCCGACGCCGCTGCTGTCGCTGCCCGGCCTTGCCCGCGAGCTCGGCATTGGCGCCATTCACATCAAGGACGAGGACAAACGGCTCGGCCTCGGCAGCTTCAAGGCGCTCGGCGGCGCCTACGCGGTGGTTCGCGTCGTGCTCGAGGCCGCCTCCGCCAGGCTGGGCCGCAAGGTCGACATCGCCGAATGGCGTTCGCCCGAGGTCGCCGATGTCGCGGCCGGCATGACCTTCGCCTGCGCCACCGACGGCAATCATGGTCGATCGGTCGCGCAAGGAGCACGATTGGTCGGCGCGCAAAGCGTCGTCTTCGTCCATGCCGGCGTCAGCGACGAGCGCGTCGCCGCCATCGCCAGCTACGGCGCGCGCATGGTGCGCGTCGACGGCGGCTACGACGCTTCGGTGCGCGAGGCCGCCCGCCAGGCCGAAGCCAATGGCTGGACGGTCGTATCGGACACGTCCTGGCCGGGTTATGAGACCATTCCGCGCCTCGTCATGCAGGGTTACACAGCACTCGTCGCCGAGGCGCTCGCCGCCATGCCGGCGCCGCCCACCCATGTCTTCGTGCAGGCCGGCGTCGGCGGCATCGCCGCCGCGGTCGCCGCGCACATGGCGCTGATCTTCGGTGAAGCGCGCCCTTTCATGGGCGTGGTCGAGCCCTCGCTCGCGGCCTGCGTCTTCGCCAGCGCCGGCGCCGGCCGCCCGGTCAAGGTCGCGCATGCCGGCGCCACGGTCATGGCCATGCTCGAATGCCATGAGCCGTCGCTGGTCGCCTTCGACATACTGTCGCGCGCCGCCGATGCCTTCATGACCGTGGAGGACGACGATGCGGTGATGGTGATGCGCCGCCTGGCGCGGCCCGCCGCCGGTGACCCGGCCGTGGTTGCCGGCGAAAGCGGCGGTGTCGGGCTTGCCGGGCTGATCAAGGCGGCCGGCGACCCGGCCCTGCGCGCGGCGACCGGCCTCGGCCCGCAATCGCGCGTCTTCCTGATCAACACTGAAGGCGCCACCGACCCGGCGCTCTACCGCCAGCTTGTCGGCGCGCCGCCCGAGGCCGCCGAGATGAGCATGGCATGAGCGACCTCTCCATCGACGCCGACCGGCTTCTTGGCCGCATCCGCGCGCTCGGCGCCATCGGACGCGACGGCGAAGGCCGCCTGACCCGGCTTGCCGCCTCCGATGCCGACCGGCTCGGCCGCGACCGCTTCGTGGCATGGGCCGAGGGCGCGGGCCTGCGCGTCGCCATCGACCGGATCGGCAACATCCTGGCGATATGGGACGAGGCGGACGATCCGGATGCCGCGCCCCTGATGCTCGGCTCGCACATCGACACGGTGATCGACGCCGGCATCTATGACGGCTGCTACGGCGTCCTTGCCGGGCTCGAGGTGGTCGAGACGCTGAAAGAGGCCGGCGTGAAGCCAGCCCGGCCGATCGTGGTCGCCGCCTTCACCAATGAGGAAGGCGTGCGCTATGCCCCCGACATGATGGGCTCGCTTGTCTATGCCGGCGGGCTCGGCGTCGAGGCCGCGCTTGCCACCGTCGGCGCCGATAGCACGGTGCTGGGCGACGAACTCGCCCGCATCGGCTATGCCGGCACCGCCGAGCCAGGCTTCCTCACGCCGCAGGCCTATGTCGAGTTGCACATCGAGCAGGGTCCGGTGCTGGAGCGCGACGGCATACCGCTCGGCGCTGTCGAGAACCTGCAGGGGATTTCCTGGCAGCGGCTTGTCATCGACGGCGTCGCCAACCATGCCGGCACCACACCGACCGCCATGCGCCGCGACGCCGGCCTCGCGGCGGCGCGCATCATAACCCTCCTGCGCGAGATCGCGGTCCGCTCTAACGGCACCACGGTCGCCACGGTGGGCGCGCTGAGCCTGGAGCCCAACGCCATCAACGTCATTCCCTCGCGCGCCGTGATGACGGTCGATCTGCGCGATCCGGACGAGGATCGCATGAAGGCCGCCGAAGCCGCGCTCGCCACTTTCGTCGGCGAGCTTGCGGCGAGCGAAGGCGTCTCGATAGCGACGGAGCGGCTGGCGCGCTTCGAGCCGGTGCTTTTCGACGCGGGCATCGTCGCCACAATCGAGGATTGCGCCAGGGCGCGCGGGCTGGCCTCGCGGCGCATGACCTCTGGCGCCGGCCACGACGCCCAGATGATCGCCAGAATCGCGCCCGCCGCCATGATCTTCGTGCCGAGCCGCGACGGCATCAGCCACAATCCGCGCGAGTTCACCGCCGAGGCTGATCTCGTCGCGGGTGCGAACGTGCTGCTCGATGTCGCGCGGCGGCTTGCCGGCGTCGGCTGAGGGCGTATTCAATGAGCGCGTCGGCCGGCAAGGCCGAAACGGGGGTATGACCGATGCTGAACCTGGCCGAGCTTCACCGGCAGATGACCGCCTGGCGGCACGACCTGCACGCGCACCCGGAATTCGGCTTCGAGGAGAAGCGCACCGCCGTCTTCGTGGCGGCCAAGCTGCGGCAGTTCCGGCTGGACGAAGTCGTCGAGGGCGTCGGCGGCACAGGCGTTGTCGCCACGCTGAAGCGCGGCGGCGGCAACCGCGCCATAGCGCTGCGCGCCGACATGGACGCGCTGCGCATCGCCGAGCAGGGCACGGCCGCCTACCGGTCGACCAGCCCCGGCCTGATGCATGCCTGCGGCCATGACGGCCATGTCGCCATGCTGCTCGGCGCCGCCCGCATGCTTGCCGAGGACGGCGGCTTCGACGGCACGGTGCGCTTCATCTTCCAGCCCGCCGAGGAATGGGGCAAAGGCGCGCTGGCGATGATCGAGGACGGGCTGTTCGAGCGCTTCCCGTTCGAGGAGATCTACGGGCTGCACAACATGCCGGCGTCACCGGCCGGCGCTTTCCGGCTTCGCACCGGCCCGCTGATGTCGGCGGAGGACAATTTCGAGATCGTGCTGCGCGGGCTGGGCGGCCATGCCTCGCGCCCGCAGGCCGGCAGCGAGACGCTCGTCGCGGCCTGCGCGTTGGTCACCAGCCTGCAGACCATCGTGTCGCGCCGGCTCGACCCGGCCGAGACCGCCGTGCTCTCGGTGACCGAACTGGTAACCGACGGCACCCGCAACGTGCTGCCCGGCGAGGCCCGCATCCGGGGCGACGTGCGCTCCTTCAACCCGCAGGTCAGCGCCGTCGTCGAGCGGCAGATGCGCGTCATCGCCGAGGGCACGGCGCTGGCCTACAACGTCACCGCCGAGGCGAGTTACACGAGGGAATTCGTACCGCTGCTCAACGACGGGACTTGCGCCGACGAGGCGCTCGCCGTGGCGCGCGACCTCTACGGCGCGGACCGGGTGGCGACGCTCGCCAGCCCCAACACGGCGTCGGAGGATTTCGCCCGCTTCCTCGAACATGTGCCGGGCTGCTTCGCCTTCCTCGGAAACGGCACCGACAGCCGGCCGCTGCATAACCCCGGCTACGACTTCAACGATGCCGTCCTGCTCGACGGCGCCCGCTTCCACGCCGGCATCGCGCGCCGACGCCTCAGGGCCTAGCAGCGCTCCCGCGTCACACTTGCGCGCGCCGGAACATGCGACTACCCTAAGTGCCAAGGGGTTATTTCGCGACTACCCCGTGAGGCGGCAGCCCAAAGTTCGCGTCCAGCTTTCCCGAGAGAAAGGGGATGGACGCCATGCCGTCGAACACCGAAATCACCACCTCCCAGCTCGCACGTCTGGTCGGCTTGCCGACCGCGCCAACGATCGTCGATGTCCGCACAGAGGAAGACGTCGCCGCCGATCCGCGTTTCCTGCCCGCGGCCTTGCGCCGCGATGCGCTAGACGCCGCCAATTGGGCGGGGCAGTTCACCGACCGCCACGTCGTGGTCGTTTGCCAGAAAGGGCAGAAGCTCAGCCAGGGCGCCGCTGCCTGGCTTCTCCACAAAGGCATCGAGGCCGAAACGCTTGAAGGCGGGTTCGAAGCCTGGCGCGCCTCGGGCGGCCTGCTCGTCGATCCCCGTAAATTGCCGCGACGCGACGCGGCCGGACGCACGGTCTGGGTGACGCGCGCGCGGCCCAAGGTCGATCGCATCGCCTGTCCCTGGCTCATCCGGCGCTTCGTCGACCCCAATGCCGTCTTCCTGTTCGTGGCCGCGTCCGAGGTACAGGCGGTGGCCGAGCGCTTCGATGCCACACCTTTCGACATTGACGGCGTGTTCTGGAGCCATCAGGGCGAGCGCTGCACCTTCGACACGATGATCGAGGCGTTCGGCCTCTCCTGCGCGCCGCTCGACCGTCTGGCGACGATCGTGCGCGCCGCCGACACCGCGCGGCTCGATCTCGCGCCGCAGGCGGCCGGCTTCCTCGCGGCCTCGCTCGGCCTTTCGCGCATGTTCCGCGACGACCTCCAGCAACTCGAGGCAGGCATGCTGCTCTACGACGCCTTCTACCGCTGGTGCCGGGATGCCACCGAGGAGACGCACAACTGGCCGTCCAGCCCCCGGCCAGCGGGAGGGGGCAGCCATGCCGCTTGCCCTGGCGACACGCAACGCCGCCGCCGATCCCGTCGCGCCCACGCTTGCGCAGGCCACCCGGGTCTGGGGCAGGATCGGCCTGCTCTCCTTCGGCGGACCCGCGGGCCAGATCGCCCTGATGCACAGGGAACTGGTCGAGCAGCGCCGCTGGATCGGCGAGCGCCGTTTCCTGCATGCGCTGAACTACTGCATGCTGCTTCCCGGCCCGGAGGCACAGCAGCTCGCCATCTATATCGGCTGGCTCCTGCACCGGACACGCGGCGGCCTCGTTGCCGGCATCCTGTTCGTGCTTCCCGGCGCGTTGGTGATGCTCGGACTCAGCATCCTCTATGCCGTCTATCGGCATGTGCCGCTGGTCGAAGCGGTGTTCTTCGGTGTCAAGGCGGCCGTTCTGGCCGTCGTGGTGGAAGCCGTGCTGCGGATCGGCAGGCGCGCGCTGAAAAGCCGCTTCATGGTCGGCATCGCGATTGCCGCCTTCATCGGCATCTACGCGTTCCGCCTGCCGTTTCCGCTCATCATCCTCGCGGCCGGATTGGTCGGCTGGCTTGCAAACCGGTATACGCCGGGCCGCTTCGCCGCCGACCGACATGACGGGGGCGAGGATGGCGGCGCCGTGGGCATCATCGACCGGATGTTCGAGCATGGCCAGCTTGCGCATGCCGAGCCTTCCGCGCGACGCGCGGCCCGCGTCCTGGCCATAGGATTGCCGGCCTGGCTGGGGCCGGTACTGCTGCTGTGGCTGATCACGGGATCTTCAAGCGCTTGGACGCAGATCGGCGCCTTCTTCAGCACTATGGCCGTCGTCACCTTCGGCGGCGCCTATGCCGTCCTGGCCTATGTGGCGCAGGCGGCCGTCGGCACGTTTGGCTGGCTCGCACCGGGCGAGATGGTCGACGGGCTCGGGTTGGCGGAGACGACGCCCGGACCGCTCATCATGGTCCTCCAGTTCGTCGGCTTCCTGGCCGCCTACCGGGCGCCGGGCACGCTCTCCCCCATGCTCGCAGGCTGCCTGGGCGCGCTGCTCACGACCTGGGTGACGTTCGCGCCCTGCTTTCTCTGGATTTTCCTCGGGGCGCCCTATGTCGAGGCCCTGCGCGGCAACAAGGCGATCTCGGCGGCGCTCTCGGCCATCACCGCCGCGGTGGTCGGCGTGGTGATGAACCTCGCGCTCTGGTTTGCCCTCCACGTCATCTTCCGCGAGGTCCGGACGCTCGACTTCCTCGGCGCGACCGGGCCCGATGTGCCAGTGCCGGGCTCCATTGACTGGCGCGCCGCCGCGCTGGCTCTGGCGGCGATGATCGCCATGCTGCGGTTCAGGATCGGCATGCTTCCCACGCTTGCCGCGTGCGCGCTTGCCGGCGCGGCAATGGGCCTGCTTCCGGTGAGCCTTTGAACCGGATTTCCTGCTCGTCGCGCCAGGCCAGTATCGCGCCTGCGGCTCAAGGCCGGCTGATCTCGCCCAGGTACCAGCCGATGTAGCGCAGCTCGTTGTGCTCCATCGGCGCGATCGGGCCGGGTTCGAAATAGTACGAGCGCACGCCGCGCGCGGTGTGCTCGATGATCTTCTTGTCCTCCTCGGTGGTGACTCGCCAAAGCCAGGTCAGCCGCTCGAGGTCGTAGTCCCTGCCCTCCTCGGCATCGCCGCGCACCAGCCAGATCAGTTCCATCTCGCAGGTGTCGACGCTCTTGGGGATGAACCGGTAGATCATGCCGTGGTCGGGATAACAGACGAGGAAGGTGGTGCCACCGAGATGGATCGAGGTGACGCCGCCATCATAGTCGGCGAACCGTCCCATCAGCGGCGCCACCGCCTTGCCGTCCTGGCTGCCGGTGGCGACCCCGTCGTAGAGCGCGTAGCGGAATGTATGGATGGCTTCCTGGCCAGTGGCCGAATTCTGCCAGCGGTCGCCGCTCACCACCTCGATGCCCAGCGCGCAGGTGCGCGCCTCCATCGCCTGGTTGAGCTTTTCGATCATCTCTAGCGGCTGCTCCAGCGCGTGCGTCTGCGAATATTCGGGATGCGCCGGACCGCAATGATAGCACTCGACATAGTTCTCGACCGCCAGCTTCCAGTTGGCGTCGAGCGCGTAGCTCTGCCGGTGCGCCACTTTGGCCGTGTCCCAGCCATACTGGCCGCAGCTTGCGCGCAGCGCATTCTCGATCGGCTCGAAATCGAGCGGCGTGGCCGCGAAGGAAATGAACACAAGGCCGGCCGCGACGCGCACATTGACCTTCTTCAGGCTATGCGCGGCGCGGTCGAAATCCTTGGGCATGAGACGGGCCGCGCGCAGCGACCCGTCATTGGCGTAAGTCCAGGCGTGATAGGGGCAGACGAAGAACTTCGCGTTGCCCTTCGGCTTGGTGCAGACTTCCGCGCCGCGATGGCGGCAGACATTGAGCATGGCATGGACGGCGCCGTCCATGCCGCGCGACAGGATCACCTGCTCGTCCCCTAGCCGGAACACCTCGAAGTCGCCGGGACTGGCGACGGCGCTCTCATGCGCCAGGCAATGCCAGTGACGCCGGAAGACGCGCTCCATGTCCCGCTCGAAGATCGCCGGGTCCGTGTAGAAGGGCCGCGCCAGTCCGTGGCCCGGCCTGTGCGCGGCGACGAG
>ERZ778022.5354-NODE-5354-length-10446-cov-2.846117_pt1 | contig 10446 bp, 4 predicted proteins | sample MGYA00375752_ERZ778022 | MGnify/ENA primary metagenome ERZ778022 (study PRJEB29350, sample SAMN05389826) | bioreactor metagenome | isolation source: Thiocyanate bioreactor | place: South Africa: University of Cape Town | collected 2014-04-04 ...
GCACTGTACAAACAACAAAGACCCCGAAGGGCCTTTGCTTAACTTACTGGCATTGTCACAATGCCCGCCGTGCGCACCCAGCGCCCGTCGTGCACCTGCTGCAGTTGCGCCGAGGTGCGGAGCCGGTAGCGCTGCAGTTGTGGCCGCAGCAAGGCCAGGGGGTGGCTGCGCAGCGTCAGGCCCACCGAGGCGAAGTCCCACAGCACCTCCTCGCCCTCGGGCGCGGCGGGCAGCGCCAGAAACGCCTCGTCCACCGGCGCGTGCTGCAGCAGCGCGGGCGGGGCGTGCAGGGCCGCGGCCTCCCACACCTGCTGGCGGCGGTGGCCCGCAAGCAGCGCCAGGGCGCCCGCCGCGGCCAGCAGCTGCATCTCATGCTGCTCCAGCCGGGCACGGCGCGCCAGTGCCTCGGCGCTGGCAAAGGGCGCCACGGCGCGCTCGGCCACGATGCGCGCGGCGCTGGCCGCCGGCAGGCCCAGCACCAGGTGCAGGCCCAGGCGCACGGCGGGGGTGGCGGGCAGGTCTTCCAGCGTGGATTCCACGGCGCTGTGCACCACGTCCACGGGCCGCACCTCCACGCCGTGGCGGCGCGCATCCTGCACCAACTGGCTGGGCGTGTAGAAGCCCATGGGCTGGCTGTTGAGCAGCGCCACGAGGAAGGCCGCCGGCTCGTGCCGCTTGATCCAGGCCGAGGCATAGACCAGCAGCGCGAAGCTGGCGGCGTGGCTCTCCGGGAAGCCGTATTCGGAAAACCCCTGGATCTGCTCGAAAATGGCCTCGGCGAACTCCCGCGCATAGCCGCGCTCGGTCATGCCATCGACGAGCCGGTGGTAGTACTTCTCCAGCCCGCCCTTGCGCTTCCAGGCCGCCATGGCGCGGCGCAGGCCGTCGGCCTCGCCGGGCGTGAAGCCCGCCGCGAGCATGGCGATCTGCATCACCTGTTCCTGGAACACCGGCACGCCCAGCGTGCGGCCCAGCGCGCTGCGCAGCGCCTCGCTGGGGTAGGTGACCGGCTCCTTGCCCTGGCGCCGGTTCAGGTAGGGGTGTACCATGCCGCCCTGGATGGGCCCGGGCCGCACGATGGCGACCTCGATCACCAGGTCGTAGAAGCACCGCGGGCGCAGGCGCGGCAGCATGCCCATCTGCGCCCGGCTCTCGATCTGAAACACACCAATGGTGTCGGCCCGGCAGACCATGTCGTAGGTGGCGCTGTCTTCAGCGGGAATGTCCTGCATGCGGAACACCTGGCCGCGCCGCAGGCCGATCAGGTCCAGCGCGCGCCGGATCGCCGACAGCATGCCCAGGGCCAGCACATCGACCTTGAGCAGGCCGGCGGCGTCCAGGTCGTCCTTGTCCCACTCGATCACCGTGCGGTGGGGCATGGCGGCGTTTTCCACCGGCACCATGCGGCACAGCGGGCCTTGCGTGAGCACGAAGCCGCCCGTGTGCTGCGACAGGTGGCGCGGAAACCCCAGCAACTGCTGCGTGAGCGTGATGAGCTGGCGCACGGCCAGGTCATCCGCCGGGATGCCCAGCTCCGCGAAGCGCTCGGGCCGCACGCCCGCGCCGTCGAACCACTTCTGGCCCTTGGCGATGGCGTCCACCGTGGCCAGGTCGAAGCCCAGGGCCTTGCCCACGTCGCGGATGGCGGATCGGGGCTGGTAGCGGATGACCGTGGCGGTGAGGGCGGCGCGGTCGCGCCCGTACTTCTGGTACAGGTACTGGATCACTTCCTCGCGGCGCTCGTGCTCGAAATCGATGTCGATGTCCGGGGGCTCGTTGCGCTCCCTGGAGATGAAGCGCTCGAACAGCACCGACATGCGCGCCGGGTCCACCTCGGTCACGCCCAGGCAGTAGCAGACCACGCTGTTGGCGGCCGAGCCGCGCCCCTGGCACAGGATGCGGCGCGAGTGCGCGAAGGCCACGATGTCGTACACCGTGAGGAAGTAATGCTCGTAGCGCAGCTCGCAGATCAGGGCCAGTTCGTGCTCGATCAACGCCTGCACCGGGGCCGGAACGCCTTGCGGCCAGCGGCGCTCCGCGCCCTCGCAGGTCATCTGGCGCAGGTAGCTGGCGGCCGTGTGCCCTGGCGGCACCACCTCGGCCGGGTACTGGTACTTGAGCTCGTCCAGGCTGAAATGGCAGCGCGCCGCCACCTGCAGCGTCTCGGCCAGCAGTTCGGCGGGAAAGGTCTGCGCCAGGCGCAGGCGCGTGCGCAGGTGCTGCTCGGCGCTGCGCTGCAGGGCATGGCCGCATTCGGTGAGCGGCTTGCCCATGCGCGTGGCCGTGAGCACGTCCTGCAGCGGCTTGCGCGAGCGCACATGCATGTGCACGTCGCCCACCGCCACCAGGGGCAGCGCCGTCAGCTCCGACAGGGCACGCAGGCGGTGCAGCCACAGTTCGTCGTCCAGGCGCCGCAGTTGCTCCACCCCGATCCAGCAGCGGCCCGTGAACTGCCCCAGCGCCCAGCGCCCCATGGCTTCGAGCTGGGCATCGGTGGCCTGGCGGTCCGGGCACAGCAGGGCCAGGCAGTCCGCCAGCTCGGCGCCGGTGATGTGGTCCAGCGTGAGGTGGTAGCTGCCTTTCTCGGAAGCGCGCCGCAGTTGGGTGATGAAGGCACACAGGTTGCCGTAGCCCTGGAGGTTCTGCGCCAGGAGGACCAGCGTGAACGCAGCCTCCCCCCCGTCACGCGGCTGCATGCCAAACTGCGCGCCCAGCAGCAGGTGCAGGCCCACGGCCTTTGCCGCCACATGGGCGCGCACGGCCCCGGCCAGGCTGCACTCGTCGGTGATCGCCAGCGCCCGGTAGCCCAGCGCGTGCGCGCGTTCGACCAGCTCGTGCGGGTGGCTGGCACCGCGCAGAAAGCTGAAGTTCGAGAGGCAGCGCAGCTCGGCATAGTCGGGCAAGGCCCAGGGCGCCATGTCAATGCCCCCTACCGCGCCCATGGCGCCCACGACGCAGGCACCGGGCGCAACCCAGGCCAGGGCTCCCGCGCAAGGGCCGTCCCGCTGCGCCGGGAGCATCGCCCTTCCCGAACCGCGCAGCGGTTCGAAAGAAGGGGGAAGCCGCGCCGCGGCTCAGGGGGGGTGGCCTTCTCATCCCTCATGCGTACAACCCATGCAGAAACCAGGCCGTTTCGTCCCCCGCCAGGCGCTGCTGGAACACCCACAGCAGCCCGGCCTGGGGGCTGCGGGCGAGCCAGTAGTCGCGCTGCACGTTGCGCGTCTGGGCATCGCCCCCCTGGCCGCTGCGGGGCCACCCGCCGCCCTCCACGCGGTCGGGCCCGAGCAGCAGTTGCAGCGGGCCCTGGTAGTACGGGCGGTGCTGGCGCTCCATCAGGCGCAGCGGCGCATCCAGCAGCCAGGGGGGCTGGGGCAGGACGGCCCCCGCCAAGGCGCCCCGCGGGGCGCGTGCCGCGGGCGCCTTGCCGCCTGGCGCGGGGCAGCCTGCCAGGGCGCTGTGCCAGTGCTGCATGTACTCGGGCCGGTGGTCGGCGTGCAGCACGGGCGTGCGCACGGCCTGCGGGCCCAGCCGGGCCTGGATGCGCTCGAGCGCCTGCTCGGCGTCCGCGCCCTGGCGCAGGGCGTCGGGCAGCAGTGCGCAGCTTTCCTCGGCCCAGGGCTCCACCTCGTCGGCGTGCAGGGCGATGTCGCCCACGGGGGCATCCAGCACCACCCGGGCCAGGTGCTCGGCCAGCAGGCGCATGCAATGCGCCACGCTCTGCGTGGGCCGGGCCGTGCGCACCGTGAGCGACCCTCCGCTGCCCGCATCGCGCGGACGCAGCGCATCGTGGCACCAGTGCAGGGTGAAGGCCCGCACACCGCAGCGGCGCGCCGCCAGCCAGCCCGCCATCTGCACCAGCAGGCGCCTGGCGCCCGCAAGCAGGGCCGGCGCATGCTCCACCCGCGCCATCAGTTCCAGCCGAGCCTCAAAGGTCTGCGGTACGGCGATCCAGTCGTAGGCCTCGGGCTGCAGGCCGTAGGCCTGGTCCAGCGCCGCCAGCAGTGCCGTGCCAAAGCGGCGGACCAGGGCGCCGCGCGGCAGGCGGCGCACCTGCCCCAGCGTGCGGCAGCCCACGCGCTCCAGCGTGGCCTGGTGCTGGCCCACGGCCGTGAGGGTGTGCAAGGGCAGCGCATCGAGCTGCCGGGCCAGGGCGCCCTCGGGCACCTGCAGGCCGCCCTGGCGCGCCAGGGCCAGCGCCGCCAGACCCGTGGACGCCCAGGCCACGCGCGCGCCCAGATCGGCTGCGCCCTGCTGCACGCGCTGGTGCAGCCGCTCCAGCCCCCCGAACAGGCGCGCCGATGCGGCCAGCTCGGCCAGCGCCGCGCCCTCCCGCAAGGCCACCCGGGGGGTGAACTGCAAGGCCCAGGCGCCCAGCGCCGCGGCGTCAATGGGCGAGGAGCCCGCTGGCTGCGGCAGGGGAAGCAACGCGGCCCAATGCGCGGACATCGGACGACTCCTTGCACACCGGCGCCTGCGCAGCCGCAGGCACGCACGCCAGGCGCGGCGGCAGCACCGCCTGCAAAGGCGCAGGCACCGCCGCCAGATGCAGCACGCCATCGAACGCAGCGCCGCGGCGCTTGGGGATGCGCAACTGCAGGCCCCAATCCGGGGCCAGGGCCACGCAGACGCGCAAGGGGGCGGGCGAAGCCTGCTGCAAGGCCGCCACGGGCCGGAACAGGAACACCGGCGCATCGCAGGCCTGGGCGTGGATGTGCAGGCGGCGGATCTGCCCGGGCCGCGCCTGGGGCAGCCAGGCCAGCACGGCCCCGGCCGGAGCGGCCTGGAGGATTTGCTCGGTGGCCCAGAGCCGGTCCGCCAGCGCCTGCGCCTGCACCCAGACCAGTTGCGCAGGCGGCACCCCCCATTGCGCCAGGCCGCCCGCATGCGGCGGCTGGGGCGGGCCCACCAGGTAAATGCGGCCGCCGCCCTGCAGCAGCCCGGGCAGCGCCGGCCCCAGCAGGCGCCACACGCACAGCGCCGCCGCGGGCTGCAGCAGCTCCGTCACGGCCTGTGTGGGCCAGCCGCCTCCGGGCAACTGGCCATCGAGCAGGGCAAACCCGGTCGGCACGGTGCGCGCAGCCACGCGCCCCAGATCCGACCCGCGCCAGACAGCCTGGGCCACAGGGCCCGGCAGCACGGCAGGATCGAAGGCACGCCCAGGGGCGGCAAAGGCGGGGGCGGACATGGCAGAAAGCGCTGGCAAAATGCGAAAACTGTATTTATATACAGTATACACAAACGGGTTGGCATGCAAGCCCCGGCCCCCTGCCGCGAGCTGGATGCCCGTCGAAGACTGGGCTTTGCGCATGCACCCCGAGGACCGCGACAGCGTGGCCGCCTTCTGCGTCGCCCAGTCCCAGGCCGGCGCCGACGTGGCCCGCAAAGTGGCCGAACGCTGCCAGCGGCTGGCGCAGAAACAGGCCATCGCCCACACGCAGTCCCCCCACGGCCAGCACATCACCGTGGGGGTGGGCGTAGGCACCGCCATGGCCGGCGGCCTGGAGAGCATGACGCCCTCCGACTTCATCGACACCGTGGACCGGCCAGCTCTATGCCGGCATGGTGGCCCGAAGTGCCCCCCTCTAGAACGCCGGCAACCCCACCAGCACCAGCTCCTCGGCGCTGACAGCCTGCACATGCCCCGCCAGCGGCTGGAAGCTCTCCTGCGCTGGCAGTCCAGCCCAGTCGATCCGGTACACCTGCCCCCCGATCTGCAGCAGCTCCACATCGCGCAGGATGTCTTCTTCGCCTGACAGTTGATTGCGCAGCACCAGCTCCTGCTGGCCTGCTGCCGCCCCACTGGCAGTGCTGGCCCGCGCCTGCACGCTGAAGTAGGGCAAGGCGCCAAAGAACGCGGCCAGATCGGTGCCCGCGCCGCCGTCCAGCACGTCGTTGCCGCTGCCCCCGATCAGCACGTCATTGCCCGCACCGCCCAGCAAAGTGTCGTTGCCGCTGTCCGCGCCCCAGCCCATTTCGCCCAGGGCGCTCGGCTGCACCAGGTGCAACTGGCCTTCCTGCGTGATGCGCTGGCGCACGGGTTCGGCGTGGACCAGAACGTTCAGCGCCCCGGCCCAGGTGCCGCCCTGGGCCAGGTAGTCCAGGCCGATCTGGATGTTCTGCGCGCTGGCGTATTCCGGCCCCCAGGTCTGGCCGATCAGCGCTTGCATCTTGTCCTGTGCGCTGGCCCCTGCCGGCAGGGTGCTTTCGTACCAGTTCCAGGCCGCCTGCAGCAGTTGCGCCTGGCTCCAGCCTTGGCTCGACAGGATGTTCATGGTCTGCAAGGAGGGCAGTTCTCCCGTCAGGCCCTGGAACACCAGGCTGATGGTCTCCAGCAGGTGGTAGTCTTGGTACACCAGCGCGATGCGTTCATCCAGGACGCTGCCCCCGCTCCAGTGCCCGGAGAGCGCGACGCTGTGCGTATCGGTCAGCAGGCGCTGGCTGGCGCTGTAGCCCAGGGACAGGCTGCCATCGGCGTTCAGCGCTAAGCTCCAGGCGCCTGCGTCGCTCATGCCGCCCTGCAGCACGTCGTTGCCCGCGCCGCCTTCGAGGTGGTCGTCGCCCACGCCGCCGACGACCAGGTCGTCGCCTTCGTCACCGTAGAGGCGGTCGTTGCCGCCGCCACCATGGATGATGTCGTCGTCCGCGCCCAGCACGATCCATTGAGCGCTGCCATCACCGCTGGCGATGTTCTGCCCGGCGCCGCCGATGATGCGCACCGCGCCGACCACGGCCAGGAAGTCCACCTCGTCCACCTGCACCAGCGTGCCGCTGGGCAGCGCGCGCGCGTCCAGGATGATCGCCTGCTGGCCGACGCCGGCCTGCGCGCTGCCGGTGATGTGCAGGGGCCGTCCGGGGTCGAAGCCGGCGCCGGTGGTGACAGTGATGGTCTGCACCGTCAGCGGCTCGGACGGGTCCAGCGTGGCGAAAAACACCTGGCCGCTGTTGGTCAGCTCCGGGTCGTTGCCCGCCACCCGCACGATGCTCAGGCCCAGCTCGGTCAGTGCCGCATCGCCGCTGATCGGGCGGCTGGGGCCCTGGGCCTGCACACCGACACCCACGGGCACGCCGACCTGCACGATGGGTTGGCCGCCCGGGGTGGTGACCAGCGGGATATCGGCCAGGTCCTGGTTCGGGCTGACGGGGTCGTCCGGGCGGGTGGGCGTGATGACCGGAATGGTGACGATGGTCGTGCCGCCGGGACCGGGTTGCGTGGTCACCGGCACGCCGTCCACTGATGGGCTGGGTGGTGGCGGCGGCGGCGGCGGCGGCGGCGGCGGCGCGGCCTGCGTGGTGAAGTTGTAGGTGGTCTCATCCGCCACGGCTGCGGCGGGGTTGCCAGCCGCGTCGCGCAGGGCGCCGGCGTCCCAGGTCACGTAGTACGCAGTGCCGTAGCTCAGGCTGGATGTGGGCGCGATGACGAGCTGCCCGGCGCCGTTGATGGTCACGGTGGCCGGCACTGCGGTATCGCTGGCCACGTCCTTGAGATGGACCCGGCTCAGATCCGCTCCCGCCATCGACAGCGGCTCGCTGAAGGAAAGCACGAGGTTGCTGCTCAGCGGCACGCCAGTTGCATCGTCCGCTGGTGTGCTGGTCGCTGGCAGCAGGGTGGGGGCGAGGGCATCGATGCGCACGCCAGTGGTCGGGGGCACCGTGCTCAGTGTCAAAGCGGCATCGTTGCCAGCGCCATCGCGCAGCGTACCGCCGTTGGGCTCCAGACTGCTGCCCAGGGTGATGCCGTTGGCATCGTTCTGGCCACTGGTCACCGGAAAGCGAAAGACCAGGGAGGATGTGCCCGAGCCCGACACATAGTAGTCATAGGCCGTGCCGCCAGTCTCCAGTGCCACGCCCAGGCGCGGCGTGCCGGCGCTGGTGTCGACGGTAATGGCCTCGTCGAACTGGACGGTGAAATCCAGGTTCTGGCCGGCGACATAGGTGCCGTCGGCGGGCACGGCGACGCTGGTCACGACGGGGGCGACGCCGTCGATGACCAGGGCTGATTGCCCGGCAAGGGACTGTGCGTCGCCGGACGCGGGCAAGGTGAGCACGGCGTCCTGGCCGCTGCTCGCGCCTTGAATGGTGGCGCCATCGAGCGCCAGCGCGGACACGCTGGCGTAGTCCAGGTTGCTGCTGGCGTCGCCGGCCTGCACGGTGTAGCGGAAGGTCAGGGTGTCGCTGCCGCTGCCGCTGACATAGGTGGCCTTTCGGTCGGTGGTGCCAGTTTCCAGCAGCAGCGTGGGCGTGCCACCGCTCACGTTCACGGCCTGATCGAAGGTGACGGTAATGTTCACCGCGTCGCCCGCCTTGTACGTGCCGTCCGGGCTGGACGCGGCCACACCGGTGACCATGGGATCGGGCCGGGCGACGGTGATGGCGATGGTGTCGATGTCGGTCTGACGGCCGCCAGCGCCGGAAAATCCCTGATCGTCGGTAGTGATCTGCAGCGACGCCGGGCCGTGGTAGCCGGGCGTGGGCGAGAACGACAGTCCGGCCAGCGCGCTGTTGATGGCGGCCATGCTGCCCATGAAGGTCATGGTGCCATCGCCGACCCCATCCCCAACTGAGAAATTCAGGTCGGTGGTGCCGCCCAGCGTGAGCCGGCCATTGCTGGCCGTGAGCATGACCTGCACCGGACTGTTGCCCGCGTCCACGTCGGCGATCGAGATCGCGTTGCCGTTGCCGGCGCTGAATACCAGGGCGCCGTCCTGCGCCACGTTCTGCGCGGCTGGTACGGTGTTGCCCGGCGCGTCGTTGACGGCGGTGACGGTGAGCGTGACGATGCCGATGGTCGTGAGGCTGACGCCGGTACCGGTGTTACCGTTGTCATCGATTTCCACCGTCAGGACCACGTTGGCGGTGGCGTTGCTGGCCGTGGTGAAGCTGACCGCGCCGCTGGCGATGAAGGCGTTGATGTCGGGCAGCGTGCCCGACAGGCCCAACGTGCCGCTGCCCGCGCCCGAGACGGTGATGCTGCCAGTGCTGGCCGCGCTGAGCGTGCCGCTGCCCGGCGTCACGCTGAACCGCACGCTCACCGCGCCCGAACCGGCGTCCACGTCACTGAAGCTGATACCGGTGAGTGCCTGCGCCACGTCCTCGGTCACACCAATCGACGCTGGCGCGTTGATGTGCGGCGCGTCGTTGACCGGGGTGATGGCAATGGTGACCGTGCCACTGCCGGTCTGCGCCGCGCCGCCTGCGTTGCCGCCGTCGTCGATGCCGGCGGTGAGGGTGACGCTGGCGGTGCTGTTGGCCGCGCCCTGGAACTGCACGGCGCCGCCAGCGATGAAGGCGTTGATGTTGGCAATCGAGCCCGACAGCGTCAGGGCGCTGGCGGTGCCGCCGATGGCGACGCCGCCCCCGCTGGTGGCGGACAGCGTGCCGCTGCCGACCGACAGGGTGACGGTGACGCTGGCGCTGCCGGCGTCCGCGTCGGCAAAGTTGATGCCGGTGATGGCGGTGGCGGTGTCCTCGGCCGCGGTCAGGCTGGCCGGCATCCACACGGTCGGCGCGTCGTTGGTGGCGGCAACGGTGACGGTGCGGTCGGCACCGCTGCTGTCGCTGTTGCCGTCGTTGACCTTGAAGGTGATGGTGCGGGCAAGGCTGGACGGCGTATCCGAGCTGTTGCTGTAGGTGACGCTGCGCAGCGCGGCCTGCCATTGGGCGGCGGAGGCGCCGGAGGCCGAGGTCAGCGTCAGGATGCCGGTGCCGCTGTCGTAGCTGGCGACGATGTCGCCCATGGTGGCCGGATTGTTGGTGAAGGCCAGCACGTCCTGGCTGCCCAGGAAGTTGCCGCTGATCGCCACCGTGGCGCTGGAGAGCAGCGGCGAATCGCTGTCGGACACGGTGATGCCGCTGTCGATGACCACCGGGGTCGAGGTGACGTTGTTGCCTTCGACGAAGGCGGCGCTGCCGCCGCTCGTGGTGAGCACCGGCGCATCGTCGATGGCTGTGACCGTGAGGGTGGCGGTATCGCTGGCGGCCGAGAACGGACTGGCGCCGCCGGTGGCGCTGGCGTCCACTTTGGTGCCCTGCTGGCCGGCGGTGGCGCCGCTCTGGTCCCAGGCGCGGTAGGTCAGGCTGACATTGCCGCCGTTGATGCCGTCGGGCGCGAAGCGCACCCGGTCGCCGCTGCGCAGCAGCAGTGCCGAGGCGTCGGAGACCGCGCCGACGTTCTGCCAGGTGGCGCCGCCGTTGGTGCTGTATTGCCATGTGCCGGTGCCGGAGGTCAGGCCAGTGAGGGCGATGCCCTGCACCGCGCCGGTGTCCGCATCGGTGACATGGCCGCTCAAGAAGCTGGACACCGCCACGCCGGGGTTGTTGGTGTCGGAATCGGTCAGGCCGGTCAGCGTCGGGCCGACCGGGGTCAGCACCGGGGCGTCGTTGACGCTGCCGACGGGGAGCGGGGCCTGCGCGGTGCCGCTGGAATACGCGGCGCTGCCGCCGTTGGTG
>ERZ778022.5357-NODE-5357-length-10442-cov-4.617599_pt1 | contig 10442 bp, 8 predicted proteins | sample MGYA00375752_ERZ778022 | MGnify/ENA primary metagenome ERZ778022 (study PRJEB29350, sample SAMN05389826) | bioreactor metagenome | isolation source: Thiocyanate bioreactor | place: South Africa: University of Cape Town | collected 2014-04-04 ...
GCTCGTGCCTTGGACCCTCGTCGGGGCGGTCGACGGCACCGTGCTCGAGTACGAGCCCGCACGGCCCTTCGGAGCTCCCGAGATCCTCATGAGCGGGCAGGTCGTGACGTTCCAGACCGAGGACCTCCTGATCGTACGGAGCCAGGACGCCGCTCACCCGTTCCATGCTTCGGTCTACATGACCGGTAGCCTCGCCTTGAGCGGTGCCACGTTGATGGGCGATCCCGAGTTCGTCTCCGTTGCTCCGTCGGACCAGTTCCTCGATCGCTACGTCTTCTTCGCCGACCACTCGTTTCCGGAGACCAACCTGACTCTGGTGCGCCGGAAGACGAGTACGGGGTTTCGCCCCGTCGAGCTCGAGTGCGCCGGCGAAGTGACCGGCTTTCAGCCTCTCGGAACGGGCGGCGAATACGAATACACGTGGCTTCGGCTCACGACTGGAGCGAAGCCGCAGACCTTCGCGAAAGGCTCCTGCGGCTACGGCAGGCACGAGGCTCGCAGTGACGGCCCGTTCTCCGTCACCGTGTGGGGCATGGGCGACGCTGCGAGCTACGGGTACGTCGGCGGGATGGGAAGCCGACCGATCAACGCCGCAAAGCCGGGGCCGGTCAACTGACGCCACGCGCAACCCCGTCGGTCACCCCACCTGAAACTGCTCGGGTCTCGTCCGACCCGAGCAGGACTTCGCCTCACGAGTCCGAGGTCGTCACGAATCGCCGTCGTCGCAATCGGCGGGCAGCACGTTGACGACCTCGTCGCCGTTCATCGTGAACTCGTAGACCTCGCCGAGCGGCTCGGCGAAGCACGGCGCCAGGAGCAGCTGAAGGACGAGGCTCACGCGGAGCCGTAGGCGCTGATTCTCCGGAACGACGATGAGCGAGAGCTCGCCGTCCTTCACCGTCTCGAGAAGCGCAGAGAACTTTCGCACCGCGGAGCTTCTCTCGAGCCTGTTGGTCTTTTTTGTTCGCACGTTGGTCCCCTCCAACCTGGAGCGTAGCTTAGTCGCGCGCGAGTTCGAGCGGTTCAACGAACGATATTTGTAGATGCATGCGTACCGGAAAACCGAGGGGCCTCGGAAATGCGCATGGTCGTCGCATGTCGTCCGCCACCCACCTCGCGTGAACGCTCTACGCGTGGCGTGCCTCGTCGGTTCGCCGGGATCGACGCCGGAGCACATTTTCGAGCGGGCGCCTGTGAAGCGCTGCTTCCAGCGGAGAACGTCGGAGCCCGCGCGATCGTCCGCGGCCTCGGTCGCCTGAGCTAGTCGTGGCCTGGCCTGGTTGGTCGGCCGGAGCCTCGTGTGCGTCAGCCGCTGTCGACGCCGTGCCAGGTCTGCTTCGCGACCTTGCTCGCGCGGGCGATGTCCTCGTGATCGACGTCGCGCGCGATCTCGACGGCCGTCCCTTCGAGGATGCCTCGCGTCGCGGCCAGCAGACCGGCCTCCAGAGCGACCAGGTCGTACCCGCCTTCGAGCGCGAGGAGCATCCGGCCCTCCGCGGACGTGTCCGCGACCTTGCGGAGCATGCGCGCCATCCAGCCGAATGCATCGGCGGAGAGGGCCATCTCCGCGAGCGGATCGCGGGCGGACGCGTCGAAGCCGGCGCTGATGATGACGAGCTCCGGCCGGTACTCCTCGAGCGCCGGCAGGATGATCCGCTCGAACGTTCCGCGATACAGGCCGTCGCCGCCGCCGGCGGTGAGCGGCACGTTGATGGTGTATCCCTTGCCATCGCGCTCGCCGCTCTCCGGGGCGTCGCCGGTCCCCGGATAGAACGGGAACTGGTGGGTCGACACGTAGAGGACGTGGGGGTCGGCGTAGAACATCTCCTGGGTGCCGTTGCCGTGATGGACGTCCCAGTCGACGATCGCGACGCGGTCGAGTCCGCGCGCGCGCGCGTGCGCCGCCGCGATGGCCGCGTTGTTGAAGAGGCAGAAGCCCATCGCCTGGTTCGGGCGGGCGTGGTGTCCAGGCGGTCTCACGAGAGCGACGCCGCGCTTTACCGGCCCGTCGAGGATGGCGTCCGTGAGCGCGACGGTTCCGCCGGCGGCGAGCTCGGCGACGGCGACGCTCTCGGGGCCCACGTACGTGTCGGCATCGATGTACCCGTCCTTGCCGCGGAGCTCGAACATCGCCTCCAGGAAGCGCGGATCGTGCACGCGACAGAGCTCTTCTTCGGTTGCGGGGCGGGGTTCGACCGGAGCAAACCCGAGGCCAGCCACGCTTCGGGCCCGCTCGATCGCTGCATGCGCTGCGTCGAGGCGTTCGGGGCGTTCCGGGTGGTAGGCGGTCGAGCGATGCTGGAAAAACCGCGGGTCTGAAAGGAGAAGCGCGTCAGTCATGGGTTGCCGCAGTCGCAGGGCGGATGATAGCGTCTCGCGAAGGAACGAGCAGTCTTCAGCTGGGAGGGGGAGCCCTTCGGCTGGGGAAGGACGAGAGGGCAACGGGCCCCCTCGAAACAACACGCTCTGAGGCGGAATGCGAAACAAGATCATCGCAGTCAACGCCGTGATCGTCCTCATCGTGGGGCTTCTCGCCTTCGCGATCGTGAAGACGCAGCTGTCGCTCGCGACGAGCAGCACGGAGCAGCTGAAGCGGAGCGCGCAGCGCGATGCCGTCAGCATCGCCGCCAAGCTCCAGCTCGACGGGCTTCGGGCCGAGCGGTGGCTCTCCGCGAAGGCGGCCGAGCCAGCGACGCGCGCGGCCCTCACGAAGGCGACTCCAGACGCCCGCAGCGATGCTGCAAGGCAGCTCTCCGATCAGATCGCGAACGCGGCGCCCGGCGCCCTGGGCACGAAGCCGTCGATCGTCGCGGTCGTCGACGGGAACGGGAAGATCCTCGGACGGAACGGCTCCGACCTCGGGCGCGGCGACGACGTCTCGGCGACCTATCCCGCGTTCAAGGAGGCCCTCTCGAAGACGGCCCCGGGCTCGGACGTGTGGACCGACACGAAGCGCGCCGACCAGTACATCGCTTCGTACGTTCCCGTCCGCGACGAGAACAACCGCAACATGATGCTCGTCATCGGCGTTGCGCTGAACGACGCGCTCGCGCGGGTGACCGAGGCGTCCGGCGGACGTGGCGTCCTTCTCGTCAACGAGACGGGAGACATCCTCGCCAACACGCAGACGACCGACGATGTGAAGAAGGCCGTCAAGGACGGCGCGAACGACGTCAAGAGCGCCGTCACGACCGGCACCGTCATCGGCGGTGGCAAGGACGACGTCCTCTTCGCGGCGGCGCCGCTCGACGGCTTCGGCGAGAAGAAGACCGCGGTCGTCGCGGTCGCTCCGACGTCGCTCCTCGAAGGCGCGAACGGCGCCGCGCTCTCGATCCTCGGCGCGATGGCGCTTGGTCTGATCCTCGTCGTGGCTGGTGGGTGGTTCCTCGGCAGCTACATCTCGCGCCCGATCGCCGCGCTCGAGGAGGGCCTCCTCGCGATCCTCAATGGCCAGAACGACAAGCGCTTCGAGCTCGATCACGCCGAGCTCGGCGGCCTCGCGTTCCGTATCGATCAGCTCCTCAACCAGCTCATGGGGGTCGAGGAGGACAACACCGACGAGCAGGGCCGCATCTCGAAGGCGCCGACGGCTGCGAGCTTGGGAGATGCTTACTCCGTCGATCGCGGCGGTCAGGCTGCGGGTGCTGCGCCTGCGCTCGCGCTCGCGCACGAGCCGGCAGAGCAGTATTACGGGCGGCTCTATCAGGAGTACATTGCCGCCAAGCGCTCGCTCGGCGAGCAGGTCGACCACATCACCGATGCAGCTTTCCGGAGCCGCATCCAGGGGATGGAGCAGGAGGCGGCGAGCAAGCACGGCCGCCCTGTGCGCTATCAGGTACAGGTGAACGGTCGCGAGGTCGTGCTCCTCGCGGTGCCGCTCTGAGCACCTCTGCGAGTGGTGGTGGGGGCACCACTGCGGGTCGTTGGGGCGCAGCCCTAAAGTTCGTTTCGGTTGGTTGAAACACGCAGCATTAGCCTTAGGTTAGATTCCTCACGATGGGCCTATTCGACTTCTTCAAGAGCAACGGCAAGAGCAGCGGCGACGAGGGCAAGAAGAAGTCGGGCGCTGCAGGGAGATGGGCGGAAGTGGTCGGGAGCAAGCGCGCTCAGGCCTACGACCGCCAGGACGGCATTCACCAGCTGTCGAAGCTCGGGACCGCTGACGCGGCCGAGGCCCTCCTGAAGCGTTTCACCTTCGCGGCCGAGCCGTCGATCACGGATCAGGAAGAGAAGGAGCTCGCGTTCGAGGGCATCCTCAAGGCCGGCAAGGACGCGATCGAGCCCGTGCGGGCCTTCGCCGCCAAAGCCGAGAGCCTCCGATGGCCGATGCGCATCCTCAAGGAGGTCCTCGACGAGGAGGAGCTCGTGGATGAGCTCATCATCTGGCTCTCGCGCTGGGATACCGAGTACGCGAAGTTCACCGATCCGAAGCTTCAGATCCTGGAGGAGCTCGGCGACCACGTGAACCCGAAGATCCGTGAGGCGGTCGAGCCGTTCCTCGAGGACGTGAACGAGCCGGCGCGCTTCAACGCGGTGATCGCGACGCTCGCGCAGAAGGATCCCGAGTCGATCGACCCGCTCATCACGCTCATCCTCGACGAGGAGAGCGTCCGTGTCCGCGCGAAGGTCGCCGATGGCCTCGCCGCGCTGAGCTGGGCGGTCCCCGAGGACCAGCGCGATGCCGTGCGCAAGGTGCTGCCGCCGCAGTTCGGCGTCGACGGCTCCGGTCACGTCACGAAGCGCTGACGCACGGCCCCGCGAGATCCGTCCGCGGGGCGCCCACCGGTGCCGCGTCGGTGCCGGACAGTAGCGTCGCGTCGAGCCGTGCCTTGCGACGAAGGATCCGCTGGAGCTTGCGCAGCACCACCGGGCGTGCTCATCCATCTTGGATGCTTCGATCGAGGTTCGCCGCCGTCCTGCTCGCCGTTCCGGCGCTCGTCGTCGCGTGCACGAGCGGTCCCGCCGAGCGCGACGGTGAGGGCGGGGGAGCCCTCACCGAGCTCTGCCCTGCTTCCGCGTGTGCGGAGCAGGCACGGCCGTCTCACGAGTGCGTGGGGGGCGTGCCCTCGCTGCGCTGCAATCCACGCGAGAGCGGGGCCTGCCGCTGGCAGGTCGACTGCGTGCCTCCCGATCCGAATGCGCCGCCGGATCTTCGAGGCGTCTCTCAATGCGCGGAGGGCGCGTGCGGAGCGGAGCCGACGTGGGATCCGGACCAATGCGTCCATGGCTTCGTCGGCAAGCAGGGATCGTGTGAGTCGATCGATCGTGGGCCGTGCGAGTGGCGCCGGAGCTGCCTTCCGAAGCCCTGCTCGGTGGAGGACGGAACCTGCAACACGCTCGACCGGTCGCGCCTCGGCGCTCCATGCGGCGCGGAAGGGGCTTCCTGCCCCGACGGATCGACGTGCGGCTCGATCGCGGTCAACATCGGCGAGCGCATCGAGCCGGTCTGCATCTCGGGAGATCCCTGCAGCGCGCTCCAGTGTGCGGCCGGACGCTCGTGTTCCGTCCTCGAGAGCTACCCGGTGCAGGTCGTCTGCTCCTCCAACTGAGGGCGGCGAGCAAGCGATCAGCCGCGGAACGTCTCGGGATCGAGCCCGAACCGCTTCATCCAGCGGTGGATTTGCATCCGCGTCTTGCCCATCGTGCGCGCGATCTCGCTCACGTTGCCGCGCGTGCGTGTGAGGGCCTCGGTCAGCTCCTCTTTCAGCTTCAGCTCGTCATCTGTCAGCGGTCGCTGCGCCGAACGGGCAGGGGTGCTCGCGGGGAGCGGCTCGCGGCGTGAGTCGCGTTGCTCGGGCGCGTTCGACGTGCGCTCGCGGCGGAGCGCATCGCCGACGCTCTCGAGGCGGAGCAGATCTTCGGTCGACGTCACGAGCGCGACGGAGAGGATGTGCTCGAGCTCGCGAACGTTGAGCGGGAACGTGTGCGAGACGAGGGCGGTCGCGAGGTCCGGCGCGAAGCGGACGTTCTGCGCGCGCTCGGCGGATACGCGCGGGAGAAGGTCGGCGACCATCAGGCCGATGTCGCCCCGTCGCTCGCGGAGCGGCGTGAGCCGATGCACGAACGCCGAGATACGCGCGTAGAGGTCGGCGCGGAAGGTCGGGGTCTCGTCGATCGGCTTGAGCGTCGCCGCGACGACGCGGAGGTCGACCGGGATGGGCCTCGTGCCGCCGACCGGCAGGACCTCTTTCTCCTGGAGGACTCGGAGGAGCGTCGCTTGCGCGTTCGGAGGTAGCTCGCCGATCTCGTCGAGGAACAGCGTCCCACCCGAAGCAGTCCGGATGAGGCCGGGCTCGTCACGCGTCGCTCCCGAGAAGGCGCCCTTCAGGTGGCCGAAGAGCTGGCTCTCGACCAGCGTCGGCGCGAGCGCACCGCAGTTGATCGCGACGAATGGCCCCTGGCGTCCGGAGAGCTGGTGAACCGTCCGCGCGAGCACCTCCTTGCCGGCGCCGCTCTCGCCGAGCAGCAGCACCGACAGCTTCGACATCGCGACGCGAACCAGTCGCGGCATCGCGTGCTCGACGGTAGGGACGAGCGTAGCCGTGCCGCGCGGGCGTGCCTTCAGGGACGTCGCATCGACGACGTCCGCCTTGACCCCTCCAGGCACCGCCTCCTCGGGATCGAACAGGAGGCATGTCGCGCCCAGCGTGATGACGGTGGGCATGTCGAGGAGCGCCTGCGTGGTGCGCTTCCCGAACGCGAAAGAGCCGTTTGTCGAGCCGAGGTCCTCGAGGATCCATCCGCGGCCGCCGTCGTCCGTCGCCGAGCCCTCGCGCACGAGTCGAGCGTGCTTGCTCGACATGCGAGGGTCGGGGATCTCGAGCGTCGCCTTGCCGCCGCCCTCGATGCGGAACGATCGCGTGGAGCCGCGGCCGATCCGCACCTCGTCGATGCCATCGAGCGGCGCACGCAGTCCACCGGACAGCGCGCGCTCGCCTTCGAGCACCACGTAGACTGCCGGCTGAACGAGCGTCGCCTCTTCCTTGGAGGAGAGGTCTTCGCGCCGGGTCTGCGAGAGCGTCTGGGACATAGACGAAGGCGCCGCGAGCAAGCTCGCGACGCCCTACACGTTAGAGGCACACGACCGGTGCCTCAACAGCCCAATGTCCGTGGAGGCGCGCGCCTTACAACGCGCTGGTTCTACTCGCTGATCTTCGGCGATGTCGGCAGATGGAAGCCGACTCCCACGAACATCATCTGGTTGAACTTGAAGGTCCGGTCCTCGGAGTCGATCTTGTTGTCCGGGAACGACGCGTCGGGACCGCTGCCTCGCGAGTCGAAGCCACCGCGGTTGTACGAGAACGGGAACGCGCGGTACTCGAAGTTGATGCTCACGAAGTTCGACGGGTAGAGCGTGAGCCCGAGGCCGAACGACGGAGCAACCGCGACGCGATCGGCGGTCTTGAAGCCCGCCGCCGTGTTGCACGCCGGCTGACCCCCGCCCCCGCCGCAATCACCGCGCTCCTTGACGCCCACGAAGGCAACGCCGCCGTGAACGTAGAGGTCGGTGTCGACGAAGAGCTTCTGGAAGAGAGCGAGCTTGCCGCGGAAGGGGCTGAACGTGACCTGCGGGGTCGCCATCCATCCCATCTTTCCGGTCTGCTCCTCGAACTTCGGCCCGCCCGTGCCGGGGAGGTTGACGGCCGTGCGGCTGTTACGCGGCGCGGTCGAATCAATCTTCTCCGTGAGGTCGGTGGGGAGGCTTGCCGGAGAGAATCCACCGAACACGCCAACGCCGAGCCAGTCGAAGATGTTGTACTGGAGGCGGCCGGAAATGAAGGGCGTGCGCTGGTACTCGTCGAGGAGCGTGAAGCCACCACCAACGGCAAGCTCGGCGCGACCTTCGCGGTAGAGACGGAGCTTGCGCACCGCCGGTGCGCCGGCGAGCGGGCCCGTGATCTGGATCTCCTGCGCGTTCGCAGTCTGCGGAGCGGCGACGACGCCGGTCGCGAGTGCAGCTGCCGCCAGAGCGAGCTTGAAGCCTTGCTTCATGGTTCGTCCTTGGTGCCGGTTCGAGGAGATCACTTGGGCAACCTGTATTCCCAGCTGAACGGCAAGAACATGCTGATGCCGATCTGGGCCTGGACGTTGTTGGTGAGGGGCTTCTCGCCAAACCACGTGTTGCGGTCCTGCTGCCCGGCCTGCGTAGCAGCCACCTGCGTGTTCTCGAGCTGCTCGATGTAGATGTAGTCGCGGATCTCGCCGATGACCGAGAACCAGCGGTTCAGGAAGATGCGGAGACCGAAGCCGACGTTGAAGGCGATTCGGTGCTCGAAGTCGAACTTGCGGTTGTCGGGATCGATGACCGCAATCGGGCGGGTAAAGAGACCACCGACGCCGCCGACGAGGTACCCGTCGTAGTGGAAGATGAAGTTGCCGAAGCCGGAGAACTTGCCGTACATCGGGACGTACGTGAAGTTCACCGCGTAGCCGCCGAGGTACTCGTTGAGCGGCACCGCGAGGCGCGTCGCGCGACGGTTCTCGAAGTTGAAGTCTGCGTCAGAGTTGAACGGCTGGTAGTAGGTGCCGTTCACGCCGACCGCGAGGACGTTCGTCAGGTAGTAGTTGACCGCGAGGCCCGGGCCCGGGTGACCAACGAACTGATCGTTGAGGCTCTGGCTCCAGTACGGGTTGATCTCGAAGCGACCACGGCGCAGAGCGTAGATCTGCTGCACCGCGTAGACGTCCGCCGCGACTTGGCGATCCGCCAGCTTCTTGATGTCACCCTGCTTGGGGCAGGCAGACGGATCGATTTCGCAGATGCCACCACCGCCCGCGCCAGTCTCCTCGGTGGGAGTTGGCGCAGGCTCCGCCGGCTGCTCCTCGTGCGCGGGCGCGTTCGGATCGTCGATCTCGATATCGCCGCCAGCTGCGGGAGCAGTGGGAGGAGGTTTGTTGCCTCCAGCGGGCTTCTTCGGCTGCGCCAAGGCAGCCTGTGGCAGCAGCCACAGGGCTGCCACCAGGAGGAGCCAGCGTCGAGCGTGCTTCATCAAGAACCCCTTCCACATCCTGGCCGCTTGGACATTCGGGCCTGCAACACGTGAGAAAAATTGGGGAATCAGGGGTACTGCAGAGTTGCGCGGCACGATAACACGGATCTTTTTAGCCGAGCAATCCAAATTGGGGGGGACCCCAACAACAACCCTGATCGAGTTCAGGTGGCCGCCATCGGATGCCGATTGTCGGTCGACACCACTCAGACGGCGGTTTCGTAGGGAAGTCAAATAAGAACGCGAGGTGTCAGCTTCGCGGCGACGTTGTGCATTCTGCACGTTCCGCGATCAGGCCGCTGCGGCCTCGTCATCATCTTTGCCAAACAGTGCTTCCACGAAGTCGGCGGCGACGAACTCGCGGAGGTCCTCCGCGCGCTCCCCGAGGCCGATGTAGCGGACGGGCACCTTCAGCTCGTCGCAAACACCGAGGACTACGCCGCCCTTGGCGGTCCCGTCCAGCTTCGTCAAGATCAACCCGGTCAGCTCGAGGGCCTCTTTGAAGAGGGCCGCCTGCGTGAGCGCGTTCTGGCCGGTGGTGGCATCGAGCACGAGAAGCGTCTCGTGCGGCGCGCCGTCGAGCGCCTTGCCGATGGTGCGCTTCACCTTCTTGATTTCGTCCATCAGGTTCACCTTCGTGTGAAGGCGTCCTGCGGTGTCGACGAGCAGGATGTCGGCCTGGCCGTCAACGGAGGCCTTCGTCGCCTCGAAGGCAACGGCGCCCGGATCCGCGCCCTCCTTGCCCTTCACGACGTCGGCGCCTACGCGCTTGCCCCAGACCTCGAGCTGCTGGACCGCGGCTGCACGGAACGTGTCGCCGGCGCCGAGCATGACCTTCTTGCCCTCGGCGTTCCACTTGGTGGCGAGCTTGCCGATGGTCGTCGTCTTGCCCACGCCGTTCACGCCGACCATGAGGACGACGAGCGGCTTGGGGGACCCCTTTCCGCCGAGGGTCGGCGCGGGAAGCGAGAGGATGCGCGTGGCCTCGGCGCGGAGCGCGGCCCAGACGGCATCCGTGTCGGCGAGCTCGCTCCGGTTCATCTTCTCGCGCAGGCGATCCTCGAGCGCCTGCGTGGTCTTCACGCCGACGTCGCTCGTGAGCATGACCTCCTCCAGTTGCTCGAGGATGGCCGGATCGATCTCTTTCTTGCCCGTGATGAGGGCTTTGAGACGCGCCATGAAGCCGCCGCGGGTCGCCGCGAGGCCCTTGCGGAGCCCTGCGACGTCCTTCTTCGAAACGACCGGAGGCGGCTCGGCCGAGGGGGCGACTATCGGGGGAGCCAGCTCTTCGGCTTCGGCCGGAGCGACCTCGACGGCGGCCTTCGCCTCTGCCGGCGGTGCCGCGACCGCAGCCTCGGGGGCGCGGGCGGGGAGCTCTTCTTTCGGCGGGGCCTTGGCCTTCGGCGGAGGTGCCGGCGTGCACGCCGATGGGCGTATGCGCCGGTCAGCGAA
>ERZ778022.5359-NODE-5359-length-10441-cov-2.902176_pt1 | contig 10441 bp, 10 predicted proteins | sample MGYA00375752_ERZ778022 | MGnify/ENA primary metagenome ERZ778022 (study PRJEB29350, sample SAMN05389826) | bioreactor metagenome | isolation source: Thiocyanate bioreactor | place: South Africa: University of Cape Town | collected 2014-04-04 ...
CGCTCGACGCATTCGAGCACGCTGGCCGGATAGGGCAGGGTGCGACCCTCCACCAGCTTGTACCAGCCGATGGCGGCGGCATCGTCGGCGGCTTCGGCAACGGCATCCTCGTCGGCATCAACGAGGAAGACCGAGAGCAGAAAGTGGCTCGTCAGCGTTCCGTCCGACGCATGGGAGCGAAGGTCGTAGGTCTCGAACAGGCGGGGATTGCGGGCGATAATGCCGGTCTCTTCCTCGAATTCGCGCAACGCCGCGTCGGCCGGGGTCTCGCCTTCTTCGGCCCGCCCGCCCGGAAAGGCATACATATCGGCGGATGGCGGGTTGCTGCGCAAGACAAGCAGGAAGCGGCCGTTGCGTTCGAGAATGGCGGAGGAGGCGGGACGGGGAATGGAGGTCATGGATCGCTTTGCATTCGGACGGGGAGATCGATGTGCGGGGGCAAGAAGCCACCGGCGACCAACCTCTACAGGAAACGACGCTTGCTGTCCTCCGGGAAAGCCCCTTAAGTCGCTCCCGACTGGGGCAACGATTCGTATGCCGACTATTGGGGGCGATCGGGGATGATCTACGGGTTATATGTTTTGGCGGCGCTCGCCGAAATCGCCGGCTGCTTTGCATTCTGGGCATGGCTGCGCCTGGCAAAGTCTGGCTGGTGGCTGGCACCCGGTCTGGTATCCCTAGCACTCTTTGCCTGGCTGCTCGCCTTGGTGCCGAGCGAGGCGGCCGGACGCACTTATGCGGCGTATGGCGGCGTCTATATCGTCGCATCCATTCTCTGGCTCTGGCTCGCCGAAGGGCGACTGCCCGACCGATGGGATATTTCCGGCGCCGTTATTTGCCTTGTCGGCGCCGGGATCATTCTGCTTGGACCACGCGGCTGAGCTGAGGCTTGACCCGTCGCCCTGCGGGTGCAAAACAAGCCCTATGTGCGGACGTTTCGCTTTGACATCGACGGCAGCCCAGGTGGGGGACGCGCTCGGCGTCCTGCTCAATGAAGGCTTTCCCGCGCGCTACAACATCGCGCCGACCCAGCCGATCCTGATCGTCATGTCAGGCAACAAGCAATTGCCGGGCAGCAATCTGCCGGATCGTCGCGTCTTGCTCGTGCGCTGGGGCTTTTTGCCCGAGTGGGTGAAGGACCCCAAGGAGTTTCCGCTGCTGATCAATGCGCGGGCGGAAACGGCAATCGGCAAGGCCTCTTTCCGCGCCGCCATGCGCCATCGCCGCATTCTCGTTCCGCCATCCGGTTTCTACGAATGGCATCGTCCTTCGACGGAGAGCGGGGAGAAGGCGCAAGCCTACTGGATTCGTCCCCGCAGCGGCGGCGTCATCGCCTTTGCCGGCCTGATGGAAACCTGGTCGTCCGCCAACGGCGCGGAGGTCGGTACGGGCGCGATCCTGACGACGGCAGCCAACGGCGCCATCCGATCCATCCATGACCGCATGCCCGTCGTCATCAAGCCGGAGGATTTCGCCCGTTGGCTCGATTGCAAGACGCAGGAACCGCGCCAGGTCCTTGATCTGATGAAGCCGGTTCAGGAGGATTTTTTCGAAGCTGTCCCGGTCTCGGATCGCGTCAACAAGGTCGCCAATATGGGGCCGGAATTGCAGGAGCCGGTCGCGCTCGATCCGGTCAGGACGCCGCCGAAGAAGGCGGAGCCGGATGACGGCCAGTTGAGCTTTCTCTGAGCGGCCGCCATTCGGCGGCCAGCGGACCGGAATGCAGCCTGCCGGCATTGGCCGGCGGCGGACAGTGCTTTGTTCTTAGGCGATCTTCTTCTTGAGAGGCTTGGCCTTCAGCATCAGATGGGCGGCAAGAACGGCTTTCAGGCCGAGCGGGCGGTAATGCTTGCTGGGATCGATCTTTGCCTGCGGTTGTGCCGGCTGGTCTTTCTTTTGCGTCATGTTTCACTCCTCACCATGCTCCCCCGGAGCACTTCGCGATTCACAGTCGAGTAGTGCTTTTTGTCGTAAATCATGACAAATCGAAGGCGTTTGCCAATCAGCTTTTGTAAACAACGACCATATTTCGAGAGATTAGCGCCGAATCCTCGTGTAGAATCCGCACTGCCGCAATGTTTGAATCCGCTGAAATGCCGCATCGAGACGAGCGACCATGCAGCAGGTCGTCAGCGGTCAGCACCCCAATTGATAAGGGAAGCTTACAGACTTGAGGTTGCAGCATGGCATGGCCGGCAGTAGTTCGCCGAGCTGTGGCCGGACTTGCATAGCCTAGATATGCCGGCCGATATCGTCGTTGGAATCGTCGACATTGGGATCGCCGGGACCGTCTATGGTGTAGGTGCCGTATTTCTTCGCCCAGGAGCGGGCGCCCAGGGGCAGGGACAGCAGATAGACAACGACGGTCACGACCATCACGTGCCACGTATAGCCCATCAGCAGCGCCACGTAGACGACGATGCCGAGCATGATCGGCAGGACGAGGTCGCGTCTGATGCCGTTGCCTTCCGATTTGCCGGACCAGACGGGTAGACGGCTGACCAGCAGGAAGCCAATCACAACGGTGTAGGCCGCGCCCCAATAGGCGAAGGTGCGGTCCGGCGTCAGTCCGAGAAAGCCGAGATAAACCGGCGCGAGCACGAGCATGGCGCCGGCGGGTGCCGGTACGCCGACGAAATATTCCGACTGCCATGACGCCTTGTGTTCGCGCTCGGCCATGACGTTGAAGCGGGCCAGACGAAGGCCGGCGGCGATCGTATAGATCAGCGCGGCGATCCAGCCCAGCGAATGCGCCTGGTCGAGCAGAAAGACGTAGACGACGAGCGCCGGAGCGACGCCGAAATTGACGATATCCGCGAGCGAATCCATCTGCGCGCCGAATTTCGAGGTGGCCTTCATCAGCCGTGCGACGCGCCCGTCGATACCATCAAGGAAGGCGGCAACCAGGACCGCCGCCACGGCAAGCTCGTACCGGCTTTCGAAGGCGAGGCGAATACCCGTCAATCCCGCGCAGATCGCCAGAATAGTGATCATGTTCGGCACGATCAGCCGCAAGGGGATTTCCCTGAGGCGCGGTCCTCGCGCTTCATCATTGGGCCCATGCGGCTCGAAAGGCGGAAAAGGCGTCTTCATCTCGCTCGTGTTCCTAGAGCAATTCCAGCAAAAATGCGAAGCAGGTTTGCGTCCGGAATTGCGTGAAAACAATGATATGGAGCATTTCCGCGACACTGTCCAAAGCGGAAATGCTTCAGGTTCAGCTGCGGCGGCTAATGGTTGCGCCCTTTGCAGAGCCGAATTCGGCAATGACGGTTTCGCCCGCGATCGCCCGCTGGCCGACGGCAACGCGCGGCGAAGCGCCTTCCGGCAGGAAGACATCGAGGCGCGAACCGAAGCGGATGAGGCCGATACGCTCGCCGGCATCCAGCGGTTCGTTCGGGTGGACGAAGCACAGAATGCGGCGGGCAACCAGACCGGCGATCTGCACGACGCCGATTTCGCCGTGCTTGGTTTCGATCACCAGGCCGTTGCGCTCGTTCTGTTCGCTGGCCTTGTCGAGCTCGGCATTGAGGAAGCTGCCCTGGCGATAGGCGACATTGGTGATGCGGCCGCGCATCGGCGAACGGTTCACGTGGCAGTCGAAGACGTTCATGAAGATCGAGACCCGCAGCATCGGCTGGCTGCCGAGATTGAGCTCGGCCGGCGGCACCACCATCTGCACGCCGGAAACCTTGCCGTCGGCCGGTGATATCGCGAGATCGTCGTCCTGCGGCGTCATGCGCTCGGGATCGCGGAAGAAGTAGGCGCACCAGAGCGTCAGGATCAGGCCGATCCAGAAGAGCGGCTTGAAGATCCAGCCGAGCACCAGCGACGCGACGAAGAAACCTGCAACGAAGGGATAGCCTTCCTTGTGTACGGGAACGATGACGTTGCGTACGCTGTTCAATAAGCTCATCTATGGCCTGCTCCGTTAGGGCAATCCCGGCGGGAACCAGATTTCCGGTCGCCGGACGAGATCGTGCCAGTCAAAAGATTGCGACCAAGATAAGCGGTCTTGCTCTGATTACCAGTTGAGGGTGACTACAGGCAAACTCCGTCATGGGCAATGATTTCGCGGGCTCGCCCCCAGCGCAATCCGCGCGAAAGCAAGGCGAGAACTATCTCCGGTTGAGGATATGGTTCAAGGTAGCCAGTGCAAGCAGCAAAAGCGAAGGCCGCCGGTGGAAGCGGCGGCCCTGTATGCCCTGCAGTGATCTCTAGCAATTCCAGAAAAAGTGCGCGGCGATTTTTCGCCCGGAATTGCGTGAAAGCAAAAAGATCGGGCGGTTCAGAGAGCCCGTGAAAGGCTGAACCGCTCTGACTGGATCAGAGGCCGAGAGCGGCGCGCAGCTCCGCCTTGGCGCCCTCGTATTCGGTCTTGTAGTCGTCATGCGTCATGATGGTTTCGGCGATGACGGTGCCTGCAATGCGGCCGGCTTCGATGTCGGAGGCGTAGTGGATGCCGCCGACGACGCGGTTATGACCATATTCCCAGGCGCGAGCCATGATGACCGCGCGCTTTTCCGGCACCATTTTGGCAAGCACGATGCCCATCAGCGTGCCGACCGTGGTATGGCCGGACGGATAGGAGCCGGACTTGGAGAGGGGCACGATCGGCTTCACGAGGTCGCTGTAGAGATGCGGGCGCGGACGCTTCCAGACATCCTTGGCGGGGTCGACGACGGCGCCTTCTGTCTCGACGACGCGATCGAAGAAGGCCGAGAACTTCGGCAGGTTGTCCTTGGTGAATTTCGGATTGTCGATGACGTCGGAGAAGCGCCAGACGTTCTCTTCGGCATCGGCGACGGCGCGGGCGGCCATTTCCGGCGTGCGCGTCACCTGGATCGTCAGGATTTCGCCAAGCTCTGCCTTCATCTGCGCGGAATCATTGGCGGGCGGCGGCGGCAGCAGATCGAGGAGATTGATTTCCTTGGCGTCGGCGAATGGCTTTGCATCGTCGGCGAAGACGGGCGTGGCGAGGCCGACGACGAGCAAGAGGCTGAAAGCTTTGGCAAAACTACGCATTTGGGGCTCCCTTGATTGTGAGAGCCGTACCTAGCAAGCTGTTGTCTCAGCCTCATGACAACCGCCGGTGCATAATCGACGTGCCCTGATTTCCGCGAGCGACCGCACGCCGCGATCCTTCGCGAGATCTCAGCTTGCCGGTGCCAACCGGTTGACGACACCCAGATCGTCGTTTTCGCGCACCTGCTTCAAATGCTCTTCGGCCTGCGTTGCCTCGCGCTGGCGGCTCCACATCGAGGCGTAGAGCCCGTTCTGCGCCAAGAGATCGGCATGGGTGCCGCGCTCGGCGATGACGCCGCTCTTCAGCACGATGATTTCATCCGCGCCAATCACGGTCGAGAGCCGATGCGCGATGACGAGCGTCGTGCGGTTCTTGGAAACGACATCAAGGGCGGTCTGTATCTCGCGCTCCGTCGTCGTATCCAGCGCCGAGGTCGCCTCGTCGAGGATCAGAACCGGCGGCGACTTCAGGACGGTGCGGGCGATCGCCACGCGCTGCTTTTCACCGCCGGACAATTTGAGGCCCCGTTCGCCGACCTTGGTCTCGAAGCCTTCTGGCAGATGGCGGATGAACTCGCCGATCTGCGCGATTTCGGCCGCAGCCGTCACCTCCGCCTCGCTTGCGCCCGGCCGGCCATAACGGATGTTGTAGGCGATCGTGTCGTTGAAGAGCACCGTATCCTGCGGCACCATGCCGATCACCTTGCGCAGGCTCTTCTGCGTCACCTTATGCAGCTCTTGTCCGTCAATGGTGATGGTGCCGCTTTGCACGTCGTAGAAGCGATAGAGCAGGCGCGATAACGTCGATTTTCCGGCCCCCGAAGGTCCAACGACGGCAACCGTCTTGCCGGCCGGCACTTCGAAGGAAATCCCCTTGAGGATCGGCCGCGCCGGATCATAGGCGAAATGCACGTCCTTGAACGAGATGGCGCCGCTGGCAATGACAAGTTCCTTCGCATCGGGCGCATCGACCACTTCGGGCTTCACTTCGAGCAGATCGAACATCTCCTCGATATCGGTGAGCCCCTGGCGTATTTCGCGGTAGACGAAGCCGATAAAGTTCAGCGGCACGGAAAGCTGCAGCAGCATGGCGTTGATGAAGACGAAGTCGCCGACCGTGTGATGTCCGTTGAGGACGGACCAGCCGGACATGACCATCATGACCGTCGTGCCCAGGCCGAAAATCACGCCCTGGCCGAAGTTCAGCCAGCCGAGCGACGTCCAGACGCTGGTGGCGGCCTTCTCATAACGCGCCATCGACTGATCGAAGCGCTGGGCCTCCATCTCCTCGTTGCCGAAATATTTGACGGTTTCGAAGTTCAGAAGGGAATCGATCGCCTTCGTATTTGCGTCCGTATCGCTGTCGTTCATGGTCCGGCGGATGGAGATGCGCCAGTCGCTGGCCTTCACCGTGAACCAGATATAGAGCCAGACCGTGACGGCCGTCACGGCGAGGTAGGAAAAGCCGTAGCCGCGCCAGAAGATGATGGCGGTCAGCAGGAATTCGATGAAGGTCGGAAACGTGTTGAGGATCGTGAAGCGAACGATCGTCTCGATGCCTTTTGTTCCGCGCTCGATGATGCGCGAAAGACCACCCGTCTTTCGCTCGAGATGGAAGCGCAGCGACAGCTCGTGGATATGCACGAAGGTCCTGTAGGCCAGCTGGCGAACGGCATATTGGCCGACGCTCGCAAATAGCGCATCGCGCAGCTGATTGAGGCCGAGCTGGATAAGGCGCGTCACGTTGGTGGCGATGATCAGGGCGACGGCGCCGACCATGAAAGCCGGCAGGATGCCCTGCATGTCGAGCTTGCCGTTCAGCGCATCGACGGACCATTTGAAGAAATAGGGAACGAGCAGCAGGAAGAATTTCGAGATCAGCAGGAAGACCGTGGCCCACACCACGCGCATCTTCAGGTCCATTCGGCCGGCGGGCCACATATAGGGCCAGAGATTGATGAGGGTGCCTAACGGATTGCTGGAATCCGCCGATATGGTTTTCTTGACGTCTGCCATGTCCGTCTCCGGCCGATTATTGAAGCAGCCGGGTGCGGCAACCATTGCGCAGCCGACTGGGAAACCTTCGCGGCCAGGATAAGGCCATTGGGTGAAGGCGATGAGGGTCGGGCGACGCTTATACTATTTTTATGCCGTATAAAAGCTGCGGCCAGGCGTTGGGTGCGCCTGGCCGACCTGTTGCCCGCAAAAGGCGTTCCGATGCTAGAGATGCTCGCCCGAAAGCCGCTTGCGATGAAGCTCCTCGGCATTCGGCAATGCGTCCTTCGGCAGGCCGAAGACCTGACCCGGCAGAATCCGGTCCGGGTTGTTGATCTTGTCCTCGTTGGCCAGATAGATCGTCGTATAGCGCACGCCGGCGCCGTAGACGCGGCGCGAGATCTGCCACAGCGTATCGCCGCGACGGATGATGACGGCATTGCTATCCTGCGACAGCGGCGCCTGCTCGATCGTCTTCGGGCTGTTGTCGCTGGAGGAGACTTCCGCATTCGGCTGCGCCGGCGTCGTCTGGGCAGGTGCAGTGATGACGGCGATCATCCGCTCCAGGCCGGGCAGTGCCGCTCCGACCGATTTCGGGTCCTTCGGCAGAGCGACAAGGGCAGCAAGCGCCCTGGCCGCTGCGCTGGAAGCATCGGCTGCCGCCTTCTTGAGCGCGGCGCTGGCTGCAATGGTCGGGCGGAATTCCGACAGCGACTTCAGCGCGATTTCCGTGCCGGATCGGGCGGCCGCGAGTTCTTCCGCATTCGGTTGCTTGCCGTCGGTGAAGAGGCCCTTGAGCAGCGCGAAAGCCTTGCCGGCACCTTCCTTGAGCTTGGCTAGCTCGCCTTCGTCGAGTGGCACCATGCTTGTCGCAGCCGACTGTCCCTGACCGTTGGCGGCAGCCGGCGTTTGCGCCGCGACCGTCACCTGATTGCCTTCAGGGCGCGTAAAGTTGACGCTGGTGCGCACGACGACCTTGCCGGCGCCATCAAGCACATCGACGCGAATCTTGTGATCGCCGACGGCAAGCGGCATCGGCCCGTCGACGACGAAATGGCCGTCCGCGCCCGCAACATTCTCGCCAATGAGCTTGTCATCGGCATAGGCGCGCACTTTGGCATTCGGCTTGGCGCTACCGGCAACGAAGATGTGGTCGTTTTCGATCTCTACCGCATTGACCATCACGTCCTGATCCGCGTCCGTCTTTGCCGCTGGCGGCGTTGCCGCGCCTGCGGCGGGACCAAGCGCCGGCATCCGTCGCGGTTGCCGGCTGATCCATTGCCTTGACCTTGGCGTCGGCTGCCGGTGCATCGTCTCCGCCTGATGTCACGCGGCCCTGCTTGGCCGAAGGCGCGGTAATGATGCGGCTTGCGGTGCCCGGCTTCGAAACCATGGCGAGAAGCTGGGTGGAATCATCCTTCGGCACGGAGATGGTGGCGACTTCCTCGGAATTGACTGATTTGCCGTCCTTGCCCGTGGCGCGCAGCACCAATTCGTGGTCACCCGGCGGCAGTGGATTGTCCAGGACGGCGGCAAAGTCGCCGCTCGGGCCGACATTCGTCGTCGTGACGACCTTTTCGCCGTCGACGATCTCCAGCTTGGCATTCGGCTCGGCGGAGCCGGCGATAACGGTGGAGCCATCGGGCTCGACGCGCAACACGTCGAATGACGGTAGGCGAGGCTTGGCGGCCGCGTCGGTCTCAGGTGCCGGCTGGCCGGTCAGGGCGGCAAAGGCCTTGTCGATCGCGGCGCTGGCTTCGGCGGCGTTGTCGGGAAGCGATTGGATGATGGCGAGCGCCTTGCCGGCGCCGTCCTGCGCCTTTTTCACGAGGCCTGTCGTCGTTGCGTCAACACCTGCGGGCAGCGCGAAACCGACGATCGATTGCAGTGCGGTCATCGCCTTCGTCTTTGCAGCCGTGAAGACATCCTGGGCCGGGGTGCTGCCGTCCTTGAACAGAGCCTTGAGATCGGCAAGCGAGGCGGTTGCCGCACCCGTCAGCCCCGTCAGCTTCTTGGCGATATCAGCGGTGTTGACGGCGGTCGCGACAGCATTCTGCGTGGCCTTGGTGGCGTTCTCGGCGGTTTCGCCGGCCTTCTGCGCGTTTTCGTCGATCGTATTCTTCACCGTGTTGCTGGCCTGATTGACGGCGTCGCCGATCGGGTTCTTGTTACCGTTAATCCGCGGCATCACGAAGAAGACCATCAACAGGGTCGCAGCCACCAACACCAACAGAGCCAGCCAACCGGCACGGTTCTTCATCATCATTCATCTCCACGCGGCGCAGTCGTCGCAACTCCTGAAATTGCTAGCGATTTCGCCTGCTTTTACAAGCTTTCTCAGCCATTTTCGCATGTTCCGACGCAAGTTTTCCGTCGAAAAATCTTGACTGAGCATTTGCAGCATAGTTGTTATGCATCCATGACCGACGATTCCACGCCAATCCGATCCATCTGCGTCTATTGTGGCTCAAGGCCGGGGCGCGATTCTTCCTACATGGCTGCCGGCCGCGAACTGGGCAAAAGCATCGCCGAAAATGGCTTGCGCCTGATCTATGGCGGCGGAACGAAGGGCATCATGGGCGCTGTCGCGAGCGGCGTGCTCTCGCACGGCGGTCAAGTTACCGGCATCATTCCGGAATTTCTTGTCGATATGGAAGCGACGCGCCATTCGCTCGGTCAGCTCGATGAGCTGATCATAACCTCAGACATGCATGAGCGCAAACATGGCATGTTCGAACGGTCGGATGCCTTCGTCGCGCTGCCCGGCGGCATCGGCACGCTGGAAGAGATCGTCGAGATCATGACCTGGGGCCAGCTCGGCCGTCACGAAAAGCCGATGGTCTTCGCCAATATCAACGGCTTCTGGGATCCGATGATGGAAATCGTCCGCCATATGACGGAAGAGGGCTTTATCCACACCGCCCATCGTGTCCAGCCGTTGGTCATCGACAAGATCGCCGACATCATCCCGGCAATCCGCAAGCACGCCGCAGAGACCCGCGGCGACCGTGATGGCGAAGAGGCCGTGATCTCCAAGCTTTGATTAGAGATTTGCTAACCATGTCTGCTGGTTAGCGCGTTCTGCTCTGACGCAGCAGCGACCAGCTGTAGAGGACGAGGCCGGCCCAGATCAGCGAAAAGGCGATCAGCTGTGGCGTGCCGAACGGCTCCTTGAACAGAAAGACGGCGATCAGGAAGACCATCGTCGGCACGATGTACTGCATGATGCCGATGGTCGACATCTTGAGCAGCTTCGCGCCATTGGCGAAGATCATCAACGGAAGCGCGGTCACGAGCCCGCAGCCGAGCAGGAGCGCGGTATCCGAAAGGCCGGTCTGGTAGAAATGGCCTTCGCCACGCGCTTCGAGATAGATGATGTAAAGCGTCGCGGGAATGCAGAGCAGCAGCACTTCGATGAAAAAGC
>ERZ778022.5361-NODE-5361-length-10440-cov-5.072701_pt1 | contig 10440 bp, 4 predicted proteins | sample MGYA00375752_ERZ778022 | MGnify/ENA primary metagenome ERZ778022 (study PRJEB29350, sample SAMN05389826) | bioreactor metagenome | isolation source: Thiocyanate bioreactor | place: South Africa: University of Cape Town | collected 2014-04-04 ...
GTCGGGCGCCACCGCCGCCTACCACTGCGGTGGGTGTATCATCATGTGGCTCGGGCGCCAATCGTACACCGGCCGCTGGCACTGCTGCCACACGGGTAGCAGGTCGCGGCGCCGCACTTACTCCTGCCGTTGGGGCAGCTGGCGGCAAGGTGCGGCTGCTGGGGATGCGGGGCAGGCTGGCGCCACCAAGGCCAAGCGCGGGAGGCAAGGGGGATGGCGAGGCGGCGGGGCCGGGCAGCGGCGAGGGAGCTCGGGAGGCAGGCGCCCCACCGCTAGCGCCGGTGGGGCGCCGGCGGCGGCGTTCCAGTGCCAGCTGCAGCGCCACCGCCCGCCGCGCGCCATCCAGCGTGCGGTACTCGGAGCGGGGCAGGCGCGACCACGGGTTGGCTGCCAGCAGGTCCAGCGCGCCAAGCAGGCACGCGCGGCCCACCCCGCGCCAGATGTCGGGCGTGTACTTGGGTGGCAGCGGCGGCAGGGCTGCAACGGCGCCGCCGCTACCGCCGCCGGGGCGCCGCGTGAATTGGGGCGGCGAGGCGCGGCCGCCGTCGTTCATGGCGGGCGGCACCGCATTCACCACGTTGCCCGAGTTGTAGTTACACTCCAGCGTGTAGCTGTGCACCAGGCCCGTGTCGCGGTGCAGCGCCACGCGCGCCGAGCTCTCCCGCGTCGTGCCGTCGCCGCCGCCGTCCGGCGACGCCATGTTCTCCTCACTGAAGTTGCACGCGCCCACGTCCAGGTGCGGCGTGTGCAGCGCCACCAGGCGCGGGAACAGCAGCGTCTCAATCTGCTCGTCAAAGTCGGGCAGCGTGTTGCCAAACAGGAAGCACCCGCGCTTGCCCGCGTGCGCGTGGCAGTCAATGAACAGGAACAGGCGCTCGCGGTACGCGCGCACCAGCTCCTGCGGGTTGGGTTGGGTATTGGGTGGGGGTGGGCGGGGGGAGGGGGGGGGGGGGGGGGTGTTGTGTGGCACGATGGCACGTTGACACCACGTGCGCGCGCGTGGGGGCACGTACACGCAGGGCGTAGGCAGTGGGGTCACCGTCGGGCGTGGGGTCAATGTAGCAGCGGTTCAGGTTCACGCCGCGCGTGTCCAAGCGCCAGTGCCCGCGCGCCACGCCGTCCGGGTTCAGGTGCGGCAGCACCAGGAACACAAACCGGCGGCGCAGCTCCTGCGCGCGCGGGTCGTGCGCGTCGCACAGCAGGTCCAGCATGCCATCCATCGCAAAGCTGCCGGGGGTCTCGCCCGGGTGCACGCGCGCTGACAGCACCACCACACGCTTGCCGGCAGCAAACAACCCCGCCGGCGGCCGCAGCGTGGGTGCCGCAGTGGCGGCATCGCGGGGTGTGGCGCGCTCAGCCGCCGGCCGGCTGGGTAGCCCGCCCCCAACGCCGCTGCCGCCGGCACCAGCGGCGCTGCTGGGTGGTGCTGGCGGCGCGGCCTCCTCTCCAAACTCGGAATCCGGGTCTGACAGCGGCGAGGTCGGCCGGCTGTCACCACCATCGTCGGCGCCGCCGTCGGCATCAGTGGCCCCGCTACCACCACTACTACTGTGCAGTACCGTGGGTGTCATGGAGCCACCATGCGGGCCAGAAGGTTCGACTCCACGAGGCGGTCGTAACGGTGGCAGCGTGCCCGTGCCGCCGCCGCCGCCGCCGCCGCCGCCGCCGCCTGCCTCGCTGCGCCGGCTGCTGCTGTCGCCCCCGCTGTCCGTGCCACCATCCCGTGCTTCCACCACTGCTGCCGGGTTGGCGGCGTATGGGAACAGGCCGGCAATGGGCGGCTCGCGCGGCAGCGCCAGCCAAGCTTCCAGAGTGTCCACGCGTGGCACGCCCTCCCAGCTGCTTATTGTTACCAGCTCCACCGGCCGCCCCTCCAGGCTGTGCGTCAGCACCTCACGGCTAAAGAACACGGCGGTGGGGTCGTACGTCAGGCGGTGGCCGGACGCGCTTCGCCCACCACCACGTCGATCACCCACCGCGCCCCGACTGCGTGACAATGGCGGCCGTGCGGACGGCACCGGCCCACTACCCCCCTCCACCCCCGCTGCACCGCTTGCCGGCCCGCCACCGGGCCGCCGGCCCAGGGAGCGCGACCGCCCAGCGCCGCCAGCTGGTGTTGTTGGCGGCGGTAAAGAGGCGGCGGCGGCAGCAGCGGCGAGTGGGGTGACGACTGGGCCACCACCCGCCGGTGCTGCGCCGCCAGTGCTGGTGGCGGGGCGGACGCTGGCGCGGCTGGGTGGTGCACCATACAAGCGCGGCCACATCTCCGGGCACGTCGTGTCAGCCCAGTCGCCCAGCAGCGCCGCCCGGAAGTTGAGAGCAGCGTCCACCTGTGACAGCGGGTGCGGGTACGTAAAACTAAAGAACAGCGGGCTGGTGGTCTGCACCTCCACCACGTGTCGGAAGGTCAGCGTGTACGCTGGCAGAGGTGCGCCTTCTGCCGCCGTGTTCTGCAGCGGCCGTGGCGCGCGTGTGTCGTGTTGTAACGACAAAACTGGGCGATTCGGGAAGTGCAAAGGCAGCACGTACCACAAACGAGGCGGGCAGGCGTGTGCGGTACCAGCTCCCTGCCGTACCCAGCCGCACCACCACGCGGGGGTCTGCCGCCATAAGCGGCCGCTGGTTGGTCATGCCGCGCAGCTCAAACAGGAGCACGTCGTCCTGGGCGGCGCCCGCCACGGAGAAGTAGAACCAGGTGCCCAGCGCCTTGACGTGCGGCGTGCCCCAGCACTCCGGCAGCACGTCCACCGTCACCACGCGGCAGCCCGCCTCCTTGTCTTCGCGCTGCGGCCGATGGTGGGTTGGAGGGAGGTGGGTGGGGTGGGTGGGTTGGGGGAGTTAGCAGGTAGTACGTGCATTTCGCGGCAAGCAGCACGTACCACCGACACAGCCCCTGCGCTGCCGGTCTCAAACGAGGCGTCAAAGGTGAGGCCGCCGCAGACCACCGGCCCGTCGATGAGCAGGCGGCGGCCAGCCATGGCGGCTGCCGCGGCGGCGGTAGCCGTTGCAGCAGCAGTTGACAGGTGGGAGAGTCACGTGCCAGAGGCGGAGGCGGGAAAGCGCGCTACGTTGTTCAAGCTGCACCCTCCATCGTGCGGCGCGCACCCTGTCACGCTTAGCAGCAGCCACCGGCGGTCACGCTACTGCCAGCGCCTCGTCGCCGCCGGCCTTGCGCCGCCCCGTCCCTCACTCCCTTACCCTCCAACTGCTACCTCCTGCCTGCTGGAAAGTAGTCGCGTTGTTTCCGCCCGTATTGGTATTGGCAACAGCGGGTTTAGCGACAGCAACAACCGCAGGGAAAGGAACTGCACCCTATTTCCAGCTCAGCTGCGTGTGATGGACGGCATTCGCCGGTGCCACTGTCACAATTACACACCGCGCGTGTGTGGGTACCGGTAGTACTGGTAAAGCGTTGGGCTGGTAGGGGTGAGAGAGGCGGGAAAATAGGGTGCAAAATGGTGCAGGAAAAGCATGAAACAATGATATGGCGGGTTGCCTCAACTGATAATATCGCATAGATCCCGCTTGCGTCGAATTTACATGGTACCGTGCGCTGTTGCAGCAGTTGATTGCTTCCAATCGCGCACTTTTCACCCCACCTCCTCGTCCGTTGGCACCTGCCACATCTTTCGTGCTGCCTACTGGTACTCAAGGCATCACACTCCAGTACCACTAGAGGTGGTGTTGTGCAGAACGCATAATAATGAACGGGGCCGCAACACACAATTATCAATGCGGCAATAGCATCTAACAAGTATACACATCCTTTGGTTGCCTCCCGACGTGCTGGATAATAGTATTCATCATTTCATTTTTGACGCAGAACGCACCTCCCCCCTCCCCCGCATCAGCGAACGAACGAATGGCGGACGACACCCACACCCATGCCGCGGCGGCAGTGCCAGCGCCAGCGGCAGCGCCAGCAGCAGCAGTACCAACAGAGGCGGCGGGACGAACGGTGCAGGTGTGCGCGCATGGGCACGATCACGACGAGCATGGGCATGGGCATGGGGGGCATGGGCATGCACACGGCGGCGGCGGCGGTGGCGGCGGCGGGGGTGGGGCACACAGCGATGGCAGTGAGGAGGAGGCGGGGGACGACCCGGCGCACCGCGTGGTGCTGCCACGCGACGTGGTGGCATTTGACGAGCATGCGGAGGCGATCGAGTATGTGGGCACGCGGGGGCAGAAGGTGACGATTATTGACGGGCTGGCCGGGTGTGGCGAGTTGAAGACCCTAAACCTGCGCTCCAATCTGATCAGCCGCATGGTAGGCGTGGGTGGCCTGACGACGCTCACCACCCTGGAGCTGTATGACAACCGGGTGGCGGCGCTGGAGGACGTGAGCACCCTGACGGCGCTGGAGGTGCTGGACATGTCATACAACCGCATCCGGCGCATTGAGGGCCTGGCGCCGCTGGCGCACTTGCGCAGCCTCATGCTGGCGGCCAACAAGCTGACCAAGATTGAGGGCCTGGCGGCGTGCACGGCGCTGACGCAGCTGGACCTGGGCAACAACCGGCTGCGCGTGATTGAGGGCCTGGAGACGCTGGTGAACCTGCGCGACCTGTGGCTGGGCAAGAACAAGATTAGCTCGCTGGCGGGGCTGGGCCACCTGACGCAGCTGGTGCGGCTGGACGTGCAGAGCAACCGGCTGAGCGAGATCGCGGGGCTGGAGGCGCTGACGCACCTGCGCGAGCTGGTGCTGGGCCACAACGGCATCACGCGCATTGGCGGCCTGTCCACGCTGGCCGAGCTGGAGGTGCTGGACCTGACGGGCAACCGCATTGAGCGCGTGGAGGGCCTGGGCGGCTTGACCGCCGCCTCCGACATCTGGCTGGGCTACAACGCGGTGGCAACCTGGGAGGGCGTGGCTGACCTGGCGGCGCTGCCCGACCTGACTGTCGTGTACCTGGAGCACAACCCCATTGCACGGGACTTTGACTACCGCATCAAGCTCGCGCGCCTAGTGCCCTCCCTCACCCAGATCGACGCCACCGCGTGCGGCGCGCCGGGCGGCGGCGCGGGTCGCCGGTAACCGTTCTGTTAACTAGTACTGTATTAATTAAAATGTCGATACCAATAATGCACAGTAAACGGGGGGCACATCACACCAGGCGGGGCGGCGGGTCAGCGATGGTGACAGCGGCCAGCGCACGCACGCCGACCGGGGCGTCCAGCGCGTACACAATGTCGCCGGTGTGCGGGTTGAAGGCGGCCGTCTGCGTGTTGCACAGCGCGGGCAGCGCGGCGGACGGGCGGTGCTCAGCTGCCACGGCGCCGGTGGCCAGGTGCCGCACCTGCACGCGGCCGGTGTCGTAGTAGATGGTCACGTAGCCGTCCGGCAGGGTGAGGGTGGAGGTGATGGGCTCGCCAGCCTCCCACGCCGCCACCTGCACGCCGGCGTCCGTGTACACCATGACGCGCCCGCCTTCCTGGTCTGCGATCGCCACGTTGCCCGACTCCAGGTCCACCGCCACGCCCACGCCCTTGGACCGCCCGTACGGCGCGCCGGTGGGCCACCGCGCCTTCAGGTTCAGCAGGCCCTGCGACAGCACCATGACGTGGAACATGCGCGGCTCCCCCGGCGCCGGGTTCGTTACCACGTACACGTCACCGGACGTGGGGTGCACGCCAATGCGCAGCACCTCCGCGCCGCCCGGCCCGCGCATGCGGTGCACCAGCCGGCCGTCGTCGCACGCGTACGTGTACAGCGCGGACGCCTGCAGCTCGCCCGTCACCCGGCTGCACGCCCACACCACGGCGTGGAACACGCGCGCGCCGGTACAGTCCACCGCCACCTTCAGTGGCCGCGCCATGGTGCCAGCCGGCTCGTCGCCCTCATCCGCCACCTCAAACGGGAAGCTGGTGACGAGGTCCAGCGCCCGCGAAAACACGTGGAACGCCATCTTACTGAAATCTGCAGCATACACCTCCCCCGTCGCCACGTGCGCCGCCAGCCCCGTCACCTTGGTCACCGCGCCCGCGCCGAACGTGCTCACTGGCAGCACCCGCCACACGCCGCGTGCCGCCGGTCGCACCACCAGCCGCGGCGGCACGGTGGCTGTGTACCGGTATGCCGATGCCGATGCCGATGCCGTGCTGGCGTCACAGCAGGGATCCTCTTCCTTTGCTGTCAACGACGCGGCAACAGCAGCAGCACCGCCGCCGCGCCCGCCACTGCTGCCAGCAGTCGTCACCAGCGCCTCACTGACATCCCCACCGCCACCGGCGCCACCTCGCGCCCCACCGCTGCCCCCTACCACCGTCGGCGGCATGGCTGCTGCAGCTGCTGACTGTGGGTTGCGAGGGGGAGGAGGCGGGTAGCGAGAGAGTCGCACAAATGAATGTGTTGCACAAACCCTCCAAACAAGAAAATAAGGCAATTCACCAATCACTATGGTGTGTTCATATTGCATTCACTGTGGTGCAAATTGCACGGCGCGTTGTTACACTGCCCTATGCGCGAATGGCGTATCCCTGCTGCAGCCGTTGGCAGTGAGAGAGGGAGGCGAAAAGGGGCTTCTTACCGACGCGTAAGTGACCACCTCACAAATGTATCAAGTACAAAACTTGGCACACCACACAGGCATTGTATGCACTACATGACGTGGCTGTCAGCACCGTTGGTACGCCACGCGTATCCTGCGAATTTCCGCCTTCTGTCACTAACTGTGTTGTGTATCCAGAGTCCGGACCTGCGGCACTGAAGAACGAGGAGGAGAGAACGAGGCAGCGAACGAGTAGGGGAGAGGGGAGAGAGAGAGGGCAAAGTTGGCCTCGTAATTCTTACTGACAAGCGCAGGACCGGCATATCTCACACGCGCAGTACGGCACTCCTTTGACAATAGGTGGTTTCCACCCGTTATATCGGTCTGCCGTCGTGCCGTTATTTTTTGTAATTGCCAATACCCAGCCTCTCACCACCCAGACTAGAGAGGCGAGAGGCGAGAGGCGAGAGGCGAGAGGCGAGAGGCGAGAGGCGAGAGGAAGAGAGGTGACGGAAGTGGGGCGCGACTTACGCGGCCACAACTCCCACAGCAAGTAGCAGCAGTAGCAGATAGCAAGAGTTTGTGTATACTGCATTCAATCTTGTCTTCCAAGTCTCGTCTGCTGTTTTCTGGTCGCTGCCGCCAGACTCGTTGCCACCAGTTAGAAGGCGCCTCTGCTTCCGTTGTGGAAGGCGTCGCCTGCTCCCCTACTCGACTGCCGCCGGCACGATGGACTTTGTGGATGTAGGCAAGCACTGCAGCGCAGTGCTGTGTCACCAGCAAGGTATGTGTGGCGCCTTTGCGTTGTAGTAGTCACCCAAAACACACTCCTCACCCCTACACCCTCTCCTCACCCCAAACCCCCAACCGCCAGACTTCCTGCCGTTCAAGTGCGACGCCTGCGGGCGCGAGTTCTGCCTGGAGCACCGCAGCTACGGCGCGCATGAGTGCAGCGCGGCGGGGGCGCGCGACGCGCGGGCCATTACCTGCCCCCTGTGCGCCCAGACCCTCCACTTCACGGGCGGCCGCGACGAGGACGTGCACGCCGTGTTTGAGGCGCACCTGGCGAGCGCGTGCGACCCGGCGGGGCGGGCGCTGCGCACGGCGCGGCCGCGCTGCCCCGTGCGCGGCTGCAAGGAGCGGCTGACTGCCACCATGACGTACACGTGCGCCACGTGCGGCCAGGCGGTGTGCCTGGCGCACCGGCACGGCGACGACCACGGCTGCGCTGCGGCAGTGGCAGCGCGCCGCACCTCCTTCTTCCGTGGCGGCTCCCTGCTGCGCGGCGGCCGGCCAACTGCGTCACCGCTGCCTGCGCGCGCACCACCGCCGGCCGCCGCCGTCGCCACAGCAGCTACTGGCGTGCGCCCGTCGCCGGCAGCGGTTAGTGAGGCGCCGCTGGCTGCCTTTGCGCCCCCCGTCCGTGTCTCCCCCGCTGCCGCACTCCAACCGGCGCCGCTGGCTGCCCCTAGTGCCGCCGCTGGCAGCAGTGGTAGTGGCAGTAAACTGACGCCGGCGATTGGGGGTGGCGCAGCAGCGCCCGCTGGCACCGTCGCACTGCCGGGGTTTGCGCCACCCGCACCCGTCGCGCCCGCGCCGTCATCCCCCTTGGTAGCTGCCCTGACCACCGCCGTGGCGGCACCCCCGCCGCCCGCCGCGCCGCCAAGCGCGCCGCTGGCGATGGCGGTGCTGGCGCCCAAGCGGGTAGGCGGCGGCGGGCGCACGGCTGCACCTGCCGCCGCCGCGCCGCGGAGTGGTGGCGGCACACCTGCTGCCGTTGCCCCTGTTGCCCCCTCCGTCGTAGCTGCTCCCGCCCCCGCCCCCGCTCGTGCTGCCGCGGTGCCGTATTCAGCGCCACCGCCGTCGTGGGCGCCAGCAGCCTCCTGGGCCCCACCTGCAGCGGCACCCACTGTGGCGCCGGCGACTGCCGCCGTGGCGCCGTCGTCACGCGCCTACGTGGCAACCTTTGGTGGCTCGCAGCCGGCGGCAAGTGCCGCCGCCGCCATGTTTGGTGTCAACGCCGCGCTGCCGTCCCTGCCCCCACCGCCGCCGCCGCCATCCGCTGCCTCTGCACCCTCCCGGGCCAGCTCCACGGGGTCCGTGACCGCCGCCGGCGGTGCGTCGCCGTCCACGGCAGGCACGCCGCCGCACGCACCCACGCTGGTGCGCACGCCGTCCAGCGCCGGCGGCGCGCTGCCGCCGCAGCAGCGCGGGTCAGAGGCGGTGCGCGCCTCCGCAGCCAGCCGCATGCGGCCAGCGCCTGCGGCCGCATCACCAGCGTGGGAGGGCGCTGGCAGTGTGGCACGGCCGGAGGTGTGCCCCGTGTGTGCCGCGCGCCTGCCTGACGTGGTGGCGCTCATCAGCCACGTGGAGACGGTGCATGCGCCGCCGCCGCCACCACCGCAGCCCGCCCCAACTGCGATGGCGGACGGCGAGGAGGTGTGCCCGCAATGCCACGCGCGGTTCCGTGACATCACCGCCCTCATCATGCACGCCGAGTCGGCGCACCCTGCGCGTGACACCTCGCCGCGACACGCCGCAGCCCGCCTGCTTGCCCCGCCGCCTCATGGTGCCGCTGCCGGCAGCGACGGCGACGCCTGCGCCCTGCAATAGTTCCCGGCCGATTGGGGTTGTTGTTGTTATTGTTGCTTTGTGTTATCATTCTGATGTCATGATTCGCGATTGGTCAGCGATATTTGTGTACCGACCGTGATTATTGGCGCTCGCAAGTTAAAAATGAGGTGGCAGCGATGATTATCATAACTTATTACACGCGCAGCAGCACAGGCAATGGGGTGTACACACCAAATGGCAGGTGGTACGGTAGTAACTCAGCCATTATTATACGCAATGCGCCAGGCAGCCTGGCGCCGCCAAAAACAAGTCGAATAGGGACACATCATAGCACGGCAGTGAAGGGCACAGCGGGGAACCAGTGCGCGCTGCCGTCCACGTCGCCCGCCAGCACGCCGCCCAGGCGAGCGTCACACCGCATGAAAGGCCGGCCACCAGGGTGCGCAAAGACGAGCAGGGGGGAGAGGGTGCGCGTGTCCCACGTGCGCACCCGCGCATCGGCGCTGGACGTCACCAGCGCGTGCACATCGGGCATGGCGGTGAGGCCTAGTACGGGCACCAGCGACGTGGCGCCGCGCCCCTGCACGTGAAACTCGCCCACGCAGGTGGGCGACCGCATGTCAAAGATGCGCACGCGGCCGTCGGTGGCGGCGGTGTAAAACACGGGCGACGGCACGCCCGGTGCCGGCGCCGGCGCCGGCGCGGCTGCCGGCGTTGTGGTGCGCATACGCACGTCGCCCTCCTCCCCCTCGCCGTCGTCATAATCCTCCCTGCCACCCGCCGTGGCATCAAACCCAACCTCACTGCGTTGATCATCGTCGTCATACATCCCGCTGGCGGCGGTGGTGGCATTGGCAACGGCGGCGGCTGCAGCAGCAGCGGCGGCGGCAGCAGCAGCCGCGGCGGCAGCACCCCCGCCGCCACCGCCGCCGGCACCCCCCTCGCCACTGCCGCACGACCGCCACACGCCGCCGCCACGCGATACACTGCCGCCGGTGGACAGCGTCGACGGCGTGGCGGTGCCTGTGCCCGCCCCCCGCAACCGCGCCACCGATGCCACATCCAGCGTAGATGCCGCACTGCCAGGGACCGGATCCAGCGGCGCCTCTGCCGTGGCGGCGGCGGCAGCAGCGGCAGCGGCAGCAGCTGCTGCGACGGCGGGGCAGGGCGGCGCAGGAGGAGGGCTGCCGGTGGCATGAGGCGGTGACGTGCCGCCGCCACCGGAGCAGGCATCACGAAGGCGCTGCATGCGCAGGCGGTGGAAGATGCAGCTGGCGGGCGTCGGTGCGCCAGGGCTGGCAGCGGCAGCGGCATCGGCATCACGCCGCCGCTTGGCAGCGCACAGGCTAAAGGCATCAGACGCGTCATCACTGGC